>Ga0209166_10002971_pt1 | contig 12468 bp, 10 predicted proteins | sample Coa_R1_3_FD_187151 | JGI IMG/M metagenome (GOLD analysis project Ga0209166, IMG submission 187151) | Surface soil microbial communities from Centralia Pennsylvania, which are recovering from an underground coalmine fire - Coalmine... | ecosystem: Environmental > Terrestrial > Soil >... | reverse complement strand
GCCGGCAAGCGGCATCGAAGAGCCGCCGCGAAGATAGTCGAAGTAATACTGCGGAATGAGCGCTGAGGCCACATCGTCTTCTCGATGCCAGCCGAGACGCGCAGCATCGAGGACGCCTCGCTCGAGCTCGATAAGTCGCACGGAGCCGAGGCGAAGTTTCCAAAGGGCGCGTGCAGGATGAAGAAGATCGAGATGAGCCGCCAAACGCGGAGTGGGAATGGCGCGCGTCATGATGAAACGATTTTCGAGGAGCGGCCAGTCAAAGGATTTGCCGTTGAAGGTAACGAGAACGGGGCGCTCCGCGAGGCGCGCGGCGAGTTCATGAAGAAGAGAATGCTCTTCGGAAAAATCACGCATGAAAAACTGTTCGACTTGAAGCCCGCCGGCGTCCCACCAGGCGATACCCACAAGAAATGGATAGGTGCCGGTCCCGCCGGCAAGGCCGGTGGTTTCCGTGTCGAGAAAGAGCCACTTGGACGGATCTTCAAGAGCGACGTGCGTGCGGCGAGGGGCGGAAGCATCGCGTGTGCGCGAGAGAAGTTCGAGAGCGACGAAGGAGGGCTCGCAAAATTCGGGCGTGGAAAACCAGTTTCGAATCGCGAGATGCTCGCCAAAATGATTTGTTGCGACGCCTGCGCCAAGAAGATGCGCGAGAGAATCTTCCTGGCCGGGTGCACGCAGAGCGACAGGGCGCGGCGGCGCAGAGCGCACGGGCCGTAGCGCGGCGAGTCGCGAATATTTGTCTACGGAGGCGGGCATCTACTTACAAAGCCTGTCGAGGATAGCGAGAGCGGCCTCTTTGGCCTGCGGGGCAAGATCGCCGGCGGGGCCGACGCAGGAGGGGCAGCCTTGATCGCAAGCGCACGCGGCAATCAACTCGCGAGTTTTTTGAATGAGCAGATTGTGTGCGCGGAAGAGCGGCTCTGAAAAGCCGATGCCGCCGGGATAGGCGTCGTAGAGATAAAGATTGGGTTCGAAGAATTCTTTCAAGTTCGAGGCGAAGGCGTCCCTGAAACGCGATGGCACGAAATCATCCATGGCACCCCCGTCAGGGGCTTGCACGGGAACAGCATGCTGCGCCCCAACCAGCTCGACACCAGAATCAGGGGCCGGGGGGCGCTCGCCAATGGCGGTGCCGAGATCGCGGCCGTCGCACATGAGGAGAAGCGTGGCGACAGACGCGAGAGCATGGAGCAATCCAAACATGCCGCTCTGGCGCTCGCTCACACTGTAACGAAGAGATTCCAGCAGCGGCCTCTCCAGAGTGATCCAATATGAGGTCGTGTGCATTTCATTCTCGGGGAGCTCGAGCTTGCCGTCGCCGATGTTTTCATTCGTGAAAAATTTTATTTTCTTGAAGCCGACGACCTGTGAGCGGACGAGAACATCGCCGTGCGCGTGTAAATTCGCTGAAGCAGGTGCGGCGGCTGTTTCGGTGGCCTCGAGGACGCGGACCTGGGTGTAGCGAACGGCGTCGGTGTAATAATCGACGTCCACCTGTTTTACATAAGCCTTGCGCTCTTTGAAATCGAGATGCTCGACGTGATATTGCTGCCCTCCATGAATGTAGATGGCTTTTTCGTGAAGAAAAACCAGCGCGCTCGTGAAATCCACTTCGCCGATCACGTTGGTCGAGCCGGTTACATCGATGATGATGAAATTGTCGCTGGTAATCGAGCGCAGGCTGATTGTGTCGGCGGGGTAGGCTTCCTGTGTCCAGTGGTAGTGCTCTCCGGCAAGGTGCAGAAAGCCGGCCTCGGCAAGGCGCGTGCAAATATCCGGCAGGTCAACTTCCCCAAATCGTTCGCCGGTCGCGATGGGCAATTCGAACGCGGCGCATTTCAGATGATTGATAAGAATCTCAAGATTGTCCGGCTGAATGAAGGCGTGCTCCGGTGTGTTGCCGAAGAAGTAGTCCGGATTACGAACGATGAATTGATCGAGCGGCGAGGAAGAAGCGACCATCACGGCGCAGGAACTTCCGCTGCGGCGCCCGGCTCGCCCGGCGCGCTGCCAAGTGCCGGCAATCGAGCCAGGGTACCCCGCCATGACTACTGTGTCGAGCGAGCCGACGTCGATCCCAAGTTCCAGCGCACTCGTGGTCACCACACCGCGGATGCGCCCGTCGCGCAAGCCGCGCTCGATCTCGCGGCGTTCGTTCGGCAAATAACCGCCGCGATAACCGCGAATCGTTTCCTGCTTTCCCGGCGTTTGAGGATTGGCCTGTTGAAGATAGGTGAGAAGAACTTCCGTCTGTAGACGCGAATTGGCGAAGACCATGGTCTGCAGGCCGTGCTTCAGGAATTCCTGGGCGACTCGCGAAGTTTCGTTGATATAGCTGCGGCGAATGCCGAGCGCGCGATTGACGACAGGCGGATTATAAAATACGAAAGTTTTCTCGCCGGCGGGGGCGCCGTTGCCGTCGAGCACTTCCACTTCGTTTTCGAGCAACCTGGCCGCCAGTTCTTCAGGGTTCGCGATGGTCGCCGAACAACAAATGAATTGCGGATCACGGCCGTAAAAATTCGCGATGCGACGCAGCCGCCGAAGCACATTGCAGAGATGGCTTCCAAAAACTCCGCGGTAGGTGTGAAGCTCATCGATCACGATGTAGCGAAGGTTTTCGAAAAGGCGGGTCCAGCGCGTGTGGTGCGGCAGAATTCCCGTGTGCAGCATGTCGGGATTCGTGAGCACCACGTGACCCTTTTCGCGGATCGCTCTGCGGGCGTCTGCGGGCGTATCCCCGTCATAGGTGAACACGCCGAAGCGGTTATCCAGACGCTGATTGAGGTCGTAAAGCTCCGCCAATTGATCCTGCGCCAGTGCCTTGGTGGGGAAGAGATACAGCGCGCGAGTGTCAGGGTTTTCGAGAATGGAATTGAGGATCGGCAGATTGTAGCAAAGCGTCTTTCCAGAAGCAGTCGGAGTAACCACCACAACGTTTTTTTCGGCATGGACGGCTTCGGCGGCGCTGGCTTGGTGGGTGTAGAGTTGGCGAATGCCCTTGGCGCAATAAGCTGAGACCAGCTCCCTGCGGACCCATGCCGGAAACTCGGCCCATTGCGCTTCTCGCGCGGGGAAGTAGCGCACCGCGGTGAGCACCTCGCCGTCGCCATCCCGCGTAGCGAGTGAGTCGAGGACTTCGCGCACGCGCGTGAGCGACGAACCAGCCCCTGGCTCAAGCGAGCCAAAGGCCGCAGCCCGCACGGCCAGAGAATGGGACATAGAGAGGCCCTCCTGCAATTCGCCTTTTGTTCGCCAAGGCTAGCATGCGGCGATTGCGGCCGCAACAGAGAAATGGGGCTCGTTCCCTGAAATCTCGAAGGAATTTAACCGGGACGAGAACGCTCTTCACGATTAGCTGAATCTCGGCTGCTGCGAATTGCTTGCTAGAATGAAATCGGCGGTTGTCGCCAAGGGTAGCGACGCGACGGGATGTGATGCGTTTGGTCCTTTGGTTATCGCAACGCAACCGCAAGGAGCACAGTGGCCAAGCTTACCGTTCTGTACGATGGCGCGTGCAACTTGTGCCGGTCAAGCGTCGAGAGTGTGCGCCGAATGGACCCACACGGCCTCATCGAGCTGGTGGACCTGCACGACGCGAGCGTGCCCGCGCGATTTCCCCAGGTAAATATCGATGAAGCGATGCGTTTGATGCAGGCGGTTGATCCCCGCGGCCGTGTTTATTCTGGAGCGGACGCCTGGGCGCGCGTTGGCTTAGCGCTGCCGGGTTGGAAGTTGATCGCGTGGCTGCTTCGCGTGCCGGGCATTCACTTTGTCGCGCAGCGTTTCTACGCCTGGATTGCGCGCAATCGTTATCGCTGGAATCGCGAGCTTTGCAAGGACGACACCTGCGCCTTGCACGCCGGCCAGCGTTCGAAAAGCCGAAAAAGCCCCCGCATCAGACCCTGAAGCAATCTGCCCGCGTCGCTACCCCGGTATCTACCCCGGTATAATGTCCCGCGTCTATGGATTGGACACCCTCGTCCGTTATTCGCGGGCTCTTCGATTCAACGAGCGGGCCTTCGGACCGCTTCCTGTCGCGCTGGATTTTCCTGCGAGCGCTGGGGGCGATATATTTCTCGGCTTTTTTCTCGCTTGTATTTCAAATTCGAGGATTGATCGGTCCTCAGGGCATCCTCCCGGCGCGCGAGTATCTGAAAAATATCGCCGACCAGGTTGGTTACGCGCGTTATTGGTACGCGCCAAGCGTTCTCTGGTTTTCAAGCGGCTCGCGCATGCTGATGGCGCTTTGCTGGGTGGGCATGGCCGCCGCACTTCTGCTTGTTTTCAATTTTTGGCCTCGCGGCATGCTGGTTATTTGCTTTGTCTGTTTTCTATCGTTTGTCAGCGCGGCGGGAGATTTCTCAGGGTACCAGTCCGATGGAATGCTGCTCGAAGCGGGATTCCTCTCGCTGTTTTTTGTGCCGGGTGGACTCCGCCCACGCCTGGGAGAAACGCGGCCGCCCGTTCGAGCGGCGCTCTATCTGCTGCTTTGGGAATGGTTTCGCATTTATCTCGAATCCGGCGTGGCAAAAATCTCGAGTGGCGATCTCGAGTGGCGGAACTTCACGGCGATGGACGAGTATTATCAAAATGGACCTCTGCCAACATGGATTGGCTGGTATGTGCAGCATCTGCCGCACTGGTTTCACGCCGCAACTGCATTTTTCACCCTTGCGCTCGAGCTGGTTTTGATTTGGACGGCGTTTCTTCCCCGCCGAATTCGAATCGCGCTTTTTTTCATTGTGACGCCCTGGCAGATCGGCATCATCCTCACGGCGAATTACACTTTTCTAAACTACCTGGTCCTCATTCTGGGGTTTCTGTTGCTGGACGACCGCTTCCTGATGCGATTCTTCCCCGCGAAGTGGAAAAAATCGCTCCGCACTCAAGCGGCCTTTCCTTCCACCGAGGCGGAACTGCAGTTCGATGACTCGCTCTCGATTTTGGTGACGCCATCGAGTCCGTCGGGCGACGATGGTTTGTCCTCGAAAGAGACTCGACGAGATTGGCCGGCAAACCTTCGCTCGTGGCTCTCTCCGCTGCGTGTCGCGGCGGCAGCGGTCATGCTCGGGTGGATTTTCTACGCAACCATCGTCCAGATGATCTGGATGGTCACTCCCGCGCCGCTCCCCACTTCACCAGTAGCCCTGCTCGATCCGTTTCGAATCGCCAACCGCTACGGGCTGTTCGCGGTCATGACGCGCAACCGTTATGAAATCGAATTCCAGGGCTCGAACGATGGCCAAACCTGGGTCGCGTATCCCTTCCGTCACAAACCGCAGGAGCTGAACAAGGCTCCGCGCATTTATGCGCCCTACCAACCGCGATTCGACTGGAACTTGTGGTTCGCGTCCCTCGGCGAGTGGCGCGACAATCCGCTTGTCCTGCGCACGGAAAGACGGCTGCTTTCGAACGACGCGGATGTCCTGGCGCTTTTCGCCGCCAATCCCTTTCCGCAAGCACCCCCGCGGCAGGTTCGCGCGGTCCTCTGGCAATACTGGTTTACGTCCATGGCGGAAAAAAGGGAGCACGGATTGTGGTGGCGGCGACAGTTTCTCGGGCTTTATGCTCCGGCGATTGAACTACAACCGGACGGCAGGATTGGTGTCACCCAGTGGCCGGAGCCGTTGCCTCCGCATGAGTAAATGGCGTGCGTTCACGCTTTCCCGCCAGCGACGCGGCTGGCGGCTGGTCGAAGAATGAGAAGCGCGCCCGCGAAAAATAGAATGGTGGACGCAGCGAAAGCGGCTTGCACGGAAATCGCACTCCACAGAGTTCCCACCAAAAGGCTCGACAGGAAATCACCAACCGCGTTGACCGCGGCCAATGTGCCAAAGGCCATGCCGTGCTGCTCTCTGGGCACAAGCTCGGCCGCGACGGAATCTTCAAGAGCTTCCTCCGTACCGACGTAAAGCCCTGCCAAAACAAAAATCACGCCAAGCAGCCACAGGGAGTGCGTGCCTGTGCAGAGCAAAATCGCCGTGACTCCGGCCAGGGCGTAGCCGCCCGAAAGAACGATTTTGCGTTGTGGAACATGATCGCTCAGCCAGCCGCTTGCGTAGGCGGAGCCGGCGTAAAACACGTTGTGCACGGTATAGAGCACGACGGCGATGCTGGCCGCGCGCGCCAGCCCGTATCGCGGTGCAAGCATTCGCGAAGCATAGAGGATGAGCATCGAATGAGAAAAATCGCCGGCACCAAAAACGCCAACTCCGAAAAGAAAGCGCCGAAAAGGAGAGGGCAGATCGCGAATGCCCGTCAAGAAGGAACGCTTCGGTTTTGCAGCGATGGGACGTTCCCGCACCAAGAACCAGAAAGCAGCGACAGCAATGAGACCGGGAAGCAGCGTCCACAGAAAAACTTTGTGGTAACTGTGTCCGGTCTTTTCGAGCAGCCAGAGCGCTGTTAGGGGCCCGACGATAGCTCCGAGCGTATCCATCAATCGTTCGAGGCCGAAAGCACGCCCATATGCACTCGGCGAAACATCCGCGGCAAGCAGCGCCTTTCGGACCGGCGAACGGACCCCGCGGCCAAGCCATGCCGTCGCGCGGCCAAGCAGGACTTGATACGCGTGCGTTGCAAACGCGAAAGAAGCGGTCGCGAGCGCTGTAACAAAGTAGCCGAGCACGGCGAACGGCTTGCGGTGCTTCAATCGGTCCGTAAAATGGCCGGAGGCAAGCTTCGTGAAACTCGAAAGGCCATCGGAGACGCCCTCGATTATGCCCAGCCACGCAGGGCCCGCCCCAATCGAGGCAAGAAACGCGGGCAGTATTGCCGTTGCGGTTTCGTGGCTCCAGTCGCTGAAAAGACTGGTGAGGCCGATGCCCAGGACGGTCCGATTCAGCCAGGATTGTTTTTCGTTGAGTTCGGGCATCGTTTCTTTCAGATTTGCGAAAGACCACTTTAGGGGAAGTCCGCAACGAAGGCTACTTCCAATCTCGGCGAGAAACGACGATGTGTTTTGCAGCAAGGGCAATCTGCTCTCCGTAGGAGAGCAGCGTCACCTTGGAATTGTTGTCTGCCGCAGAGAGAAGTCTTCGTACGGTGAACACAAGCTCGTCAAATCGCCGCATGGCTTCCTTTTGGGACGCTAGAATCGCTCCGCGAATGATTTCCTCCCACTGGGAGGTGAGCCGGGAGAGATTCTTGAACACTTCGCTTTCGATCTTTTCCTCGAATCGCCGTCGGAGGGCGCCGCGAACCAGTGTGATTGGAATGAGCGCGGAAAGCAGCTCCCAGTTGTGATCGAAAATTTTGCCGACGGAGACGTCCGGAGTCCGCGGCGCTTGAATCCCGATTTCCGTCTCTGTCGTGCAAAGAGGAGAACCAAATGTCCGCATCACTCTTTCCGAGAGCTGCTCGCGGAAGGCCTGCAAATTCTCTTGGCACTGGCGCTGGAAATCAAGGAGAGACGCCTGGAAGACGCCGGTTTCCGCGGCAGAAATGGCGGACAACTCACGTTCCAGTTCCGCGTGGAGCCACAATTCGAATTGCGAGAGGGTCTTCGCGAAAGAGCCGTCCCATCCGGGAAATTCGCACGCGAGACGGTCAGCAAGTCGTTGTTGGAGTTGCGAGAGGGCCGTTTTTCGCAAGTGCTGTTCGATAAGTGGTCGTGTTTGCGCGGCGGCGTGTTGCGCAAGCAGGCGGAATTGCAGTTTCTGGTCGGCGAGAAACTCCTCGGAACCGAGCAACTGCGCGCGGAGCTGTTCACGGTCGCCTTCGCGGGCTTCCGCTGAGTTCACGGCGAGTTGCAGATAATCTGCGATCGCGCGGAGCAGTGTTTGAAACTTTCTCTCGAGAGCGGAGGCATGCCTTTCCCGGAACGTTTCGAGCGCATTCGCAACATACTCCTCTTCAAATCGCTTTTGGAGACTTTCATATCCCGGCTTGATGGAAAAGGGAAAGACGTGGAGGCCGTTGGGGAATTTCGACTTGAGCTGATCTTCCACGAAGGCAAGGACTTCTTGCTGGCCGGCGGTATCGAGCGTATCCACTTTGGTGAGCAGGATCGAGACGTTCGGGGTGAATCGTTGCAAGCGCTCAATGAGGGCGATGTCCTGCTGCGTCAGAGGCGGATCGACCGCCACCGCAACAAGCGCGAGATCGACGTTTGGGCTCCACGTGAGGGACGCTTCCGTATTCCGAGAAAAAATACTATCGAGGCCCGGCGTATCGACTAAAGTGAGACCGCGGAATCGCGCAAGGGAAGGCAAAGCCACGCGCACGATGTCAACATTTTTGCAATTCTCCGGATTCTCCGATTCGGATATGTAACTCCCAATTTCCGCGGGCGAAATCGTGCTCGTGCTCCGGCCTTTCTGAAAGCAGACAGACGCGGATTCTGCGGGGCCGTAAGAGATTTCCGTGACGGCCGAAGTGACAGGCACTACACCGACGGGGAGCAGCGGCCGGCTCATCAGCTGATTCAAAAAACTGCTCTTCCCGGCTTTGAAGCGCCCGAATACCGCCAGGTGGAGTTCCTTCTTCTTCATCTGGAACTCGACGATACGCAGAAGCGGCTCAAGATCGCTTAGTTGGAATCGTTCGATGGTCTCTCTCGCCAGTGCAATCGCCTGCTCAAGATGCGTGTCCGCCGGCGCATTCATCGGAGTGCTGCTCGGTTCAGGCATGGCCGGCGGCTCGCTTGCTCGGACGCTGTTGTTGTAGCAGAAAATCCACCGCCAGCGTGTGCAGCTTCACATGCCCTTCATAGTGATACACGGCGTGTGTGGCCAGCTCGCAAAGGTTTACGATCCTGCCGGGCAGCCGCTGACTCTGCTCCAACACGAAATCGCGGAATTTGACGTCGGCAATCTCCGTCAGATGAAAGTTCGCGATCGCCTGTTCAAGCACGGCTTGAGCGGAGTCCCTATCAAGCGGACCGAGGTTCAGGCGCAGGCCCTCGTGCCAATAGAGTTGCGCGGCCTTACCAAGCTCCAGGTGCGTTGAGCCGCGGCCGAGGAGAATTACCGGCGTGCGCGCGGACCACACCCATTCCTGCAGCAGCCGATACGTGCCGTCTGGCAAAGGCTTCTCGGCATCAAGAAAGATTGAGTATTCTCGGGAACGAGCGGCGCGGCGAAGTATGCCGCGAAGCCGCAAACTCGTTTGCTCCCGCGCCCAATTCTCAAAGTTCTGATACGAACCCGCCTCACTTTCGACGCGCGACAGCACTTCCGAATCTCCCGCTTCGGCCAGAGCCCGCACCAAACGCTGCCAGATCATGCCAGGCGCGCCCTCTGCCGCGCACACGATGCATCTTCGTCGAAGGGTTTTACCAAGATGAGAGAGTGCGTCTTGCAGCAGTACAGTTTTTCCTGAGCCTGCGGGACCCCAAACGAGAAGGCTTCTGCGCTCTGCGATAGCCGCGCATAACCTTGCCCGTTCGCCCTCTCGTCCAATCAACATGCGTGTTGTTACCAGCTCAGTCCACCCGTTCGCGCATCGTCACAACCTGCGCAAGCAGCTTTTCGACGGTTTCTTCCAGCGCCGCGCTTGCCTCGGTCGGAAATTTCTGGCCGTATCCCTTCATGCGAACAGGCCGGCAATCCTCGAATAACACCCAAAGAGTCGAAAGTTCCGCGTCCAGGACTCTGCGAATGTCGAGGGGGTGCGCCTCCAGAGAAAATGACTCCGCCATTGCCGCCAGAATGACTTGCAACGCACGGAGTTGTCCCAGCAGGGCCTCGCGCGACTCCTTGGATAGAGTGTTTTCGATCTTTCGAACGGCGCCATCCTGTCCCGCGTTCGTCAAGAGCCTTTCCATGCGATGAATGGCTTCATCCGCCCGGCTGAGTGTGGCTTCCAGGCTGCGGGCATGATATTCGTGCAATTTCACCCGGCACCTCGAGAATTGCTCCGTTCGGCAATTTCGCCCATGGCTTGAAGGCATGCAAGGAGACGCGCGAATTTCTTGTCCAGGGCGGCTTCCATTTCCGGAGGCAACGCGCCGTAGCCGCGCAAGCCCGGCGTCAGAATCTCTTCAATCTCCGTGCGCGTGAGAGAGACCGACGCGGCAATCCCTCGGGCGCGGGAGTGCACCGACGGATCGACGACAAGTTCATTTTGCACTCGTCGCGTTTCTTCCCTAAGCCGTTTAACCAGCAGCCGAAGTTCATCGGCTTGCCTTGGAGCGATATCTTCCTCGAGTTTGTGGAGATCTCCGGCGGGCCGTTCAAGCCAGCCGAGGACCTCATCGCACGTGGTCTCCACACGGCGGATGACCGCGGAGACCACGCGCCGATGATTTTCTCCGAGTGCCAGTTTGCGAGGGTTCTCCGGCAAGCCATGCCTCCTTAGCGGATAACCATGACCGGACAGTGCGCTCTTCCGCGTGGTCGGGAAGAATGCGATTACCTCTTGCCTGCCCGGTAGAGTATGACGCGAACTTTTTCCAGCGTGATCAGTCCGCCTTCCACCATCTCATCCAGCCGCGGAAGAATCTTCTCGATGCGCTCGGTCGATTCGATCACTTCGACAATGATGGGCAAATCCTGCGAGAGACGCAGAATTTTGTCCGTGTGGTAGACGCTCGAGCCTCCAAAGCCGCCGACGCCTCGCAGGACCGTCGCGCCGGAAAACCCGTCTTTGCGCAGCATCTCTACAATCGCTTCGTGCAACGGTTTGCCGTGCCATTTGTCCGATTCGCCGATATGGATGCGCATCAGCGTGCGCTCGCCCTCAAATTTTTCGTGTGTCATCGCGGCTCCTAAAAGCGGTTCGCCAGCCGAATCCCCGCCACGGATAAGAACAGGCCCACAAACACGCTGGCGGCCACGTAGGTGGTTGCGCGCAGCCACTCACCGTCCTCCAGCATTTTGGCCGTCTCCCATCCGAAGCTGGAAAACGTCGTATATCCGCCGAAAAAGCCGACGGTGATCGCCACGCGCCAGTCCGGCGAGATGAGCATGCGGTTCAGGGTGAACTGGCCGATCAATCCTAGGAGAAAACAGCCTGTCAGATTAATCAGCAGCGTGCCGTAGGGAAACGCACCGCCCGCGCGAACTTGCACGAGCCCCTGCAGCCCGTAGCGGGTCAGTGTGCCAACAGCTCCAAAAAAAGCGATCAAGGTCAGCCGCAATGTAGCTCCGATCCGGCGCCAGCCCGGGCATGAAACAAAAAACTCCTGGAGCCGCGTGGCTGCCAGGAGTCATCAGTGCCGACGAGGTCCATCGGCGCATTTTAGGCGAACTCCATCGCCTTCGAATTCTTGTTTCTCAAAAAGCTTACCGCCCCTTGCTCCACGATGCAATACGCCGTAGCGACCGTTGTACCTCATCCATAAGACAGGCAAACCGCATCTCCGGCTCCGCCCTGAATGGATTTGTCCCCGCTCTCCTACTGCCGGTTGGCTGGCGTTACGCTTTTGCCCTGGAAAAGGACGGTGCGCACTTTTTCCAGCGCATGAATGTCGCTCAGCGGATCGCCTTCGACGGCCACAAGATCGCCTTCCTTGCCGGCTTCAATGGTTCCGAGCTGCTCCAGGCCAAGCAAGGCCGCGCTGGTTTTTGTCCCGGAAACGAGGGCCTGCTGCGGTGTCATGCCGTACTTCACTTCCGTGATCATCTCGTCGCGCACTGTTCCCGTGCCTGGCCCGTAGGAATGGTCCGAACCCGCCGCAATGGTTACGCCGGTGTGCAAGGCGAGTTGAAAGCTTGGAAAATGCGTTTTTGCCAGCGCGGTAACCTTCCTGATCACATATTCGGGGAAGTGCATTTTCTGGCCATTCGCCACGCTTTCATCCACCACGAACACCGTGGGAACCATCACGATGTTGTGGCTCTTCATGAAGTCGGCGGCCGCTTGATCGAGTTCCGACCCATGCTCGATGGAGTCCACACCGGCCTCCAGGGACGACCGAATGCTTCGTATGTTTTCGGCATGCGCCGCCACTTTGACGTGAGCCATGTGCGCCTGCTGGACGACCGCGCGCAGCTCCTCCAGCGAAACCTGCTCCGACGTCGGCGAATCGAGCGGCGAGAGCACTCCGCCGGAAGCAAGCACCTTAATCACTCGCGCTCCATATTTGATTTGAAGATGAACGGCTTTTTCAGCGTCGGCGGGCGAATTGATGAATCCGTGCATCGGCGTATAGAAATCGTCCATCGGCAGATACGGAGGCGCAGGATAGAAGTCGCCATGGCCGCCAGGGATGGTAATTGCGTGAGCGGCGGGGACCAGATGCGGCCCGGGAATGGTGCCATCCTCAATCGCATCCTTAAGAGCGACGTCAATGAAGCCCTGCGTGGCGAGAACGCGCGCGCCGACGACGCCGGAAGCAAGCGCGTAGCTCATCGCTCTACTGCCGCGCAGCGCCGCTAGCGGCTCTGAAACGGCCTGCCCGAACGGCCCGGACCAGATGTGGATGTGCGCATCCACGAATCCAGGCATGACCGTGTAACTCGAAAGATCGATTTGCTCCGCTCCCGCCGGCGCCGGAATGTCTTTGCCGACGGCGGTCAC
>Ga0209166_10002966_pt1 | contig 12481 bp, 7 predicted proteins | sample Coa_R1_3_FD_187151 | JGI IMG/M metagenome (GOLD analysis project Ga0209166, IMG submission 187151) | Surface soil microbial communities from Centralia Pennsylvania, which are recovering from an underground coalmine fire - Coalmine... | ecosystem: Environmental > Terrestrial > Soil > Unclassified... | reverse complement strand
GTTGGTCGTGATGGCGCCGGTGGTCGAGCTGACGGTGCCGCTGAAAAACTGCCAGGGCAGCAGCCCGGCCAGGATGAAGACCGGGTAGGCGCTGATGCTGCTCGTGACCAGGTAATTGAACACGATGGTGTAGACCAGGGCCATGAGCAGCGGGCTAAACAGGCCCCAGACGGCGCCCAGCACCGAGTGGCTGTAGCGCACCTTCAGGTCGCGCGCCACCAGGTTGCGCACGGCCTCGCGATATTGGTAAATCTCTCGGAATTGCGTGATCAAGGTAACTGCCTCAGCAATAGATTAATAGCCGCCGGCTCACGCGAACGCCCGATCCCCCCCGGTCGGCCTGAAACACCCAATGGGTCTGCTGGATTCTACCTGGTTTTTGCCAGCTCCCGGTATTGGTTCCGCCGCTTATTCTAATCTCCGAACAATGGGCATAGTTCGTGCATGGTTAGGCCGTCGTCCGGAGGTGGCATTGACTCGGCCAGGGTCTCTTCCTATACTTTGGCATGCTTCCGCGGGCGACCCGCCGGCGCCACGCTTGCCATTGAGTTTTATAAATCACGCTGAATAATCGGGTGACGTGCCAGGTTGATCCGAGCCCGCTCTATTGCCGGCTCGCGCGATTGGCCTGTGCCCGGACCTTTGTATCTGGCCGCCACCCCTATGAACAGCATGCATTGGACCCAGGCGATGCTGGCGAGGTGCCACACCAGAAAGGAGGGTTGAGGTTCTTTTGGAAGCCAGACTGGCTGGCAGCACTGGGCCGGCGCGCTGACGGGCCCAGTGACAGCCAGAGTCTTGTATTTGTTTGACATCCGACTATCGAGGAGCAGAGGAAAACAATGAGACGTTCTCTTGTACACCGGCTCGTACTTGTACTGGCCGCCATTGTGATGGTCGCGCCGCAGACGGCGGGCCCAGTGGCCGCCATGCAGCTAGCAGCCCCGTCACCATCCAATCAGCCCAGCAGACCGGCTACCGCCGGAACTCAGCCGTATATCGTTCACCCCAAGGGCCAACCGAATAACCAACCCGACGCCGATAAGGACGACCCCACCGCGCGCGATGACGCCTACTATTCGCGCCGCATTGCCGGCGACCCAAGCGCGAACTTCACCATGGCTGACGCGGCCATGGCCCGCGCCCAGGCCGCGCAGCAGCTGCTCGGCGAGGAAGCCCGCGCGCCCAGCGGCCCCAGTCTCCCCAGCGACGGGTCTGGCTTTAGCGGCCCCTGGACCGCGAACGGGCCCAACCCCATCCTGGATGTCGATCGCACGCCCCAGGGGAGCTTCTACGCGGTCTCAGGGCGCGTGTCGGCCCTGGCCATCCGCGGCAGCGCGCCTTACACCATGTATCTGGGCGGGGCGCAGGGCGGCGTCTGGATCTCTTCGACCCTCACCAGCCAATGGATTCCCAAGACCGATAACGCCGGCTCGCTGGCCATCGGCGACATCCAGCTGGCGCCATCCAATCAGGACATCGTCTATGTTGGCACGGGCGAAGGCAACCTCTCTGGCGACAGCTACTTTGGCGTCGGCGTCCTGAGGTCAATCGACGCCGGCAACACCTTCACCCAGGTCAGCGGGGCCACCTTCAATGAAGTCTCCATTTCGAAGATCGCCGTGAACCCGGTCAATCCAGACGTGGTCTACGTGGCGACCATCCGCGGCCGGGCCGGCGCCAAGCGCGTCACCCCGCCCAATCCCACGCCGGCCTACGGCATCTTCAAGTCGACCAACGGTGGCGTGACCTGGACCGGCGTCAACACCACCACCAACCAGGCCAATGGCGCCACCGACCTGGTGATCGACCCGCAGAATGCCAACATCCTGTATGCCTCCTTCTGGGGACAGGGCATCTCCAAGACCGTCGACGGCGGCGCGCATTGGATTTCGGTGATGAACGGGTTCCCTGCCGACGCGGACTTTTCGCTAGCGCCGACCCGCTTCGCGCTGGGTATTTCCCATCCTTCGGCAGCCGTGTCGGCTACGGTCTACAGCGGCTTCGAATTCTTCGACAATTTACTGAACTACCACGTGCCGGCCGTCTGGAAGACGACGGACGAGGGCGCCCACTGGACCCAAACGCTGGACCTGGGAGCGGCGCCCGATCAGGTCGCGTCATACTGCGCGAACGGCGGCAGCTCACAATGCTTCTATGACAACGTCATCGGCGTGGACCCGAGCAACCCGAGCATCGTGTACGCCCTGGGCCTGTTTAACTACCTCGATGGCAACGGGGCGGGCGGCATTTTCCGCTCCACCGATGGCGGGGACCACTGGCTGAACCTGGGCTATGGCCTCCATCCCGACTACCACGCCATCGCCTTCCGGCGAGACAGCCCGGACCATATCCTGATCGGCAACGACGGCGGCGTCTGGTCGTCGCCGGACCGGGGCGGCCGCCCCAGCGGCACCAACCCGCTGTCTGCCGTTGACTGGGTCGATTTGAACGGCAAAGTGGACCCAGCCACAGGAGACCTGCTGCATAGCACGGGGCTCCAGATCTCGCAATTCGACAGCGTTGGCGCGAATCCGACCATCTCCAATACGTTCTATGGCGGCTTGCAGGATAACGGCACGCTGCGGAGTAATCTCGCGCCCGGAGTGTTTCCCGCAAGTTACTGGGCAGACTTCTCAAGTGGCGACGGCGGCCAGGTGAACGTCGACCCAACCGACCCGAACTACGTCTACGGGAACTATTTTGACATCAGCCCGTACCGTTTCACGGATGGGATGACGACGTTTTTCTCCAACCAACAGATCCAGAACGGGATTGATCAGAACGATCGGTCTGACTTCTACATCCCGGTGCTGCTCGATCCTGCCAACGTCAACCGGCTGTACCTGGGCACCTTCCGCGTGTATCGAACCGATAACGCCAAGGCGGCCAATGCCGGCGACGTGGTATGGCAGCCCATCAGCACGGACCTGACCTCCGGCTGCACCGGCACGGCCCCCAACGGTGCGCGCGGCTGCTTCATCAGTGCCCTGGGCGCCTCGGCTGGCGGACCGGCGCTGTACACCGGCTCGCTGGACGGGCTGATCTACTTCACCGCCGACGCCACGGTGGCCTCGCCTCACTGGACGCGGGTGGACATCCCTGGCACGACCCCGGCTCGGCCGGTGTCGGCTATCGCAGTCGATCCATCCAACTATCGCGTGGCTTACGTTGCCTTTAACGGGTTCAACGCCGCCACCCCTTCCACCCACGGACACGTCTTCAAGACGATTGACGCGGGCCAACACTGGACCGACGTTAGCGGCAACCTGCCCGACAACCCGGTCAACTCCATCCTGATCGACCCCACGCACTCGAATATCCTCTACGCGGGCACCGACGTCGGTCCGCTGGAAACGGTCGACGGCTCCAACTGGGTGCCCCTGGGCACGGGTTTCCCGGTCGTCAACATCTGGCAGCTTGCGCTGAATCCCTACACGCGCCAGATCGTGGCCGGCACTCACGGCCGGGGCGTCTGGAGCCTGACCGATACCGTGACGCACGTGCCAGCCCTGCAGATCCGCGCGAGCTCGGACGGTCTGCCCGTGGGCCCCAACGGCCTGCTCACCTACACACTGACCATCGAGAACCATGGCAATATCACCGCCACGGCGGTTACCATCACCGACCCGGTGCCGGCCAATACCACCTTCATCTCGGCCGACCAGGGCGGCGTCCACTCAGGCAGTAATGTGATCTGGTCTGGGCTGAGCGTCCCGCTCGGCACGCAAGCCAATCCACAAGGCGGGTTGGCGCCGGGCAAGCTGCTGGTGCACGTCACGGTCCGGTTCAGCGGCTCGCTGACCACCGGCCAATTGGTCACGAACGACCTCTACGGCACCACCTCGGTGGAAGGCGCCAGCGCCAACGGCAGCCCCTACCAGGTGCCGGTGGCCCCGCCAAACGGCGTTGGACTGAAACCGGCCAGCCAATCAGACTATGCGCGCGCCGGGCATGTGTTTACCTACCAGGTGACGCTGCAGAACCTTGGCTTTAACGCGGACAGCTACAGCCTGGTGATATCTGGCAACGCCTGGCCGACCAGCCTATGGAACGCGAACTTCACCTCGCCCGTCTCGTCGACTGGCAACGTGTCTTCAGGCGGGACGTTTGTGATCGGCGTCAAGGTGAGCGTGCCGGCGGCGGCGACCAGCGGCCAGCAAGACACGGTATCGGTCAAGGCGACTTCGGTCAGTCATCCCGCCACCACTGCCACGGCCACTATCCAAACCACGGCGGTCACCCGGCCCATCCTGATGGTGGACGAGGACGGCAACGCGCCAGACGTGAGCGGCATCTATGCGGCTGCCCTCAACAACACCGGTTTCCCCTATGACACGTGGGACCTTGCAACCAGCCCCACGGTGCCCCTCGGCTACCTGAAGGCGCACAATGTGCTGGTCTGGTTTACTGGCCAATCCTACCCAGACCCGCTGGGGCCGTATGAGACTGAGCTGGCGTCGTACCTGGACAGCGGCGGCCGGCTGTTCCTGTCGGGCCAGGACATCCTGGACCAGGCGGCAGGTTCGGCGCCGTTCGTGCTCAACTATCTGCACGTCAACTGGGACGGCACCGAAAGTCATAACGACGTCGGCACGGCCAGCGTGTCGGGGGTGCTCACCAGCCCGGTGACGAGCGGCATCGGCACGCTGCCGTTGGACTTCGCCTCACTGGGATTCTCCGACTTTGCCGACGCCATTGTGCCAACCGCGCCGGCCATCCCGGCCTTCACACTGAACCCTGCGCTGGGCGGCAAGCTGCCCGCCGGCACGCCGGACGCCCTGAGCGTGGCTCAAGGCAACTACAAGGTCGTATTCCTGGCCTTCCCGTATGAGGTCATGGGTACGCCCGCTGACCGGACCAATGTGATGGTCCGCGTGCTGTCGTTCTTTGGCATGAACCAGCTATTCCTGCCAATCATGCACAGGTAGACCCGCCCGGCGCGATCTGAGCGGGCGGTGGTTGACCCGGCCGGGAATGGGAACAGACCCGGCCGGGTCAACGTTTTAGCAGTATGAAACAACAACGATCCCACACACTGGGCCCGGTTTGCCGCGGGTTTTTGCGGTCCGCGGCCCTGGAGGCGGCCCTGGCTGGTTTCCTGCTGGTTGGCCTGGCGGCTTGCGCCGACAGCACGTTGACGGGGGCTGCCGGCCAGCCAACCAGCGCGATAACGGCCAGCAGCCCGGCACAAGCCATCACACAGACCGGCCCGGCTCCGACGACAAATGTAGCCGTGGTTACGGCCACCCTTGCGCCCTCCGCCATGCCGGCGGTCCAGGTCAGCCCAACGCTGGCGGCGGTGGGGGCCAGCGGCACAACCAGCCCCACCCAGGCGCTGCAGACTAACCTGGCACTGGCTGACCGGGAAATGAACGCGGCGCGAACAAGCGCCAGCCTGGCGGCCGCTCAGCAGCACGCTCAGATGGTGATTAACCTCTACGTGGGGGCCTGGGGACGCTGGTTCTCGGCCAGCCAGGTGGTGGCGCCGGGGGGCGGGCAAGGCATCTTTCCCGGCGAGCGCATCCCGGGGCCAGCGCCGGACTCGGGCGCCGTGCTGCCCATTGGCTGGGGCATCCGGGCCTATGAGATGGGCGACCCGCCAACACAGCAGGCAGTGCAATCAATCATGGGAGATGCCATGCGATGGAGCAATGATCCGCGCGCGGGCTATGACCAGATCGCGGCCGCGGTAACGAGCGCGGACGTAAATGGCAGCCAGATCGACAGGCTGCCAGGCACCGGCGAGCGGGCGGTGGCCTGGGCGCGTCTGATCCTGGTCAAGGCGAATTCGGTCGAACAGGCCCAGCAGTACGCTGGCCTGGGCAGCCAGGCCACCGGCGCGGCCCTGGCCGCTGTGCAGGGCCTGCGCCCATGAGCCGCTGGAGACTGGCCGCGGCAACTGACGTGGCCGCGGCGGTGCTGCTGCTGCTCGCGCCACTATCGGCGGCGCTGGCGCCGCGCACTGACCCGCCGCCACCACCGCGCTTTGTCCCAATCCAGAGCGATGTGCGCGTCATCGCGCTGCACAGCGGCGGGCCGGGCAGGGCAGCGCCAGACGGCGCCAGTGCCGCTGCTGGAGATGCGACACTGATATCCAAGACCGCCAGCGCGGCCTCGGTGGCGGGGGGTAATAACCTGCACTACTCCATCACTGTCACAAATGCCACGCCGACCAACCAGACCTTTCTGCTGACCGACACGCTGCCGGCAAATGAGTCATACCTGAATGGCACCGCCTCAGGCGGCTTCAGCTATGACCCCGGCTCGAACAGCCTGACGGCCAGCCTGCCATTGGACGCGTTCCACGGAGACATCATCACCCCAAGCGGCGCGCCGACTTACACGGAAATCTCCGGCACCGGTCAAAATATCTGTTCACTGTTTGCCTCTTGCGACGACAAGAGCGTCACCCTGGGCGGCCTGGCGTTTCGCTACCTGGGCGTGGATTACACCTCGGTCACGCTGGGCAGCAATGGCTTCGTCATCCCCGGCTCGTTAAACCCCGGCGCCGCCAACCAAAACCAGGACCTGCCGGACCCGGCTGCGCCCAACAATGTCATCGCCCCGTTCTGGGGCGATCTGCACAGCAGCGGCTGGTATTACGGGGTTCTGCACGACAACGGCGCCAACGTCAACTACCTGGTGGTTGAGTGGCACAACGCGCAGAAGAAGGGGGACAGCGGCACAAGCTACAGCTTCCAGGTCTGGATCCAGCTTGGCGCCGAGCACATCACGTTTGCCTATGCCGGCCTGAGCGGCAGCACGACACCGGCGACGATTGGCTTTGAGAACAGCAACGGCACCCTGGGCCACTCGTACTTTTACAACGGCGCCGGCGGCGTGCCCGCGCCCGGCAGCCAACTGCAGATCGTCGCGGCCTATACCACCGCGCTGCTGGGCTATGACGTTCAGGTGCAGCCGGGTTTGCCGGGCTGTTCGCGGATCAGCAACACGGTCAGCCTGTCCGGCAGCCCGACCAGTGTCGCGGCCACGGCCACCGCCAGCACGGCGCTGTTTGGGCCGTGCTTGTTCCTGCCGTTGGTTAGGCGGTAGACCTGGCAACACTCACGGTCGAATCTTAACGAAACGTCAGGCCTTGGGCCAGCACGATCTCATCGCTGGCCACTTCGTGCCCGTTTGCGTCAAAAGCCGGCAGCCGCTGCTGAGTGTCCGCGTTATACAGGCCCACGTAGAGCGCCAGCGGGGGCGTGGGGCCGCCGGGCGGCAGGCGCAGCACATGCGGATCAAGGATGATCTCGCCGGGCTGCCACAGGCGGGTGGGGTAGGCGCCGCTCAGCGGCAAGCCGTCGCCCTGGGCGAAGGCGTGCGCGGGCGTGTCGCGCAGATGCACAAACGCCACATAGTTGGTGCTGATGGCGCTCAGCGCCTGCCAGCGCAGGCTCACGCGCACCGTGTCCCCGGCCAGCGCCACGTCATAGCCGGTCAACTTAATCTGCTGGCCAAGCTGGTAATCGACGGCGTGGGCTACCGGCGGCACGAAGCCTGGCCGGCCGGCCACCTTGAATTCCAGCGTGTAGGCCGGGTCCGGCGGCGCCTCGCCTGAGGGCAGCACCAGCGGCAGGCGCTGCCCGCTCGTGCCCACCAGCCAGGTCACCCGCAGATGAGCCAGAGCCGGCGCGGGCATGTCGTCGCCTAGCTCGACAGCATAGCGGTCACAAAACGGCGCGTTGGGCGTCCACTGCGAGGTGGGATAGTTGCCATGCCCGGGATATGTGCTCAGCCGGCCATAGCCCTGGCCGTCAGCCCCAACCACCTCCAGAAAAAGCGTGTTGTCGGTGGGGATGGGGGCCAGCGCCTGCCAGCACAGCCGGGCCTGCAGGCTGCCGCCGGCCACCGCGTTGATCGTGCCATCATAGCCCAGCAGTTCAATATTGCCGCCGTAGACGGCGCCGGCCGGCGTGTCAACCTTGCCCGACACATCGGGCTGCGGCCGGGCATAGGCGGGAATGAGGATCTGGAGCGGCACCTGCCACGCCACCAGCACCAGGCCCAGGCCCATGACCTGGCCGGCCACCCGGCGGGCGCGGCCGGGCGGGTTCCAGGCGCGCCAGCCGCCCACCAGCAGCAGGGCCACCGCCGGCAGGCCGGGCAGCAGATAACGGCCAGGGACGAGGTAGATGCTGTGCTGCGAGATGGCGAGCGCCAACGCCAGGCCCACCAGGGTCAGTGCGAACGCGGCCAGCAGCCAATAGACGCGGGCCGGTGGGCCATCGAGCTGGCGGCCGCGGCGGCGCTGCCACACGGCAATGACAAAGCCAGCCAGGGCCAGCCCCAGGCCGACTGGCCAGAGCCAATACAGCCAGCTAAAGGTTTCCAGGTTCCCCCAGCCATACGAGGCCAGGAAGGTGCGGAAGGCATAGGCCAGCGCGGCCACGATGAACCCGTTGGCCGATTGGCTGGAGGGGTTCAGGTTGTTGGCAAAGTCGCGCAGCGTCGCCAGCCGGAATACCTGGCCGGTGACGAAGTTCAGCGAGCTCAGTGCCCACAGGGCGGCGACCACCAGGATAAATAGGCCGGCCAATCCCAGCCAGAGCCGCCAGCGCGTGCGGCTGGCGGCTGGCGCTCCACCTGACCTCAGGCTCAGCGCCAGGGCGCCCACTGCCAGCACCAGGAGCGCGGCTGCATTGAGCTTGGTCACCAGCGCGGCGCCGACCACGATCGATAACAGGATGGCTGGCCGCAAGTGCAGGCCGTCCAGTGCGAGCGTGACCGACAGCCAGACCGCGGCCGCGGCCAGCGCCGTCACCAGCACATCATTGGTGACCATGCTGCCGACAAACAGGAACTGGGGCCAAAAGGCATAGAGCAGCGTCGCCGCCCAGGTGGCCGCCGGGTCAGCCGGCCATAGCCGCCGGGCGGCCAGAAAGACGGCGATGACGCTCAGGGTGCTGATCAGCACACCCACCGCGCGGGCGGCCCGCAGCGCAATCTCTGCGGCGCTGGCCGCCGCCGGGTGCAGGGCATAGTTCACGCCCGCGTCGCCGTTGGTAAAGTACGGATTGCGCGGCGGGCTGGGGAAGGAGGCGTCGCGGTCAAACAGGGCCACCGCCGGGGCGATCAAATCATAGTAGAGCGGCGGCTGGAACTTTTCCCAGATCTGGCTGGCCAGCGGGTCGGCGGCGTCCAGCGTCAGGCGCTGGTGTTGCGCCAGGTAGAACGCGTAGGCAAAGTGCCCATCCTCGTCGTACGACTCCCAGGCCGGCACCACCTGGCTGTAGGCCAGCCCCAGCGCCAGCCGGGTGAGCAGCAACAGCAGCAGCCCGCCGGGCAGGTGCCAGGAAGCCAACGGCCGGGCGCTGGGCGCGACTGGTGATCGGTAGACAGCCAAGGGTATGAGACTGCCCGCGGCAGCTCGGTTTTTCTAATACTCAACAGCCTGGAAGTTGTCGAGGAAGAAGTCGGTCTCGCCGGCCCAGTTTTGCTGCACGATGACGGTCAGCAAGAGCTGGCCGGAATCAGGCACGGTGGCGGTCACATCGAACTTGTTCCAGTTGCGCTGGTTGCCGGGCACGTCATAGTGCTTGACCATGGTGACATAGAAACGCGTATCGGCCGCGGAGCCCAGCTGCACCGAGCCGATGAAATGGTCGTCTTCCAGCTTGGTGCAGGTGTGGCAGGGCTGGTTGGTCGTCTCGCCCAGGATGTAGCCGGTCACTTCCAGGTGCTGGCCCGGCGTGCCCCGCAGCACCTGGCTGAGCTGCAGTGCCTGCGGGCCGCCAGAGTTGAACGCTTTATAGACCCAATCGCCGTCCAGGATCAGGCCGCGCGGCTGGCCCAGCCGCTCGTCGTCGGGCAATTGCCACCAGCACTTGTGGACGTACTCGCCCGGCCCGCCGCTGATTGCTGGAATGATGTTGCCTTGCTGCATTTTTGTCGGGAACGGCATGGGCTGGCCCTGGGCGGGCGAGTAGAAAGACCAGCCGCTGGGGTGCTGGTTGCCCTTGGGCTGGTCGGTGTAGCCATAGTAGCGGCAGGGCGCGGACGGGAAGTGGACGAAGTCGATGGCGGTGTCGGCCTCGAAGGAGCCGTTCGCCAGGGCCACGGGCTGACCAATCTCTCTCGTAATGAGCGGCAGATAGATCGGCGGTACATAGGTGGCCAGGGGCAGATAGATGAAATTCGGCCCGGGGCCGGCGGCCACTGCCATGCCAGCCGCGGGGCAGGCGGCGGCCAGGCCCAGCGCCGCGAGAGCCAGGCCGGCCAACAGCCGGCCGCGCGTCCGAATGTAACGCAGAACAGCCTCAAAACGCCGGCCAATCATCGACTGACCCTTTCCAGGCGCCGGTATTCTTGCAGAGCGCTGAGCGCGGGCACTAACAACCCCAGCTCGCGCAGCTCGCGGTCCCGCCGGACACGCGTGCGCTGTATCTGCCGGCGGCGAGCCAGCAGCCCGCGGCGCTGCCTCACAAAAGCCAGGCTGCCGCTGAGCATGGCGCGCAGGGCGCCTGTCTCCCCGTGCCGCAAGTATTCTAACATGCGGTAGCCATCATAGCCGGCTGACACGGCCAGGCCCCACGGCAGCGAGCCCAGCTCCAGGTTCTTGACCATGTTGGCCAGCCGGTTGCGCTGCATCAGCCGGATGCGGCCGGCCGCGGCGCGCCCGCCGAACGAGGCGCCATAGCGATGGTAGGCCACGGCGGCAGGGACGTAGTGCACTTCGTAACCGCGCAGCCAGGCGCGCCAGCACAGGTCCACGTCTTCCAGATAGGCGCCGTAGCTGGCGTCAAACCCGCCCAGCTCCATGAAGACATCACGCCGGACCAGCAGCGCGGCGCCGGGGATGGCGCCCACCGGTCGAGGCGCATCATGCTGCCCGCGGTCCTCCACGCCCCAGCCAATCTCAAAGGCCGTGCCGGCGTCGGTGAAGCTGGCGCCAGCGCTTTGCAAGATGGGCGGCTGCCGGGGGCTGTCGGAATCGAACAGGAGTTTGCCACCCAGCATCGCTGCCCGGGGGTGAACCGCGGCCCAGGCCAGCAGCTGCTCCAACCAGTCCGGCTGAAGCGCGGCGTCGTTGTTGAGCAGCGCCAGCCAGACGGCCTCCACCTGCTGCAGCGCCGCGTTATAGCCGGCCGCGAAGCCGAGATTGCTGCCCAGATCTAGACGCTCCACCTGGGGGTAGTACTGGCGCACATAGTCCAGCGAGCCATCGCTGGAGCCGTTATCGGCCAGCACCAGCCGGGCCGGCGTGCACAGCCGGGTCAGGCTTTGCAGGCACCTGTCCAGCAGCGCGCGGCCGTTGTAGTTGAGCACGACCACCGCCACCTCAGGCATTGTGCGTGGCCCAATAGCGGCGGTGGAGCGATAGGCGCCGGCGCCAGGCCAGCGGCAGCCGGTGGCCGCTGCGCCCGGCGGCGAAACCGGCGCTCTTGACGGCCTCGTAGAGCACGGCGTAAGGCATGTCCTTCCACCGGCCGCGCCGGGCCAGGTAGCCCATCTCCGCCGACACGTAGCCCAGTCCCAGCCGCGCCACCTGCGGCCAGCTGTCACCCGCGATCTCGCGGAGTGAGTAGCCGCTGTCGAAGTTGCGGCGGAAAAGCTGGCCCAGGCTGTACCGGTGGCCGTGGACCACCCCGGCCAGTGGGTCGTAGACCAGGCTGTAGCCGGCCCGCAAGACTGCGCGCGCGAAGGCCTGATCCTCACTCATGATCAGATCGTCGGGAAAGGGGCACTGCTCCCAAGCGGCGCGCCGGATGGCGGAGTTGACGTTGGAGAAGAAGATGCGCTGGATCGAGGTGCGGGCCGCGTCGGGCGCGGTCGGCTCGTGGCGGAAAGCGCGCGGCGGGTAGGTCTGCTCGAGGAAGAAGGTCTCGATTGGCCCGATGCCGGCCGGCGGAAGCTGCCGCCCAAAGGCGGCGGCCACCCGCGGCTCGCGCAGGTGGCTGGTCAGCCGGGCCAGCCAATCGGCGCCGGCCGGCCGGGCATCCTGCGAAAGATAGATCAGCCACTCGCCGGTGGCCAGGCGGGCGCCAAGGTTGCGCGTGCGCCCATGGCCAAACTCGTCGGGCGGGATGCACTTCAGGACACCGGCCTCGCGGCTCAGGATTTCCAGCGTGTCGTCGCTGGAGCCCGAGTCGATCGCCACAATCTCCGGCCGCGGCAGGCGTCCGGCGGGCGTATCCAGGTCTTGCTGCCGGATCGCAGTCAGGGTCTCGGCCAGCGCCGGGCCGCCATTCAGCGTCAGCAAGACGATCGAGATGCCGGCCGGCTGGCTGATTTATCGCGCGCGGCCGATAGCCGCGTCTCCTGGTTGAGCAGGGGCCGGCCGGTGCAGCTCCAGCAGGCTGAGGAAGAATGAGGCGGCGATGACCTGGCAGCCCATGATCATCAGGGTCGAGGCGGCGATGGCCTGGTGCAGATGGATCAGGTCGCTAAAATGCACGTCGCCCGCCAGCCAGGCGGCCAGGATGTAGATGAACGTGACCAGGCCGACCGCGGCCAGCCCGGCGCCCAGGAGCAG
>Ga0209166_10002965_pt1 | contig 12482 bp, 13 predicted proteins | sample Coa_R1_3_FD_187151 | JGI IMG/M metagenome (GOLD analysis project Ga0209166, IMG submission 187151) | Surface soil microbial communities from Centralia Pennsylvania, which are recovering from an underground coalmine fire - Coalmine... | ecosystem: Environmental > Terrestrial > Soil >... | reverse complement strand
CCACTGCATCCGGCCCAGCGCTTGGTGATCGATCGCGTCCGCTCGCTCATGCTCGTGCATAAATTCGAGCTGCATGATATGCAAGCGAGCGGGGAATCGATCCGCTATGTTCCGGTCGCCGACCATATCCGGAGTATCGAGATCGGGTTTGACCCCGCCCGGCCCGAGGCCCTGGGCGTGCGCTTCACGGTCAATTCCAAAGAGGATAAAGAGGTCCTGATCTGGACCTCTTCGCTCTTTTTCCAGTATGTCCATTACCATGTGGGCCGCATCGCGACGGTGAACGGCGCCCCACATCATATGGACTGGGAAGCACAACAGGATGCGGAAAGTCCCGCCCGCGTCAAACGCTGGGTGGAGCAAGGGCAGTCGCTGATCGAGCGCCTGCACAAGACGCTCGGTTAGGCCCTTGCCGGGGGCCCGGAGACGGTCAGAGACGATCAGAGGATAACATATGCACATCGCGAAGCTAGATCAGGAGTTACGCCAGAATCCGCGCCTGCGGGCGGCCGGCGGGGTCGGCTTGCTGCTGGTCGTCGGCGCCCTGTTCAACCTGCTCAATATCAGCATGGTCCAGGCGGCGACGGCGGCGATCGCGGTGCCGGTGATCCATTCGCCGATCCCGGCCACCGATCCCTTCTCCCCCCTCTGGGATCAAGCGACCGCCGCGGATATTCCGCTGAGCGCCCAGCAGATGTACCAGCCGGGCGGCGGCGGCAGCGTCCAGGCCGTGCGGGTGAAAGCCATCCAGGATGGCCAGCGGATCGCCTTTCTGCTCTCGTGGGCCGATGCGACCCGCAATGATTACGTAGCCGATATGCCCAGCGACGCCGCCGCCATCCAGCTGCCGATCGACCCGCACCACCTGCCCTACCAGTGCATGGGTCAGACCGATAGCCGGGTCAATATCTGGCAATGGAAGGCGGCCCTGGAGCAGGTCGCCCGCCAGAGCAGCCAGCCGTACAACGGCACGCGCAACCTGACCAGCAACGGCATCTGCAAGGCCGTCGAGACCGATGGGGTGCCCCCGACGGCCACCGGCACCTGGAAGGACGGCCGCTGGTACGTGGTCTACGCGCGCGACCTGGCGCCGGCCGCCGAGGGCACGGCCCCCCTGGAGCCCGGCGATAACACCAACGCGGCCTTTGCGATCTGGGATGGCGGGAAGGGCGAGACGCGCGGCATGAAATCCGTCTCGACCTGGATCCCCCTCACGCTGACCCTGGAGACCGGCGACACGGGCGCCACGACCCTGCTGGCCCTGGCGATCTCCGGGCTGGCGGCCGTCGGGGCGATCGCCCTGGCCTGGCGCATCATTCCGCACTAATGCCCATGATCCTAACGCCCTGCAAGGAGCCCGCATGAGCAGAGACTTCCAGGATGTTTTGGCCACCCCCAGCGGGGTCTTTACCACCGAGCACAGCGCCGCGCGCAACTGGCTTTTGTCGGCCATTTTCTGGCTGACGATCGCCGACCTGGTCGGCCTGATCGCCGCCATCGAGATGTTCAGCCCGGATGCCTTCGCCGGTATCCCCTGGCTGGAATTCGGCCGCGTGCGCCAGTTGCACACCAATGGCGTGCTCTTCCTCTGGCTGAGCATGGCCCAGATCGGGGCCTTCCTTTACATTGTGCCCAAACTGTGCGGCACCAAGCTGCACAGCGAGATGCTGGGCAATATCATGATGGTCCTCTGGAATGTTCTCGGCATCGGCGCCGTCGTTACCTTGCTGAACGGCATGACCCAGGGCCGCGAATATGCCGAGCTGATCTGGCCGCTCGACGTCATGGTCATGATCGGGGTGCTGGGCACCGGCTATAATATCTTCCGGACCATTCTGGCCCGCAAGGAAAAGAAGCTGTTCGTCAGCCTCTGGTATATCATGGGCACTATGATCTGGATGCCCACCCTCTACTTCATCGGCAATGTGATGTGGGAGCCGATCTTCAACCAGATCGGGACCGGGCAGGCTAACTGGGCGGGCTTCCCGTCCGGCAGCCTGCAGGGGATCGACGACGTGATCTGGCAATGGTTCTACGGGCACAACGTGCTCGGCTACTGGTTTACCACCAGCGGCGTGGCCATCACCTACTATATTATCCCGGTCATTATCCGCTCTCCCCTCTACAGCCACCTGCTGTCCTTGATCGGCTTCTGGAGCCTGGCTTTCTTCTACGGCCTGGTCGGCCAGCACCATATCCTGAGCACCCCGACCCCCGGCTGGCTGAAGACCCTCGCCGTGCTCGGCAGCCTGGGCCTCTTTATCCCGGTCTTTACCTTCCTGGCTAATATCTGGCTGACGATGCGGGGTAAGTGGGGCAAGATCTACGAGAGCTTGCCCTTGAAGTTCATGATCGTCGGCACGATCTTCTACTTCATCACCTGCGTCCAGGGGCCGTTCCAGTCGATCCAGGGCTTCAACCGCCTGATCCACTTCACCAACTGGATCCCCGGTCACGCGCACCTGGCGCTGCTCGGCACCTTCTCCTTCATGGCCATGGGGGCCATCTATTACATCATCCCCGTCGTCATGCGGCGGCGCATCTATAACCCCGGCCTGGCCGAAATCCAGTTCTGGCTGATCACGGTCGGCTTCTTGCTGATGATGATCAGCCTCCAGATAGCCGGCCTGATCCAGGGCGCCGCCTGGCTCAACGGCCAGACGGTGCAGGCGACCCTGCCCGAGATCAAGCCCTATATGGCCATCCGCGCCGTCTCCGGGGCGCTGATCGTCATCAGCGGCATCTTGCAGGCCTGGAACATCTACAAAACCATGACGGTGGGTGAGCGCGTCGTCGGCCTGGCCCCGAGTGCCGCCGAAGCGCCGGCGTAGGCCAACGAAGGAGGAGCGCGCAAGTATGACTGGCAAACCGATCTTTCGTATGGATGTGCCGACCGTGGCCTTCGGCGCGATGATTGTCTTCTGGTCGATCATCTTTGTCGTGGTCGCCCTGCCCTATCTCACTTTCCGCCCACCGCAGTCGGCCGATGCCCGGCCGCTGACGGTGCAGGAGGAGCGGGGCCGCAAGCTCTACGCGGCCAACGGCTGCTATTACTGCCATAGCCAGTACCTGCGCGCCCAGGATTGGACCGGGGTCGGCTCCTTCCGCACCATCGGGCGGGTGGCCCAGGCCGGCGACTATTATTACCAGCAAACGCCGCTGCTCGGCACGGAGCGCACGGGGCCCGACCTTTCGCAGGAAGGCGGGGTGCATACCGACGAGTGGCACCTGGCGCACTTCCGCAACCCGCGCTACACGTTCCCCAAGTCGATCATGCCGGAGTTTAGCTTCTACTACAACGCCGGCGATGAGCCCGGCCCGGAAATCTACGATCTGGTCGCCTACGTGCAATCGCTGGGCGGCCGGGCCGCCGACGATCGCACCGCCCGCCAGCGCACGCTCAAGCAGAAGCTGCTGACCGAGCGGGCCAAAGGCAACCAGGCGATCATCCATGAGTGGTTCCCGACGACCTGGCGCAACGTCCGCAACCCCATGGAGCCGACGCAGCGCTCCCTCTTGCATGGCAAGACGGTCTTCCTGACCAACTGCATCGGCTGCCACGGGCTCAACGGCGACGGCAAAGGCCCCGCCTCGCGCTGGGTCGGGGGCGTCGACGGCCAGCCGGCGCCGCGGAATTTCACCGATATCACCTCGCACCAGCTGTTCAGCGATGGCGAGCTTTACGACGCGATCCTGTTCGGCGTCGACGGCACGGCCATGCCCGCCTGGGGCGATATGCTGACGGTCAACGATATCTGGGATGTGACGAACTTCCTGCGCACGATCCCCAACGGCGGTCTGCAGCGCGAGCCGACGGCCGATATGATGGTCAGCGCGCCCGACTACAAGCCGATCGAGCTGACGCCGCTCACGACCATGCTGACGCCCCCGCCGGCGAGCCCCACCCCGAGCGGCGGCGAGTTGGCCACCCCGCCCGCGGCCACGGCGACGCCTTAGGTCGGGGGTCAGGGATTTTTGGCGAGGACCAAAGCGGGGGTCGGGGGTTAGGGGTTAGGGGTCAGGGATTTTTGGCGAGGACCAAAGCGAGGGTCGGGGGTCAGGGATTTTTGGCGAGTACCTCGGAAAGTGAGGTTAGCGATGGATAACAAATTGTCGTTGTCGGGCTCGCGGTTGGAGGTAGTGCAAAGCCGGCTGGCGCGGGGGCTGGCGGCGGTGGGTATGTTCCTGCTGCTGCTGAGCAATGCGACGCCGGCCGCCGCCCATGATAATCTCGGCGGCGACGAGATGTCGATGGCCATCGCCATCTTTATCGTCGGCTGTATGACGATCGTCGGGGCCGCCCTGGCCATCCTCTGGGGCATCAAAACGGGCCAGTTCAGCGACGTCGAACGGGCGAAATACACGATGCTGGAGAATGCCGACGACCTGGACGATCTACCCCAGCCCCCGGGCTGATCAGCGCGTCTGATCCACCCTGGGCGCCGCGAAGGAGGCCACTATGCCACCAAGTAGTACGGACCCGCTGAAGCCGTGGGACTGGGATCTCCCCGGCGAAGCCTACATGTGGGCCTGGATTATCCTGATCGTCGCCACGGTCGCGCTGGCGGCCTGGATGGGTCGTGACCGCAAACGGCTGCCCAACGATCTGGGACGCAACGTCGAGGATTTCGCCGGCGTCCAGCAAGAAGCCAATGGGCCCTTGCCGATCTACCTGATGATGCTCTATGGCCTGGTGGCCGCCGGCATCGTCGGCTACATTCTGATCACGATTGCGGATGGCTACAATTATTAAGGCGTAATCACTAAATCTTTACGCCTTACCCAGGAGCCACTATGGACGAAGAAACCCGCTTTACGCAGGGGGATATCCAGGCCGCGCACCGCGACCGCGCCCGGGGCGAGTACGGCGGCGATGTCGAGCCCATGTACGGCCTGGAGGCTATCGCCGGCGGCCATGGAGAAGCGCCGGTCGAGGAGAGCGCCGCCGAAGATGCCGAAGCCGAGGCCGGTCGGCCCGGCGAGGCTCCTGGTCTGAATATGACCTGGGGCATCATCCTAGGCGGCGTGCTCCTGTTGTTCCTGGTGGTCACCGTGCTCTATGTGTTTGTCGGCCCGACCTACCAGGCCGATATTGTCACCCATTATCCGATCAAGTAGGGGGCGCCCATGGCTTACGTACGGACCATGACGTTCGTGGTGCCGCCGGAGCGGACGAAAGAATTACAACCCGGGCATAACCTGTTCATGGCGGCCGTCAGCGGGACCCAGATCGTGGCCCAGAATACCCCGGGGTTTCACCGGGGCGGCGTCTGGATGCAGAATTTGCCGCAGGGCAGCATCAAAGTCGTGACCGTCACGCAGTGGTATGGCCTGAGCGATATCGACGCCTATGCCAGCACCCCGATGATCCGCGACTTCGAGTCCGATGTCGCGCGCTACCACAGCACGCCGGTCATCGAAGTCTACGAGGTGCTGAGCTGAACGGAGCCGGCCATGTGGGACTCGATTAGCTGGGACAGTACGGCAGATCTTCTGCTGGATATGGGGGCGGTGATTTTTGTGATGCTGGTGATTATGTTTGTGACCGTGGTCACCCGGCGCCGTGAGCTCGCCGCCGGGCGGGGCCTGCCGCCCGCCCACGCGATTATCCCGCCGGCGCCCGAGCCCGGCCCCGCACCGCCGCACCCGCACCCGGGCCCGGAGCCGCCCGTGCCGCACCCGGGCCCCTTACCCGATCCCGCCCCGCCCATCCCCGACCCGCCCCTGCCCGGCGGCCGGAACTAGAAATGAGCGTTTGTTAGATTTGGCTACTACACGCAACCTAAAATGGGAGTCGACCATCAACCGGTGGCGGAAAGTCGTCTACCCGATCTTGGCCCTGCTGATTGTGGCCGTCTTTGGCCTTTCTCTCTATGAGGACTATACCCTCGACGCGGGGCCGGATGTCAGCGCCTATATGGGCGTCCCTGCGGACCCGGGGGTCCTGCCCCGGGACGACCTGCGCGGCGGCTTTCTGCAATTGAAGCCCGGCGCCGATTCGCGCTTTCCTTCCAGCCTCGTCCAGTTAGTTGAGACCGATACGCCCGGGGTAATCACGACGACCAAAGCCTTACTGGTCGACGGCGCGGCGATCCATGCCGTGATCATTCACCAGACGACCATCGACGTGAATACCGGCGATTACCGCGTCTATCCGGTGGCGCAAGATCCGCCGGAGATGGTGACCCAGCGCCTGCCCGGCGGCCATATCCTGCTCATCCTGCCCAAGTCCGGTATCTGGCCGCCCGGCTCGTACGTGGTCGACGTCCCGTCCGGCGGTATGTTCGACACCAGCCGCGTCTATTACGCTTTCGCGGTAAAATAGCTGGCCCACTCGCCGATCGCTGACTGCCGACCGCCGACCGCCGACCGCTCGAAGGAGCCTAACGTTGAGCGCGATTGCCCCTCCCAACACGACTATCCCGGCGAGCCCCCTGGAGCTGGCCGGCGCGACCGCTGACGATCGGGCGGAGGTCGCCGTCGATTCCGTCAACGCCGACCACGGCCTGCCGCGCTTCTTTTTCGCCGCGGGGGTGGCCCTGGTCATCAGCGCCATCCATGGGATCCTGCAACGGTTGCCCCTGTTCGCCGAGTGGATCCGGACCGCCGACTACGGCGGCCATATGATCACCAACCTGGCGCACACCCACATCACCATCGTCGGCGCCGGCACCATCAGCCTGACGGCGCTGCTGTATTACATCCTGCCCCGCCTCGGTCGCCGGCCGCTCTACAGCGGCACGCTGACCAGCGTCTCCTTCTGGTTCACGGTCGTCGGCGTCTTCGGCTTCTACCTGTCCGTCATCGCCGTTGGCGCCTACGAGGGGCTGATGGTCCACGCCGGCTGGCAATATGAAGCCGCCCGCGACTATCTCGGCGCCTGGCATAAAGTGCCGATCGCCGTCACCGCGGCGATCATGGGCATCGGCTACTGGACCTTTTCCACCAACGTCTGGGTGACGGCCTATCGCATCGGTAAATTCCGCCGCGAGCACCCGGAGCAGGGCGCGACCCCGATCGAGTGGTTACTGGTGCAATTCTGCGTCGTCTCGGCCACCGCGCTCTTCATCGGCACGGTGCAGGGCGTCTACCAGGTCATGCCCTGGTCGCTCGACTGGCTGCACAAGGCCGGCGAAGCCGGGCAGATGATCGACCCCATGGCCCACGCGCATATGAACCTGGTCGGCGGGGTGTCCATCGGCATGATGGCTCTGCTTTATTTCTTCCTGCCGCGGATGCTCGGCCGGCCCATCTACAGCTACAAGCTGGCGCGCTTCAGCTACGTGACAGTCGTCGTTGGCGTCTTCGGCTTCTGGCTCGTCGCCATTATCCTCGGCTTCGTCGAGGGCACCCCGATCGTCGAGGGGCGGATGACTTATGACCAGATCCGCCAGCAGGTCGGCTTGTGGCACACCATCCCCCTGGTGGCGGTAGCCATGATTATGGGCATCGGCTTCTGGGCCTTTATCGCCAATATCTTCCTGACCCTCAAGCAGGGACCGGCCCCCGACGCGCCGGCCGACCGCTGGCTCGCGCGCTTCATCGGCGTGAGCGTTGGCGCGCTACTCCTGGGCACCATCCAGGGAGTGATCCAGACGACCCCGCTGGTCCACGATTGGCTGGACGGGGCCCAGGGCACGGGCTGGATGGTGACCCCCTTTGCCCACGCGCAGCTGAACATGGTGGGCTTCGCCATTCTCGGCCTCATGGCCCTCTCCACCTTCGCCCTCCCCCGGGTGACCGGCCGGCCGCTCTTCAGCGTCCCCTGGGCCAAGCGCACCTTGACCGTGATCGCCAGCGGCATCTTCGCCACCTACGTGACCTTCCTGGTCCTGGGGCTGATCGAGAGCGTGGCGGTCTACCAGCTCTATCCCGGGGGCGCCCAGGGGACGATGGACGATTTTCTGCCGCCGGACACCGCGTTGCGCGTCCGCGCGGCCGTCGGCGGCGACGGGGTCCATACGGCTCTGGTGCTGCTGACCGCCTGCTGGGTCGGGATCGGCTATTTCATGCTGATGCGCCACATTGCGGGATCCATCGGCGGGGCGACCATCCGGGCCTACTGGCAGGCCTTCTTCGGCCGCATGCGGGCGGCCGCCCACCAGCATGCCTTGCCGCACCCCAGCGCCGTCCCGGATGACCCGCGGCAACTGGTGCGCCGGGGCATCCAGCTCGCCTTCTATGAGATGGGTGCCGGTTGGGCCGGCTTCCTGGGCATGGGCTGGTTCATGAGCGGGCGCGGCTTCATCGGCGTCATGCTGCTCTCTGTCTGGGCCGGGATCTACTGGACCACGCTCTTTGTGCTCCTGGCGGTCACCTCGGCCGGCCCGCTGGGCATCGGGATCATGGTGGCGACCTGGGTCGCCCTGCCCTTCTTCAGCGGCCTGGCAGTCTACCGAACCTATCTCACCGGCGCCCGGATCATTATGGCCGAGCGCGCCACGCGCCGGTAGCGAGCCGTTAATATTACAACGCGAGAATCGCGCCTCGGGTGAAGACCCGGCGGCTAAAGCCGCGGCAACAACGAGCGAAGCCCGCCTACGCGGGCTCACGGACCAGCGTGTTGTATATTAGCGGAGGCTAGAGGCGGCGGGTTAACTATCTCCTGCCTACTCATACTGCCTACTCCTCTCACTGACGACTGACGACTGACGACTGACGACTGACGACTGACGACTGACGAATCGTCTGCCTGCTCATCCTTTTTCGTGTATAATGAGGCCACCCCACGGAGGAGCCTGGGGGGCGGCCGGGTGCGCCCAGGAGGAGAGGCCATGGAGGCACGGACGTTCGGCAAAAGCGGGATACGGGTGCCGGTGATCGGGATGGGCACCTGGCGGACGTTTGATGTGCGCACGGCCGAAGCCGAGCAGGCCCGCCGCGCGCTGGTCAGTGCGGCCCTGGCCCAGGGCAGCACCCTGTTCGACTCCTCGCCGATGTATGGCGACGCGGAGCGCGTGCTGGGCCTGGCCCTGGCCGGCCGCCGGGACGCCGCGTTTGTCGCGACGAAAGTGTGGACCCGGACGCCCGCCGCCGCCCGGGAGCAAATCGCCGCCGCCTTCCGCTTCTTCGCCGGCCAGATCGACCTCTACCAGGTTCACAACCTGATCGCCTGGCGGGAATTGCTGCCGCTCCTCGAAGAACGCCAGGCCGCCGGCCAGGTCCGGCTGCTTGGCGCCACCCATTACGACCACGCCGCGTTCCCGGAGCTGGCAACCGTGATGCAGACTGGCCGCATCCAGGCCATCCAGGTCCCCTATAATGCGGCCGACCAGGCGGTGGCGCACGAAATTTTGCCCCTGGCCCAGGCACTGAGCCTCGGCGTGGTGGTCATGCGCCCGCTGGGCGGCGGCGACCTGGTGGCCCGGCCCCCGCGGCCGGCCGAGCTGGCCCCGCTGGCCGCTTTCGGCGTCCAGACCTGGAGCCAGGCCTTACTCAAGTGGGTGTTGAGCGATCCCCGCGTGACCGTGGCCATCCCGGCGACCTCACGCCTCGATCACCTGGCCGAGCACGCCGCGGCGGGCCATCCGCCCTGGTTCGACGAGGAAACCCGGGCCCGGGTCTCGCACCTGACCGGGTATCGGTAAGGACACGTGGGGCGGCCCGCGCCGCCGTTGCAGGTTGAGGAGGATGGGCCATGGTCGACACGACACAAGTCCCCCAGGAGCATAACATGCGCGACTACGACGCCGCCCGGCGGGACTTTCACCTCGACGTGCCGGAGGAGTTCAACTGGGCCCGCGACGTGATCGGCCGCTGGGCGGCCGACCCCGCCCGCCTGGCTATGCTCTGGCTGGGTCCAGCCGGCGAGCGCCGTCTCACCTTCGCCGAATTTGACCGCCGGGCTAATCAGGTGGCCGCCGCCCTCCGCGATGCCGGGATCCGCAAGGGCGATCGGGTCGCCATCATGCTCCCACGGGTGCCGGAGTGGTGGGAGGCGGTCCTCGGCATCATGAAGCTGGGGGCCGTCAGCATGCCGGGCACGATCCTGCTGACGCCGAAAGATATCGCCTACCGCATCCACGCGAGTGAGGCCCGCGCCGTGATTACCGACGCCGCCGGTGCCCAGAAAGTCGACCAGGTCCGCCCGGAAACCCCCAGCCTGGCCGTGCGTCTCCTTGTGGGCGGCGCGGACCCATTGCCCGCCGGGTGGGTGGATTATGAGCAGGTGGTCCGCGCCGCCCCGGCCGATTACCACGGCGAGCCGACCCGCTCCAGCGACCCGGCGATGGTCTATTTCACCAGCGGCACGGTCGGCTACCCCAAAATGGTGCTCCATACCCAGGCCTCCTATCCGATCGGGCACATCATCACCGGCCAATACTGGCTCGATCTGCGCCCCGAGGATCTGCACTGGAATGCCGCGGATAACGGCTGGGCCAAAGCGGCCTGGAGCAGCCTTTTCGGCCCCTGGAACATGGGCGCCGCCCTCTTTGTGCAGGACAGCCGGGGCAAATTCAACGCCGGCGAAACGCTGGACCTGCTCGCGCGCTATCCGATCACCACCTTTTGCGCGCCGCCGACGGTCTATCGGACTCTCGTCCTGGAGGATCTGCAGCGCTACCACTTCCCCCACCTGCGCTGGTGCGTCGGCGCCGGCGAGCCGCTCAATCCGGAGGTCATCGAGATCTGGCGGGCGGCCACCGGGCTGACGATCCGCGACGGCTACGGCCAGACGGAAACCGTGCTGCTGGTCGGCAACTTCCCGCCCCTCCCGGTCAAGCCCGGCTCGATGGGCAAGCCCGCCCCCGGCTTCGACGTCGCCGTGATCGACGACGCGGGCCAGGAAGTGGCGCCGGGCCAGGAAGGAGACATCGCTGTGCGCATCCGGCCCACGCGCCCGATCGGGCTGTTCCAGGAATACTGGCGCAACCCCGAGGCCACCGCCGGCGCGGCGCGCGGCGATTGGTATGTGACCGGCGACCGCGCGGTCCAGGACGCAGACGGCTACTTCTGGTTTGTCGGCCGCGCGGACGATGTCATTATCAGCGCCGGCTACCGGATCGGCCCGTTTGAAGTCGAAAGCGCGCTGATCGAGCACCCCGCCGTGGCCGAGGCGGCGGTCGTCGCCAGCCCGGATGCCCTGCGCGGTGAGATCGTCAAAGCCTTTGTCATCCTGGCCCCGGGCTACACCGGCTCCGCCGCGCTGATCCAGGAGATCCAGGAGCATGTGAAGACGGTCACCGCGCCGTATAAGTACCCGCGCGAGATCGAGTTCGTCCGCGAGCTGCCGAAGACGGTCAGCGGCAAAATCCGGCGCGTCGAGCTGCGCGAGCAGGAACGCCAGCGTAAAGGGGAGGCCCATGCCTGAGCATTTACCGGACGAGCCCGGGCCCAGCCCCGAGAGCTTTGGGGGTCTGTACAAACTACTGACCGCGAGCGCCACCTACCGGCGGATTATGACTGAGGTGTTCGGCGAGAGCCTGGCGCTCCAGTTGTCGATCGTGGCGCCGGCCGATGTGCGCCTACTGGCGGCCCGCGCGGGCCTGGAGGCCGGGCAGCGCGTCGCCGATTTCTGCTGCGGGCTCGGCGGCCCGACCCTGCTGATCGCGGCTGAGTATGGCTGCCAGGTCTTCGCCGTCGACTGGTCCAGCCAGGCCACCGCCAGCTGCTGGCGCAGCGCTGTGGCCGCCGGGCTCCAGGACACGGTGCGCCCGGTCGTCGCCGATATCAGCCGGCCGCCGTTTGCCGAGGGTTCCCTGGATGCGATCGTGTCGATCGACGGCTTCTACTTTGGCGTCGATCTGCCCGCGCTCTACGCCCGGGTATTTCGCTTATTACGCCCGGGCGGCTACTTCGCCTTCTACTTCGACGTGCCGTCCCAGGCGGTGGTCGAGGCGTCCTCGCCGACCCGGCGCGCCCATCGGGAGAGCCATCGCATTGACCACCTGGCCGTGCTGGCCGGCGCGGGATTCATCAATGCGCGGGCCGAGGATCGCACGGCCGCCCAGACTCTGCACCTGGGCCGGATGCTGACCTCCTACAAAACGCACTTTCAGCGCTTGCGGGCCGAGATCGGCCCGCAGCTGGCCATCGATCTGCGCGACGAGATCAGCCAGACCCTGCAAATGACGCAGCAAGGACTCTGGCCGCGCTATCTCTTCAGCGCGCGCAAGCCGGACGACCGGCCCGCCCGGCGCCGCTAGCCCCGGGCCGGCCTACTCGCGGGCGGCGAACACCCGGTAGTCGAGATCCGGGAAGGGGTTGTCGCGCAGGGCGTAGGCGCGGGCGCGGGCCAGGCTCATCGGGTCCAGCGGGTCGCGGGGCGTGACCTGCTCGGCGGCTTGCGCCAGGTCGTTGAACCAGGCCAGGTGTTCCATGAAGCGCTGGCTGGAGTATTCGGGCGCCTGGGTCGTCGTGGTCAAGAATTCCCAATCACTGCCTTGCAGGAGCAGCAGCTCGCGCCCGGCCTGCTGGAGCACGTCGAGTAAGTCCCCCGTCGCGTGCGGGTGCCGGGCGACCAGGCCCTCCATCCGCACCTC
>Ga0209166_10002963_pt1 | contig 12489 bp, 9 predicted proteins | sample Coa_R1_3_FD_187151 | JGI IMG/M metagenome (GOLD analysis project Ga0209166, IMG submission 187151) | Surface soil microbial communities from Centralia Pennsylvania, which are recovering from an underground coalmine fire - Coalmine... | ecosystem: Environmental > Terrestrial > Soil > Unclassified... | reverse complement strand
CGGGTGGAAGCAGCACGGCTGCGGCGATGAACCACACCGCGTGCATGTCCCGGACAACCGTGCCGTGAGGTTCGCCAACTGCTCTGGTCACCTCGATCGCCAGGGCGCCGCAGGTGACCAGGGCCATCATCAGCGCCACGTCGGCGACCCGCCACCGGGTCGCGGACAGGGCTATACCAGTAACCATGACCGCGGCCGCCTCCACCGCGAGCAGGTAGACCAGCAGTGGCGTGGACAGCGACCAGAACACCCAGCCAGGAAGTCGGCGCTTTTGCAGGGCGGGGAGCAGGTTGGGGTCAGACATCACGCGTCCGGCCTGCACACGATTCGGCGAGCGGTAAGGCAATTACAGTATGTACAGAAGCCATCACTATATGGTGACAGGCGGAGAGCGCGATAGTCAACGAGACACATCATGGCGTTCCATGGAAATTGGCGACATATTTAGGGATTAGCTCACAAAAGCAACGCTGACCTGCGTAAGGAGGGAACGGCTGTGCGCAACGACTGGGGATAACCACGGAAGCACACTGAGTTAGCCTGCCGATCGGACAACCCGACGGCGGGAAGCCGCCACGAAGGCGGCAACACCGGCACCGACGATGCCGCTCGCCGCAATCACGGTGGCAGGGCCGAGCGTGGTGGCAGCCGTGCCCGCCACGACGAACCATGCTCCCTGGCCAACCCGGATACCCGCGTTCGCTACCCCGAACGCCTGGCCACGGCGCCCGGCGGGCACGGCGGCCACGAATGCCGCGTTGGCCGCGATCTGATAGCAGGTCAACGTCCCGGACACGGCGAAGATGACCAGCGAAACAGCCAGCCCGGGATGCAGCAGGCACAAACCCAGGACCGCACAGCAGCTCACGGCCAGCGCCCCCATCCATCGCAGCCGGACCGCCGGCGCGGCCAGCCGGGCGAAAGCGAGGGAGCCGACGACGGCACCAAACGGCAACGCGGCGAAGACCAGCCCGGCGCCCGCCGCTCCGCCGCCAAGCCGGTTCGCGAACGGCACAGCGAGCGCCTCGGGAGTCGCGTAGAACGGCACCAGCCACCCCAGCAGCATCAAGCTCCGCAGTTCCGCGTCCCGGAACACCAGGCCAACGCCCGCGCCGAGCCAGGCGCCGCTGGCCGGCCCTGCCGCGTCTGCGGGGGCGGCGCGGCGCCGTACACCGGCCGCGATCACGGCGGCCGAGAACGCGAAGGTCGCCGCGTCGATGGCCAGCGCTGGCCGGGCCCCGAGCAGAGCCACCACGACCCCGCCCGCCGCGAAGCCCGCCACCCGGCCGGCCTGGCCGGTGGTCTGGGTGATCGCCGTGCCCAGGGCGTAGCGGTCGCCCGCCAGGACGTCGGCCATCAGCGCTGCGCGGGCCGACCGGAACGGCGAATCCAGCAGTGTGATGGCGAACAGCAAGACGATCAGCGCCCACAGTGCCAGCCGGGGGGTAACCATAGCAGCGGCCAGTACCGTCCGGGTCAGGTCGCAGCCGATCATGACCCGGCGGCGCGGAAAGCGGTCCGCCAGATGGGCCAGGAACAGCCCGCCTGCCAGCCACGGCAGGAAGCTGACCGCGTACGTCGCGGCCGTCAGCAGGGGCGAATGGGTCCGGTCGAACACCAGCACGGTCAGGGCGACCAGAGCAAGCTGATCCCCGGCCACTGACAGCAGGTAGGCCAGCCACAACGCACCAAACTCGCGGTCGGCGAACACGGAACGGAAGCCGGCTGGCGTCACGCCCCTGGTATCCGCCACGCGGGTTGCCTCCGATCGTCCGTCCCAAATCATGACTGCGAATCGGCCGGTAAGGCAACAAGACGTAATCTCCCCCTCACAACCGGCAGCGTTGAGCGGGGCGCCGGACTATCGCCGACTGCCCGCCTTTCCTGGCAGGCCGCCTGGCTTTGAGGTTTGTGCCTGCCCGGCGGCTGAAGCGCGCCGGATGCCGGATGGCGCAGCGGTGGCGGGGCCGCCTTGGCGGTTTGCCCGGCCGTAGCTATCAGCTCGCGGCCGGCGTGGTCGATGGCGGCGGCCTGGAGGAGAGTGAAGGGATCGCTGACGCCCAGAGTTATCAGCTTCTTCTCGACAGGACCGGGAGTGCGCGGCCCGGCGAGATTGCGTCCGGGCGGCTGGAGCTGTGCGCAGCGGCGCAGTTCGTGCGCTGGCATGCGATCTGGGTCTGCTACTCGCGCCAGCCTTCGCGCGGTGGCTAGGGGGCCACTGGGGGCGTCGATGCAAAGGACGAGGTCTTCGAGCATCATCGCTGTGTATGTGCTGGCGGCCACGGCGGCGTCGTAGGCGTTCAGGACCCTACCGGCTTGTTTCCCGAGCGCGCGGGCGTAGGAGTAAGGGATGTCGTATTCATCGGCGAGGTAACGGGTGGGTACGTGCAGGCGGCCGGCCCGGTTGGCGGTCTCTACCGCTTGCCGGTCGGTGGTTGCGAGGCAGGCAAGTGCGTCGGCGGCCTCGTGAGTGGCGGTGACCACGGCCGCGAGCTGGGCGAGGCCATCGGCGAGGTCGTCGGGCTGCCGCACGGGCGCTTGATGTTTCCGCTCGGGGGTCCATCGCGGGTGGTCGAACGTGATCCGGCCGATCCGGAGCAGGAGGTCGGTCATGTCCGCGATCACGGGCGAGGTCAGGCCCTGGGTTTCCGTTGTGATGACGTCCCACGAGCTGGCGGCTTGCTGCCAGCAGGCGTGGGACCGGGCGGCGGCTTGGGCGGCAGCACGAAGTCGCGGCTCGCTGAGCGGGAACATCCGGGCGAGGTCGTCCCGAAGTGCGACGGTGCCCAGGAGCAGGCTGCTGATGTGGCTGATGATGGCGGCGGCCCCGGCCGTCCATTGCCAGGAGTCGGCGGTGATGTCCGGTGACCAGCGTGCCTGCTGAGCGGCGCGGCGGCCTGCGGCCCGGACACGTTGGGCGCTTATTCCCACCCCGCCGCACAGCTCGCCTATTGATTCGCGTCCGTTCGGCGGATGCCTTGCTGGCAACGCGGCTGATGGGATGCTGAGAAGCAATTCTCTGACGGCAGGCGCGACAGGATCCCGCCTGCTCGCTGTCGTAATGGCCGTGGCGGCTGCCTGGAGTCCCTGGCATGCTCGCGGGCACAGCTCCTGATTCGAGTCAGGAGGTGCCGTATTGGCGGGGATCTTCTGAGAAAGCCAGGTTGATACCTGATGGCACCATCCGGCGATTTCGGTCAGCAGAGCTGCTGAGAACGTGGGCGATGTGATGGCTGCTGACCAATCCGATGGCACCCGGTCATCGTCGCGCCGGGTGACGTGGTGGCTCCATAGAAGGTCACGGGCTGCTGCCAGGGCGTCCGCGGCCTGACTGGCGTGACCGGCCGGCACACTGAAGACCCGGCTGCCCAGGCGGCCGAACTGCTGAACCGTCACGGTCAGGTCGATCACGGCCGAGGTGAGGCAGGAGTTCGCCTCCGCTGCCGCCCGCCGCCATGGAGTTGCCTCAGGATGCATGACGGAAGGACCGGGCAGATCGGCAATGATGTCGAGCACACAGCGCGACATGGTTTTCGCTGCCCGGTGAATGCTCCGGATGATCGCTGCCGTGTTCTCGGTGCTGCGGTCGTTCTCCCAGGCGGTAAACGCGGCGTCGAAGTGCCCACGGCCGGCGAGCACCAGGTCGCCGAATGTTGCCGTCATGAGTTATTCGCCGGTAAGCAGCGTGTTGATGGAGTCGGCCTCCGCTGCTGCCTGCTGGCACGCGTCCCGGTCACCGGCGTGCGTGGCCACCAGGGCGGCGGACATCAGGCGGCTGCTCAGCAGGGATGCCAGGCTGGCCAGCGAGTCGGCTATTTCTGCCGCGTCGGCCGATTGGCTGGGAGCACCATTGGTGGTGGCGGTGTGGCCCAGCGGGATCGAGGGGGCGGCGGTGAGCAGGTTCCGGCCCCGTACCGCGGCGGCCGCGGCCATCGTGTAGGCGGCGAACACTTCGCCTGCGCGGTCTTGGTAACGCCGGAGGATCACCCTGATCAGGTCGAACGCTGCCCAGGAGTGCGCCAGTATGCCTGTGATGCCAACGGCGCTCTCAAGCCGTTCGTGCATGTCCTTGATCTCGTTCATCTGTGCTCCCGGTGAATGGATGCCCGGCCACCACTCGGTGATCATTGGTGGGATTCCCGCTCGTTTCCCGGTGGCTCATCCCCGCCGGGAAGCACTGCGCCTTGATCGGCGAGTGCTCCGCGGATGGCGGTGGTCCTGGCCGCGTCGACATCGGCGCCGGTCAGGAGCGCTGCGCGCTGGTCCAGGCTGTCTGCGGTTGGCTGGTCGATGATGCGCAGCCAGCCGCCTTCGTAGCCGACCCACCATGCTTCCCGATAGCGGACCAGCCAGGGTATCCCCTGCGCGAACGGTACTGCGTGCCCGCTGTCATAGGCGGTGTTCATTTGCGCATGGGTGAGTTCGAGCGGCACTTCGCTTGCCGGCGCGGCGGCGGGATCGGCAGCGTCCCGGGCATCGCTTGGGCCAGATGACATGTCCTCTCCCTTTACGGGCGCGGCTCTGGCCCGGGCTTGCCAGGCCTGGTGCCAGGCGGCCGGCGCAGGAGTGGCGGATCGGCCGTGCGGGATCGGTGTACCCCGAACGAAGGCGGGGCCGTGATTGCCCGCTGCCTGGTGGGCTGGCTTCCGTCGAGCCCTAGCTTGCCCGCCCTGGTGTGAAGCTGAGCGGCGGCATGGCGTTTGAGCAGGATGCGGCCGGTCAGGGTGGCGGTGCCTTCGGGGACGGTGATGGCAGCCAGGTGGGCCACATAGTCCGGTTCCGGACTGGGCACCGGAGCTGGCTGCGGGTTAGGGGTGGTCGCCGGGTGGAGAGTTCTGTTCCTGGCGAGCTGCCAGTCGACGGTGAGTTCATCGACTGGTTCCCCGTTGCTGGCCAAGGCGATGATCGCCTGGTAGACCTCGCGCCGCTGGCCGGATGTGAAGGCCTCAGCGGGTAGCCATTCCAGCACCTGGCTGTTAGACCAGAAATTGTGGATGAGGTCGGCGAGTACCTCTTCCTCTTGCCGGGCATGCTCGCCCCGTTCGGCGTCCTGCTCCCGAATAGGTGGAGTGCCCCTGACGATTCCTGGGCCGAATTCCTGTGCATGGTTAAGCAGGACACCGGCCAGTTTCAGCAGATGGCCCAGGAAGGTCTCGGCATCGTGATCAGATTTGGCCGTGTCAGTGAACCGTGCGATGTCGTGGTTCAGCCTGCCCGCGGCCTCGAAGAGATGCCCGGCGTGAACCGCGAGCTGGCGGCAGAGGCTTGCCTCGATCACCATGCGGGCATAGGTGGCGCCGTTTCCGGGTCTGGGGCAGGACTCACTGATCGCGCGGAGCTGTCCTAGGTTCAGCTCCGGATCCAGGGCGGCCACAACCACATCCAGGTCGCGCGGCGGAGTGCTTCGGCTGTGCTGTTCCATGCGGGCGGTGAGAATCGCGGTGAAGACACGCTGATGATGCGAGGAGGCAAAGTCGGCCACGGTGACGAACGGGGCGTCGTCGATCTGGCCGGGATCTTGGAGCAATGCTCCCAGCAGAGCCCGTTCGGCGCGATAAGCGAGGTTCACCACGGTGGACTCAGCTTGCCGTGCCGGTCACGGAACAGCCGTCTGCGGTTCGCCCCGCCGATGGCGATTCCCAGCCGTCGCCGTCGGGCTGGCTGGCCAGGCCGCGAGGTTGACGGTCGGCGCTGGCCAGCCGATTTGCCCAGGCGTCCAGCAGGGCGGCGAACGGCGGGTCGGTCACGCGTACCCAGCCACCCGCGCCGGGCATCCACCAAGCTCCCGAGGCGTGGATATAGCCGGGCAGAGAGGGGTTCAGGGGTCTGGCTTGTCCGGTGTCGAGGGCGCTGGCCACGGCGGCTGGGGCGAGCCACTGGCCGGGCTGGTCCTTGTAACGGCTGGCGGCGAGGTCGGCGGCGGGGATGCCGGTGAGCGGGCTGGCGGCTGCCCAGCGTCGCTGCAGCTCGGCGTCTTCGGCGGCCAGCACGGGTGGCTGGCGGTGGCCGGTGCGGCAGCCGGCCGCGTAGTGGGTGGTGGCGGCCTGGATAACCTGGCGCAGCTCGGCGTGCCAGTAGCGGGCGGCCTGCCCGGATGCCTGGCCGGATTGGTAGATCTCCTCGCGCCAGGCTCGCAGCGCCCATAGCTCCTCGACCAGGCCGGGATGGCCGGCCCAGCATTGTGGCAGCCGTTCCTCGGCGCCGAGTTCGTACCGGTCGTGCAGCCAGGTGACCCAGGCGCGCAACTGGGTCCAGGCGACCTCGCGCTGACCGTCGGTCATGAGGTGCCATTCGGTCAGACCACTGCTGGTCTGTTCCCCGGTACGGCGGCGGCCAGAGCGGCGCATGTGGATGCGGGGTCCTCGCCGGAAGGTGCGGCGGGACGCGGCTGGAGCGGCTGGTTGTGGTTCAGCCTGCGGATCTTGTGGTGCTGTCAGCATCACGGGTCTCCCTGCTCGGGCGGGCTGGGATGGGCTGGCCGGCCGGGTGGCCGATGAGGCCGGCGATACGGCGCGCCTGGCTCGTGGCGGCGGCGAAGTGCCTGCGGTGCGGGCCTTCGTAGTGGCGGGTCATCCGGACCTTTACCGCTGGTGTGGTGGCGTGGATGACCAGGGCTTCGCGTTTGCTGGCGGGCAGGGTGCGGATCTGCTCGGGGGTGAGGGTCTTGCGGTCGTTGAGGGTGGTTTGCAGGCTGTGGTCGTGGCGGCCGCGCTGCCAGGTGGTCAGGGTTTCCCGGTACTCCCCCGCCAGCTCGGAGATCTCGCGCAGTTCGTCACCGGCCAGGCCGCCGAGGATGATCTTCACGGTGGCGGCTCCCCAGAGCATGTCGGCGGCGTCGCGGCCCCAGCGGTTGCGGGCCTGGGCCATGCTCTGCAGGACGGCGGTGGTGAAGATGCCGGTGCCGCCGGCGAACGACATCAGCGCGGGCAGTTGCGGCAGTGGGACGATGTTGGCCACCTCGTCGAGGAACAGGCCCAGTGGCGGGTCGAGCCGTCCGCCGGGCTGGGTGTCGGCGATGGTCTTGGCGGTTTCGATGAGGTCGTCGGCGAAGGCGGAGATGACGGGCGCGAGAGCGGTGGCGCGGCGTTCGTCGGCCATCAGGTAGCAGGTGCCGCCGGCGCGCAGGAAGGCGGCCAGGTCGGTGCCGCCGCTGGTGGCGGGGGTGAAGACGTTGCGGGCGGCTGGGGACAGCAGCGGGGCGATGGCGGTCTGCGCGGTGGTCCACAGGCTGGCGCGGGTGGTGTCGGGTGGCAGCCGGTACAGGGCGTCCAGCATGCTGGCGGTGCCGCTGGCGGCGCCGGGGTGGCTGGCCAGGATGCGGATCGGGTCGTCGCGCCGCTCGTCGAAGGCCCAGTCCACGACCGCGCTGGCGGGCTGCCCGGCCAGGGCGGCGGCGTGCAGCCATCCGGCCAGCAGGTTGGTGGCGTTGAGCCCGAAGTAGCCGCTGTCGGTGGAGTCGGCGGCCCGGTCGGATTTGCCGACTGTGACCATCACGTCGGCCCGGGCGCGGGCTTTGTCGAAGTGCTCGCAGCCGCTGGTGGGCGACCAGGTGAGCCGGTCTGGCCAGGTGATCATTCCGGTGGGGGCCATGACCGCCACCGGGCCATGCGACCGCCGCAGCGTGGCGGTGGCCAGCAGCACGTCGGGCCGGATGGAGGTGACCAGGGCAGGGCCGGGCCAGGTATGCAGCCAGGGGATGATGACCTGGCTGGTCTTGCCCTGCCGCGGGGCGGCCAGCACGAGGGCGGAGTCCTCGGCGGAGATGGCCAGCGGCATCCCGCTGGGCACGGCGTGGCCGAGCCGCACGCCGACGTCGGTGAGGGTGAGCTTTGCCCCGGCGAGGCTGGGCCGGATGACCGGGCCGCGGGCTGTGACCGACCGTGGAGACAGATTGGCCTGCAGCTGGGCGCGGGAGGCCAGTCCGCGCTGGCTGCGGTGAGCGGCCAGGGTCCGGGCGCAATACCAGACGGTCGTGGCGACCGCGGCGAGCATGAGCAGGCCGGCGAGCGCGAACCCGGCGGGGCCGGGCAGGGACGGCCGTGCCGCCGGCGGCCAGGCTTGCCGGGGGTCGTTCCAGTGGTGGACGAGCGCGAACGCGGCGCTGAGGCCCTGGCTGGGTGTGACCGGCGGCCAGGTCCGGTGGAACAGCAGCCCGGCGAGCTGGCCGGTGGCCCAGGTGCCGGCGGCGGCGAGTGCGATCACGGCGGCGAGCGTGGCGATGAGGTAGTCGTGGGCGCTGTCCAGCAGGGCAGGCCGGGCCAGGGTGTGGTTGGTGCGGGTCATCGCTGTGTCCGGCTGGTCATAGGGACATCCGCTCGTTGGTCCAGTACAGCTTGTGTTCGGTGGGGGTCAGGATGAGCTGGACGACGTGGCTGGCGGTGCGGCCGACCTTCCAGACCGCGCGGCCGGCCTGCTGGCCGGTCCAGGAGGCGATGTGCGCGCATTCGGTGTCGGTCAGGCCGATCGCGTCCCGGGTCGCGGCCAGCGGCGCGGTGTCTTGCCGCAGGCAGATCCGCACGTCGCAGGAGGAGATCAGGTGGGTGGCGATGCTGACCTCTTCCGACCCGGCCGCGCCGACGGCCTCGAAGTCGGCCAGCCGGTGGGTGGCCAGCACCTGGATGGTGCCCTGCGCGCGGGACAGCCGCAGGTCGGAATCGACCTTGCGGATCATCGCGGGAACCCGCAGGGCCCGCCACAGTTCGTCGCGGATGACCAGTCGGACCGGGCCGCCGGGTGCGTCGATCGCGGCCTGGCCCCAGGACGACACGCAGGCGAGTGTCATGGCCACGGTCTCGTCGGCGCGGCCGTTGATCCGGGACAGGTCCACGGTCTGGATCGGGGCGGCGAAGTCCAGCCGGACCGTGGTGGGGCCGTCGAACAGGCCGGACAGGGTGCCGCGGACCATGTTGCCGAGCGCGTCGGCGGCCGGGCGGATCATCTCCCGCAGCTCGGCCGTGCTGTCCCGGCGGACCCGCATCTCGCGGGCCATCTCCGGCAGCGGGTCGCGGAGCAGGTCCCAGACCTGCGGGATGGTGGGGCTGGCCAAACGGGCTCCCCTCTCCGTCTGGCCAGCCGTCTGTCCCGGCCCCGTGGAGTGGCCGGAAGCGTGCTGGATCGCCAGCGACAGCGCGGCTTCCTCGGTCGGTGTCAATCCCCGGCCCAGCCGCATCACCAGCAGCGAGGACAGCAGGGTCAGCCGGCGGCGGTGCACCTCCTCCAGGCGCTCGCGCAGGCTGTCCCCGCCGAGCGGGATGTTGTCGCCGAGCGGGCCGGCGTCCAGTGGGTTGAGCCGGGCTCGCAGCCCGGGCCCGAGTTCGACCGGCTCGGCGCCGAGAGCGCGGGCCAGCGGGGCGTACTCGTTCTTCAGGTCGCCGACGACGAACGCGCGGACGCCGTAGGCCATCAGCCGGGTGGCCAGCGCTTTGATGGTGGCCGACTTGCCAGCGCCGGGGATGCCGGTGACCAGGAGGTTGGGGTTGCTGATCAGCCCACGGCGCAGCCATTCGATCGGATGACAGGAAAACGCCCCGCCGGCCAGGCAGTCCACCCCGATGTAGGCGCCCGCCGGTGGCATCGACGCCCCGTACAGCCACGGGTACAGGCCCTGTACCTGCCCGGTGGAGCCGCGGAACACCGGCGCGGCAGGCAGGCGGGGCGCCCGTCCCCCGCCCCGGGTGGCCCACCCACGCTGCGGCGGAACGATGTCGCGGCCACGCCGGTCTGGGCGCCGTATGACAGCCTCTTGCCCAAAGTTGCCGTCCTCGGGCGGGAAGATAGGAACGGCGGGAGGGCCGAAATACTGGGCCAGGTCAACGACCAGCGGGGTGCTGGGGTGGCGGCGGGGCATGCTAACCACCGCCTCCTGGGCAGGCCGAACCCCAGCGGCAGCGCGCCCATCGCGAACCCCGCGTCCTGGGCGAACCACATGCGCCGGATTTCGGTCCTGGCGGCGGCCGCGTCGGCTTCCAGCGCGGCGCAGGCGTCGTCCAATTCCGCCGGGCTGGTCACGGTGACGGTGGCATAGCCGGTGAACCGGACCAGGCCGTGACCGGCGGCGCGCTCGGCATCTTGGGCGTGGGCGCGGTCCATAGCGGCCTGCTCGTGCTCGGGGACGATCTGCCCGGTCCGCTGCCGCATCCGCACCGCCACATGCCGGGCGGTGCGTTCGCGCATCACCTCGCGTTCGGCTGCCCGTGGGCTCAGCGGCTCAATGACCATCCCGAATGAGCGGCGGTGCAGGCCATCGCCGAGCAGGGGGGCAAGGGCGGTGCAATAGACCTGGCTTCGGGGCCAGCTGTGCACCCAGTAGCTCACCGATACGGCGCCATCATGCAGGTACATGCCGGGGCGGGCTTCGGCAGCCGCGGGGCCTGCCAGGGCCGGGGTGATTCCCGGGGCAAGCCCGTTTGGTGAGCGGCCGGAAGTGACGGCGGCCACGGCGGCGGCGCGCCGCTCGGCCAGCGGGGCCAGGGCGTGCGGGTCGAAGGCGGTGCGGATCACCTCGGCAAGGTCACGCGAGCCGAGCCAGCCCTCGATCCGCAGTTCGGCTCCGCCGATCGCGGCTGACAGGGCCCGGACGTGGCGGGCCAGGACCGTTGCCGCGCCGTGCGGGCCGCCGCCCGCGCCGCGGATGGCGGCACCAGCGCGGCGTTCGTCCATCACGAACGCCAGGTAGGCCTCCCGCTGGCAGGTGGCCAGCGTGGAGGTGGCCAGCAGTTCGGAGGTGATCTGCGTGGCTGCGGGCGGCGCCCCCGGTGCGAGGTGGTCGTCATGCCAGCGGCGCAGCGCGGCACCGGATTCGGGCACGATGCGCTGGAACGCCTGAACCCGGATGATCGGGTTGCCTTCGGTGCACAGCCCGGCCAGCAGAGCACCCCAGCCGGCGACGCGCTGATCACGGCGGGCGGAGTCGGTCAGGCCGATGCCCGGGATGCCGATGCGGGCCACCGCGGTATAGGTGCGGTCATAGCGGTGATGGGCTACCGCCATTTCGCGGCCGGGACCGGTGGGCACCGCGAGAATGCGCAGCGGAGCCAGGATGCCCGGCAGATCCATGGGCGGGCCCTCTCCCGGCGCCGCGGCTGACCGGGTGCTGCGGGCCTGCAGCACGAACGGGCCAGAGGCGAACTTGTGCTGGCCGCGCAAGGCGAGCAGATGGTAGGACACCGCAGCCACCAGCCACTCATCGGCGGTGCGGCCACCGATCCGGATGAACGCGGCAGCCAGAAGAAGGGCGGCCAGCGGCCAGGTGACCGCTCCTTCGGCTGGGCGGGCGGCGGTGACCGGGATGATGGCAACCAGGACGGCGGCCGCGATCATAACGGCGCGTTGCGCGGACAGGCCGAACAGGAATGCCACCTTCTCTTGCTGCCAGCCCAGGTAGGTCCGGCTGGAAGGAGCAGCAGCCTGGCTGGCGATCGCCTCGGGGCTCATGCCGGCCCTCCCCCGCTGGGTGGGTTGCTGGTGGTCTGGTCATGGTGGACCTCTGGCGCCGGGGCGGGGCCCGGGGCGTTCGGGTGCGGTGGCATTCCACCGGCCGGGCCGGGCGGAGGCGCCGGTGGGGCCTGGTTGCCAGGCTGCCCGGGCGGGGTGCTGGGGTCGCCGGGCGGCAGCGGCGCGTGGTGGCCGAGCCTGCCCGGGCGCTGGGCGTAACCGGCGGGCTGGGCGTAGGGGTTGGCGCCGGGGATGCCGGCGTGGCCGGCCATCTGCTCCATCCGCGCGCTGAGGGAGTTGGCCGCCCGCTGGGCCATGCTGACGCCCATGGCTACCGCGCTGGCGCCGCCCGCCATGCCCGCGGCACCGCGGGCCCGGCTATTGGCGCTGGCGGTGGCGCCTTCCAGGCCTGCCATGGTGCGGGTCTCGGCCCGCCGGCTGAACTCATCGGGCTCGATCCCGGCAGGGGCACCGGAGCCCGCGGCGAGCCAGCCCGCGGCGAAGCCGAGGACCGCGCCCAGGCCCGCGCCGCCGCCGACCTGGACGGCGGCGAAGGTGAAGAACCGGGCCACCACCGGCCAGGCGATGACCGCCAGCAGGAGCACCAGCATCCCGGTCAGCAAGGTCTCCACATCAGTGGAGTTCGCGGTCAGAGAGAACCCGACGGCGAATACCAGGGCGATGACAGGCTTGAGGATGATGAGCTGCGTGGTGGCCGAAGCCAGTTTGGGCCACCACGCCTTCGTGGCCTGAGCCGCCTGACCGGCCGCCGCGATCGGCGAGGTCGCCACCAGCACCGCGATCGCGGCGTTGCGCAGCAGCAGCTCGAACCACAACACGATGGTCAGCGCGATGCCGACGATGGCGATGATCAGCAGGAGCGCGCCTTGCAGCCCGCCGTTCCAGGACACGACCGCGGCCAGCTTGGCCGACAGGACCTGCACCGAGCCGAAGGTCTGGGTCACGATGAAGTTCGCCACCTGGTCAGCGGCCTCCAGTGCTGCACCGGCGACGGTGAGGGTGAGCAGGCATGCCAGCGCGGTCTTCCCGACCCCG
>Ga0209166_10002960_pt1 | contig 12494 bp, 13 predicted proteins | sample Coa_R1_3_FD_187151 | JGI IMG/M metagenome (GOLD analysis project Ga0209166, IMG submission 187151) | Surface soil microbial communities from Centralia Pennsylvania, which are recovering from an underground coalmine fire - Coalmine... | ecosystem: Environmental > Terrestrial > Soil >... | reverse complement strand
GCGGTAGCGACTGTCGCGCGGGCGCCCTCTATTTTCTGGCATCCTCGATTTCCTTCAACCTGCCGGTCTTCACGTCGTATACGAATCCTCGCACAGGAATGTCTTTCGGAATCCACGGGTGCGACTTCACGCGCTGGATCTGTTCGCGAACGTTGGCTTCGAGATCGTCGAAGGCGTGGAAGTGAGCGGGCGAATCGGCTGTAGCGCCCATCTTCTCCCGTAGACGCGCCTTGAGCTCGTCTTCGCGCACCTTCAGCAATCCACAGTCGGTGTGGTTGATGATGATGAATTCCTGCGTGTCGAGCAGGTGATGCGACACGATCAGCGAGCGCAAGGCGTCTTCGGTGGCAATGCCGCCGGCGTTGCGGATCATGTGCGCGTCGCCTGGCTTCAGGCCCAGGCAATGCTCGAACAGGATGCGCGAATCCATGCAGGCAAGCACCGCTACACGGCGTTTGGGGCGAACGGATAACTCACCCAGGGTGAAATTGCGCGCGAAATTTTCGTTGGCTCGTAACAATTCATCAGCGACGGACAAGATGAGTGCTCCTGGAAGTTCTCGAAGGTCGTACTCCTCAGCCTAGCAGTTTCTCAGTTGCCAGTTTTCAGCAAAATACCAATTTTTACTGAGAACTGAGAACTGGAAACGGAGAACTGTTTACAATCGGCGCGTGAATCTCGATGACACGATTGTGGCGATTGCCACGCCTCCGGGACGAGGCGGAATCGGCGTGGTGCGCCTCTCCGGGCCCCAGGCGCTCGCGATCGCGCGGCCGATGCTGCGGCTGAAACATGAACTGGAGCCGGGCCGGGCCGTGTTCGGGGAGTTGATCGAGTCTGCTGACCACGCTCCCGAGCTTCCTTCGCCTGGACAGCCGACGGCGGCTGTCCCCACACAAGCCTCTCGCATCGACGAGGTGGTGGTCACTTACTTCGCCAAGCCGCATTCTTACACTACCGACGATGTGATCGAAATTTCGGCGCATGGTTCTCCGGTCGTGCTGCGACACATTGTCGAACTATGCGTTGCTGCGGGGGCGCGGCTGGCGGAGCCGGGGGAGTTCACCATGCGCGCGTTTCTCAATGGCCGCATCGATCTGACGCAGGCCGAAGCCGTGCGCGACCTGATCGACTCGCAGACTTTGTATCAGGCGAAAGTTGCGGCGCAGCAACTGGAAGGCGCGCTCTCGCGGCGATTGCAGCCGATCAAGCAAAAGCTGCTGGAGCTGATTGCGGTGCTGGAAGCGGGAATCGATTTCGCCGAGGACGATGTTTCGGTGATGCCCGATGCGAAAATCCTCGAACACATCGCCGCGGTGCGCGCTCCACTCGAACAACTCAGCGCCAGCTTTGCCTACGGCAAGATCGTGCATGAAGGCCTGACGCTGGCGATCGTAGGCCGTCCGAACGTGGGCAAGTCGAGCTTATTCAACCGGCTGGTCGAGCGCGAGCGCGCCATCGTCACGGCGACTCCGGGGACAACCCGCGATCTGGTCAGCGAGACCGTGGCGATTGGAGGCATCCCGGTCAAGCTGGTGGATACGGCGGGCATTCGCAAGGTGCTCGATGAGGCGGAGTCGATCGGCATTCGAAAGTCGATGGAAGCCCTGGCCGATGCGGACCTGGTGCTGGTGGTGCTCGACGCGTCGCAGCCAGAAACAGCGGAAGATGCGGAACTGTTGGGTCAAGCGGCGGCACGGCCCGTGATTGTGGTTAGAAACAAGATCGATCTGGGGATCAGTGATCAGTGGTCATTGGCCAGTGGCCAGAACGTGTGTACCTCAGCCGCTACCGGCGAAGGCATCGCCGAACTGCGAAGGGAGATTCTGCGCCACATTGGGGGAGCGTCGGGGGCGCAGGCGGAGCCGGGCTTCGTTACTAATATTCGGCATCAAGGGCTGATCACGGATTCTCTGGCTGCGCTGGATGCGGCAAAGAACGCCGTAGCCGGAAAGATTCCGCATGAGATGCTGCTGCTCGATCTCTACGCCGCGCTGCGGCCTTTGGATGTGATCACCGGAGCAACCACGACCGACGACATCCTGAATTTGATTTTCAGTACGTTCTGCATCGGAAAATAAGATACGAGATCGAACGGCAGATTTAGTTAGGAGTGATGGGCCCGAAGCGCCCTGACGATGAGCCCGGCGACGATCAACGCGAGGTATCCGACGGAGAAGATGTAATAGATGATTTTCACCTTCGGCCAAACCAGCGCGGGCCACTGATCAGAGACCTTGTCAGAGAAGGTTTCTGCGAGGCGCGGCGGTAAAGCGGCTTCCTCGGAGTCGGGCTTCCAGTTGTCGGCGATCCACGTGGCGCGGAGATTCGAAAGCAGCAACGCCGCAACGATCACCCTCACAACCCCGATGCCCGATCCCAGGGAGTCGACCAGGTAATAGACCAACACGATCGCCGCCGCAAATGGGTTGTGTTCACGAACTCCTATTCCGCCGAGGTGAAACACCAGAAGCACAAGCAGTCCGGTGATGGGCTGGCCGGCAAGGGTCAAGATAACGAGCCACCATACGCCCACGATCGTGCACACCCAGAAGCCTTGCACGGCAAGATAGTCGACATCGGCCCCACTTTGGATGGACGGCCAGAAAAGACTCTTGAGGCGGCTCTCGCTGCGAGCGGTAGACTCGGAGAGCCCTAGCGTTTGCATGCGGCAGGATTAAAGCGCATGTCGAAGCCCCTGTCCAGAGGAAAATCGGCCTATTTTGAGAGCCGGTTCAAGGCTGCCCGGAACATCTGATCGAAGGATTTCCCGTCTCCTTCTTTCGCTGCTACGGCCAGAGCCTTTTCTGCGGCGGCGCGTTGATAACCCAAATTCACCAGCGCCGAGAGCACATCTTCCTCCGTCGCGCTTAGGCTCGGAATTGTTGGCGCGGCGCTTGGCCCTGCTTCGGGCAGCTTGTCGCGCAGTTCCAGCACCATGCGCTCGGCGGTCTTCCTGCCAATCCCTGGAATGCGCGTCAACCGCACTACATCGTTGCCGCGGATCGCGCCCACCATTTCGTCGGCAGGCATGCCGCTGAGAATCGTGATCGCCAGCTTGGGGCCGATGCCGCTCACCGTGATCAGCTTTTCGAACAGCACCTTTTCAGTCGGGCGCAGAAAGCCGTAGAGCGCAATCACGTCTTCGCGCACGTGCGTGTGGATGTGCAGGGCGACGTCGGCGCCAATCGCCGGGAGATCGGAGAATGTGGGCACGCTGATGGTGACGTCATAGCCGACGCCGGCGGTCTCCACGACCGCCTGGTTGGGATGCTTGGCCAGCAGCTTTCCGCGCAAGTGGGCAATCATGCTGCCGACATTGTAGCGGGTGGAGACGGGTCTTAGGTCTTGGGTGCTGGGCCTCAGGGCCTCGGAGCCCCGGTTCGACATGCAGTGACTGGGCAACTTGACAGATTTAAGTTTATACGGTCATAATTGACACTGTCATGAATGACCTATTACTTCTCGCGATGATGTTAGACGAGGCCAAGTACGGCTACCAACTCAAGCGCGAGGCGGGATGGATGATGGGGCAGAAGGCGCTGCACAACAATCTGGTTTATCCGATGTTGCGGCGTTTTCTCGACGAAGGATGGGTCACGAAAAAAGCGGTTCCCGGAGAACGAGGACAGACCCGCCAGCAATACGCTCTAACGGCAGAAGGGCGCCGGGTTTATTTCGAGCGCATCAATCAATTCACCGAAGCGGATGCCCAATCGGAGGAGGCATTTTACTTACGGGTTGGTGTTTTTGAGGGTCTCAAACCTGAGTCGCGAGAGTCGATCCTGGCGAGTCGGGAGAGCTATCTGTACGGCCGCGATCAAACACTGCAAAACCTGCAAGCGCAGATGGAATTGGGCAAGTTCGGTGCGGAAATTGTCCGTCACATGAGACGACAAATCGAAATGGAACTGGAATGGATTCGGCATCTGCGCCGGATCGCAAAGACCGTTGGCAAATTGAGTGCACGGCAAGCTGCACCGGTGTAGCGGCCGGAATGCACCGAGTTCGAGGAGGCAAATATGAACACGCTCACGCCCTGGCAAATCGAATTAATTCCCTGGTACGCATTCGGCATTTACTGGGTGATCACATGGTTGCGCGTGAAGCGCGCAAAGACCAGGGAGCCGCTGACCAGCCGATTGATCACCATGGTTCCTCTGGTGTTCGCATTCGAGCTTGTGTTTTCAAATTGGCTGCGGATTGGGCCGCTGCGCCTCCGCTTCGTGCCCGCCGAGGAATGGATCGAGTGGGCGGGAGTTGTCCTGACCAGCCTGGGCGCGGCGACTGCGATCTGGGCGCGATATTGCCTCGGGCAGTTTTGGAGTTCGCGCGTGTCGCTCAAAGAGGGGCATCAGCTGATTCGTTCCGGGCCGTATGCGTATGTCCGGCACCCCATTTATTCAGGAATGTTGTTAGGAATGATTGGTACAGCTCTTGTTGTGGGAGAGTGGCGCGGGGTTCTTGCGGTCGCGTTGGTGCTCGCGGCTCACTCGTACAAGGCGTTGCGCGAGGAGTCTTTGCTCTCAGGCGAATTCGGAGAGGAATATGCCACATATCGGCGGCGCGCGGGATTCCTATTTCCGCGCTTCTCGGCCGGCGCCGGGATGGACACTCATGCGCGACGCACTTAGAATCGAGAGCAGTTCTGTGCGGGCGGCGACTGTATGGCGTGGGGGAAATTGGGTTCCCGAATGATTTGGGCCGCGATGGCCATGGTAGTGTCTTACGGATTCGGGCACGCACAGACGGGCCTCGATCTTGATGGACGCGTAGTGAATCCGTTTGCGGCCAGCTCCGGAAAGATTGTAGTGCTGGTCTTTGTACGCCGGGATTGTCCTGTGTCGGGCCGCTACGCTCCTGCAATTCAGCGAATCAGCAAACGTTACGCTGATGACGCGATGTTCTGGCTGGTGTATCCCGACAAGAGCGAAAGTCCGCAGGCGATCCGCAAATCGGTGGCGGAGTACGGTTATCAAATCCCGGTGCTGCGCGATCCGCAACGGGAACTGGTCAAGCTGGGTCATGTGCAGATCACGCCCGAAGTTGCGGTATTCGACCGCAATCGCCACCTGATCTATGACGGCCGCGTTGACGACTGGTACATCGACCTGAGCCGCGCGCGTCCGGCGCCCACTACGCATGAGTTGGAGGATGCGATCCAGGCGGCGATGACGGGCGGCTCGGTTGCGCGCAACGAGGTCAGGGGAGTGGGATGTTACATTTCGGATCTGGACTGAGATCGATCTCCCCGGCGCGCGCGATGTGGGTTCTGGTTCTGCTGGCTTCTGCTTGTGTGATCGCCCCGGTGTTCGCTGCGCCCGCTCCGCAACAATCGCAAGCTGGCGGCGTGGGCGCACAGATCACCTTCAATCACGATATTGCGCCGATCATGTTTCAATCCTGCGCCACTTGTCACAGGCCTGGGGAAGCCGCGCCGTTCTCACTCCTCACCTATTCCGACGTAAAGAAGCACGCGCACCAGATTGTGGACGTGACCAAGTCGCGTGCCATGCCGCCGTGGCTCCCCGAGCCGCAGGAACTTAAGTTTGCCGATGAGATGCGCCTTTCGGACACAGAAATTAGTCTGATCGAGCGCTGGGTCGAACTGGGCGCGGTGGAGGGCAATCCCGCCGACCTTTCTCCGCAACCGAAATTCGTCGAGGGCTGGAGGCTGGGCAAGCCCGACATGATTTTGAGGGCAGAGAAGCCGCTCGTGCTTCCTCCCCAGGGCACCGACACGTACTGGAACTTTATTTTTCCCGTTCCAATCCAACAGACGCGGTGGGTGAAAGCAGTTGAGATCCGTCCGGGTGACAAGCGCTACGTGCACCACGCCAATATTCTGGTGGATCGCGCGGGAGCGTCGCGCAAGCGGGAGAGCGAGCCGGGCGCCGGTTTCGGCGGCATGGAGATTCGCATCGAGTCGCAGGTCTTCGATCCCGACAGCCACTTGTTGTTCTGGAAGCCGGGCACCATTCCTTACGTCGAGCCGGACGGAATGGCCTTGCGCCTGGAAAAAGGAACGGACCTGATCCTGAATACGCACCTGCAGCCATCAGGGAAACCGGAGGTGATTCAGCCCAGCATCGGGCTTTACTTCACGCCGCAAGCGGCCACGAAACTTCCCATGCTGCTGCAACTTGAGAACGATGTGAAACTCGACATTCCACCGGGAGACAAAAACTTTCTAGTCACCGATGAGTTCACGCTTCCGGTGGATGTGGATCTGATGGCGATCTATCCGCACGCGCATTACTTGGGAAAGGACATACAGGCGTTTGCCATGCTGCCGGACGGAACGAAAAAGACACTGATCCACATTCCGCAATGGAATCTGAACTGGCAGGCGGTGTACCGGTATGCGCAGCCAGTGCGGCTGCCGAAAGGGACGACGGTCGGCCTGCGCTATACCTACGACAACTCGGGCGACAATCCGCTGAACCCGAATCATCCTCCGGCGCGAGTGATGGGCGGGAACCGATCGACGGATGAGATGTGTCACTTGTGGTTGCAGGTCTTGCCGGTGAACTTTGATCCGGCGCTGGGCGATCCGCGGATGGTTTTGCAGGAGGCGTTGTCGCGCCACAATATCGAGAAGAATCCTGCTGACTTCGAGGCCCACTACAACCTGGCCGCGATGCTGCAAGCCAAAAACAATCTTGACGGTGCGGTCGAGGAATTTGCGGCGGCGGTGCGATTGCGGCCCCAGGATGCAACCGGTAACAATGCGCTGGGGGCGGCGCTGGTAGCTGCGGGGCATCCGGATCAGGGCGCTGGATATTTGCAGGCGGCGTTGAAGTCGCGTCCCGATTACTTTGACGCGCACTACAACCTTGGGTTTGCGTTGGCGGGGCAGAACGATTTCGAAGGCGCCGTACAGCAGTTTCGCCTGGCACTGCAATTACAGCCGAAAGACGCGGCGGTGGAGGCGAATCTCGGTGTGGCGTTGGCGGAGTTGGGGCGATATCCTGAGGCCAAGACGCACTTTGAGCATGCGCTGCAAATGGACCCTGAGCAACCGGTTGCGAAAGAGAATTTAGAGGCGCTGCAGAAAGAAATGGGGGCGCATTAGCAGTGCTGATTGAAAGTCAAAGTCCCCACCCTCTCGCAAAAAGCGCGAGACGGGTGGGGCACCCCTTCAACGGCGCTCGGCGATTCCGATAGTAGGAGTTGTGCTCTAATCTTCGATATATGGGCGCACGACATTTTCTTCTTAGGTTCGCGTGCTGCGGCGCTTTGTTGCTCGCGTGTTGCCTCGCTCCGCTGGCAGAGCAGCCCGTCACGGCTCCGCCTGCTGCCCCGTCTCCGCAGGCTGCGACTCCCGAGTTCGCGGAGGCGCGCAAACTGGCGCAGCAGGGCAAAGTTGATGAGGCGATCGCCGAACTACAGAATCTGGATCCTGCAACCAAGGGGCTTCCTCTCGAATTGGGCAGCGCTTATTACAAGAAGAGTGATTACCCGAAAGCCATCGAGTACCTGAAAAAGGCGACAGCGGCCGATCCTGCGAACGAGGAAGCGACGCAGTTGCTGGGGCTTTCTTACTACCTTGGCGGTCATCCCGCCGATGCGATTCCGCTGCTTGAAAGAGTACAGGGATGGTATTCGCGGGCGAATGTGGACGCGGCCTACATTCTCGGAATTTGCTACATCCAGACAAAGAATTACGACCAGGCGCGCAAGTCGTTCGGGAAGATGTTCGATGTGCCCGGGGATTCGGCGGCGGCGTACTTGTTCACTGCACGCATGCTGCTGCGGCAAGAATACGATCCCATCGCTGAAGAATATGCGCAGAAGGCAGCCGCTCTCGATCCCAAGTTGCCTCTAGTGCATTTTCTGTTGGGAGAAGTGTATCTGTTCAAGTCGCGCGTGCCGGAAGCCATTACGGAATTTCAGAAGGAACTCGCCGTCAATCCGGCGAATGCCGCAAACTACTACAAGCTGGCGGACGCGTACTCGCGAATTCAGAAATACGAAGAGGCCGAGCGTGTTCTGCAGCGCTCGATCTGGCTCGACGCGACCTCGACCGGGCCGTACATTTTGATGGGGAAGATCCTCGAGAAAAAAGGCGAGTTCGATCTCGCGGTGCGAGCGCTGCAACATGCGGCGACCATGGACCCCAACAATCCCACCACCCACCATTTGCTTGGCCAGACTTATCGCGAAATGGGGAACAAAGAGGAAGCCGAGAGTGAGCTCAAGCTGGCCGAGCAGCTGCAGACTCGGTCCGATAAGAATCCGTAAGAATGATGTGAGTTCGCTGTAGCGCAGGCGGTGGCGGCGAGACGCCGCCACGACAGCCGCCGGGACGGCGGCGCTACCTTAGCGCGCTGGCTTGTTCGCGGCGGCGGGCCTGGATTTCAATGTAGACATTCACCAGCGACACCGCTGCCGGGGTCACGCCCGGAATGCGCGAGGCTTGCCCGATGGTGCGCGGGCGCAGCTTGATCAACTTTTCCTGCATCTCGCGGGAGAGGCCGCTGACTGAGCGGTAGTCGAACCATTCGGGGATGGAGTGCTGCTCGGACTTCTTCAGGCGCTCCATGGCGCGCTGCTGTTGCAGCAGGTAGCCTTCGTACTTGATTTCGGTCTCTACCGACTTGAGTTCGTTGCGCACTTCAGAGGAAAGCTTAACCACAGAGGACACAGAGGGCACGGAGGAATCTCTGCTGAAAAATTCTGGGGTCAGTTTCCGCAAGATCGGTACCAGGCTCTCGACGGTGACTTCCGGACGCTTCAGGAATTGTGCAAGCGTCTGACCGGCGGCTGTCCCCACATCGGCGAGCGTGACCTGTGACAGCATTTCGGGCGTGAGGCGCGTGCTTTCCAGGAGCTTCTTCATCTGCACTGTGCGCTCTTGCTTCAATTGAAAATCGGACCATGCTTGATCTGAGATCAGGCCTACGCGGCGCCCGTGGGGAGTGAGACGGCGGTCGGCGTTGTCAATGCGCAGGTGCAAGCGGAACTCGGCGCGCGACGTGAACATCCGATACGGCTCGTTCGTCCCCTTCGAGATCAGGTCGTCGATCAGGATCGCAGTGTAGGCTTCGGTGCGGTCGAGGATCAGCGGTTCCTCGCGCTTCACCTGCAGTGCGGCGTTGATTCCAGCCATCAGGCCTTGACACGCGGCCTCTTCGTAGCCAGAGGTCCCGTTGATCTGGCCGGCGAGGAACAAGCTCGCAATCTTGCGAGTCTCCAAAGTGCGCTCGAGTTCGGTCGGATCGATCGAATCATATTCGATCGCGTAGCCAGGGCGCAGCATCTCGGCATTTTCTAGTCCCGGAATCGACTTCAGAATTTCGAGCTGCACTTCTACCGGCAGCGAGGTGCTCATCCCGTTCACATAGATTTCGTGCGTGTTCAGCCCCTCCGGTTCGAGGAAGAGCTGGTGCATCTCCTTGTCAGGAAACTTCACGATCTTGTCTTCAATCGACGGGCAGTAGCGCGGGCCAATCGATTGAATCTGCCCGCTATACATGGGCGAGCGGTGGACGTTTTCGCGGATGATGCGGTGGGTCTCGGCCGTAGTCCAGGCGATGTAGCAGGGGACCTGCGAATCGTGGTGGGCGACGCGCCTGGTACGGAAGCTGAAGGGCGTGGGATCTTCGTCGCCCGGTTGCGAGGGAAAGCGCGACCAGTCGATGGTGCGCCCGTCGAGGCGCGGCGGCGTGCCGGTCTTCAGCCGGCAACCGCGCAAGCCCAGCTTCTTCAGGGCTTCGCCCAGCAGGACAGCGTTGGGCTCGCCGGAGCGTCCCGCGGGATACTGCTGCTCGCCGCAATGAATCAGCCCGTTGAGGAAAGTTCCCGTCGTGATGATGACTGCCTGCGCGCCAACGGTCCGGCCGTCGCGAAGGCGAACGCCGAGAACCCGAGAGCCGGAAGCCTGTTCCACAATCAAATCCGCCACTTCCGCCTGCTTGATCTTCAGATTGGGCTGCGATTCGAGGACCTCGCGCATCTTCAGACGATAGGCCTGCTTGTCGCATTGGGCGCGGGGCGACCACACCGCCGGACCGCGCGAAGTATTCAGCAGGCGAAACTGGATACCGACCGCGTCGGTGACTTCGCCCATGATTCCACCGAGAGCATCGACTTCGCGCACCAGGTGTCCCTTGGCGATGCCGCCCACCGCGGGATTGCAGGACATCTGCGCGATCAGATCGACGTTCAGCGTGTAAAGCGCGGTCTTCAGGCCCATGCGTGCGGAGGCCATCGCGGCCTCGCATCCGGCATGGCCGGCGCCCACGACTACGACCTCGAATTGTTCCGTGAACTGCATTGAAGATGTGCGGCGCGGGACCCCAGAAAATCCTTACGGCTGTTTCTGCTTTCATTTTAGCAACTTGCGGCGTAGCGGTGATCTCTATCACTTGCCGACCCGGCGATTCGACCGTATATTGGCCTGTCGCTTCAGTTCACAGGAGAAGTCATGAATACTGCGGAATTTCTCGAGCAACTGGATACACGCATCGCCAAATATGATCTGCTTTGCCACCCCTTTTACAAGGCGTGGTCGGCGGGACGCCTGACGCGCGACGATTTGCGCGAATATGCGCAGGATTATTTCCATCATGTGGAGGCGTTTCCGTCGTATCTCGCGGCGTTGGGCTTGCGTCTTGAAGATGGGGAACTGCGCTCTGCCGTGCTGGCAAACATGTGCGACGAAAAAGGCGTGGAAGGCTCGGCAAATTCCATTCCGCATTCTGACCTTTGGCTGGACTTCGCCGAGGGCATGGGATCGAGCCGCAACCTGGAGTGGCATACGCCGGTGCCGGAAATTCGGCAACTGATCCGCCATTTCAATCACGTGGCCAGTGAAGGTTCCGTCGAAGAAGCGCTCGCCGCTTTCTACGCCTACGAGTCGCAGGTGCCGCGGATTGCCAAGGAAAAGGAAGCCGGCTTGCGCGGAATGTACGGAGCCGATGACAAGACCTGCGGCTACTTTGCGCTGCACACCACCGCGGACGTATACCATTCGCGTGTCTGGCGCAACCAGCTCGAAAAGCGGGTTGCCGCCCATCCGGAGACCGCCGCTGCGGCCTTGGACGCCGCCGAGAACGCGGCTCGCATGTTGTGGCAGGCGCTGGATGGGATTGAAGCGCGGCGGACGGCGGTGGCGGCCGCGTAGTTGGAGACAAATGCGGCCAGAGTTTGAGCCAATGATCCGAATCGTTGGCTCATTTCTTTTGGAAAGGACATCCCGTGAGAGAAGTAGCAATCGGCGCCAAGGGTGAGGCTGAAGAAACCGTCGCGTTCGAGCACACTCTGACCTCGCATCATCCAGAATTGCCGCCGGTGTACTCGACGCCCGACATGATCCGGCTGATGGAGACGGCGGCATTTCGGGCGCTGCAACCGTTCTGCGAAGACGACGAGATCACGGTAGGAACTTCGATCAACATCGAGCATCGCGCTGCGAGTGGAATCGGTGCGCGGATTAAGGCTGAAGCTGTGCTCGAATCCTTCGACGGTCGCTTCTACACGCTGCGGGTGACAGCCCGTGACGACGCACAGGAGATTGGACGAGGGACGGTGGGACGCGCCGTGATTCACGTCTCCAAATTCCTGGAAAAGATGAAGACCGGCGCGCGCTGAGCGCATCCAATGCCAGCGTATGGCAAACCTCGAGCGAAAGAAAAAAGCAGAAGCGCTCAAAGCGTTGCACCACGGCAAAGAGCCGCTGGTGCTGGCTAATGTGTGGGACGTTGCCAGCGCCCGCATCATTGAAGAAGCCGGATTCCCTGCTCTCGCCACGACCAGCGCGGGGATTGCCTTTGCGCATGGTTTCCCGGATGGGCAGAAGATTCCTGCTGACCGAATGATGGCGGCGATTGCAGATATCGCAGGCGCGGTACAGGTGCCCGTCACGGCGGATGTCGAAGCGGGATACGGACCCAAGCCGGAGGATGCGGCTCGGACCGCGCGGGACGTGATGGAGGCTGGCGCTGTGGGCATGAACTTTGAAGACGCGACGAACGACGCCGCACATCCTCTCACCGACTTGGGTCTTCAATTGGAAAGAATCCGGGCGATCCGCGAAACTTCGGCACAAGCTGGAGTGCGGTTGGTGCTGAACGCGCGCACCGACGTGTACCTGCTGCAAGTCGGAGATCCCGCGAAGCGTTACGATGAAGCGGTGCGGCGGCTTCGGGCTTACCGCGAGGCAGGCGCCGACTGCGTATTTGTTCCCGGAGTGCGGGATGCAGAGACGATCCGCAGGATAGTTGCTGAACTTAATTGTCCCGTCAATGTTTTGGCCGTTCCCGGTTCGCCCTCGGTGCCCGAACTGGCCGCGCTGGGAGTGAAGAGAATCAGCCTTGGATCAGGGCCGATGCGGGCGGCGATGGGCCTGCTCCGTAGCCTGGCGACAGAAATAAAAACCAAAGGCACTTACACCAGCATGGAAGGCGCACCCTCTCACGCGGAAATGAATGCCTTGATGAAGTCGAACTCTGAGAACTGAGAACTCCTATCCTCATCGGCGTCATCTCCGA
>Ga0209166_10002958_pt1 | contig 12508 bp, 7 predicted proteins | sample Coa_R1_3_FD_187151 | JGI IMG/M metagenome (GOLD analysis project Ga0209166, IMG submission 187151) | Surface soil microbial communities from Centralia Pennsylvania, which are recovering from an underground coalmine fire - Coalmine... | ecosystem: Environmental > Terrestrial > Soil > Unclassified... | reverse complement strand
CACGCAGGGCGGGGTGACGTCGGCCGACGTGGCGAACGCGCTGCGCGGGCTGGCCTTCATGCTGCCGTTCGCGGGCCTGCTCAACGCCTTTCTCGGCGCCAGCCGGGGCTATGGGGACATGCGGCCTTCGGCCTGGGTCGGGCAGATAGCCCTCACCGCCTCCAGGCTGGTCGGCGTGGGGCTGGCGGTGGCGATCGGAAGCACGGTGCTCATCGCACCGCTGTGGGCGCTGCCCTACCTGCCCTGCGCCGTGCTGGCCTACCTGTGGGGACGCCGGATCAGCCACAACCACTCGAACCCTTACGTACCGTTGCCCGACGTCCCACCCGAGGTGGCAACCCTCCTGTCGCTCGCGACGCCGGTGTCACCCAGCCGCGGCCAGAAGCCCGTCCCCTACCGCACCCAGCCCCGGACTAGCCCCGCCCCAACCGGGCGGCTGGCCGCCAGGCGGATGGCCCAGAACACCACCCGCGGTTTCTGGGCTTTCACCACCCCGCGGGCTATCGCCAACACCGCCCAGAACATTCTTCAGCAGATCGACATCGTGCTGGTGGCCGGGATGAAGGGACCGGTCGAGGCGGCCGTCTACACGGCCGCGACCCGGTTCCTCGTGCTCGGCCAGCTCGGTGGCATGGCGATCAACAGGGCATCCCAGACCCGGTTCACCGAACTGTTCACCCTGGGCGACCGCAAGGGTGCGAACACGATCTACCGGGTCACCACCGGCTGGTTCGTCCTGCTGCTGTGGCCCATGTACCTGCTGGCCGTGATCTTCGGTTCCGAGGTGCTGAAGATCTTCGGCCATAACTACCAGGCAGGCAGCCTGGTCATCGTCATCCTGGGCCTGACCATGCTGCTGGCCGCCGCGTGCGGCCAGGTCGACATGGTGCTGATCACGTCCGGCCGCAGTAGCTGGAGCCTGGTCAACGGGTTGCTGACCATGGCCGTGAACATCGGCGTGGACCTGGTCCTGATCCCCAAGTACGGGATCACCGGCGCCGCCATCGGGTGGGCCGTCGCGATCGCGATCAGCAACGTGATGCCGCTCATCCAGCTTGCGCTCGTGCTGGGGCTGCACCCGTTCGGGAGAGGGACCCTCGTCGCCTGCGTCACGTGCGCGATCAGCTTCGGCGCCATCCCGTTCGCCATCCGGCTGGGCCTGGGCGACGGCCCGGCCGGCATCGCGGCGGCCGTCATCGCGGGAGGCACGGTCCAGGTCATGGCACTGCGGCGGTTCCGTGGCCTGCTGCGCCTGCCTTCCATGTCAAGGTTGCGGCCGGGCGGGCGTAATCGCCGGGTGGAGGATCCGTGGAACTGATGACATAACCAAATCAGTTCACTAAAGGTGAATTTCCGGGCAATCATGCACAGGCCAGGTTGTTGTTTCAAACCAGTCACTCAAGCACTCCTGCCATAATGTCTGTTGGTAAGGGCGCGGGGAGCATACAGCCGAGAAGGAGACCCAACGATGACCCGAGAGGGCTGTGCGTGAGCCGCAGCCACCAGCGGTCCGGTCAGATGACTGCGGCCGCTGGGGTAGTGCCGTCCCGGTACCTTGTGGCTGACACAGCCCCTGATGGCGGGCCTGGCGCCATCAGGGATGAGACAGCCAGCGCTTCTACTGCCAGCAAGGCAGGAGCTGATCGGGTGAAGGCACCAGGCGTAGCTCCAACTGTGATCTTCATTGCGGGATTCGGCAGGTCAGGCAGCACGATGCTGGAGCGGGTGCTCGGTGAGATGCCCGGCTTCGTCAACGTGGGCGAGCTGATCGACATCTTCCGCCGGGCCCCCGAGGCCGAGCGGTGCGGGTGTGGCCTGCCCTTCACCGGCTGCCCGTTCTGGACGGCCGTGGGACAGCGGGCCTTCGGTGGATGGGACGCCGGTGAACTCGCCGCCGTCGCCCGCCTGCAGGACAAGGTTGCCCGGCAACGCCATATGCCAAAGCTGCTCGCACTGCGGCTGGCCGGCCAGAACTTCCGCACCGAAGTCGACGCCTATGGCGGGCATTACAAGAAGCTCTACCGGGCCATCGCCGATGAGGCCGGCGCGCAATATGTCGTGGATTCCAGCAAATGGCCGGTGCAGGCGCTTGCACTAGCCCGCGCCGGAATCGACGTGCGGGTGATTCACCTGGTCAGGGATGCCCGTGGCGTGGCCTATTCGATGGGTAAGGACGTGTCCCGTCCGCACACGGAGGACGAGAACGACGTCATGTGGCGCAACGCGCCAGCGGGTGCCGCCGCGCGGTGGGTGACCTGCCAGACAGAGGCTGAGCTGCTGCGCACCTACCAGCGTGTGACCCGGGTGCGCTACGAGGATTTCGTCCGCCAGCCCAGGCGCACGGTCGAGACCGCGCTGACCAGCCTCGGCCTGCCGGCCGCGCCCGGGCACATGTCTCACATCGACCAGGGGCGGTTGGTGCTCGGCAAGAGCCACGGTCTGTCCGGGAACCCGTCACGGTTCCGCGACGGGGAGATCGTCCTGCGCCACGACGAGGCCTGGCGCAAACAGATGCCCGTGGTCGACCGCGCCCTGGTGACCACCATCAGCCTGCCGTTCATGCTGCGTTACGGCCGCCCGCGAGCCGCCACGGCCACCGCGGCGGGCGCCACCCCGGCCGCGCCGCCGCCGGAGCGGTGGCCGGACGTGTCGGTGATGATCACGACCCGCGGCCGGCCCGAACTGGTCCGTGAGACGATCGCCACGGTGGTCGCCCAGGACTACCCCGGCGACATCGACATCCTCATCGTGCACGACCAGGAGCCCGCCGACGAGGAGCTGACCCGCCTGGGGGCTCCGGGCCGCCGCATACGTGTGCTGAGCAACACCGGGAAGCCCGGCCTGGCCGGCGCCCGGAACTTCGGTCTCGGCTTCCTGGCCAGCGACTACGTCGCCACCTGTGACGACGATGACCTCTGGCATCCGGAAAAGCTCCGGCTGCAGATCGCCAGGCTGGTCAATGAGCCGGATCTGCTCGCCATCGGTTCGGGCATCCGGCTGCTGCTGCCCGGCGCCAAGACCCAGGACTGGCCGGGCCGCGCCGAGCGGATCGACTACGAGATGCTGCTGCGCAACCGGGTGAAGGAACTGCATTCCTCCACCCTGGTGATGCGCCGGGACGCCTACACGAAGGCCGGGAACTACGACGAGAACCTGCCCTACGGCTACTCCGAGGACTACGACTGGGTGCTGCGCATGGCGAAGGTGGGCGCGCTCGGCCTGGTCATCGAGCCACTGGCGGACATCCGCCGCAACGCCACCTCGTACTACCAGGGGGGCTCGGAGAAGGTGGCGGCCGGGCTTCAGTACCTGTACGACAAGCACCCGGACATCGGTGCCTCGCGTCGCGGCAGTGCCCGGATGCTCGGCCAGATCGCCTTCGCCCGGTCCTCGATGGGCCAGCGCCGGGCGGCCCTGCCCCTCGCGCTGAAGGCGCTCTTGCGGTGGCCGGCCTCCCCCCACCCCTATATTGCGCTGGTTCACATAATCACGGGCGTGCAGCCGCGGCACCTGCTGCGCCTGGCCCGCCTGCTCCGCCGCGACATGGCTTAGGCAGCCACCCGTGACAACCCGTGAAGGGAGATGAAATCCCGTGGAGAGCACCGACCCCGCCGGCACCGTCACCGCCAGCGGTGATGGTGGCCCGGGCACAGGCCAAACAGACCCGGCCAACGGCAGCCGGGCTTGGAGCGGGACCGGCCGTCTCGCCCCCTCGGCCCGGGCTGACTGGCAACGACGGGCCAGGAAGATGGCGTACCGGACGCTGGTGGCGGCCGGGCGCCCGGCTCAGCGGGCACGGCTGCTGCCCAGCTTCCTGATCGTGGGCGCCGAGCGCTGCGGCACCACCTCGATGTACCACGTGCTCAAGCAGCACCCGGCCATCTTCGGCACGACCATGCGCAAGCAGGAAGTGCACTTCTTCGACGTCGCCTACGATCGCGGGCTCGGCTGGTATCAGTCCCAGTTCCCGCTCAAGGCGTCGGCGCGGCTGGCCTCGCGTGGCGCCGGGGTGCCCCCGGTGGCCTTCGAGGCGAGCCCCTACTACATGTTCCATCCGCTGGCTCCGGGCCGGATCAACCACGACCTGCCCGGCGTCCGGCTGCTGATCCAGCTTCGCGACCCGGTGGAGCGGGCGTACTCCGCGCATGCCAACCACGTGGGCCACGGGCTGGAGACGGAGTCCTTCGAACGGGCGCTGGAGCTCGAGGATTCCCGGCTGGAAGGCGAGGCCGAACGGATCATCGCCGACCCGTCCTACAACAGCTACAGCCACCGGCACCACTCCTACCGGATCCGCGGTCACTACGCCGACCAGCTGGAGAACCTGGAGAAGATCTTCGGCCGGGACCGGATGCTCGTCATCGACAGCGACGACTTCTTCGCCGACCCCGGGCCCGCCTACGACCAGGTGCTCAAGTTTCTCGGCCTGCCCCAGTTCACTCCCCAGTTCACCCCGCAGAACGCCCGGCCACGCGCGCCGATGCCGGAGAAGATCCGCGCCGAACTGGAAGAGCATTACCGCCCGTACGACGAGCGCCTCACCGCCTGGCTAGGCCGCGAGCCAAGCTGGCGCCGTTGAACGCGAACCCCCAGAGCCTGGATCTTTACTTGGCTCTGGGGGTGGTGATCATCCCATGTTGCCCCGCCGTATTCCGTCAAATAAATTCAAAAGATTTTACTTTTGACGGTTCCCGGCGAACTCGTCGCTGACCTGCTACTTACCGCTACGGCGCTTGCGCTTTTCTTTTGCGACCATGCCGAAGTAGGTCGTGAGTTCTATGGTGTACCGCTTCCACAGGCGGCCGGGCTCGCGGGTCAGCCGGTAGGCCCAGCCGAGCCGCGCCTTGTTCACCCAGCTCGGGTACCAGTAGACCCGCTCGGCCAGGTGGTCGAGGTAGCTGCCGCCGGTGATGATGACCGGCACGTTCAGCCGGTCGGCCACCTCCCAGACCCAGGTCTGCTGCATCGGCGTGGGAATGGACACATGCAGGATGTCGGCCTTGGACGCGTTGATCTCGTCGACCATCATGTCCACGTCGGCCTCGTCGTAGCGCCCCGGATGCCCACGGGCCACGTCCCAGTAGCCGTGCAGCGTCCCGGCGATCGGCAGGCCGGGGAAGGTCTCGGTCAGGTTCGCCGCGGCCTTCTCCGGGGTGCCCTCGCTGCAGCCGAACAGGTAGTTCGAGAACCCATGCTCGGCGGACAGGGCGAACATCTTGGGGCAGATGTCGTCGTTGCCCTGGCGGTCGGGTACCGGATAGCCGAACCAGCGCCCGCCAAGGACAATGCCCCACCCGTCCGGCAGGATGATGTCGAACTTGTTCATCTTGTCGATCAGGCCTGGGATGCGGTGCGCCCGCAGCACGTAGTCGGGGTTGATGAACGACACGGTCAGCCGCGACCGGGTCTCGACCGCCTGCCGCACCGCGTCCACGAAGTCCTGGTCCGGGATGCAGGACAGCCCGATGCCCAGGAAGTCCCGCTTCGCCGCCCGGTAGCGCTCGCCAAGCTCGGTGCCGAGGCCGGCCGCCCCGTCACTGGTCTTGCTGGCGTTTCCGGCCTGCCCGGCCGCCTCTTCCATCATCGCGCTCACACCAGGCCTTCCGATTCGAGCAGCAGCCGTAGCCCGGTCTGCAGGTCGCAGGCCGGCTTCCACCCGGTGGCCTGCATGAGCTTCCCCGGGTCCGAGATCAGGTGTCCATCACCATCGCGCATGCGCCCCGGTACCTGGCGCACGTCAAGCTGCTTGCCGGTGATGTCCTCGATGACCTGCAGCACATCCTGGATGGCCGTCCCGGTCCCGGTGCCGATGTTGAACACCTCGAGGCCCGGGTCGCCGGACGCACTGGCCACGAGCCCGGCCGCCGTGTCGGTGACGTAGATCAGGTCGCGCTTGGGCCACAGGTTGCCCAGCTCGATGGGCTTGCCCACGGCCATGCACTTCATGATCTCGGGCAGCACGTGCGGGTTGGTCTCGCGCGGCCCGTAGGTGTTGAACAGGCGGGCTATCACCGCCCTGACCTCCGGCCGGTCGGCGTGCAGGCGCTCCATGACCTGCTCGTCCATCCACTTGGAGATGCCGTAGATCTCGTCCGGCTTCGATGCCGCCGTCTCTGGCCACGGCTCGTCACCGAAGCCGTAGGTCGCGCCGCTCGACGGGAACACGAAGGTCTTGAGCGGAACTCCCCGCAGCGCGCGGATCACCGTGTCCAGGCCCAGCACGTTGACGTCCAGCGCTTCCTGTGGGTGGGCGTTGCAGTAGGGGATGAAATGCAGCGCCGCCATGTGAAATACGGTGTCCGGTGCGAAGTCCACGACCGGGCGGAGGTCCTGCGCGCTCCTGATGTCCCCCTCGATCACCGTAACCCGGCCGGACGCTTGCGCCTTTTCGAGGTGCTCGGGCCGGCCCAGGCCGAAGTTATCGAAGACCAGGACCGAGGCGGCGCCCGCATCGAGTGCCGCCTCTACAACGTGGGAGCCGATGAACCCAGCCCCGCCGGTAACACACACACGATCCATCGACGAATTCTTCCCCTTGATCTTGGATTGCTGTGGTCTACCCATTCAGCCGGTCGCGGCACTAGCCGTCATGCGGCACCGACCACACACAGGAAAAAGATCATATCAACATTCGTGATGTCACGGTGAAAGTAGTGGTGGTCCGCCCGGTAAACATTCAGTTTTTCCAGGGCAGACCGCCACATCAGCTATGTCTATGACCGATAGGGGAGGAAACAGATCCCGGCGCGGTGGACGAGATGACCGCATACGTCCATGTTGTAGCGGTTGGTGCTGGCGATCCACAGACCCGCGCCGGTGAGCAGCATGTCATCCGCGTTGGCCCGGGACATGCTGTACTTCGCGGTGCCCTTGTCGTTGAGGATTACGTGGCCGTTACCCGGGGTGAGACCCTGCAGGCCAGGGTCGCGTATCGCACCGGAACCCTCGGTCTTGCAGCCGTTCGGGTTCTCCGTGTAGATCGGGTGGCCGGCCACGTAGAGGGCGTAACCGTCGGACGCCGCGGAGTACAGCGAGTTGCACCCCGTGTAGTTGATCCATTCCGGGTTCTCCGACTGCTCATTGGCCGAGTAGGCCGCGGCCACATCGCATATCCCGGTCAGCGGGTAGGTGCCGTTCCACAGGTAGGGATGACCGCCGGTCGTGGCGATATAGATGGTGCTGTCGTTGGGCGCCCACGCCGCCGTCCGCACATAGAACGGCTCCAGGAAGTCGCAGTGGTTGCTGAAGCCGGGTGATGTCCAGCCGGTCACCCCGACGCCGGTCGGCCCCAGCCACTCCTGGAAGATCTGCTGCCGGGCGTGGCCACCCACCGAGGTGAACGTCCCCTCGACCATCACCCGCGAACCACCGTGGCTCACCTGCTGGTTGTAGATGCTGGTATGGCTGAGCCGTGAACCGGGGTATTTGTAGATGCCGGAGATGTTGAGGTTGATGTAGCCGTCGTTGTGACCGGTCGTGGTGTTGAGGCTGATGTAGTACTTGATCGAGCTGCCGTTGACCGAGGTGAAGTATCCGCCGGTCAGCACATGGCGGCCATGCACCACCATGGTCGACACCTCGCCGTTGGCGTTGTGCGCGAAGCCGGTGACCACCTTTCCGGTGGTGGTGCTGATCTTGGCGAGGTTCTTCGCGGCGGTGCCGTCGACCGAGGTGAAGCTCCCGCCGATGTAGGCGTCGGAGCAGTTGCCGCTGGCGAAGGCGATGGTGTTGACCCTGCCGTTGACGTTCGGCTTCCAGGCCGTCATCGTGTACGGAGAGTTGGCGCTGAAGCTGAAGATGTTGTGCCGGGTGTACGCGACGCCGTTCCGGGTGATCGAGCCGAACGATCCGACTGCGTACATCGTGCCGCCGCACTGCACGATCTGGCGCACGACCTCGAAATTCCCCGGTGTAGTGAGTTCGGGTGTGCCGCCGGCCGGGGTGGCGGACACCGGACCGGTTATCGCGGCTTGCACCGCGAACGAGGGAGCCGCGAACCCTGACACGCTGAGCACCAGGGCTCCCGCGACCACCCCCATGCGGCCGTACGGCCACCGGCTACCTGGACGACGCACGACGCCTCCATGGAGTCTCATAGGCGGGGCTGACAGTGACGATGCCGCGGCGGAGCGAGCCAGACCTCCTGCGCGTTACAGGACATACTGCTCAGAAGATTATGGCGCAACCGGGCAACCGGTTCAGCGAGTAACGGGGAAACTTATTGCCTGGCTATCCGATGACCACTACTTTACTGCCTCATTGACCAAGAAAAGGCCTGCTCCTGCCCGTTTGGGCAGAAGCAGGCCTGTTGAGAAGCCGCCGCGGTCAGCCTCGCCGTTGGCTACGACGTATAAGGCAGGAAGCAGATCCCGGAGACACCCTGGGTACCACCGCACATGCCGGAGTCATAGCGGTTCGTGCTGGCGATCCACAGACCCGCGCTCGTGATGATCTCGTCGTCCGCGTTGGACCGGGACATCTGGTACAGGCCGGCCGTGCCCTGCGAGTCGGTCTCCACCAGCCCGGTGCCCGGGTTCAGGCCCTGCAGGCCACGGTCGGGGATCGCGCCAGACCCCTCGGCGTTACAGCCGTTGACGTTGTCCGACCAGCGCGGGTGGCCGGCCACGTAGACGGCGTAGCTGTCGGCCGCCGCGGCGTACAGCGAGTCACACCCGGTGTAGTTGGTCCACTCGGCGTTCTGCGACGACTCGGCGCTGGAGAAGGCGATGGTCGCGTCGCACGGCCCGGTGAGCGGGGTGGAGGGATTGTTGAAGAGATGATCGCCGGTGGAGGCCGTGTAGACCGTGCTGTCGGTGGGCGACCACGCCGCCGCCCGCACATAGAACGGCTCGGCGGAGACACAGTGGTCGTTGAGTTCCGGTGCGGTCCAGCCGGTCACCGAGGCGCTGCCCGGCCCCAGCCACTCCTGGAAGGCCTGCTGCCGCGGCTGGCCTTTCACCGAGGTGAAAACACCCTCGACCATCACCCTGGCGCCACCGTGGCTCACCTGCTGGTTGTAGACCTTGGTGGCCTCATAGGCGACGCCCGGGTACTGGTAGGTCCCGGAGATGCCGAAGTTGACGTAGCCATCGTTGGCGCCGGTCGAGGGGTTGAGGCTCACGTAGTACTTCGTCGAACTGCCGTTGATCGAGGTGAAGGCGCCGCCGGTCAGCAGGTGCGTGATGCCGGCCGTATCGTGGGCCACCACCATGGTGAAGACCTCGCCGTTGGCGTTGTGCTGGAAGCCGGACACCAGCGCCCCGGTCGTGGTGTCGATCTCGGCGATGTGGTTCGCCGAGGCCCCGTTCACCGTGGTGAAGTTGCCGCCGATGTAGGCGTCGGAGCAGTTGGTGCCGTCGAAGGCGATGGTGTCGACGATGCCGTTCACGTCCGGCGCCCAGGAGGTCATCGTGAACGGGGCGGTGGCGCTGAAGCTCAGGATGTTGTTCCTGGTGTAGGTCACGCCGCCCTGGGTGATCGTGGTGAACTGGCCCACCGCGTACATGGTGCTGCCACACTGCTGCAGTTCACGGACCGCCTCGTAGGGGGTCCCGGCGGTGGTCGGCAGCGAGGGGGTGCCGCTGACCGCGGTTGGTGACACTCCGCTGGTTTGGTTCACCGCCGTGGCGAACGCTGGAACCGCGAATCCGGACATACTGAGCACCAGAGTTCCAGCGGCCGCGCCGATGCCGACGCGGAGCCGCCGGTTACCCGGATGACGCATTACGCCTCCATGCGATTGCAACTACTCGGGGGGTGGGCTGCTGCTGAGCGCGCGCAGGCAGCCTCATAATCGCGTTGATCACGCACTGCCTTAAGCGGACAAGTGTAGGACGCCCAACCAAGGCCAGAGGATTGCATCGCCAAATCCAGAATCTGGCTACACCCACAAACCCACCCTGAACAGCCAGTCTTTACGAAGATTTAAACCGCTGCCAACCGCCCTGGCGTTCACCGCAGACCAGCTCACCAGCCCCGGCCCACAGCGTGCGGGTCCGGGGTCCTCCGACAGTGAACTGCAGAACCGGCTCCAGCCCCCGATCGGGGGTCCGGGAGCCCGGCCCCGCGGGCAGAGCCTGGGGCGCGGCCCGGCGAAGCTGGCCGAAGGACAGCCAGCAGGGTTGACCCTTGCCGGGACCTCAGACGATCATGCCGGCGCCGACGGTGGCGTTGGTGCTCTCGTCGATGAGGATGAGACCGCCGGTGTGCCGGTTGCGCCCGTACGGATCGTGGAACAGCGGCTGGGTCGTCCGCAGCCGGACCCGGCCGACCTCGTTGAGCTTGAGCCCGGTTGCCGTCTCGTCGCGGTGCAGGGTGTTCACGTCGATGCGGTACTGCAGGTCCCGCACGATCGTCTTGACCGTTCGCGTGGTGTGCTTGACGATCAGCCGTGAGCCTGGGGTGAGATCCCGCAGATCGGTCATCCAGCACACCATGGCCTCGATGTCCTGCGAGGACGACGGCTGGTTGTGCGGCCGGCAGATCATGTCTCCGCGGGAGATGTCAAGGTCGTCGGCCAGCAGCAGGGTGACCGACATGGGCGGGTACGCCTCGTGGACCGGCCCGTGCACGGTGTCGATGCGCGCGACCGTCGTGGTGAGCCCGGACGGAAGGTGCATGACCTCGTCGCCTGCCTTGAGGATCCCGCCCGACACCTGGCCTGCGTATCCACGGTAGTCATGCAGCGTGGGATCGGTGGACTTGTGCGGCCGGATGACGTACTGGACCGGGAACCTGACATCGATCAGGTTCCGGTCGGACGCGATGTGCACGTGCTCCAGGTGGTGCAGCAGCGACGGGCCGTCGTGCCAGGTCATGTTCGGCGAGCGCTCCACGACGTTGTCGCCGTGCAGGGCCGAGATCGGGATGAAGGTCAGGTCGCCGATCTCCAGCTTGGTGGCGAACGTGCTGAACTCATCGACGATCCGCTCGAACACGGCCTGGTCGTAGTCGACCAGGTCCATCTTGTTCACGGCCAGCACGAGATGCGGCACCCGGAGCAGCGTGGCCAGGAAGGCGTGCCGGCGGCTCTGCTCGGTCAGCCCGTTGCGCGCGTCCACCAGGACAACGGCCAGGTCGGCGGTTGACGCGCCGGTCACCATGTTCCGCGTGTACTGGATGTGCCCGGGAGTGTCGGCGATGATGAACTTCCGCCGGGGGGTGGCGAAGTAGCGGTAGGCGACGTCGATCGTGATCCCCTGCTCCCGCTCGGCGCGCAGGCCGTCGGTCAGCAGGGCGAGGTTGGTGTAGTTCTCACCGCGATCGCGGCTGGTCCGCTCGACCGAGGCGAGCTGGTCCTCGAAGATCGCCTTCGAGTCGAACAGCAGCCGGCCGATCAGCGTGCTCTTGCCGTCGTCTACCGAACCGGCGGTGGCGAACCGCAGTATGTCCATCTGCCCTGGAACCCCGATCGATGTCTACAGTCTGTAACTAATTGTCTCATGCCCGGCCCGCCGCCGCGGGCGCACCGGGACCGAGCTGAGCTGGCTCATCGCCGTTGTAAGCGCTAGAAATAACCCTCACGCTTGCGGTCTTCCATGGCTGCTTCGCTGGTCCGGTCGTCGGCGCGGGTCTGGCCACGCTCAGTGATCCTGGTGACCGCGACCTCGGCAATCACCTCGGCCACGGTGGCGGCGGTGGACTCCACGGCTCCGGTGCAGGTCATGTCTCCGACGGTGCGGTAACGGACGCTCGCCTCGAACACCGGCTCGTCGTCGCTCTTGGTCACGAACGGGCTGTCCGCGAGCAGGATGCCGTCGCGCTCGAACACCTTGCGGGTGTGTGCGTAGTAGATCGACGGTATCTCCAGCTTCTCCCTGGCGATGTAATCCCAGACGTCGAGTTCGGTCCAGTTGGAGATCGGGAACACCCGGATGTGCTCGTCCCGGCGGATCCTGGTGTTGTACAGGTTCCACAGCTCGGGACGCTGGTTCTTGGGGTCCCACTGGCCGAATTCGTCGCGGAACGAGAAGACCCGTTCCTTGGCCCGCGCCTTTTCCTCATCTCGCCTGGCGCCGCCGAAAACCGCGTCGAACCGGTGCTCGCTGATGGCGTCGAGCAGCGTGGTCGTCTGCAGCCGGTTCCGGCTGGCCCAGCGGCCGGTCTCCTCGGTAACCCGGCCCGAGTCGATGGACTCCTGCACCGAGGCGACGATCAGCCGGGCGCCGGCCTCCGCCACCCGGCGGTCCCTGAAGTCGATGACCTCGGGGAAGTTGTGACCGGTGTCCACGTGCATGACGGGGAACGGGATGTGCGCCGGGGCGAAGGCCCGCTGCGCCAAGGCAAGCATGACGATCGAGTCCTTGCCACCCGAGAACAGCAGCACGGGCCGCTCGAACTCGGCCGCGACCTCGCGCATCACGTGGATCGACTCAGCCTCGAGCACATCGAGCTGCGACATCAGGTAGTCAGTGGGCATTATGACCGTCCAAAGATCCTTTTCGCTTTCCACCTCGGGGGTCCGGGGTTCGCCCCCGGGGTTCCGCGAGTTCGCCCCAGGGTCCGCGGG
>Ga0209166_10002957_pt1 | contig 12511 bp, 10 predicted proteins | sample Coa_R1_3_FD_187151 | JGI IMG/M metagenome (GOLD analysis project Ga0209166, IMG submission 187151) | Surface soil microbial communities from Centralia Pennsylvania, which are recovering from an underground coalmine fire - Coalmine... | ecosystem: Environmental > Terrestrial > Soil >... | reverse complement strand
TGTAACTGCTCACCTGGTTGGCGAGCGACGTGCTGATCAGGCGACGGCGAATGTGCCGTCGACGAGATCGCGGATGGCGGTGAGCGCTGACTTGCCGCTGAGGCGGGCGGTGCCGGTGACCGAGCGGTAGCCGGCATGGATCTGGGCGCCCCAATCGGATCGGAAGCCGTTGGTCACCTTTCGGAACACGACGGAAGGCCGGATCTCTCGTTCCGAGATATTGTTGGTCGCCGGGACATCGCGGTTGGCGAGGAACACGAAGAACTTCGTCCTCCACGCCTTGACCTGTTTGAGCAGGATCTTGCCTGCGGGATGCGCGACGGGCGCGCGCATCAACTGGGTGAGCTTGTTGTCGGCCCTGGCGGCATAGGCCGCCAGGGTAGAAGGCTTGAGTTCGTGTCGTCGCTTGCCGACCCTGATCGCCCATCGCAGATGATCGCGGATTTTCGGAGCAAAGATCGTGTCGCCGCAGTCGATGGCATATTGGACGTCGCGCAGCACATGGGCGAGGCAGACCTGGTGCACCTTGCCCAGTTCCTGTTGCCCTGCATAGCGATCGGAGACCCAGACGTCGGGCTGGTGGCTGCCCAGAACCTCTTCCGCGACGCTGCGAGCGCGCCGCGGGGCGATCTTGTGCAGCACCGCCTTGTCCGAGATGAACACCCACTGCCACTGCGTGATGCCGTTGGTCCGGGTGGTGGTTTCATCCGACGCGATGATCCGGGCGGAGAGCAGTGTGTTGGCGATGGCGCTGGTGGCAGCGGCCATGCCCTTGCCCATGCGCCGAAAGATATTGGCGATGGCACCTTCGGAGATCACTAGGCCGAACAGTTCCGCGGCGATCCGCGACAGCCGCTCGAAGCCGACATGGTGGCTGTGGTGCAGATATGTCAGCAATGATCGGATGCCCGGACCGAACGGAGTGCCGGGCCGCATTCCCGCCGGCGCTTCGGCGCGATAGCGCCGGCTACATCCCCGGCAGCGGCCACCGAACAGTTCCACCCGGGTCACGATCGGCTGGATCGGCGGCAGATCGATATGGTCGTACCGGTGCCGGCAACTCTGGACCTGCCCCGACACATCCGTCCCGCAGTGACCGCAGGTGTTGGCCATGACGCGCTCAGTCTTGTCGGGGCTTTCGGCCAGCGGCCTCGCTTTCCCTTCCCGGGGTGGGCGCTTGCCTGCCGCCGGCTTCCGACGCTTCTTACCAAAGCCAATCCCATCCTTCGACGGCGGGACATGGGAATTGCTCGACGTCTTGCGCGGCTTGCCCACCAGAGCCTCGAGCTCCGTTATCCGCGTAACCAGCCGCTCGATCATCTCCTGCTGCTGGATCAGCAGTCGGTCCTTCTCGCTTTCGCTCAGCAGAATGGGCGGGGGCATTGCCATTCGTAGGATGAATCAAATTCGCCCCCGTCCGGCAACCCCTTTCTGCCAACCAGGTGAGCAGTTACGTATCTCTTTGCTGCCTGGCAGTTCGCGCCCACAAGGTGACATTCGCGCTGGGTCCAGCATTTCCCGATAGCCGACATATATTCGTGTTGGTGTAGATCGGCACGTGCAGATCGCGTTCTCCCTGCTCTGCCTCGTTGGACTAGCGATATTCGCTTGGCTCCTACGGCGAGCTTATCGCCAGCGTCGGATCGCCTATGACAACCTGTTCGGGCGAACGCTGTATGCCGACTTGGACACCAATCCGATGCTTTTCTGGATTTCGTTCGCGTTGGGCACGTTCATGTGCCTCGGCTTCGCAATCTTGGCTTTTGAGGGGCCCGCACCGATCGGCCTCTAGCGCCCATGTGCGGTCGTTAAACCGGCACCTTCAGATCCCCAGAAGCTGCCTTTGACGCGCGATCCGGACCTTCTTGAATCGACGTAGCAGAAGCCATCGTCCTAGTAAGTGCGCGGCAATAAAGACGACTTCACCCACGATTATCAGGTCAATGACGAGGCCGGAGATCTTGGTCGGTAGCGTGGCGATCAATAGAGCAGCGCATCCGAGACCGAAAGGCCATGCAATGGGATGTCCTTTGTCGATCGGCGTATAGTCGGTTTCGCTTAGGAGTCTGCCGTTCCAGAGCGCTCGCCCCGTACAGTGAAGGTTAAAACAGGCCTTCAGAAGAAACCCGCAGATAAGCGCAAGTAGGGCGAACCCGGCGAGCCCATGAATCACCGGGGAAAGGGCGCCCATTGCGAAACCAAAACCCGCATACCCTTGGAGGGATGACCGAGATACATTTGCCAAGATTCCGCTCCCGATTGCTGCTGCAATCTGGGCGACAGACAGTTTTCATCAAGTTAACGCGTTGGGCGACCAATCAAGGGGGTGGCAAGCCATCGTCGATGCCCGGAATCGGACGGACCGCAAACCACCAGGCAAAGCCGTTCCCGCCGGACAAGCAGCCGGTCCGAAGCGGTCGGGCATCAGCCATCGAGTTGGAAGGCCGTGAAAAAGACAGCAATGGCTCCTCCGAATGCCATGACCATCGTGCCGGTGAGCCTCAACGCGTAGGTGAGAGCATCCTCATCCGAGGCATCCGCGAGAGGGCGGCTGTGCAACAGTCGACGCACCATATTCTGGCGGAAGGCCATGACAAATCCGACGACGATCAGAAGTGCAGCGAAGCCATCGACCAGAACGAGAGTGCGTGACACGTCGATCAGTCCTTCCGAGCCTCGATTGCATCGGCACCAGCAGCGCCGGGGCATTCGGGTGCGCCCAATCCGTGTTTATGAGCGCTAGCATGGCAGACACCCCGAATGAGGTCGAGCGATTCAGAGAGTAAGACGCTGCCCATGAGTGAAGGCGACGCTCTACGTGCGTATCAATGCTGCATCTTTGCCGCAGCGAATTCGTCATCCTGCGCCGTTTGTAAGCTTGGAAGGCGTAGCCATAGCTGCCCGACGGCAAGCGCCCAAAGCACGCCATTGTCACCTCACCACAGCTGTCTGCAAAACGGGCATTCATTCGAAAATTCTTGAGCGGCTCTTTATGATCATGACACGGGTAGTTCTGGTCTCGGCGGAAGTCTGTGCGGCCACGTCGCCGAATTTGAAGTATTCGATGGAATTTGATTCGAGAATCACGGAGCGGAAGCTCATTCTTTCCCTGAAATCCTCTTCCATTCGTGCATCGAGCATCCCGTGAAGCCCGCCGATCCGACCGCGCCAGCGCATACTCCGGTTCCCGATCGTCCATCGTTCAGCACCTTCAGCCGCTGTGAGCGATCGGTGGGAATCGCTTTTGGATCTTCGTCCGCCTTAAGTGGAAGGCGGAACCGCGCCGCTTCACTGCCGCGATGGGCGCATATGGTAATCTCGCCCTGCACGCCTCCGTCGCACCGCGTGTCATCCGAGCCCTTCACGGCATCAGTGACAGCCCGTTCAATGTTGATAGGCAACGTGGAATTTGTTTCGCTGGCAAGCAGAGCGAACAAGATCATCCAGGCCATCAACACCTCGTGAACATGCATCTGCTCAGTACATTGAGCGTCGCTTTCCAGGTAGAATTATGACGTCTCGATAAACAGCTTTCATCAGCTTCGCATGGCAACTGGATGCCTCATCGAGCATCCTTTACGTAGCGATCAAACCAATCAATCGTCTCCCGGAAGATGTCCCGGACGTTCGCGGGTGACTGGGCGAGGCTGTGGCTCTCACCATCGTAGCGAACGAGACGGGCCGTCTTGCCCTGCGAGTAAAGGCTGTAAAAGAACTGCTCGGCTTGGGTAATGCTGCCCCGGATGTCGTGCGACCCGTGCAGGATGAGTAGCGGAGTGTGGACGTGATCCACATGCGCCAACGGCGAATTTTGCCAGTAGGCGTGATGGTCCTCAGTCGGGGGGGCATGCAGCCCAAACTGATCAGCGATGAACCAGTTGGTGCTTTTCTCGTGCGCGATGCCGGAATAGCCGCGCGCCAGCGGATCGGACTGCTCATAGAGGCCTTCCAGGTCGGTGATGCCAGCCATCGCGACGCCGGCCTTGAAGCGGTCGGTCTGCGTGAGGAGGGCGTAGACACTGTAGCCGCCATAGCTCTGCCCAAAGACTCCGAGACGATCCGGATCGGCAATGCCGAGATCGACAAGCTTGTCGATCGCGGGCATCACGCCGTTGGTGACCGCCGCATAGACGTCCTTGCGCTCGGCGTCGGCGGGCAGCGGCATCGAGGGAAGCAGGACCACATAGCCTTCCGCCGCATAGAGCTGGAGATTGTAGATTCCTGGCATCTGCGGATCGAGGAAATACTCTCCATGTTCATCGATGCTGTGGCCTTCATAAACCCACAGCAGCGTTGGATAGCGGTGATCCGGCCGATAATCCGGCGGCAGGATGGCCGCGCCCTTCACCAGCTTTCCATCCGTGGTGTGATAGTCGAAGAATGTCGTTCTTCCCCAGGCGATCGATGCGAGTGAGGTATCAAGCGGGAGCAGTATCTCGGTGCGACCTGTCGCCGGATCGCTCTCGTTGAGGAAGAGGCCGGACTGATCGCCCAGCTGCCAGAGTAGCCTGCCCTGCGAGACGAGGAGGCTTGCGGCCGCAGGCAGCGTGATCGGGGGCCTATGGGGTCCGGAAGCGTCGATGATGTGAACGATCTGATCGTTCCCGGAGCTCGTGGTCTCAACCAGGATATTGGTCGCCGGAAGCGCAGGATCGATTGGCCAGACGAAGGAGCCGCCATCAGCGCCGATGTCCGCAATGATCGTGCTTCGCCCGTTGCTGGAATTGAGCGAGACGACCGTTCTACCCGCCACGGCCGCGAGGCGTCCATCGGTCAGGTGGCGGAAGGTGGAGGGCGGAGCCTTCCACATGGCCGTCAGGTTCACGGCGGTGCCGTCCAGCGCGAGCCGCCACCAGTCTAGGCGGTCGCCGTTCGGCCCATGCAGGCGAGCAAGCAGGTGATGCGGATCGAGCCAGATGAGCTGCTGCTCGTGCGGATAGATGGTTCCGGCGGCCACCTGGTCCATCGTGCCGGTGCCGATTGTCCTCGCCCGTCCGGTTGAGGCATCGGCGACCAGCAGGAGCGGCTTGTCGTCGAAGGCATCACGACGCGAGCGCAGCGCGAAGTGGCGGCTGTCCTGAGACCAGGCGAGAAGTTCAAGCGGATGGAGCGCGTTTGCCGGCAGGGAGATCCATCGCATGGAGGCATCGTCGTGCAGATCGACGACGCCGAGCCGCTTCTCGATGGTCCAGTCCTCGGCGTCGGCATGCGGAAATCGCCGTCCGGCGACCGGCGGAAAGGCGGCGACCGGCGCAAGAACGGCCAACCGCTTTCCATCTGGCGACACGGACAGGCTGAGGTCTCCACGGAAGGGGTAGGCGGAAACGGAGGCGACAACATGCCATGTGCCGCGCGTTACATCGATCGTCCGGATGATGGCCTTGGCGTCATCGCCGGCTGGCACGCGTTCGGCGCCACTGCCGATGGCCTCGCCCGTGGCAACCGTTCCGTCGCTTAGTCGCTGGGCGTCGCGCGCCTCGATTCGGAATGGGCGGGAGGCCTCGTCGATTAGTCCCGAGACCTGACCATCGGGCAGGGTCGCTGCGAGCAGTCGATGATCATCCAACCAAAGAAAGGGAGAATTCTCAGCCCCGCAGGAGTGGGTCACGGTGCTTTGATCCGCACCGCCTCGAAGATCGAGGCGGTGGATCGCCCCGCCATAGCGGGTCTGGGTCATCACGGCGACGTTTCCGAGGCGATTGAGTTGGTTCGTGTCTCGGTCCCAGACGTAGACGCGAACATTGTCGCCGCCGTGTGGTTCGGCGGCCTCTGGACGGGTGGAGAGCATTGCTAGCCTGTGACCATCCGGGGACCAGCTCGCGCACCAGAAGCCTGCGGCCAGACTCTCGCCCTGAGTGAGATTGCGGCGTTCGTGCGTGCGGCGCGAGATAAGCCAGACATCGTTGCGCGAAGGGTCGATCTCATAGGCGGTGCGGCCGTAGACCTCGCCGGCCTTGGCGGGTCTCTGGACGTCGACGGCCACCCACTCGCCGTCGGGTGAGATGGTCACGTGATCGAGATGCTCCAAGCCGAGCACGTCGTCGATGGCCAAGGCATGGGGGGCGACTACCGGAGCAGCGGAGAGGCAGGCGAGCGGCGCAAACGCGAAAGCGATGGTGATCATGCGCCTGTTCAGCTGCTTCACGTGTCCTCGCGCGGGTGATGACGAACTCTTCGCACGGTGATGGGAATTCGCGGCCAAATTACGACCAGGATGTGCAGAACTGGCGGGTCAAATTGACGGTCGATACGCCATCGATCGCTCATTGTTCGAGTTGTCAAACCGAGCGTATCGGGATTGTGGATGAAAGGTAGTTCTGTGCTACGCGAAAGGACAAACTATACGAACGGCGGAAAGCCATGATTCGACGTCCAAAGCCGTCAGACTGCTGACCACCACGTCGAGCCGTTCGAGTCGGAGGAAACTGCCGTTCCGAAGCGGTCGGACAGCAGCCGCCCCAAAGTTCGTCCTCCATGACATCAGGAGAGCTTACCAATAGCGCCTTTCAGGTAGCAAGCTTTGCCCCATATGCGGCATCCATCCAACGGCTTCAGATTTTCTCAACGCTTTCGAAATACGTAAATCGAGTACCATCAGGACAAGCAGAGGATTTGATTGATGGACCGGAAATCACGCATCTTCATGTTTTTCTCGTTTGCCTTCATTAATTTATTGCTTTTCAAAAGCATGGGCATGCATGCGCTAGGATTGGTCTTCCTGGTCCTCGGTGTTTGGCAACTCATGGCTAAGCCCAAATTGGGCTGAACACTGAGTGGCGGAAATCACGCAGCATTCGGTGAATGCTGGGCAGACTGCGAATTTCCGGTTTAATGCCCGTCTATTCTAAATCCTGACGAACGCCTTTCCACCACGCCGAGCTGTTCGCAGCGGACGGAGCCGACGTTCAGAAGCGGTCGGGCGGTGAGCGCCCCAGAGCCGGACGTTCGCAGGCGACATGACCGATGCCTGGCCCCCAACATATCCGCGCAAATGCTTGCAGCCGCGCGCTCCCTTTGAACGTATTGCTTTCATGGGGACGAGCAATCGAAAGCGACATCAACGCAGCATTTTCCTTCGCGGCAGACATAAACCGGCCAGCGTTTTTCGACTAAGTCGCCCGCTGCGTCCCTACTCTTCAAGTGCCATCCGGTTGGAGTAGAAATCCGCCTCATCGTCGGCAGCGAGCGGATCGAGATTGGCAAGCGCCACCACCACCGCATCCAGATTCGGATAGACGCGGAACGCCGCGTTCATTCCCGGCGCAGCGCCCCCATGACCCCAGTTGCGCGTCGGCCCTTCGCCGCCGACCAAGAAGCCGAAGCCGTACCAGCCATCGGGCCGCTGCGGCGAGGTGGCCTGCGCCAGCATCTCCCTCGACAGCAGCTTGCCCGAACGCAAGGCGTCGGCAAAGCGGATCATGTCCGCCGCGGTGGTATAGCCACCCCCCGCCGCAGAACCGCGGAAAGGCAAGGTATCGGCATTGTCGACTAGCGTGCCGTCCTTGCCCTTGGTGTAGCCGTGCGAGCGATGCGGCACGGCAACATCCTCGGGCAGAGAGTCCGTCTCTTTCATGCCCGCCGGCGCGAAAATATGCTCACGCACATAGCTGTAGTAATCCTCGCCGCTGACCACTTCGATCGTCCGTCCCAAGAGTACAAAGCCGTAATTGGCGTAGGCGGTCTTTCCATCCTTGCTGGTGTCCGGCGCGCGATTGCCGAACAGATCCACATAGTCGGACAATGCCTTCACTTGGAGCCGCTTCGCATCATATTCAGGCGTGAAGATGTCGCCAGCGCCGCCCGTATGCGTAAGAAGCTGACGAATTGTCACGGTCTTCGCAAATTCAGCGTTGGGGTATTGCTTGAGATAGGTTCCGATGGGCGCATCGAGCGAAATCCTGCCCTTCTCGACCAACTGCATCACGCTGATCGAGGTGAACATCTTGTTGGCCGATCCGATCCGGAACCTGGTGTCCATCGTCACCGGCACTTTCGCGGCACGATCGGCGAGGCCCGATGCACTCTGATATATCAGCTTCCCGTGGCGCTCGACCATGATCGTTCCGGCAAAGCGGTCTGCGGCAACGTCCTGCGCCAGCTTCCGCGCCATCATTCGGTCGAGCTCAGCATGCGGCACGCGCGGGACGGCAAATTCCGGCGGACGATCGGTCTGCCCGAGACCGGCATCGACAACCTTCATCGGGTCTGTCGGATCAATCGAGGCCTTCTCCTGCCAGAATCCGTCGCCCTTTTCGGCAGCCAGTAATACCGTGATCTCGTTAGGCCCTTTGGATACTGCACGCATCGGCGTGATCCGCCCGGTCATGTCATGCATATCGAGCCAGGTCTGCGGCGGCGACTTACGGTTATATAGGGCGTTGTAATGCTCGAGCTGCTTTGGATCCGCCGAATTATAAGCGTTGAGGAACACCGTGATAAAATGCCCCGCCGGTGTGTCGGGTATATTGGCAGGCACGGGTGGATTTTCAGCGAAGGCAGTCGTGGACAGGAATAAAGCGCTTAAAGCAAACAGGTGTCGCATCGCTTCGCTTTCTTTAGGGCCTCTCGACAGATCATGCGCAACGGCATATGATCGTCACCACCTGTTGGTCGCTTAAAATAGGCCAGCCGGCAATCCCATGATGTTCAGCCGACTACCCTTGGCAGGCCCGCCATCGCAAAGCGGCTTGGCAGCAGTCGCCCAGTTGCAGCCATTCGCCGGAGCAAATTCGATGCTTGAAAGCGGACCGGTCGACGGAGCCGTTCTCGCCGCTGGCTCTCTGCAAGTGAGGTCATTCAACTGCATTCGAGCTTAGGCCGGAATTAATACCAAGATTCACTGATCAGGACCCGTGGGCCCAGTCGCGGAGGCCGAGTGACATGATCCGCCAAGGTTGTTCGACGAGCTTGTTCCAGGCGTCGCAGCAATGGTCGACGATCTCGTCGTAGGAGCCGAACACGCGGTTCGAGAGCCAGTTATCGCGCATGAATTGCCACACGTTTTCCTGTGGATTGAGCTCCGGGCTTTTCGATGGGATCGCGACGATCGAGATGTTGGTAGGCAGCGTGAGCTTCGGCGTCAGGTGCCAGCCGGCCTGATCCATGAGCAGCACGGCATGGGCGCCGGGCGCGACGTGCAGTGCGATCTCTGCCAAGTGCAGGTTCATGGTGTCGGTGTTGCAGAACGGCAGGACGAGGCCCGCCGCCTTGCCCTCCTGCGGGCATATCGCGCCAAAGATGTAGGCGGATTTGGTGCGCTGATCGTGCGGTGCCGAGGGACGCGTTCCTCGTTTCGCCCATCGCCTCGTGATCTTGTCTTGCGGGAAAACGATCCCCCGGATCGTTTTCTGGTCCGCGCGATCTGCCCGATCCGGGCCTCGTCCTGGAACCAGATCTCTATCGGCGTGCCGCGCGGGAGGGCTGCCCTGACCCTGTCCAGCTCGGCAGCAAAGCCCCTTTTTTGAAGGCTTCGATCGCATCCTTATCCTGCGCGTGGTGCTTGGGCCGGGCCGAGAGCTTGCGGTAGCCGAGCGCACGTAGCTCGCGGCTCAGCGTCGGCCGCGATACCGATAGCGAAAAGTCATCCCACAGCATCTGTGCCAGGTCGATGATCCGCCAGCGCACGACCCCGTGGACGGCCGGTATGGGGCCTCGCTCGATCGCCTCGATCAGCGCCGCGCGGTGGGTTGCATTAAGGAGCGGCGGCTGCCCTGGCGCCTTCCGGTCGATCAGCCCGTCAGGACCGCTCGCGTTGAACTTCAACACCCAGTCCCGGACGATCTGCAACGTGACCCCGCCGATCCGCGCTGCCTCCGTCCGGCTCGCCCCATCATAGATCGCCGCCAGCGCAAGCAAGCGCCGGGACTGCGCACCGTCCTTCGAGCGTCGGGCGGCGCTCCTCACCGAGACGGCGTCGAAGTCGGTGCGAAGCGCGATGGGCATGGCAAACTCCAGTCCGTTTGCCATGGTGGATCAAAAGCCGGCGCCCTTGGCAACCCTCAGGAGTCACGATCCGTGAACCTTGGTATAATTGTCAGAAAGCGCAGACAGAACACTAATCGCTGCCTGATAGTCTCGCGTGTCATGCCCTTGCTTGAACTGCCGCAGCATAGGTTCCAGCAGAGCGCGGGCCTCGCAACTCCGGGACGACCGAAGGTAAAGTAAGGCGAGGCTTGTAGCGGCGCGCAGTTCCCAGGCCTTGGCGCCTTGCCGTTTCGCAAGTTCGAGCGCACGCAGCAAAATAGCTTCCGCCGCGCAGTGGGCGCCCTTGTCATCGGACAAGATGAGACGATGGGCCGACACCCTCAATAGTTCGGGAGCGCACCAAATATCCTCGTCCTCCCGCGCGCGCTCCAGAGAATCCGGTTCTGCAAACCCGCCATCGAAAGTGGCGAAGAGGTCGACCTGTGCCGGAGTTTTAGGTTTGACACAAGAATGCCAATCGGCGCCCACTTGATCCGATGCAGACATCGTCTGATCAAGGAAGCATCTATATAGCAAACCAAATTCGTAATAATACTCAAATACGTGTTGTGAATTCTTAAGCAAAATACTAACCAAGTCCGCCGCGTTTTCAATATCTCCCCGCCAAATTGCCACTGGGCAGAGATTGAAAGCAATCGCCCAGCAGGTTGATTGCTCATGCCCAACTTGCAGCGCTTCCGCGATACATTGCTCAGCTACCGCTTTGGCATCGTCTGGATGACCTCGCAGCCACAATATCCTTGCATGGATGGCACTTGCCGCTATCCAGTCGTCCATCTCATACGCATTCAATGTGACTCGAGGGATTGCCGCCCGATCGAACCGCAACGCCTGTTCGATGTGTTGCAGCGCAAGAGTCTGATTCCCAAGATCGCCTAGTGCGCGAGCAAGCATGCGGTTACTGCGAAATTGCGTTATCGGATCCGCCGAACCGCAAGCAGTCTCTGCAAACAATTGGGCATAAAGTAGTGCCTGGCGATAACTTCCGACATTCCCAGCTTGTCCGTATAGTATCCAAAGTAATTTGAACTCATAAGCTTTGTCGCCGATACTTCGAGCGATTTCCCTCGCCCTAAGTAGCTGTTTTTCGGGAGCCAACACCCGACCTTCCGTATAATATTCGGCTAGCGCCACAGCCGTGCGAAGGGCCATTTCAGATCGGAGCGCCGCTTCACCCAGGGGAAAAACATCGATGCTAGCGGCAATGTAAGCCAATGCGAGATCTAGATAATCTCTATGCTCTCTCAGGAGAGAGAGTCTAAGAAAGACCGGCGTGGCAGCTGCGGCCAGATCGACGCCAAGAGCTTTGTCGCCGCTGCGCACCATGGACCAGTCTAATGCCGCGCGGACATCGGTAATCGACAGGCGCAAAGACGATTGGCTTTGCTCTCCATGCGTTGACGCTAAGCATATTTGACGAATTCTTTGCGCATGTCGCCGTCTCTGAGCATCATCCTCACCGCTTTCCTCCAGCTTGTCTTGGGCATAGGCTCGGGTCGTTTCGAGCAGGCGGTAGCGAAACGTTCGCTCGTCATGGCCTGCGATCACAAGGGACTTCTCGAGAAGGCTCGTCAGGCGGTCGCTGGCCTCGCAGAGCTTGATCGATGGGTCCATAACATAGGCAGCGTCCTCCAGTGTAAAGCCGCCCCTGAATACCGACAGAGACCTCAGCACCGCCTGGTCTTCGGGCGACAGAAGCTGGTAGCTCCAGTCAAGCGTAGCCCGGAGCGTTTGATGGCGCGGGAGAGCAGTGCGTCGCCCGCGCGTGAGGATCGAGAAGCCATCCTCAAGTGAGCTGGCGAGCCTTTGCACGCCGAGACCCGCCAGTCGCCCGGCGGCCAGCTCGATTGCCAGGGCGATGCCGTCCAACCGCCGGCAGATCTCGGCGACGTAAGGCGCATCTGTGACACTGATCTGGTAGCCGCCGAGAGCGAAGGCTGCTCGTTCCTCGAATAACTCCGCCGCCGCGTAGCCCCGCACCGATTCCGGCGACGGAGCGAAAGATGGTGGCGGCGCATCCAGAGGGGAAAGCTGGTGGACCCATTCACCCGCAACGCGGAGCCGCTCGCGTGACGTGGCGAGTATGGTTACGCCCGGCGCGCTGCCGAGCAGCGCTTCGCTGAAAGCGGCGGCAAGGTCAACCACATGCTCGCAATTGTCCAACACGATGAGGACGCGACGATCCTCGACTGCCATGGCGATCTCTTCGACCGGATCCTCCTGCAGTCGGAGAATGAGACCGAGAGCAGCAGCGGCGGCCGCCGACATCTGTGTCTCGTTCTCGATCGGGGCAAGGTCCACAAAGGCAACGACGTCGAAGGCCGAGCGCAGGCGATCCGCCACTGCAACGGCCACCGTGGTCTTGCCGATGCCGCCAGCGCCGACCAGCGACAGTAGGCGACGCTTGGTTGTTTCCGCTGCCAACGCGATAATGACTTCGTCACGGCCAAAAACCCGGGAAATTTGAGCGGGAATACGCTGCGGCTTCAGTCGCTTAACGCGAGTGCGGTCTGGCTTAGGCTCCGTT
>Ga0209166_10002956_pt1 | contig 12513 bp, 9 predicted proteins | sample Coa_R1_3_FD_187151 | JGI IMG/M metagenome (GOLD analysis project Ga0209166, IMG submission 187151) | Surface soil microbial communities from Centralia Pennsylvania, which are recovering from an underground coalmine fire - Coalmine... | ecosystem: Environmental > Terrestrial > Soil > Unclassified... | reverse complement strand
AGAGAAAGCAATCTCCAGCAGCTCCCTGACGCTGTGCGTGATGCCGGTAGCGATCACAAAGTCGTCAGGCTGCGGCTGCTGCAACATCAACCACATGGCGCGTACATAGTCGCCGGCAAACCCCCAGTCGCGACGGCCGTCCAGATTGCCCATGCACAGCTCTTCGCCCAGTCCCAGCTTGATACGCGCGGCCTGCTGCGCCACCTTGCGAGTCACAAATTCGATGCCGCGCCGCGGCGACTCGTGGTTGAAGCTGATGCATGAGCAGGCAAACATGCCGTAGCTCTCGCGATAGTTGATGGTCACGTGATGCGCAAACAGCTTGGCCGCTCCGTAAGGATTGGTGGGTTGCATGCGCGTTTTTTCGCTCTGCTGCGCCTCCTCGGCTTTGCCGAAAATCTCCGAACTTGAGGCTTGCAGAAACTTTGTCCTGGGCGAATGGCGGCGCATCGCCTCGAGCAGGCGCAGCGCGCCCATTCCGGTGATCTCCATGGTGAGCAGCGGCTGGCTCCAGGCCACAGGAACAAACGTTTGACCCGCCAGGTTGTAGAGTTCGTCAGGGCGGACCTGCTGCAGCATGCGGTCGAGCGAGCTCTGGTCCGTCAGGTCGGCTTCCACCAGTTCAATGCGCGAAGCGACGCCAACCAGTCGCTGGTGTGATTCGCGCCGGATGTTCCGCAGCATTCCGTAAACTTCATAGCCCTTACCGAGCAGTAGTTCGGCCAGATACGAGCCATCCTGGCCGGTCACGCCGGTGATCAAAGCGCGCATTCGCTCGCTACTCTCCTCGTTTGAATTTCCAGTGTGGCCAGTACGTCAGCTGGAATGAAGCCGTGAAATCGGTCTTCTTGTTGCCCGCGCTCAGTAGCGGGAAATTCCACCACTCATATTGCAGGAAACTGGAAAGCGATACCTTGGGGTTGAAGCGCCACTCCGACTTGAAGAAAGTATCGCGGAGGTTTCCGCCCTGGAGAAACATGCTGTCGGCAATCTCCTGGCGATAGCCGAATTGCAGCGTCTTATCTGAAGCGAACCAGTAGGTGCTCTGCGCCCGATAGGCAATTCCCTGCCGCCCCACCGTCGCATTCCCCAGAATGTTGCCCTTATTGGTGTAGCCATCCAGGTAGCGCGTGTTCCAGTAGAAGAAGCCGCCTAGCGGAAAACCGTCTTGCGGAGGTTGTAACAGCCCCGGCAGGTTGGTAAACGCGGCCTCCAGGCGCAGATCAAGGTGCGGCGCGCCCGGCACCTGCGAAAGGTAAATTCCCGGATTGTGCGCGGCCCGGCGGGGATAACCGATGGGCGAGATCTCATCTTCGACAAACGAGTCATCGTATAAGGTCAGCAGGTTTCTAAATCCAGGTAGGCGATAGGTGAAATCAACGGTCGAGCGCCGGTCACCGGGATCATTCCCGCGACCGATAGTGTTGGTGGTAGAAAACAGCGAATGCTTCACCGTTCCCAACGTAATGGGAAAATCCGGCCCGCCGAAGATGCCGGTGCGGCCAACGCCGAATTCGAAGTTCGGAGTCGGCTTGAAATTGAATTTGACGCCGTTCACCATGGGCTGCTTGCTTAGCGTGCGGCCGATCGTAGCAACCTCGCCAAAAGCGGGGTCCTGCGTGTTGACGAAGTGATGTCCGGTCATCTTACCCACCCACCATTCTGTACGCAGAGGACCCAGAAATTTGAGAATGCTCGGCAGCTTGGCAGGATGTGTCTGGTCGACGCGGAGCATGTAGATGGGCTCTGCGTTGTCACTCCACAGGAACGGATCCTGCGTTGGGCCGGTCCAAAGTGTTTGCTTCCCGAACGAGGTCTGCCATCCGTTGATGTTGAGTGAGAGATAAGTGTCGAGCAGGCGGAACTGGTTGAATGCGGGCAGGGGCAGTGCGGGCTGGGACAGCTTGAGATCGGTCGCGTTGATCGCGTCCTGCTGCGCCTGCGTGAATCCGGAGGCCGAAGGAGCGTGCTGATATTCGCCGCGCACGTAGAATCCCAGCGCACCGGTGGCAACGCTCGTGGTAAAGCCCGTTAGCGCGTTGGTTCCCTGCCGATACGGGCGGCCGTAGTCGTTCACAATCGTCTGCCCGAAGTGATAGCCGTCCGTGAGGGGCTGGCCGGAAATTCCCCCGATGCGCGCGTAGACGGACTCAAGTTCCGCGTGATCACTCTCTTCGCCGTTCAATTCGGTCGCGAACTCACGCGCCAGCGCGGAGTATAGACGCCAGCCTTCATCCGGGTTCGACTCATCCACCTCGCCGGAAACCTCTTCCAGGAGGCGGGAGCATTCCTTGCGGGTCCACGGGCGCAGACCCACGAGTCCGCTGTTCATCACACCCAGGGCTGCCAGTCGATCAAAGGCCGGATAGACCCAGCTATCCATCGGGACATACGCGGAAGCGCGCTGATAAGGAACTCCCTCGATGGTTCGGCTGCTGACAAAGACACCGTAGTCAGCTCCCGGAAGTTCGGGATCGTGGTGCTTCTTATAAACCTCGCGCCCGATCAACCATCCGGCAACGCTGCCCACCACCACATCACTGGGGAAATGGTTCCGGCCGGCAATTCTGGCAGCGCTGACCGCGGAAGCCAGGCCGTAAGCAAAAACCTTGGTCAGTGGTCCAGGATACTCCTGGGCCAGCACCGTCGCCGCCGCCCACGTCATGATCGTGTGCCCCGAGGGAAATGAGGAATTCGTGATGGAGCTGCTGTTGTAAAACTCTCCTTTGAAGTTTCCGTCCGTTGGGCGAGCTCTCTGCGTCACCAGTTTGATGGCAGTGAAAACGATATAGCTGTTCACCACCGCCTCACTGGCCAGAATTCCTGTCTCTTTCTGGTGCTCGTCCGCGCGGATCTTACCCAGCAGGTAGATGCCGGCGCTGCCGCCCAGGGCCACTCCAAGTCCGCCATTGGAAATCGTGCTTGCGTGCTTGGAAAAGGAATTGTTCGGGTTGACTCGCCGCGCCGTTTCCGCATCGGCGTTGATGAGCCCTGCGGTTAGGCCGGCCCACGGCAGGATCCAGTTCAGGTCGCGCGGTTTGACTTTGAACGGGCTGGCCCAGATGTCTTTCTGGTCGCGGGCAAGATTGCGCAGGAACTTCACCGGATGGTCGCTGGCGAGATGCCGGTCGTCGTCACTTGCCGGGGCCGGTGTGGGTTTTGGCGCAGGCGAAGGCGAGTCCTGGCACCATAAAGAAATTGACATCGCGCAAAATAAAAGTAGGAGAACGATCTTGCTACGTCGTTTTAAGCTCACTGCTTTTCCCTTCGGGGTTAGAACGTTCTGATCACGCTCACGGCCACCGCCGCGCCGGAAAGAAGCTGTATGGATTGGCTTAGATTCTTGAAGACCGAATTGCTCCCCGCACCTTTCTCCGGGACAAAGATCGTGTCTCCGGCCAGAAGCGTCACATTGAGGGCATTACCGGACCACCATTCGCCTGAGCCGCGCCCCACCACGGTTCCGTTGGCCCGAACGACAAAGATGTCCTTCTTATTAGCCAGGCTGGTGGGACCGCCCGCTTGCTTCAGGTACCAGTTTGCATGCTTTCCGGGGCTGAAGGTGATGGCTGTGGGGTTGTAAACCTGCCCGGCAACCATGACGAAGTTCGGTTTTTTCGGGATGAAGATGCTGTCACCCGGGCGAACCTCGACGTCGGCGATGGTGTTCTGCCATTTTTCGATCTGCGGCCCGATGTGGATCAGCATGCGGCCGCTCGGCTGGATCTGCTTGAGCCGGTTGACGAGTTGCTGGCGCTCGCGCTGGCTGGCCATAGTCTCGCGCGGGCCGGTCATGGCCTGCTCCTGAATTCTGGAGACCATCTCTTCCCGGCTCTTGCCCGCGGCCTCGCGCACAGAGGCGCGGTCCAGGATCGCTGCGTAAGGATACGCTTCCGACGAAAACCCGCCGGCGCGCTTCAAAATTGCGCTGAGGCGCTCTCCGCGATCGATCCCGTACCGTCCCGGATGCATGACCTCGCCGGTCACTGCGATCGCGCCGCCGATATCGCTCCAGCCGCCGATCTGGCGAATGGTAAGCACGTCACCGGGCTTGAGTATCACATCCGTATCGGCTTCTCCCGCAAGCGCTCGATCGATATTGATTTCGCGGTGCTCCAGGTCGACGTGGTCGCCATCGATCACCGAATAGCTCGTAAGATCGGCCGTCAGGCGATACGCACTCCGCTTGAACCCCCCGGCGATACGCAGCAGGTCGGCTGCGGTCATGCGCTCTGCCAGCGGATACTCGCCCGGGCGCAGCACCTCGCCGTAAATCGAGACCTTGGGTGCGTCGGCCTCATATCTGCCGAAGACGCGCACGGTATCGAACGGCTCAAGGCTTGGCGCAGGCACGGTCTTGGCCAGTACCTGACGCAGATTGAAAGGAAGCACCGTGGGCGTAAAGTCGGGCGGATGCAGCCGGATGATTTCCGCGCGGTCTGCGGGCTCGGGCAGCAAATCGTCAAATGAGCCGATCAGATCCGTGACCTTCAATCCATCTTTATAAGGGTATTTGCCCGGACGAAAGACGTGGCCCTGCAGATATACGGTGCGGTTGCTGTAAGCAAGGATCGGCGCGACCGTGATTACGTCGCCATCCTGCACGCGGAAGCGGGTGAACGCGTCCTGCGAGGCCGCCACGTTCGTGGCGCCACCCACGTTCACGCTGAGCATCTCCTTGCGCTCGTGCGCGACGGTCCTCTCGACCTTGATCCGGCTGAATTCGCCGGTAACGGGAACGCCCCCGGCAAGTTCAAGCACCTGGTCGAGTGTCTGTTCGCGCCGCAGTTCGTAAATAGCGGGACGGCGCACTTTTCCAGCGATAGTGACCTGCGGGCCTGCGGGGGGGACCAGAATGCTGTCGCCCGACTCAATGTGGACCTCGCCGCCGCTGACGCCCTTCAGCATCAGGTCGTAAAGATCGACTTCCTCCACCAGCGCCTTGCCGCGAAAATGTTTCACAATGCGGTACGAACCCGTGTCCGTCGGGCCGCCCGCAGCAATCAACGCGCTTAGAGCTGTAGAGAGCGAGCTGATGTCATACGCGCCCGGATTCTTGACGTCACCGACAACAAAAACACGAACTGCCCGCAGCTTGCCGAGCGAGACATCCACGGTGATGCCACGCAGCTGCTGGCTGAGCATGCGCTGGACCATCTGCCGCGTTTCACCGAGCGTGCGACCGGCCACAACAATGGTCCCGGCTTCAGGAAGCGCGATGCGTCCTTCGCGATCCACGGCGCGCTGCAGGTGCTGGGAACTGGCTCCCCAGTAGTCGATCACCAGTTCGTCACCGGGACCCACAACATAATCAGACCCGACGGGGATGCTGAGCGGCGTCTTGTCCCCCGCCGCAGAGCTGTTGCGGAAAAGCGCGGCGCCAAAGCGTTCCAGCTTGGTTTCGTCGGGCAGCGCCTGGGTGTAGAGATCGCGCAAGGCAGGCAGGTTGCGCAAAGGATATTGCTCCTGGCCTTTCATCCTCTGCTGCGTGCCGGGCGCGTTTTCTCGCTGTGGCCGAGTGCGCGAGGGGGCGCCGGGCGCGGTGCTGGGAACGTTACCGGGATAATTGGAAGACGGTTGCCCCGTGAACGGCCCAGGCGGCGTCGGCGAAGGCTGGGCGCCTGGCTGGCCTTGTCCACCCCCTGGTGGTTGTTCCTGCTGTGCTGGTTGCTCCTCTTGCTGCGGGCCGAATCCTTTTTGCACCAGGAAGTTGCTGGCAATTTGACGCACGCGGTCGTCAGAGCGGATCTGACTGAAGAGACGGTCGTCCGTAATATCGCCCTGGGAAACATTGTAGCCGCGGTCGCGCAACTGGGCGACTATGTCTGCCTTGGCTTCCGCCATCACATCCGGGTTTTCCTGCAGGATCTGAATGATCTCCTCGGCGGAGAGCTCCGTCTCCTGCTGGGCCACTAACGTTCCGGTCAGAACGAGCGTCAATGCTGCCAACGCCAGAATGAAGATGAAGCGAAGGCGATGATGAATGGACAATAAATTCAAGTTGTTCCCCTCGAACTTGCAATAAGACACCTTTCCGGAAGCACGGTACCTGAGCTGCTCGCGGCGGAGACTCTCATGAATACCTGATTTTATTTCATGCCACGGGTTGAAGAATAGGAGCAAAGCACCTGCATGGCGGATTATGGCCCAAACAAGGCAATAGCGCCGTTTTCGGCCAATTATCTCGAAAATCGCGCAGCAACTCTGATGGACGCCATCTCCGGGGCTGAAGCAAGGCATCCCATTATAAAAGCGCGTCTTGAGCATCATTTATGCGGGCCATCAATTTGGCCGCAGCAATTCTGACAAAGGAGCATGCTTCTATGCGGAAGATCTTATTGGCAATTGCGGTGTTGGCGCTGGCCGCCGGTGTTGGCGCTGCTCAGACAACGGGCACGGCAACGCCGAGTACCGGCACGAGCACTACGACCGGCACAACCAGCACCACTACGACTCAGCCTGGCGCGACCAGTACAGGCGTCGGAACGCAGACAGGTACCACCACAACGCAAACGCCGACAACCTCCAGCGGAACGCCCTCCGTCACTTCCGGCACTCCAGGGGTTGCTGGAAGCCCGGGCAGCGTAACCGGAGGCACGCTGGGCACGCAGAACCAGGGAACCACGACAGACCGTTCCGGAACTACGACGACGGTAGCACCATGTACTGCGGCAAACAGCGGGACCAGCGTCGGCAACACGAGCACCTCAACTTCGAGCCCGGGCGCCAGCAGCTCGGTCGGAAGCTCAACCACACCGTCGACGAGCAACAACTCGAGCGTCAGCGGCGCGGGAACTTCGACCAGCGCACGATCGACGACCAGTACGACGACAGCGAGTTCAACCACGCCGGGAACTTCCTCCACGGTAGCACCGGCGCCTTGCGCTCCAGGCAGTACGCCGGGACCGGGTTCGCCCAGCGCACCAATATCGAGCCCGCCAACGCCGAGCAGCATGCCTAACACAGTTCAACCCAGTCCGACGCCCACCCCTCCACAACGGTAGTAACGGTCCATCGGCAAACGGCCGCCCGAAAAAGGGCGGCCGTTTTCTTTAATTCAGGTTTAAGCAAAAAAGGAAAAGGGCGGCGAATGCGCGCGCCGCCCGTTTTCTTTCCATGAGGAGAGAGCTGTTATTTCTTCTTTAAGAGAACTCCTGCGGCAAAGATCGCTACCGCCGCAACCAACCACTCAATGCGCCAGAGTTGAACAGCCTGCCAATCGAGCAGAGTGGTGGCGGTAAAAACAAACCCGGTAACCACGGCGGCAATTACACACGCGCAACCCAGGATGAACGCCACTAACGAGGCGCTGGTCAAGCCCAGGGTGTCACGCAGAGACGCAAAATCGATCCAGGCTCGAACGCCGGTCAGCGTCGTATCAGAGAGATTCGCACTGCGATCAGCCCCACAGACATAGCAAAACCGCGAGCCCACTACAAAGTCAGTTCCGCATTCCTGGCAGGCCTGCTCTGTGGCCTCAGTGCTGTGCGCCTGTTCCGGCCGGGGAGCAACCGCCGGCTTCCAGAAATCCTGGCGCTCATCGTAATTTGGTGCCATATGTGCCATGGAGAAACCCTCTTTGTTTTCTTAGAACAAGGGCACCTGGGATGCCAAACCAATGCACGAGCTAACCCTATTTTCTGCAAGAGTTTGCACGCCAACCATGGCCGAACGGACAATGTACCTGGAAATTCTTACGTTGTAAAAGCTTCAGGCTTCCCGTCGCCGAGGCATACGGAGCACCTTGGGATTCTCCCTGGTCTTGCTCCAGAAGCCAAGCAGCACAAGGTCAGCCTCACAAAACGTAAGGTCTAGAGGACGGGGACTCCCGTCGTTAAAGATGTATTCATCCAAGATCGAATACAGCTCATCAAGGGAGACATTGAGGTATCCAGCGGCCTCGGGTTCGGTGTAGAACTCCTTCACTGGTCGAAGCGGTCTTGTCATAAGTTTGTCTCTTCCGTATTCCTTTGGGAATGCGGGGGAGTCAGAATGTTGTACCGTTTACGGTGCGATTTAGAAATCAGGTAAACTGCCCGATAGCCGTCAGCATGACACCTTACCCGGTAACCTTACCTAGGTACTCAGAGTAACCGCCTGTGTACAATAGAGTTAATAATCGATCAGCAAACCGCGTAGTGAACTTTTTGGCCCGCCCGAGCGTATTAATAAGTGAGCGGTCCCTCTGACTCCAGGAGAAGAAAATCATGTATTGCAACTACTGCGGCAAGGTCATTCCGGATGACGCCAATCTCTGCGCCTATTGCGGCACGCGCGTGGCCGGTGTTGTCGCGCGTAAGCGGCTGGTCCGGCCCCGGAACGGACGCAAGGTCGCGGGCGTGTGTCTGGGATTTGCAGAGTATTTTGATATCGATGTCACGCTGGTCCGTATCGTGTGGCTGCTGTGCTCGATTCCGGGGCTTTTCGGACTCTTCGCATACGGCATTGCCTGGATCGTGATGCCCGAAGAGCCGTTGAAACTGGCGGCGCCGGCAGCTGCTCCTGATAAGGTCGCAAACGGCTAGAACCATCAACCGGCGCCCATGGCCGCAGAGTTGAGCGCTATTTGCTCTGGCCTACGAATGCCTGGGCCTTCTCCAGCATTTTCTGCGCTTCCTGGCGGTTTGCACCCTGGGGCTCTTTTTCCAGATAGACCTGCAAGGCCGACATCGCCTCCGGATACTGCTTCATCGCCAGCAGCGCATGCGCCTGGAGAAGATAGATCAGAGGATATTGCCGGGGCGCCAGCGCCTGGGCGCGCTGCAAATGGCCGAGCGCGGCCGCATAATCATTCTTCCCGATGTAGGCCTTTCCCATTTCAAATTGCGCCTGCCAGAAATCAGGAGCGAGCGATTCGCCGCGTTGAAGAGCCCGCAGCGCCTCATCAAACTTCGACTGCATATTCAATGCCGAGCCCATCACCATGTAGGCCATGGCATAGTTTGCGTCAGCTTTCACAGCCTTGTCGAGATCGGACATGGCGGCATCAGGATTGTGCTGGTTCAACTCCAGCACGCCGCGAAGCGTAAGCGCATCAGCATAATTGGGAAAGATCTCGAGCGCCCGGGCTAGATGCTTGCCGGCATCCTCCAGCTTTTCCTTCTCCATGGCCTCACGCGCTTTGCGATATTCGTCGCGCGCCTTGCCCGGGACCTTGTACTGGGCAACAGAAATGGCGTTGCCGTTGACGCCGTCTTCTGGTTTATCGCTGGCCTGGATATGGAGCGCGACCACATTGTTCCACCCGCTGGCTTCCACGCGCTCGCTGCTCTGCTGCAGCCCCGACGTTGCCACAATCGTGTAGCTCCCCTGCGTCACGTGACCGAATTCGAAAGAGCCGGACACGTTGGTGTACGCGGAATTGACGACCACACCATTCAGGTTGGTCAGCTCCACCCGGACGTCTTTCAAGGGATTGTTGCGCATATCCTGTACCGTGCCGCTGATGGTGCCGCCGTTATCGCGTGTGGGCGAGGAGAACGGTGAGTGCGGCATGGAAGAGCCGGGATCAAAACCCGGCCGTTGCGCAACAGCGGAAACACTGCAAACGAGTATTGCCAAAGAGAGGACAGCGTTCCTAGGGGTCTTCATGGCCCACCTGCTCATCTTGATTCACGGCAAACTCCCGGCAGGGGCCAGAGACCTGAACCTGGTGTTCCGTTACTGCACGCGATGTTGCTGCATGCTGACTGTAAGATGTTATGGAAGACCTTAGGTTGTATTAAGGCGAGAGCTGCCGAGCAAATTTTTTTTCAACACGATGGGCAACTAAAATCATGATGAACTGCGAATGGAACATCACGTCGTGATTATTCGTCGCGCAAAAAATATTCTCGGCTCGCTGCGCTTGCCAGGTGACAAATCACTTTCGCACCGCTACGCCATGCTGGCGGCGATCGCCGAAGGGACAACGCGCCTGGGAAACTTTTCCACCGGCGCAGACTGCGCCAGCACGCTGGCGTGCGTACAACAACTTGGCTGCACGGTGCGCAAAAATCCGGACGGCACGCTGGAGATCGAAGGGCGCGAAAAGCTGCAAGCTCCTGAAAGCAGCCTCGACTGCGGTAATTCCGGCTCAAGCATGCGCATGCTCTCCGGCATTCTCGCCGGCCAGGATTTTCCCTGCGATCTGCACGGCGACGAGTCGCTCTCACGACGGCCGATGGCAAGGATCATCGCGCCGCTCCGGCAAATGGGGGCTACGATTACGGCTGCTGCGGGTGACCGGCCTCCGCTTCATATCCGCGGCGGAAAGCTGCGCGCGATCGAATACAAAACGCCGATCGCCAGCGCGCAGGTAAAGTCCGCCGTACTCTTTGCAGGGCTGTTCGCTGAAGGCCAAACGACGGTCGAAGAACCGCACCGCACCCGCGACCACACCGAGCAAGCACTGCGGGCTTTCGGCGTGCAGCTCTCGCGCAGCCGCAACCGCGTGAGCGTGCGCGGAGGACAGAAGCTCAGGGCAATCGACGCCGCCGTGCCGGGAGACATTTCTTCTGCCGCCTTCTTTTTTTGTGCGGCGATGCTCTTCCCCGGCTCGAATCTGGTGATCGACAACCTGCTGCTCAATCCCACGCGCGCTTCTGTGCTGGACGTGTTGAAAATTCTGGGCGCGCGCATTTCAGTAATCAATCTTGAAGAGCACCACGGCGAGCTGGTGGGAACGGTCAAAGTCGAACACGGAAAATTGACGGGAACGACGATTCAAGGGGCGCAGTCAGTGGCGCTGATCGATGAGCTCCCGGTGCTTGCCGCGATTTCGCCGTACACGCGCGACGGCATTGAGATCCGCGACGCCAGGGAGCTGCGCGTCAAAGAATCAGACCGCATCGCTCTGGTCGCGCGCAACCTGCGGGCCATGGGCGCCGAATGCGAAGAGCGCGAGGACGGACTGCGCGTGCCCGGCGGCCAGGCGCTGCACGGCGCGGAGATCGATTCCGGGGACGACCATCGGATTGCCATGGCCTTTGCCATTGCCGCATTGCGGGCTGAAGGAGAAACCGTGATTCATGGCGCGGAGTCGGCCAGGATTTCGTTTCCGGAGTTTTTTGAGATGCTGGAGAGCGTGGTGGAACGCTAGCAGACCAGGTTTTCGCGCGACAGCTTCAGCCCGTCCAGGTTCCCCAGCACCGTAATCGCAATCTTCTCCGGGCTGAAGAGCGCGTTCGCCATCGCGCACACCTCTTCTCCGCCCACCGATTCAATCTGCTCGATGGTTTCGTCGAGCGAGAAGAAGCGCTCAAAGTACATCTCCTGGCGGGCCAGGTTCGACATGCGCGAGGTGCTCGACTCCAGGCTCAGCATCAGGCTGCCCTTCAGCTGGTCTTTGGCGCGACGGAGCTCGTCGGCGGGAATCCGATCGGACTTTAGCTCACGAAATTCAGCCATCACCGAGTCCACCACTTTCGTGGTTGATTCCAGCGAAGTCCCGGCATAGATCGTCAGGCATCCGGTATCGCGATAAGGATTGAGATCGCTATAAATCGAGTAGACCAGCCCTTGCTCTTCGCGGATCTTCTGGAACAGGCGCGAACTCATCCCGCCGCCCAGCATGGTGTTCAGCACGTAGGAAACATAGCGCTTCTCATGCGAGATTGGGTGCGAGGGGACTCCGACGCAAAGCTGCACCTGCTCCAGCGATTTCTTATTGCGGGTAACGATCCGCGGCGTCACCGTGGGCGCCGGCAGGTGAAAGCCGTTCGGCATGCTGGCCAGGCTGGAGAATTGTTCCTTGATCAACCTCACGAACTCATGATGGTTTAAATTGCCTGCGGCGGAGATGATCATGTTGTTCGGAGCGAAGCGCTGGCGGTAGAAAGCAAACAACTTCTGCTGCTCGAACGAGCGCACTGTCTCCTTGGTCCCGAGGATCGGTTTGCCCAGGGGGTGGTCCTTCCAGAAACTCTGCGTGAAAATTTCGTGGACCAGGTAGTCAGGATTGTCCTCGTCCATCTTGATCTCTTCCAGGATCACGCCTTTTTCCCGGTTGATATCGTTGGGATCGAAGATCGGATTGAGCACCAGGTCGCTTAGAATGTCGATCGCAACGGGCAGGTGTTCATCCAGCACCTTGATGTTGAAGCAGATGGTTTCCTTGCTGGTGAACGCGTCCATGTTGCCGCCAATCGAGTCCACCTGCCGCGCAATGTCGCGCGCCGTCCGGGTCTTGGTGCCTTTGAAAACCATGTGCTCAGTGAAATGAGAGATGCCGTTCAACTCGGGCGCCTCGTCACGCGAGCCGGTCTTCATCCATATTCCAATCGCGATGGAGCGGATGTGCGGCATCTCCTCGCTGAGGACGATGAGGCCGTTGGGGAGCACCTCGCGCTGAATGTTTCTGGGTTCGGATAAAGGAGGCCGTTTTAGGACTGCGGTTTCCATTTGGGGCACTTATATGATTCTGACACGTCGCAAATGGTCGCACGGGCAAATATATACCCTGCAAAATCAATGGCTTGGGGCTAAACCAGAAAAGCTGGCTATTGCGGTAGAATTTGAGTATCGGCATTAGAT
>Ga0209166_10002955_pt1 | contig 12514 bp, 8 predicted proteins | sample Coa_R1_3_FD_187151 | JGI IMG/M metagenome (GOLD analysis project Ga0209166, IMG submission 187151) | Surface soil microbial communities from Centralia Pennsylvania, which are recovering from an underground coalmine fire - Coalmine... | ecosystem: Environmental > Terrestrial > Soil > Unclassified... | reverse complement strand
CCTGGTCGGGATAGATGATGGTCTGGTCCAGGTCCAGGGGAATTTCGCCTTGCGGGGTTTTACGGACGCTGGTGAGCGTTTGCCGTATGGATTTCACCGCGCGCAGTTTTTTCTTGTCGCCGAGGGCGGCCGCGACTTTGGCAATCAGGGCTTTGCCCTCGGGGTTTGAGCCTGCCGATTTGGCGGCGGCCGGCGTGCCGGAGGGAGCCTCTTCAGGAATGGTGATATCAATCTTGTTGACTTTCCCAAAAGTGGAAAGATCGCGGTCAAAGTCTTTGGAATTGCCTACCACCAGCACCTTCAACTGGTCTTTGTGGATATACTTGCGCGCCACGCGTTCCACGTCGTCGATCGTCACTTTCTTGATGTTGGCGGGAAAGCGCTCCAGAAAGTCAGGAGGATAGCCAAAGTATTCATAGACCATCTGCTCCTGCAGGACTTTGTCTTTGTCGTCAAATTGGAAGATGAATGAGTTCAAGATCGTGTCTTTGGCGCGCTTGAGCTCAGCTTCGGTTACCGGCGTCTTTTCCAGGTCATCTAACTGGTCGTAGAGGCAGGTAATGCCTGCGGCCGTGGTGCTGCTCTTGGTGCCCATGGAAAGACTAAAGACGCCAACGTGGCCATAAAAGGCCCCGACTCCGCCGCCGACGCCGTAGGCGAGCCCGCGCTTGGTGCGGCAGTTAGAAACCAGCCGGCTGGAGAATCCGCCGCCAAGAATCTCATTCATGACCGAAATGGCGTAATAATCCGGATTGTCGCGCCGAATTCCCAGATGCACCATCTCAATCGTGCTTTGGTTAACGTCATCTTTTTCGACGAAATAAACTCCCGGCGGGGCGGGATCAATGGCAACTTTAGGGTCGCGTTCCGCCTGCGGTCCGCGCGGCAGTCCGCCAAAAACTTCGCGCAGCTTGGACTCCATGGCAGCAGAGTCGAAGTCTCCCACGATCCCCAGGATCATGTTGTTGGGATGAACATATTGCTTGTGCCAATCCATCAGGTCGGCGCGGGTGATGGCGGCAATGGTGTAATACTCAGGAGTAATGGCGTAAGGACTTTGGGCGCCATAGGCAAGTTTGTTGGCTTCGCGCCCGGCAATAGACTCAGGATCATCGTTGCGGCGGGAGATAGCGGTGGCGAGCTGCTTCTTGGTCAGGTCGAGCTTGTCTTCCCGGAACTCGGGATGCTCGAGCACATCGGCCGCGATGTTCAGCACGTCGTTAAAGTTTTCCTTCAGGCACGACCACGAAAGAATTGAGGAATCCACGGTGCTCGAGGTTTCCACCTTGGCTGCGCGCGCTTCCAAAAAGTCATCAAGCTCATCGCCGGTTTTGCTGGTAGTGCCGCCCAGGCGCCATGTATGCCCATAAACGGCCGCCAACCCGGCTTTACTCGCGGGTTCGTCACGCGAACCGCCGCGAATGCGAATGGTTCCATCGATCAAAGGCAATTCATGGTCTTCCTGCAGGAAAACCACCAGGCCGTTGGAAAATTCGATGCGCTTGGGATGTTGCGGATGGAATGCATGCAGCGGCGGAATTGCAATCTTTTCCCAGGGTTTGGAGCCGGCCGGTACGGCCGTTGACACGCCTTTTTTTCGCGTGAGCCCCGTTGAAGTTTTCTTTTCCGGGGCAACGGAGGGCGGCGAGCTCTTTCCCTGGTCGCTCTCTTGTGCGTTTCCCTGAGCCAGTCCGGCCAAGGGCAGCAAAAGGGCTGCACTGAGCAGCGTACGCAATACTCGATTCTGAAGGTTCATTGCTTCGCTCCTGCTTTGGAATTCGATGGTGCGGAGTTAGACGCTACAGCGTTGTTCTCCAGAATGGCGGTGGTGCGGTTGTCGCGCGTGAAGGTCTTGGCTGCCACCCGGCGGATATCAGCCTTCGTCACTTTTTCAATGCGGTCAACCTGGCGAAACAGCTCGCGCCAGTCGCCGTAATAGGCCTGCGCGATGCCGAGCTGCTGCGCCAGCCCTTCGTTATTGGCCAGCCCGCGGATCAGGTCGGCCTTGGCGCGTGTCTTCACCATTTGCAGCTCTTCGTCGCTCACGTCCTGGTTGACCAGCCGGTCAATCTCTTCATGGATAGCCGTCTGCAATTCCTCCGGAGTGTGTCCTCGGGTGGGAATGGCGTAGAAAGCGAACAGGTTGGGATATTTATTCCCTGGAAATCCGCCGAATCCTTCCGCCAGCGCGGCAATTTTTTTATCGCGCACCAGAGCGCGGTAAAGCCGCGAGGTACGGCCATTGGAGAAGAGATCGGTCATCACGTCATACACAGCATCATCCGGGTCGCGAAAGTCAGGCTTATGGTAGCCTTCCAGGTAAATCGGTTGCGCCGTGTCAAACATCTTGACCGTGCGCTCGGAGTTCTGTGGCGGCTCCACCACCTTCAGCGGCTCCGGCTTGGGTCTGGCCGGCAGCCTGCCAAAATACTTTTCGACGATCGGCATGACCTGCTGGGCCTTCACATCGCCCACGATGGCCACCACCATGTTGGCAGGCACATAGTGTTTGTCAAAAAACTTGCGCGCGTCGGTGGCGGAAAAACTGGTGATCTCTGACGCATCACCGATTCCTTCGTTGTGATACGGATGCACCACGAACGCTGCCGCCTGGAACTGCTCCACCAGCCGCCCGATCGGGCTGCTATCCACGCGCATGCGCCGCTCCTCATAGACCACGTCACGTTCTTTGTAGAACTCGCGCATCACCGGATGCAGGAATCGCTCTGACTCCATATATGCCCAAAGCTCGACGCGATTGGAGGGCAGGGAATAGTAGTACTGGGTTTCATCCTCGCTGGTGTTGGCGTTCATGCCCTCGGCGCCGTTGCGCTCGAGGATTTCGTCATACTGGTTCACAGATACGTACTTCTCTGCCTCTTCCCGGGCGTCTTCCCAGGCTTTCTTGGCGGCGGCAATCTTCTGCTCGTCGCGGCCCACCTCTTTAGTGCGCTCAGTGTCATAGGCCTGGTAAGCCTGCTCCACCTTCTGTAAGGCGAGCTTCTCAGCGGGCCAGTTGGTGGAACCAATCTTGTCTGTGCCCTTGAAGGCCATGTGCTCAAACATGTGCGCCAGGCCGGTCTGGCCCTTGGGGTCCTGGGCGTCACCCACGTCCACATGAGTAAAGAAAGAGACCACCGGGGCCTCAGGCCTCTCACAGATCACCACCGTGAGCCCGTTAGCGAGTTTTTTCACCGTGACCCGCTTTTCGAAAGAGGCCAGGTCCTGGCCAGAGAGAGAAGCGGTCAGCAAAACAAGGAAAGAGAGAATCGCAAAGAGACGTTTCATAAGACCTCAAGACGTACGAGAGAGTTCAAGGTAAGCATTCAGAGTACATCGTGTACACAGCCACTAGCACATCTACAGAATACGCATGTCAACAGTATCTCTATCTTAAAACATTTTCAGAGTAGCTGGGAATTCCTGTTTCGGAGAGGCACAGCTTTACAGGCTGCGGAAAAACTCAATTTCCGTGAAATCTTTCGGAGGGGCACAGCTTTTAGCTGTGCCGTAAGTCGTTGGGAAATAACACTTCCTCGCTGCCGCAGGCATGCGCGCAGCGCTATAAAAAGACTCTTTCCGCAGCCTCGTTTATCTATCCTCTCCACGCTGAGTGTGAGGGACAATTAAATTCCTGCAACTTCTAATTTATTTCGTGCGCCGGAACCAGTTTCACTTCAACCAGCGTCAATCCTAGCTTCTTGTCACTGACGATTGACTCCGGCTTCAGCGAAAGCTGATACTCGCCCGCTTTGGGAATCGTGACCTGGCCGATTTTTGAGGTCACATAGTTCCAATAATTCCAGTACGGTTTCACCGGATCATTTTCCTCTCCGTCGCTATTCACCGTGCCGGCGAGTTTCTGGCCGGCAACCTCGATGCCGATTTTGTGGCCGCCCTCCCAGTTGTGATTGTTCTTCTGCCCTGAGGTGATGAGAACAACGTCGAAGACCCCTGGCTGGGGAAGCTTAAAACTCCAATCGAGCCAGTCTTCTTTGTTGGTCCAATGTTCGGCCACGCCGCGGCTATCGAAACGCAAGGAGGAGTCACTGTCGGCTTTATGGATGTTTCCCAGATAGGCATCGAGGTCAACCGCGCCGCTGGGTTGCTGGATGAGGGAGGGATCAACCTCGGGTACGCCCGCGATATCGAGAACAACCACGGAATCGTTCTTGTCGGGAGCCGTGCTGCTCGAGCGGATTTTTTCTCGCACCTCCTGATACTGCTTCACCGACTCGTCAATTTTTTTATTGATCTCAGCCGACTGTTTTTCTTTATTTTGTTCGCTCAGAAGGCGCACGCGACGATTCGATTCGACTATTATCGATTTCTGTAAGGAGTGCAACTTCCGGACCAAAACGGGATCACCCACTAAAACGCTAAGTGAATAGTTTTCTGGTGTTTTACTTATGCTCTGCTCGAATGGCAGGTTTTTGCCGTCCGCGAGCAAATATGCCTTCTTGACTTTATTCTTCAGGCCATAAAGCAACAGCTCTCCTTGCGGCCAATCAAACACATGAAGATACAATTTGCCCGGTTTGGCGGTGATGACGCCCCATGACAGGTCATAGTTGAACGGCCCGCCGGACGTTCCATAAATCGCTTCGCTGTTGACCTTCATCCACTGGCCCATTTCGTTCAGCGCCTCTACAGCCGGTGGTGGAATCACTCCTTCCGCCGTCGGCCCCACGTTCAGCAGGTAGTTGCCATTGTGGCCGGCGGCGTGCGCCATCTGGCGGATCAGCACCGACGCGGGCTTCCAGTTGTTATCGTTTTTCTTGTAGCCCCAGGTATCGTTGGTGGTGGAGATGGCCTCCCAATCGCGCTTCATCGGTCCGACGGCCACCTGGTTATCGCCGACGGTCTCGTAGTCGCCTGCATTGTTGCCTACGCGTCCGCTCACCAGAGCGGTCGGCTGGTATTGATGGACCATGGTCAGCAGCTCCTCACTCTGTGCCTTGCTGATGCTGCGCGGCGTATCGAACCAGATCGAAGCCAGCGGACCGTAGTTGGTCAGCAGCTCTTTCACCTGCGGCTTGGCCTTCTGCTCAAAGTAGCGCGAAAAATCTTTCTTGCTCTCGTCGGGGAAGTCCCAATCGTTGCCGATAGCGTCAGGCTCGTGCCAGTCCTGCGATTGGGAGTAGTAGAAAGCGAGCTTGAGCCCGGCCTTCTGGCACGCCGCTTCCAGCTCCTTCATAGGATCGCGGTGAAAAGGCGTGGCATCCACCACGTTGTAAGGAGTCACCTTGGAGCCGTACATGGCAAAGCCATCATGATGCTTTGCCGTAATCACGATGTATTTCATCCCGGCATTCTTGGCGATGCTCACCCACTCATCGGCGTTGAATTTTACCGGGTCAAACTGCTTGGCCAGTTGCTCGTACTCGGCGACTGGAATTTTGGCGTGATTCATCACCCATTCGCCAATGCCATCAACCGGCTTGCCCTTCCACTCGCCGGCCGGGATCGAATAAAGCCCCCAATGAATGAACATCCCAAAACGGGCATCGCGCCACCAATTGAGCCGGGGATTCGGTGTGGGCTTTGCCTGGGCCGCGGGCGCGGCCGGTTGTGACTCTGCCGGCGCCGTTTGTCCCCAAAGGGAAGCAGCAGCGGCAGAAAGCGCCGCGCCAAGTAATAATTTTTTCCACCGTATTTGAAAATTGAATGTAGGCATAAATGTCAGTTGATCTAATTTCACCTTTTGAAATCTTGTCTTTACCGTTTGACTCTCAGCCGAGCAGAGCAATATATCCCAGACGCAGTCTGTTTGCACGGTGCCCCCAGAATAGCGGTGACAAATTTGTTCTAAGCACCCGTGCGAAACGCGACAAAAATGTTTGTAAAACCGGAAGATTGAATGGTCTGCTGGAAATAGGGACAAATTTGTATTAGACGCCTTTCGAAGCGCGACAATAATGTTGCGAAAACGGAAGAGCGCAACCGTCATCCGCGATTAATATGGCCATGTGCCTACATAAGTGAATCCCGCAGAGTTCGCAGAATTCATTCCGTTCTGCAACGGCGGATTCAAAGTACCCTGGCTTGATGAGCTGGCCGGAGTAACAGAAAGCCGGATTCGTCCCAGCCCTCCATTTCCTCCTTTGCCGGGTGTTCCATTGCTAAAACCATCGTGACCGCCAGTGCCACCCACGGTCGAAATCACGGCTTGCGAGCCTATCGTCAACGCGGGCGTCGCGATGTAAATGGCGCCACCGGAGCCGCCCCCGCCCCCGCCACCAGAATCGTCGTTGGCATCATCCAGCCCCTGCCCTCCAGCGCCGCCATTTCCCCCATTTGCCAGGATACTTCCTGTTATGGAAATGCTTGTTGGCGAAGAGATGAGCACAGCCCCACCGCCGCCGCCTCCTCCACCTCCACCGCCTGACGCAGCCTCGCCATTACCATCGCCACCAGAGCCGCCGCCGCCCCCGCCTGAGCCTGGCTGGAAGGTGGTAGCCATGGCTAAATCAGCGGCTGCAGCAGCACCGATGCTTCCGCCACCGCCACTGCCTGTGACAGCGCCAACTATATTCACGCCCACGGTGGCAGATTGCCCATCATAGGGAGCGCCACCGGCGCCGCCGCCTGCGGCAGCCGTATTGCACGGGTCACCGGACCCTCCGTTGGGTCCACCGCCCGCACCTCCGGAACCGCCACAACCATCGTCTGCTCCGAAGAAGCCTCCCGCGCCACCGGCGTATCCGCCGCCGCCACCGCCACCTCCAGGATTAAAGTCCTGCCCGCCATCCGCGCTACCGCCGCCGCCGCCGCCAAAGCTGCCGCCCTGGCCAAAAAGAAAGCCGCCGCCGTGTTGTCCTGCTGACCCCGTGCCACCGCCTCCGCCTGCAGCATTGGTGCCGCTTCCGGAAAATAATGTGCCATTGGCGACCGTGGCCGTTGCCATGCCGGTCGGGCTGCCGGCCCCGCCGCCATTGATTCCTGAGCCGGACGAACCGCCGGCCACAGCGGAAATACTGATCGTGCCGCCGATCACGACGTCTCCGCATGACTGCATCTGCAACACCGCGCTTCCGTTGCTGGAGACGGTCACGCCTGCTGGAATATTGATGGAAGTGTAATGATAAGTATTGGGTGGCAGCACGACATCACTCGACGGCGCGAAAGCTCCGTCGTTGCCATTGCAGGTAACGGTTAACGATGTCGAGCCCATGATGCTGTTGAGCGAGGCTTCGATCTGTGTGCTGCCAGGAGTTGCAGCTTTGGCAAGGCCCGACGCACTGATGACTGCGACGGCCGGCATGGTTGAGACCCATGTAACCTGCGAAGTTATGTCTGGCGTGCTGCCATCAGTATAGTGTCCGGTCGCGGTGTATTGCTGAGTCACATAAAGTTGCAGCGAAGTATTGGCCGGAGTCACATCAATGCTGACCAACGCAGGCGCAGTGACCGTAATGGCTGCCGAGCCGTGAAACGGACTGCTGATGGCGGTGATAACGGCGCTTCCTTGTACATGTGTGGTCACCAGGCCGGAAGAATCCACGGTTGCCACGCTCTGATTGGAGCTGACCCACGCCGCAAGATTTGTGACATTGCCGCCGCTCACCGTCGGCGCTCGAAAGAAAAACTTTGTGGCAGTGCACTGAACAGTATTGCCGGCGGGAACCGTAGTCTGCACGGCGCTCACCTGGATGCGCACAGGACCGACCTGTGCATGGCTTACCAGAGCCAAGACGACTGACATCGCAAAATAGAGGAGTGCCCGGCGAAGCATAGCTTCTCTTCAAACAAGAATTCTGTATGGCCGATAATACAGGGGGATAAATTTAAGCAGCTTTATTTTTAAGTACCATACACCAGATTGGGTGATTTTTCATCTGTTATATGGAAAACTTTTTGGATTTTTACCTTATTGTTTTTTTCCTTTTTACCGGCCGGCTGTTCGTGCCTGGCGCTTCTTCGGCGCCTTCGCCTTCTCGGCGACCTCCTTGGCGCGGAACTTCGCGATACGTTCGATCAACTTCACGGGAATGGGCTCGGAGAGTGGAAACCGTATCGTGCCCTTGCTGATCTCGTATGGTGCAAGGTCGTCCTTGAACACCGCGACGAGACGACCGCCAGCAGGGTAGAGCGAGTAGTGATGTTTCCACCCGGCAAAATAGAGCACAGCGCCACCCTGCAGTTTGTACGCGGGAATCTGGTATGAGATCACTTCCTCGGCCCCGGGCACGGCCTTGCGGATGATGCTCCGCACGCGCTTGAGCACTCCCTGTACGGCCGCGGACTGGGCGGCGATGTACTCGTCCACGGACTTGAAGTCGGTCTTGGCCATCGTAATTCCAGTCTCTTAGTTACAATGCGGGAATATAAACCCTTTGCGGCGCGACTAATTCCGCATTTGATACTTCGGTCTCTAGTCTGATGCGCTGAAATCCCGCATTCTTTCCCGCTTTAGCAAGAAAAGTAAGTCTGTACTGATGTTTGAGCCTCTCGGCAAACTGATCGAGGTAAGGCGCGAAAGCGACAGGCATTTCGAATCCCAGGATGTAAGCCTCACCGCCGGTTTCGTCCGCCAGCCGTGAAAGATTGCTCTGGCCCCAATTCAGCCGCCAGAAGCTGTGGCCGGCGTGTCCGGAAGGGGCAGCGTAGATACTGGTGACCTGGACGCCCGCCCGTTGTGCCTGATCAATCGCCTCGTCCAGATAAGGATCGTTGGGTCCTGGATCAAGTCCGTCTACGCCGGAGGAGACAAGAAGAATCTCGTGGCCGGCCGCACTTTCCGGCCAGTGTTTGCTCAAATCCGTAACCGCGGTATAAGGGCTCTCTAACCCGGAAGCCGAACCGAGCGGCAACCGCAACGCCTTGGCGGCAAGAGCATGGTCATCGGTAAAATTCTGGAGGGTATTGACGCTGCCATTGCGTATGTACCCCACAGCAATTTTCGTGCTCGCCGGTTGGGCGTTGATAAATTTACGAAGATCGTCAAGTTGCAGGCCGAGACTGGTGTCGGTGGAATCGTCAATCAGAAGAAAAAGCTCCAACCCGCCCGGGCTCTCCTGCAGCGGAACCCAGTCCTTGACCTGGACCCGGTCATGCTCCTGGAACACAATTACGTCTTCGCGATTCACCTGGGGAATTTCTTTGCCATGCTTCGTCTCAACCGAGACGATCATGCTTACAGGAATTGCCGGAGAAGCGCCTTGCAGCGGCAACCACACCGCAACCAGCCCAACTATTATTGCCAAGACCAAAAATATGAGCGACTTGTTGATCTGTCGTTGCATAAGTCCCTCCTGCTTAAATTGTATTCCTGTTTTAAAAATAGGTTTGTGTCAGGGCACGACTTCGGGCTACGTTTCGCCGCCCAGTTGGCCGTGGGGTGTGCCACGGATGAACGCAGATTTAACTGACGGACGATTCTTAGGTTGTGAGTGCTATGGCGATTTTTCGCCAATTGAACAAGCCACTGGCAACATTTTACCGAGGCGCTTCCGAGATCTTCTCGCCGTCCAACGGTTCAGCCCCATTGCGTGCCTTCGCCTTCTTTATCGATCCGTCGGTCTCTTTCTGAAAATCGACCACGAACGGCTGGCTCGTGATGAAAAAACGAGTGTCTGATTCCGCGAACAGCTCTTGAGGCTCGTCTCCAAACGCACCATATTGTACATATAGCTTACCTTTGTCCTGAGTAATTGTGAACCTGAACAGGCCGTTGAAAAGGTAGACGCCTGTGTATGCGTGAAGTGATGCAGGGTCAATCTTGGCAAGCGTGTGCTCTTCCACTCGACCATCAGGCCAGCCATATTCTTGTGCGACAGCACGCTGGATCTCGCCAATCAAGCGCAGTCCACTATCGCCATTCGTCATGATGGCCAGTCCTTGGCCGATCTCCGGGTAGCCTCCGAAGCTAGACTTGAAACTACCGTTGGCGCCAGAGTGCCCAAAACTCACCGCGTGGCCGCGTGCTCCGAGTGCTACCCCGAGGCCGTAGATCTCCTCGCTCTGGTATGCAAGCATTTGGTGGGCCAGCGCAGACGAGAGAAGCTTAGACTGGCCTGCGTACGCTTTCTCTATCTCGATTGCGAACTTCGCTAGATCGGAGGGCGTTGTCCAAAGGCCTGCGGGCGCCATTGCGGGATAGGTGTACCATCCGTCTCGAACGAGCTCTCGGTTGTAAGGTTGCGCCGCATCCGGCCATAAGCCCTAGGAAGAGGGTTCTCGAACGTACTACGAGTCATCGCTAAAGGTTCGAACACGAGATCATGCATCAGTTCTGGAAAGGACTTTCCGGTGACGTCCATCAGCAGCAGCTGCACTACGACGTAGCCACCGCCGGAATAACTAAACTCCTTGCCGGGCGTACTATTTACGCGAACGGCCTCATTATTTGCCGGTTTTTCTCCATTCAGAATCTGTACCGTTGTGGGCAACGCTTCGCCCGCCACGTATCCGCCCACTGAGGGGACGTTGAAACCGGCAGTGTGGCTCAGCAATCGCCGCAACGTCACTTTTTCATTCTTGGTGTATTCATTGTCGGGAACCTTCCACGATTTCAGCTTGAGGTTTACGTCCTCGTCGAGCTGCAATTTTCCTTCCTGCACCAGACGGAGGGCAGCCAGCGCCGTTACCGACTTGCTGACCGATGCAGCTTGGAATAGCGTATCCGGCGTCACAGGCTTACGGGTAACGATGTCCGCAAGGCCATAGCCGCGTGCCCACGCGACTTGCCCATGGTCGAAAAACGCAATGCTCACGCCCGGGACGTTGTAATACTTCATCCGATCCGTAAGTGTCATTGCACGGAGGGGTTGTCCCTTGATGACTGCTGCAGGTAGCAGTCCGTCCACGATCCTTTTGATCCTTGCATCCGCGTTGTTCCCCTGAATGGACTTCGTCGATACCTGCCCACTAGCGATCACGGTCGTGAACACGAGCAACGTAACCAAACCCAATGATTTCCAGATTGATGTCTGTTTTCGCACCCCAGAAATGATACTCGTTTGCTAATTGGAAAGGCGATTATTGACGAGAACAGGCGATTTCACCACTGGACGGGCTGCTGGCGAGATGGCGATTTATCGCCATCTATTTGTCAGAAATGCTTTTTGGGAATGCGTACGATTCCAGATACCCACACTTTGGACACCGGAGCGTTCTAACCGGAATCACTTCTTCCTTCCCCATCTTGAGACCTGTCCAGAAGCTCTTGGTGGGCTCTCCGGGACACCATTTTTGCTCGGTGAATCCGTACTCTCCTAAATCCGCCACGAAGCCGGCTTCCATTTGCGTATGACATCTGATGCATTCGACCGCTTTGCCCATGTTCATCTCTCCGCTTCAAATCGTTGGGACTTCTGGATACATCTCGTACAGAGTGACTGCATTGCAGCTCGTTGTTAGCACGGCAGGGTCTCCGTGGCCGTTGCACGTCTCAGGGTCGAGCGTTTTTTTCAGGTGGATCATCGTATAATAAACCGAGCGCGAGGGGCGCATCCAGTTCGCGGAAAGGGCAGTGCCCACCCAGAATAAAAAACTTGAAGGTTACGAACCTTCTTTCAGCCTGACTCGTGCGGACTCCAGGCATGCATTGAAAGGAGATTCGTATGCCAGGCGACTTTTACCTACACCCACTTTCCCTACCACCTCGTCCCAACCTCGAGCAATATAAGAAGCTCGCCAAAGACCTGCAACACGCCTGTAAAGCGGCCGATCCCGGCGCGATCCGACTGTGGGTCGAACGTTCGAAGGAAACCATCACTCGTCTGCACGGCGTTGAGATCACAGCGCAGGTCCGAAACGAAATCGATAGAAAAGCGCAGCAGATCGAGCAACGCTGGCATGAATTCAAGAAGTCGAATGAACATGCCGGACGGTGCACACTGGCCGGCGCACAACTCTTTCTTGCGCGAGCGCACGGTTTCGCAAGCTGGCCAAAATTTGCCGGGCATGTGGAGGAGCTGGCGCGTGAAAATACCGCCGTTTCGAATTTCGAAACGGCCGTGGACGCGATCGTCAGCGGCGACGCGGCAAGACTCAAGAGGCTGCTGAGCGAGAATCCGGAGTTGGTGCGGATGCGCTCGACCCGCGAGCATCACTCCACTCTGCTCCATTACGTTTCCGCCAATGGCGTCGAGGACTTCCGGCAAAAGTCGCCCAGGAACATTGTCGAGATCGCGAAGTTATTGCTCGACGCGGGCGCCGACGTGGACGCCGGGTCCGACGCCTATAGCGGGCGGTCGACCACCCTGGGGCTGACGGCGACGAGCATCCATCCGGAAAACGCGGGGGTGCAGATTCCACTGCTCGAGCTGCTGATCGACCGCGGCGCGGCCATCGACGCACCCGATGGCGGCAGCGCCGTAGTTGGCTGCCTGTGTAACGGCCGCGGGCCGGCGGCGGAGTATCTGGCGCGCCGCGGCGCGCGCCTGGATCTCGATGGAGCAGCGGGAACCGGGCGCCTCGACGTCGTGCAGAGCTTTTTCAAGCATGATGGCAGCTTGAAGCCACCCGCGACCGAAAAGCAAATGATCTACGGATTGGCTGGGCCTGCGAA
>Ga0209166_10002954_pt1 | contig 12515 bp, 8 predicted proteins | sample Coa_R1_3_FD_187151 | JGI IMG/M metagenome (GOLD analysis project Ga0209166, IMG submission 187151) | Surface soil microbial communities from Centralia Pennsylvania, which are recovering from an underground coalmine fire - Coalmine... | ecosystem: Environmental > Terrestrial > Soil > Unclassified... | reverse complement strand
CGAGAAGACCTCCTTGGACCTGGTCCTCCGCCCCATTGAAAAGCTCCTGTACCGTCTGGCGGGCGTGGATGAAAATCACGAAATGCGGTGGACCGAATACACCGTCGCGATGCTCCTGTTTAGCGGGGTGTCCATGACTCTTTTGTATCTCATCGAGCGCACCCAGAAATGGCTGCCGTTCAATCCACAGAAACTGCCGAACGTCGAACCCGGTCTGGCCTTCGGTACAGCAGCTTCCTTTACCACGAATACAAACTGGCAGTCTTACGTGCCGGAAACCACGATGAGCTATTTCACGCAAATGGCCGGGCTAACCTATCACAACTTCGTTTCGGCGGCGGTAGGTATTGTGCTGGCGATCGTGGTCATTCGAGGCATCGCGCGCCGGGAAACCGACAAGCTCGGAAACTTCTGGGTGGACACGACTCGCTGCCTGCTCTGGGTTTTGCTCCCAGTTTGCTTGGCGGGGTCTCTCGTGCTGGTTTCGCAGGGAGTGATCCAGAACCTCAAACCGTATACAACTGTGGAACTCACCGAGCCTCAGACTGTGCAGGTATCCGGCGCCGACGGCAAGACCACGTCGCAGCGAGTCACACAGCAGGTAATCGCCCAGGGGCCTGCAGCGTCGCAGGAGGTGATCAAAGAATTCGGCACAAATGGGGGAGGATTCTTCAATGCGAACAGCGCACATCCCTTTGAAAATCCGACACCGCTGTCCAACTTTTTCGAGCTGGTGCTGATTTTCGCGATTCCTTCAGGTCTTACCTACACGCTGGGCCGCATGACTCGGTCGCAACGACACGGTTGGGCGGTCTGGGCCGCCATGGCCTTCTTATTTTTTGCGGGTGTCACCGTCACATACTGGGCGGAAGCCAAAGGCAATCGGCTTCTGGCCGGCGCCGATCAGCGGGCCAGCGCGCTGCACTCGGGCGGAAATATGGAGGGCAAGGAAGTGCGGTTTGGAATTGCGAACTCCGCTCTGTTCGCCACGGTGACCACAGATGCCAGTTGCGGAGCCGTGAACGGCATGCACGATTCCTTTACTCCGCTCGGCGGAATGGTGCCCCTGATCAACATCATGCTCGGTGAAGTTCTGTTCGGCGGAGTCGGCGCGGGGCTCTACGGGATCTTCGTCTTTGTGGCCTTGGCTGTATTCATCGCGGGACTGATGGTTGGCCGAACTCCGGAGTATTTGGGTAAAAAAATCGAGTCCTACGACGTCAAGATGGCCATGCTGGCAGTTCTCATTCTCACGTTTACGATTTTGGGCTTCTCAGCGTTCGCGGTGGCCGAACCATTCGGCACCGCGGGGATTTCAAATCCCGGGCCGCACGGACTCTCGCAAGTGCTTTACGCATATGTCTCATCGGCAGGGAACAATGGCTCCGCTTTCGCGGGCATCAATGCAAATACGATGTGGTACAACACCAGCACGGCGGTTGCTCAGTTGCTCGGTCGCTTCTTCATGATCATTCCGATCATGGCCATCGCGGGCAATCTAGCCAGAAAAAAGACTGTTCCCGAATCGACAGGGACGTTCCCGGTAACCGGTGCTCTGTTTACCACCCTGCTCGTCTCCACTATTTTGATTGTGGGCGCATTGACGTTCTTCCCTGCGTTGAGTCTCGGGCCAATCCTCGAGCACTTGCTCATGGCCGCAGGAAAGGCATTCTGAGGAACTTATGAACTTGTCGGCCCAACTGAAAGCCAAGCCGCTCGCGGACAAAAAGATAGTGATTCGCGCGATGGTTGACTCGTTCGCAAAGCTCCATCCACGCATCATGGTGAAGAACCCCGTCATGTTCGTTGTGGAAGTGGGCGCGGTCTTAACGACAATGGAATTGGTGCGAGACACGCTGCACCAGATTGGGGCGTTTGGTTTCGGCCTGCAGATTACTTTATGGCTGTGGTTCACGGTGCTGTTTGCGAATTTCGCAGAAGCCATGGCTGAGGGACGCGGGAAGGCTCAAGCAGAGACGCTCCGCAAAGCCCGCGCGGAGACGCAGGCGCACCGACGACGCGCTGATGGTTCGATTGAGTTAGTCGCCAGCTCGAAGCTGCGTTCTGGAGACGTGGTTGTGGCGAGCGCGGGAGAGTTCATTCCCGGTGACGGTGAAGTCATCGAAGGTGTCGCTTCGGTCGATGAGTCTGCAATTACCGGAGAGTCTGCTCCGGTCATTCGGGAATCTGGCGGGGATCGTTCGGCTGTGACCGGCGGCACCCGTGTACTTTCTGACGAGATCAAGGTGCGTATCACATCAAATCCTGGCGAAACCTTTCTGGACCGCATGATCAAATTGGTCGAAGGAGCCTCGCGGCAAAAGACTCCGAATGAGATTGCGCTGAATATCCTTTTAGCTGGGTTGACCATCATCTTTTTGCTCGCGGTAATAACCCTGCAGCCGTTCGCCATCTATTCCCGTGCTCCGCAAAGTATTTTTGTGCTCGTATCGCTTTTAGTGTGCCTGATCCCCACGACCATCGGCGGCCTCCTGTCCGCTATCGGAATCGCCGGAATGGATCGCATGATTCAAAGAAATGTAATCGCCATGTCGGGACGCGCGGTGGAAGTGTCAGGAGACGTGGACGTGCTGCTGCTCGACAAAACCGGCACGATCACCCTGGGCAATCGCGAAGCAACGATGTTCTATCCGTGCCCGGGGATTGCGGAGGCCGATCTTGCCAACGCGGCGCAGTTGGCATCGCTTGCGGACGAGACGCCGGAGGGACGTTCCATTGTTGTGCTGGCCAAAGAGAAATTTGGATTGCGTGGGCGCGACTTCAGCCATCGCAGCCCGGTCTTCATTCCTTTCTCCGCCCAGACCCGCATGTCCGGTGTGGACCTCGACGGCCTGCAAATTCGCAAAGGTGCTCCGGAAGCGATCGTGAAACATGTGGCCGAACGCGGCAACCAGCTTGCGAAAGAGACCCAACAGTGCGTAACCGATATTTCCAACGGGGGCGGCACACCGCTTCTGGTGGCGGAGAACGCGCGCATTCTCGGTGTAATCGCGCTGACAGACATTGTCAAAGGGGGAATGCGCGAACGGTTCGATCATCTCCGCGCCATGGGCATTCGCACCATGATGATTACTGGCGATAATCCGCTAACCGCCGCGGCCATTGCGCGGCAAGCCGGAGTGGATGACTTTCTGGCGGAGGCGCGGCCCGAAGACAAAATGGCGCTCATCAAACGCGAGCAGGCCAAAGGCAAGCTCGTGGCGATGACAGGCGATGGGACCAACGATGCACCAGCGCTCGCGCAAGCTGATGTCGGCGTGGCCATGAATACCGGCACGCAAGCTGCCAAGGAAGCCGGCAACATGGTGGATCTGGACTCGAATCCCACTAAGCTGATCGAAATCGTGGAAATCGGCAAACAGTTGCTCATTACGCGAGGCGCGCTTACGACATTTTCTGTGGCCAATGACGTTGCCAAGTATTTCGCCATCATCCCGGCCATGTTCGCGGGAGCCTTTCCACAATTGAATGTAATCAACATCATGCGATTGGCCACTCCGCAGTCAGCGATCCTGTCGGCTGTCATTTTCAACGCACTGGTTATCATTGCGTTGATTCCCTTGGCCCTTCGAGGCGTGCGGTATCGGCCTTTGGGTGCGGCTGCTCTGCTCCGGCGCAATTTGCTTGTGTACGGCCTCGGCGGTATTGTCGCGCCATTCATCGGCATAAAACTGATCGATTTGTTGATCGCTTATTTCCATTTTGCGTGAGAACTCTATATGAAGAACAATCTGCGGATCGCGATTCTTTTCACCTTAGTGACTACGATGGTGTTCGGCGTCGTTTATCCGCTGGGCGTCACGGGTTTGTCACAGCTTCTTTTCCCGTCGCAGGCTAACGGGAGCTTACTCGTCAAAGACGGTCATGTGATCGGCTCAAAGCTTCTCGGACAGCCATTTTCGTCGCCAGAATATTTTCATTCACGCCCTTCCTACGCAGGGACGGGCTATGACGCAGCGCAGTCCTCCGGTTCAAATTTGGGACCAACGAACCAACAGCTAATCGAGCGGGTGAAGGCTGACGTCGAAAAGCTGCGCTCGGAAAATCCTGGTGCTTCAGTTCCTATAGACTTGGTCACCTCTTCCGCTTCGGGCCTTGATCCAGAGATTTCGCCGGCCGCAGCCGAGTTCCAGATTCCTCGAGTCGCGCGCGAACGAAGAATGAGCGAATCAGACATTCGTGCGCAGGTCAGTAAACATACGCTAGGAAGACAGCTCGGTTTTTTGGGGGAGCCGCGCGTGCGCGTTCTTGAATTAAATCTGGACCTGGACGCTATTCATCCGAAACGCTAAGGGTCACGCCCTTGGAAAGGCAGACTTGGAGACACCCTCACGAGGAGGCTGAAAGCGGTAGCCCACCCACGGCTCGGTCAGGATGTATTTAGGGCGGCTCGGGTTGGCTTCGATTTTTTTCCGCAACTGATTGATTACCACGCGCAAGTTCTCTGTTTCTTCCCCGTAGTCCGGTCCCCAGACCGACTGCAAGAGGCGGCGATGCGTCAGTGGCTTTCCTTGATTGGCGACCAAATGCTTCAGCACGTCGTACTCTTTGGGCGTTAGATGGACGATTTCATCACCCACGCTCACTTGGCGGGTTTCGAAATTGACGGTGAGATCCTTCGATACAAATGACGGAAATGCATCCGCCGGTGCATAGCGGCGAAGAGCAGCGCGGATGCGTGCGAGGAGCTCCTCGATACCGAAGGGCTTCACCACATAATCGTCTGCTCCAGCGTCCAGGGCCGCAACCTTATCCCGCTCAGCGTTGCGCACCGTCAGCATAATGATCGGCGTTTCGGAACTGCGGCGAATCTCGCGGCAAGCGTCCAGGCCTCCCATCCCGGGCATATTCATGTCCAGTAGGATCAGGTCGGGGCGTTGTTTGCGCAGGGACTCGAGGGCTTCCTCGCCGGTCTTTGCCTCAGTAATGACATAGCCCCGAGTTGTGAGAGTGGAACGCAGGACCCGGCGTATTTGCGGTTCATCGTCGACAACGAGAATGCTGGCTGCCTTCACCGAAGTTCCTTCAGACTGTGGTCCACAGGTAAGGTGAAAGAGAAAACCGAACCATGGCCTAGCTGGCTCGTGACGCTCATGTTTCCTTGCTGCGCCACAATAATGGCTTTTGCGATGGGTAGGCCCATACCGGTACCGCGAACGAGATACCGCTGATCTTTTCCACGGTAGAACTTGTCAAAGATCATCGTTTGCTCAAAATCATCGATTCCGGGCCCACGGTCCGCGACACTGGTCGTCACTGTGCCACCTGTGAGTTCTGCTGTAATGGTAATGGGCTGGTGTTTCGGCGAATAGAGATTGGCGTTGTCGATCAGTTGTACGAGCGCTTCCTTCGCGCGTTCGAGGTCGGCGCGCACCACCGGGAGATTGGCACTGATGCGCACGTCAACCTGGCGTCCCGCCAGGGCGCTCTTGCAGTGCGCCAGCGCCGCTCTAATGATTTCTTCGACTGGAGTTGGAGCCACGTCAAGTACAAGCTCGCCGGCTTCGAGCTTGGCCATTTCTCCGGCCTCCTCCACGAGATGGTTCAGCCGGTCGCACTCCTCATCGATGATAGTTAGGAGTTCCCGCGACTGCGCGGAATCCGGGTTGCTCGAGCTCAATAGGCTGCTTACCGATGCCTTCATGGAAGTCAGCGGCGTGCGAAAATCATGCGTAATGGAATCGAGTAGCGCGGATTTCAAGCGCTCGCCTTGGCGCTCTGCCTCCGTTTGTCCGAGCTGCTCGACAGCCCGCGCGCGTTCAATCGCAATCGCTACCAATGTACCAACAGCCTCCACCGACTGACGCGAGAGTTGCGCTCCGGAAATGCCCAAGCTGGCAATGGGACGCACTCCGAGCCGCACGGGAATGAAGTGCTCAACATGCTCCGCGCTCAAGGTGACTTCGTCGCGTAAAAAGGCGGCCCTCATCTTTTCTTCGTTTAAGTGCGCGGCGCCGAATCCAGAACGATAAAACTTATCCTTCTGCGGCAAAAAAAGTTCCGCGGCTCCCGCCTCAAAGCTTTCCACAATGTAATCAGGAATGGCGTTCATGAGTTGGATTACATTGCCTTCGCCCAATAACTGCCGGCTGAAGCGATAGAGACGCTCCACTTCCCGTCTTCGCTGATGAGCTTCGTCCGCCTCTTTGCGAATGCGAGAGGAAAGCTGGCTTCCGGTGATCGAGGTGATCAGAAAAGCGAACAGGGCCACCCAATTTTGCGGGTCCGTGACCGTGAACGTTCCTACTGGAGGCAAGAAGAAATAGTTGAACGAGAGCATCGCAAGGACCGACATAAACACGGAAACGGCCATTCCCCACACAGCGGAAACTGCTAAAATGGCCAGCAGAAAAGACAGTGCAACGGTCGTCTGGTTTACGCGCAGAACGTGACGATAAAACAGAATAATAGCGGCGAGAACCGCGAGGGACACTGCCACACCCGCAATGCGCCCGCCGAGGAATCTCTGCATAGGTACATTCTAGCTCAGGGTGCCCGCGTGTCGCGGAGATAACCTTGCCAAAAAAGCCTGAAGAATGGTTGGAGGTTGCGTCACCGCCAGAGAAAACGCGGGGAGTCTTTAAACTGTTCCTCGGCTATGCGCCCGGTGTTGGGAAGACCTTCAGCATGTTAAGTGAAGCTTTGCGGCGGCACAGCCGCGGTGAGGATGTAGTCATCGGTTTCATTGAAACTCACGGACGCAAAGGTGTCAAAGACCTTGCCGAGCAGATGGAATTCGTTCCCCGCAAGAAAATCGAGTACAAAGGCACAATTTTCGAAGAAATGGATGTCGATGCTATCCTCGCGCGTCATCCGGCAGTCGTTCTGGTAGACGAACTCGCGCACACCAATATTCCTGGGAGCAAGCACCGCAAGCGTTACGAAGACCTGCAAGAACTTCTAGCGGCGAACATTGACGTCATCTCTACGCTAAATATTCAACATATCGAAAGCATTGCGCCGGTCGTGCGCTCCATTACTGGGATAGTCGTGCGCGAAACTGTTCCTGACTGGGTGCCGTTGACCGCTTCGGAAACGGTAATGGTCGACTTGACGCCGGAGGCCCTGCAAAACCGGATGAAACGCGGAGATGTTTACAGCACCGATAAAGTCGAGCGCTCTCTTAAAAACTTCTTTCGTCGCGGGAATTTGATCGCCTTGCGCGAACTTGCGTTGCGCCAGGTTGCCGAGCAGGTAGATCGCAGTCTCGAATCCTACATGGAGGCCCAGGATATCCGCAAGAATTGGGGCGTGCGAGAGCGCATGGCTGTGTGCATCTCTGCAAATCCAGCAGGGCAATATCTCATAGCCCGTGGCGCAAGGATGGCGCGCCGCATGGATGCAGAGTTATACGTGGTCCACGTTGACCGGGAGTTCGGCCCAAAAGAATCACACCACAATGCGCTTGCCGCCAACTTGCGGTTTGCCGAGAGCTTGGGCGCAAAGGTCATTCGCCTGAAGGGGAAGAGCGTTGCGGACGCAGTCGCCGATTTCGTCCGTTCTAAGCACATTACGCAGGTAATTTTTGGTCGAGCACCTATGCGCGACTGGCGCAAATATCTCTATCTCTCAGCCGTGCACCGTTTTCTACGCGAATCGCCCGCCGTAGACGTCCACATCGTTACCCAGGAAGCCGAAGATTAGCAATTCGATGTTTGTGGGATTCGCTAAGGAACCCTTAGTCGCCCGGTAGCCGCAGAATTCATCGCGCGACTATAGACCGGATTCGTTCCACGTACAGCGCCAATTCAAGGCGATACCAACCGTCACAAGCCGCTAGCAGGGAGACGCCTGAACCCGTTCGCGGTTCAAATGTCAAGGGTGCCAGCCCGTCTTCCGCGCGGGAACAACGGAGGAACATTAGGCGTTTCTGACCGCTCTAAACGCTACGGAATGCTCCCGAAAGCGCCTCGTAAGTTGTTGACACGCCGTTCCCTGCAGAATTGCCAAGGTTCAGGTGTCGGGTCGATTCCGATAGGCCGCTCCATTCAGATCGCCGCTCCCCTTTCTATCCGTAATCAGCATTCCGTAGACCACCCTCGCTGACTCACTCAACGTACCTCCGCCTTGGATGGGCCCGTCTGTTGGCCACAATGCAGGTCATTACGTGCCCATCCAAAGCGTTGGTTCAACCGCCTTTAATGACTGTTAATGTTTGTTGTGTTTCTCATGCTGCTTGCGTAGATGGCTGAGCGCCATAGCCTGCGTCGGATCCCCAACTTGGACCTGTGCTGTAGCCGTGGTTGTGTTACCCGAGGCGTCTTTGGCCGCGTAAGTGACTGTGTAGATGCGCACAGCCTGGGATGGCGACTTTTCGGCGCTCAGCTGGAACGCACGCACGTCCGTTCCGAACGGCACTGGGCCGCCGCCGAGGGCTTGGACATCGTCCGCATCAAGCGGATCGCTGCTGGTGATCGACACCAGCTCAACCGCGGGATTCGCATCGCAAGTGTCGCTCAAGACCACCGTCGCCGTGATCGGAACAAGTTTATGGTTCGGCGGCCACAGGTTGTCTGGAGACAGGCTTACCCTCAGCGTCGGCGCGATCGTATCCTGCACCGTAACATGCGTCGTGGCCGTCGACGTCAGACTTGCCGCGTCGGTCACCGTCAGCGTGAACGTGTGCATGCCCATTGTTACGCTGACCTGCGCAATAGCCGTGGTGCCCACAACACTGCCTGCTTCGTTCGTCCACACATAGCTGAGCGCGCTTCCGTCGGGATCGGTGGATGCCGACCCATTCAATGTCGCCGGAGTACCGCCGGGCCCGGCGCACTCGAGGATCTGGTCCGGGCCCGCGTTAGCTACTGGCGGTTTCGTTGCTTGCGGGTTCGTGAACCGGCTGAATAGCACCTGACTCACGCCAGACGTGTCGTCGGACCAAACCACATTCAGATCGCTGTTCTTATCAGCCGCGATTTGGGCGTCCGATGAGGATCCCGAGTCGTTCGAGAGGTTCTGCGCAGCCGGGAAGGTCGCCCCGGCGTCCTGGGAGCGCGTAAAGAAGATATTAGCGAGGCTGGAAGTAGTGTCCTCCCAGCTCACGTTAATAGCGCCAGTGGCATCCACGGTGATCCAGGAATTGCTCGAATTTCCAACGTTATTGGAAAGATTTGCGGGTGCCGAGAAGTTGACGCCGCTATCGCTCGAGCGAACGAAGAATATGTCTTTGTTGTTGAAATCAGCGGGAACGTTTTCCTGCCAAACCACATAGATCCCGTCGGTTGCATCGACCCCGATCTGCGCATGGAGCGAGTTGCCTGCGCTGTTCGAGACATTCTTTGGGCTTGAGAAGCTTGCGCCTTGGTCGGTCGAGCGGCTAAAGAAAATATCGTAATTGCCGGGAGTGCTGTCTGCCCAGATCACATCGATGTTGCCGCTGGCGTCTGCCGCTATCTGCGCTCCGAAGGAATTGACAAGATTGCTGGAAAGATTTTTTGGAGCTGAGAATGTGGCGCCCTGGTCGGTCGAGCGGCTGAAGGAGATGTTGGACTGAGAATTGGAATCGTCTTCCCACACCACGTTTATACTGCCGTCCACAGCAACCACCAGTTGTGCGCCAAACGACCCGCCAGTATTCGTCGCCAGGTCAACCGGCGTCGAGAACGTGGCGCCTCCGTCGGTTGAATGGCTGAACAGAACACCAAACTTGATGTCGTCGCTTTCCCAAACTACGTTGATGCTCCCGCTGGCGTCCACGGCTAATTGCGGGCTCAGGGAGTCGGGAGCATCGTTCGAAAGATTCAGCGGTGTGGAGAAGCTGTTTCCGCCGTCTGTCGAGCGGCTGAAAAATATATCGTTATTGCCGGTCGCATCGCTTACCCAAACCACGTTGATACCGCCCTGACCATCTACCGAAATTCGTGGATTGAAAGACGACCCTGAACTCTTCGACACATTTCCCGGAGTCGAAAACGTCGCTCCCCCATCGCTCGAACGGCTAAATAGAATATTGGAGTTGGTGGCTGTGTCGTCCTCCCAGACGGCATAGATGTTGCCGGCGCCATCCACGGCGACTTGCGGGGTAAATGAATTGTCCGTGTTGTGGGAAATATTCTTGGGGCTCGAGAATACCTGCGCTTGCGCCGTAATACATAGTAACGATAAAGCTAAAATAGCGACTGCGGCGATTGGACCCAAACGGCTGGGATGCACCATGGCACGCCTCCTTGTGTTGACGCAACGCCCTGAAGAAACAGATTCTCTAGTCGGCAGTTCGAACAGCGAATATGAATTGAACTGCCTCCGGCCAGTCTGTGGGGACTAAAAGTTGGCCGTTGCGAGGCTACTTCGGAGACGCTTGCCCTCCGGGGACAAGAAGGAGGCAAGCAAAACTTGCTTCCCCTACTCTAAGGAATGCCGTCGAAAGAAAAGGGAAACTAAAGTACTACTGTGCCTAAAAACTAACGGTTAGGCCCCACTGGTACTTTCGATTCGGACCCCACTCTCTAAGTGCCTGAATTAGATGCACTTGACTCACGGACGGGAGGTTGCTTCGGCTCCTTGCATCTAGCATTTAAAATTTGCACCCGCTACAATCGGCGCGACCCCGGGTGGTGGAAGGGATCTTTCCGTGAAGAAAATCCAAGTTACGGTGGGCAGCACTCGCAAGCCGAAACTTTTGGCGGTGCAGGAAGCGCTGCGGGATTTCAGCGCGGTGCTTGCTCCCGGCGCGGAATTTGAAGTGATTGGTGTCGAGGTTCCCAGCGGCGTGGGGCATACGCCGGCAAATCGGCTGGAATTGATGCAGGGTGCGCGGCAGCGCGCTGAGCAAGTGGCGCGTCTCGCTGCCGGACAGCAAGTCACGCGCAAGCAAACCTCGTCTGATCGCACTTCGCGCCATCAAACGCCGCGCGAGCAGGCTCTTCACTATTTTGTCGGGCTCGAAGGCGGCCTGGACGTCATCCAAGAGGGAAGCGCTCGCCGCGTGCTGCTGGAGAGCTGGGCCTACGTTACGGACGGGCTTCATGGGCATTACGGGCGTTCCGGTGGCATCGAGGTTCCAGATGCTCTGGCGCGGGAAGTTCTGGACGGTGGCGTGGAACTTTCCATCGCCATCGATCGCTTTGCTGGCGCGGTGGGGATTCGCGACGCGCAAGGTGCTTGGGGCGTGCTGTCTGGCGGCTTGATCCATCGTACAGAGGCTTTTCGCGTTGCGGTGGTCGTCGCTTTTGCTCCTTTTTATAACGCGAAGATGTATCATTCGGCCGCGGCTGCGCGATAATTGGAGCAACGCCGGATTCCGCCTCTTCCGGCAGGAGAACACGGTGGACATCGTCAAGGGCAACATGGGCTGGATCGAAGTGGTGGTTGGCCCGATGTTTTCGGGCAAGAGCGAAGAGTTGATTCGCCGCTTGCGCCGGGCGGAGATCGCGCGCCAGCGGGTGCAAATTTTCAAGCCGGCGATCGACGAACGTTATGCCGCGAATGAGATCATTTCGCATTCCGGCCTGGGCATCGCTTCCGACAACATTCATAAAGCTTCCGAGATTATGGACAAGGTGCAAGCTCGCACCGAAGTCATTGGCATCGACGAAGCGCAATTTTTGGGCGACGAAGTGGTGGACGTTTGCACCAAACTGGCCAACCTGGGCAAGCGCGTCATTGTCACCGGTCTGGACACCGATTATCGCGGGCGGCCCTTCGAGCCCATGCCGCGCCTCCTCGCTATCGCCGAAGAGATCACCAAGCTGCTGGCCATTTGCGTGCGCTGCGGGAATCCCGCGGTGCACACCCAGCGGCTGGTGGAGAGCGAAGAACTGATCGTGGTGGGGGCCATGGGGATGTACGAAGCGCGCTGCCGCCGCTGCTTCGAGCCCAATCCGGAGCAGGCCCGCGAAAAGAAGGAAACGCCGCTGCTAATGCGCAACCGCGCCGCCACGCACTCCTAAGCTGTCGCGCCTTGCTCCTTGGGTTGCCAAGTCTTTGTCAAAAGGGTATCCCCCCTCCCCCGCGGGTTTTGCGTAAGTGTTGATTCTAAAGGTGGATAAAGGGTGATTATGCACTTGACACAGATTAGGTTCTCTGGTACATTTCTCGTATCGGAGCCTAGCCATGAGAATGATAGATGTTACCGCGAAATTCAACACCGATGATAAGTGCCTCGATTACTTGGAGCAAATGCGCTGGCCGAACGGCGTGTGCTGCGTCCATTGTGGCGTGCTCAACGTCTCCAAAATCACCCGCACGACAGGCAAGAACAAGCGCGTCCGAATCTACCAGTGCCTAGAGAAAGAGTGTGGGAAGCAATTCAGCGCCACCAGCGGCACGATCTTTAACGATACGCATCTTCCGCTCACAAAATGGTTTCTCGCCATTGCGCTGATTTGCGAAGCGAAGAAGGGCATGTCCGCAAAGCAGCTGGAACGGCACCTAGGCGTCAATTACCGCACGGCTTGGCATCTGTGCCACAGAATCCGCGAAGCTATGCAGGACGGCGGCGACTTGCTGACGGGCATCGTGGAAACCGACGAAACCTATCTAACTCCCAAAAA
>Ga0209166_10002953_pt1 | contig 12515 bp, 13 predicted proteins | sample Coa_R1_3_FD_187151 | JGI IMG/M metagenome (GOLD analysis project Ga0209166, IMG submission 187151) | Surface soil microbial communities from Centralia Pennsylvania, which are recovering from an underground coalmine fire - Coalmine... | ecosystem: Environmental > Terrestrial > Soil >... | reverse complement strand
ACCGCCCCGCCGATAGATGGAGCTAAGCCAGAGTTAATCGGGCGACAGCGGCGGGCCGAGCACGCTCATGCCGTGGCGCTCAAATACGGCCGCGATCTCCTGTTTGGTGGCTGTGCCGCTGCGGCTGATGGGCCCCAGCTCTTCGTAGAACTTGTGCCCGCCCCCCGGGGTGTAGGCCACAATCACCTCGCCCATCTCGTCGGTAAGGTTCAGGAAGGCGTGCGGCACCTTCGAGGGCAAATAGGCAAAGCCGCCCTTTTCGAGGGTGAAGATCTCTTCGCCGATGCGGATCTTATAGCGGCCCGTGAGCACGTGGATGGTCTCTTCCTGAAAATGGTGCACGTGCAGCGGCGGGCCGCCCTTGGGCGCCACCTGGACGATGAAATAGTCCAAAGCCCCGTTGGTGTCCTCGCCGGTGACTTTGAAGATCAGGTCGCGGCCCGGCCCGGATTTAAGCTTCAATCCCTGCCCCTCGCTCAAAACGACGTACTCGCTGACGCTGCTGGCCATGCTGGTTCTCCTTTAGGTCTAAGATTGCGGCTTGACTTCAAATTGCTGCATCCATATGGTTTGCGGCCCCAGCCAGGTGGCAGTCGGGCGCAAATCCGTTGCAACCGGGTGCTAAGAACGCGCTGCCAAAAAGCCAACCGTGCTGAAGAGCAGCGCGGCCGCCCACAAGGCCGGGCCCAGCAGGCCCGGCCACAGCGGCAGATAACCAGGCGCGACCACGAAAAGAATGAACCCAATATCCGTCACGCTGGTCAGAATTAGGTTGAGCCAAAAGCCCATTGGGTTGTTGAACCAGTTGTAAGCCACCGCCACCACCGCCACCGCGATGGCAAAAAAGGCCAGGTTCCAGGCGCTCTGATAGATCCGGCCGCCGACCATGCCGGCTGCCTGCCGGGACCCCAGTTGGTAGACCTTATAGGCCGCATTGAGATGCAAAAGCGCCCAGGCGACATAAAATAGCGCGCCGATCTGTGTCATAAGAATTTGTTTGCCACTCCAGTTCGTTTTGTGCTACAATGCTTATTATACGGAAGCTAATTACTTTGTCAATAGGCTAATTATACGATGGCTAATTATAACCCCATTAAAGTTGTTCCGGACTTTGCCGAGCGCTATCCAGGCGCCAGCCCAAAGGCCACCGAGGCGGCCATGAATATCGTGCGCACGGCGGATTTGCTGGTTAGACGGATTGGTGAGCTGGTGCAACCCTTCGGCCTCAGCCCGTCGTCCGGCCTGGCGCTGGGCATCCTGGCTGACGCGGGGACGCCCTTGCCGCCAAACCAAATTGCGGACCGGCTCATCATCAGCCGGGCCACCATGACGGGCTTATTGGACTCGCTGGAGAAGCGGGGATACGTGCGCCGGCTGCCGCATGCCACCGACCGGCGCATGCTGCTGATCGAGCTCACCGACACCGGGCGCCGGGTGGCGCACGACTTCCGGCTGGTGGTGCATCAGCACCAAAAGGGCTGGCTGGGGGCGCTGAGCGAGCAGGAACAGAATGAGCTGATTGAGTCGCTGCATCAGCTCCAATCCAGCTTGAGCGATGCCGCGGGCGAATAAGACATTTTCCCAAAACAGGGCCGCCGCACTTCGTGCGGCGGCCCTGTTTTGGGACAGCGAGGTCACTGGGGGATGGCGCCCAATTGCTGCATCAGCCCATACAAGTCGATGTTGCTCCAATGTTCAGCCAGCTTGCCATCGGCCAGGCGCCAGATGCCGATGCCGGTGTAGCTCACGGCCTTGTGGGTCGGTTTGAGGCCGCGATAGTCGCCCTGGTGGGTGCCCTGAAACTTGAAGCGCACCACCACCTTATCGCCGGCGGCGATGACGTCGTCCAGCGTGTAGTGCAGGTCGGGGAATGAGACGCGCGTGCCGCGGATGACATTTTTGAGGCCGTCCAGGCCGGGCGCCCAATTGTTCAAGACGATGTTGGGGGCCACCAGCGCCTCGACCTCGGCCAGGTTGCCCTGATCCCACACTTCTTCATAGTAGCGGCGGGCGATGGCGGCGTTTTGCTCGGTTGAGTTGGTGGGAACGGCGGGCGTGGTCATGGTGGCTGGCTCCTGTTGGATATTGGGTCGGGATTTGACAACATCCTAGCAGGCGCACGCCAAGGGGCCGTCAGCACCAGCGTTAAATCGTCCAGCGAATGACCCGAGAGGCCGCGGTCCTCTCGGGCACTAGCGGGCGCTAGCCGCAGCAGCCACCGCCGCAGCCGCAGGACTTGTCATCGTCGCAGCAGCCTGGGTCAATCAACAGAATGCTCTTGGGCATGGGTATGCACCTCCTTTCGCTGGAATAGTTCCGCCGGCGGTTGGCGAGGCATTCAAAGAACGCCTCGCTAACCGCCGGCGGAAGTTTATGATCTCTATGCCTTGCGGGCGGTGATCATGGCTGAGAAAGGCACGCCGGCTGGGATCTTGGCCAGGAGTTTGTTGGTGGGGTTGTCCTTGGGGACAATCTCAACGTCCACAAAACCGGCGGCTTCGAGGCCGGCGCGGTAGTCTTTGAGGTCCAGGGCGCCGGCCTCGCAGGCGGCCCAGGTCTCCACACTGTCAGCGAGCATGGGCAGGCGCGGGCCGTTGGTGACAATGTCGGAGACGGCCACGCGCCCGCCGGGCTTGAGCGCGCGGTACATCTCGCGGAACACCCGCGGCTTGTCCGGCGAGAGGTTGATGACGCAGTTGGAGAGCACCACGTCCACGGCGCCATCGGCCACGGGCAGGGCCTCAATCTGGCCCTGGCGGAACTCGACGTTGCCGGCGCCCAGGCGTTGGGCGTTGGCGCGCGCGCGGGCCAGCATTTCGTCAGTCATGTCCACGCCGATGATGCGGCCCTCAGGCCCGGTGCGGCGGGCGGCCAGGAAGCAATCGATGCCGCCGCCCGAGCCCAGGTCGAGCACGGTGTCGCCGGGTCGAATGTCTGCCAGCGACACGGGGTCGCCGCAGCCCAGCGACAATTCGGTCACGCTGCCGGGCAGGCCGTCCAGGCTCTCGGCCGTATAGAGCGAGTCGCAACAGCCCGAGGCGCAGCAGGCATCGGCGCTCTGCGCGGCGCGGGCGATGGTGGCGTAGTGCTCGCGCACGGCGCTGTGGATCGTATCGGTCGTTGGTTCAGTCATGGGAGTCTCCGGGGGCGAAGGCGCCGGCCAAGAACTCTTTGACGCCGGGCTGGCCGGTGAGGCGCAGCCAGGTGGGCCCGGCGTCGGGGGTCACATTGAGGGTGAAATCGAAGAAGGGGCAGCAGCGGCGCTCGTTGGCGATGAAGCGCGCCACCAACTGCAAGGTGTCGTCGTTGGTGGGCAGCTTTAGGGCCCAACCATCGGGCAGCTCGTCCACCCCCAGCACGGCGCGGCGCAACTGCTCGAAGGTGGCCGCCTGCTGCTCGCGCTCGGGGGCCGATAGCGCGTCCAGGTCGCAGGCCAGGCCGGCGCTGGCGGTCTCAAGTGGCACAACAGTTGAAGAGTTGGTCATGACTGGCGAGGCTCCTTTCCGAGCAGCGACGAAATTGTCATATCGACAAACGTCTATGTTTGGTGGCAAAAAAAGACCCTGGGCGTCTTAAGAGACTGCTTCCTGGGCGGCGGCCATCGCGGCCTCGGCCGGCGCCGTAATTTCGGGCGCAAAGACCAGCATGATCTGGCCGCAGCAAGCCACCACCCGGCTTTGGTTGAGGGTGTAAAAGCTCTGCTTGCCCTCATGGCGCACGTTCACCAGATCGGCTTCCCGTAAGATGGCCAGGTGATGCGAAACGGTCGGCTGCGAGACCTCGGTCTGCACGGCCAGGTCGCCTACCGACACCCATTGGCAGCAGCAGGCGCGCATGATCTGCTGGCGGGTCTTATCCGCCATGGCTTTTGCAAATTCCACCGGCCCAACATCTGTCATATCAACACTTGTCTATCTATGATCCCATTATATCGAAGTTTGTCTATACGTGTCAAGCATCAAAATTGAAATTGGTCGATGCGCAGGCGGACGATCTTCTTGTTGTAGTTGAGCACATAGCTCTTGAGCCGGTTCTCCATCGTGTTCCACAGCGGGGTGCCCAAAACGGCATTGATGGCCGCCTGGTCCTCGCCCAAGAACTCGATCAGCCGTACCGGGTAGTGGCCATAGGCGGTGTGCCAGGCGCCGCTCATTTGCAGCCCGAGCGACTGCACCGCCGGCACCATCTCGCCCAGCATAAACTGGAGATAGGTGTCCTGCATCTCCGGCTGCACATCATAGGTCAAGATCAGTTTGAAGCGAGGATCTTCGTCGCGCATGGTGGTTATCCCTCAGCGAGCCAGGTCGGAACGATAACGATTGATGACGCTGCGGATCGAGCGCGGCAGGCCGGGTCCGTGCCGGCGCACCTGCTCGGGATGCTCAGTCCAAATGCCGGCCAGCCGCGTGCCGCAATTGGGGCACAGGCCGCCCGGCCCCAATTGGTAGTCGAGAATCACATAGCCATAGCGCGCGATGACGCGCGTGTGGCAGTTGGGGCAGAAGGTATGCTCATACTCGCCCACGTGCCCCGGCAGGTTGCCGGCATACACGTAGCGCAGACCGGCCGCCTGGCCAATCTCGGCCGCCCGCAGCAGCGCCGCGGCGGTGGTGTCATCCGGGTCGGTCATATGATAGTCCTGGTGAAAAGCGGTCACATGCCAGGGAATATCGGGCGACAGGCCGGCCAGGAAGCGCGCGGCGTCGTTTAGCTCGGCGTCGCTGTCGTTGAAGCCCGGTATCACCAGGGTGACGATCTCCAGCCAGAAGCCCAGCTCATGCACCATGCGGACGCCGTCGAGCACGTGCTCGAGCACCGCGCCCAGCCGGCGGTAATTGCGGTCCGACATGGTCTTCAGGTCGATCTTGTACGCCGAAACGTAGGGCCGAATATACTCCAAAACCTCGCGCGTGGCATTGCCGTTGGAGATGAAGGCGCACTTGAGCCCGGCCGCCACCGCCTCCTGGAACACGCTCACCGCCCACTCGCTGGTGATGAGCGGCTCGTTGTAGGACGAGCCCACCAACTGCGCGCCCTGCTTGAGCGCCAGCCCCACCAATTGGCGCGGGCTCACCGCCTGCGGACCGGCGCCGGCGGCCTCCGAGGCCGGGTCGCGCAGGGCTTGCGAGGTGACCCAATTCTGGCAATTCGCCACCAGCGCATAATTCGCCAGGTAGTTATGCTCGCCCTCCACTTCCAGGTTGTACACATCGCCGGTGTAGGGCGCGCTGGTCACCTCGCTAATGGGCACCAGGTAGAAGTCGGGCGTGGTGATGGCCTTGGGCTTGTCGCGCCCAAACCACGATTGGCGCGCGGCGCCGGCCACCAGCGGGGCCAGGTTCTCATTCTCCACGGCGTACTCGCGCGGCACAGCCAAAAAGTGCTGGCGCGTCAGCTTGCTGGCCTCGATTTTCTCGAGCGGCTGGCTGGCGTCGGTGGTGGCATAAATGCCGTGATCGGGGGTGCAGCGCAGCTCGGGCAACTGGTAAGCGCGGATCACGGTCAGGTCGCCGGAGTAGTGGTGCTTGAAGACCTGCAGCACGCGGCGCCAATGGCCGCTGCCGTCGAGCGCGCGCAACGCCGCCGGGAGGGCGGCCTCGCCGTTTTCGATGTGCACGTAGCGCTGGCCCAGGTTGAACAGCCGCTCGATGGGCAATTGGCCGTGGTCGCTTTCAATCAGGGTGCTGGGCGGGAAGCAATACGGGCAGTGCATGTCGCAGCCCAGCATGCCAAAAGTGAGCGTGTCGGAGCCGGGGTAAACGTGGAAGAAGGGTTTTTTCTCGGTGGGGTCGCACTGGAGCGCGCCCACATAACCCCACGGCACGCGCAGCTCGCCGTCCTGGTTATAGCGCACCTTGCAGATGCCGCGCCGTCCGGGCTTGATCAGGCAGCGGTGGCCGCAGGCGTAACAGGTAAGTGATCCATTGGCGTGTTTTTCGTAGAGCGCGCCGCCGATGGTCAGCGAATCAAGGAGATTTTCAAGGCTGGATTCCGCATCCGCCATCTTGCGACCGGCTTTCCCAGGATGCCGACTGTTGGGAGAATTATAGCACCCGGGCAAACTCAGGTATACATTCTACCTTTCCACACCACGCCTTTGCCGCTCAGCACGCGCACGGTGGAAGTGAACATCATGGCGGCAAAAATGCCGGCGCCCAGTGGCAGGCTGAGGGCATACCAGGCAGAGATTTTCAGGCGCCGCGCGACCATTGCTCGCGCGTAGACCACCAGCGCCCACACGGCCGCCGCTTCGGCCACGACGCCCAGGGCCGCCGGTGCCCCGCCGCGCGCCAGCCAGATGAGGCCGGCCAGCAGCCAGGCGGGCAGAGCCAGCGCGCCAGCCAGGCTGCTGACCGCCCCAAACAACAGCAGCCACGGCCGCCCTTGCAGACCCAGGAACATGTTCTTGGTCCAGCCCTCCCACAGCTCAGCCAGCGAGGTGTACATGCGGGTTTCGGCCAGCGCTTGCCCATCGGCCAGCACCAGGCGAAAACCGGCGCGCTTGACGGCCTCGGCCAGGTCCTTATCTTCCACCAGCGAGGCGTGCAGGGCCTGGTGGCCGCCCACGGCCTCATAGACCTTGCGCCGGATGAGGATGAACTGACCGTTGGCAACGGCTTCGGGCCGTTTGGGGTCATTGACGCGCTCGGGCGGGAAGCCAAACGCCAGCCCGCTGAGCACCACCGGCATCACCACCTTTTCCCAAAACGTGCCCAGCGTCTGGCCGGTGAGAATGCTAAACAGATCGGCCTGGTAGGCCTGGGCGGTGGCGTAAGTGGCGGCCAGGGCCTCGGGGCGGGTGAAGGTGTCGGCATCGACAAAGCACAGCCACTCGCCGCGCGCCGCCGCCACGCCCTGGTACAGGGCATGCGGCTTGCCTGCCCAGCCGGGCGGCAGAGGCTCGCCCAGCAGCACGCGCAGCCGTGGGTTGCCGGCGGCCAGCCGGGCCAGGATAGGGCCAGTTTCGTCGGTGGAGCGGTCGTCCAGCACAATAACTTCAAAGTTTTGATAAGTCTGGGCCAGCAGCGCGCTCACACAGCGCTCGATATTGCGGGCCTCGTTGCGGGCCGGCACGATGACCGAGATGAGCGGCCCGCCCCCGCCGGCCGCGGCGGCGCCCGGGCGCACCTGGATGGACAGCCCCCCCACGCGGTGCAACAGCCAGGTGAGCAGGGTTCCGGCCACCAGGCCGAGGGTTGAAAGTGCCAGCCAGACAGCAGATAGGGTCATTGGCAGATCATCACCATTCGTTCCAAATTTAACGAAGCAAGGGTAGCCGGGAGGGCCAGCGCCGTCAAGCCATAGCACTTTTAGCCTAAAAAACCGGCCTGAAATTGACATGGGTTAGAGCGGGATGTATAATGCCAGGTGCTCATTGAGGTGAGTCGCGTCATGGCGCGGTGCGGGTTGTGGGGAACGCGGCGAAGATGAGGTAGCTCAGTAACGAGTTTCCACCACAAAAAGCAGAGCCCAAACAACTCGGCGCGCCATGATGGTTGGCCCACTGCCGAGTTTTTTGTTTGCTCAAGGCGGCTGCATGACCGACTCTGAATCTGACTTTCGTACGCTGCTGGAAAATTCCGAAAACACTCCTCGGCCGCAGCGAGGCGATGTCCTTTCGGGTCGGGTGGTGGCCCTGGATACTCAGGGCATGATTGTGGATTTGGGCTTGAAGCGCGACGGGGTGGTGCCGCGGGCCGAGCTGGACAAGCTGCATGAAGAGGGCGTCGAGTTCGTGGTCGACCAGGAAGTGCCGGTGGTCGTCATCGAGCCCGAAGACAAAGACGGCAATTTGCGCGTGTCGGTGAACCAGGGCCGGCAGCAAAAAGATTGGCTCACCGCCGAGCGGCTGATGGCCACCGGCGAAATGTGGGAAGGCGCGGTGACCGGCTATAACCGCGGCGGCCTGATCGTGCAGTTTGGCGACGTGCAGGCCTTTGTGCCGGTGAGCCACATCAGCGACCTGCCGCGCGGCGTGCCCGAGAACGAGCGCCAGAACCGGCTGGCCGGGCTGGTGGGCCGCAAGATGGGCTTTAAGGTGATCGAGGTGGACCGGCAGCGGCGGCGGCTGGTGCTGTCGCAGCGCAATGCCCAGAAAGAGTATCGCGAGCGGCAGAAGTCGCGGCTGCTCTCGGACCTGAGCGAGGGCCAGGTGCGCACGGGTGTGGTCACCGGGCTGCGCGACTTTGGCGCCTTTGTGGACCTGGGCGGCGCCGACGGCCTGATCCACATCTCCGAGCTCTCCTGGCGGCGGGTGAAGCACCCCAGCGAAGTGCTGGCGGTGGGCCAGGAAGTGGAAGTGGAAGTGCTGAAGGTCGATCGCGACAGCAAGCGCATTGGTCTGAGCCTGAAGCGCCGCCAGCCCGACCCGTGGCAGCGCGTGGCCGAGCGCTTCCAGGCCGGGCAAGTGGTGGAAGGCACGCTCACGCGCTTGGCGCCGTTTGGGGCCTTTGTGGACCTGGGCGAGGGCGTGGAGGGCTTGCTGCCCACCAACCAGGTGTCGGGCCAGGCGGGCATTGCCGAGGGCGCCACGGTGCGGGTGAAAATATTAAATGTCGAGCCGGATCGACAGCGGATTGGGCTGGCGCTGCAAGCCGTGATCGGGCCCAATCCGGCCGAGGCGCCGGCCGGCGCAGACGCGGCCAACACCGAGCCGGCCGCGCCGGAATTGCCGGCAGTCGATGAAGAGGATGATTACGATGCTCCGGCCCCACAGGGGACCGCGGCGCCGGATGGAGAGGGAGAGGCGTAGCACGTATGACGAAGACTGAAGAGAAGATTGTCGTCGAGGGAACGGTCGTGGAGGCGATGCCCAGCACCAACTTCCGCGTCCAACTGGACAATGGGCACACGGTGTTGGCGTATCTTTCGGGCCGGCTGCGCAAGTATTACATTCGCATCCTGCTCGGCGACCGGGTGAAGGTGGAGCTATCCCCTTACGACCTGACGCGCGGCCGCATCGTGTACCGGTTCAACACCGGCGGCGGCCAACTGCCCGCCGCTCCGCCGGCGTAGGCCGGGCGATTCGGAACGAAAAACCGCCTCGTGAGAGGCGGTTTGTGTTTCAGGAATTGCCTAAGATTCGATTCATCGGATTTGATCTGGTATTCTAGGCTGGCTCAATTCATAATGCTTTTGGCAAAGCCAGAGGTAGTCGCCAGTATAAGTAGGCACCCGACGCAAACCCAGATGTGCCTGTAGGGGATCCAGTTCCCGCAAGAGTGCATGAAGTGCTAGAAGGCCTGAGCGCTCACCGTCACTCATAATTCCTTGTTGCAATCGGCCTTCATCGGCGATTTTAAGCTCTTCCGGTAATTCACTGACAAGATCTTTCATTAAATCTAGATGGGCGCCGATCCCCAAGTTTTCGATTGTTTTCGCGCCAAAGAGCACATCCACCGCCGGTGTCACCATTGGAACAAGCGTCTTCAGAATGGAAGCTACCAGTTTTGTGTAGGGAGCCAATTGCCTAACCCATTCCCGCGTCACTGGAAACTCATAAACGCCATTATGATCTTCAAAAATGGGGTGTTGACACCCCTCGGCCTCGCACCATAGACGAAGTCGTAAGCGTGCCTCGAACAACCGCCGCAAATTGCCATTGACTGGTTGAATGTCGAATAAACGGGGACCGTCCTTGGCTTCATTCGCCATGGCGCGCATAATTGACATTACGGAGTTAGCGACACGGCTCTCTAACCCGCTGATTTCTCGCTGAAGTGTATCGAATCCAACCTCTAGTTTGCCCTCTATGCGAGCTAATTGTTCTCTCGGCTCTTCTTCCTCAAAGCCGAACAGCAAGGCCACTATGTTTTGCCTACTGCGGCAAACCTGACAACGAATATTATCGTCACCTTCTTCAAGGAACTGGCGCAAAGCGTTGATATCAAATCGCCCCTGACACGTGGCGCCATTGGATTTTTGCTGGCATGGTACAGTGAATTGGTATCGACCTTCCATCCCTGGCCAGTTATTAGCAATCAAATTACTTAGGGTCTGGCGTAACAGATTCATGAAATACTCTGGCCAGACAGCTTCAACATAAAAATGGAATTCGCGCCCCCCTCAATTCGAGCAAAGCCTCGCCGTGCCGCTTTTTTCTCAAGAACATGCCCCTTTTGCCAATGCAGGTAATGCCCCTGTTGTTCGAACCCATATTCGTGCGTGCGGACAATCATCCACGGAATCAAGCCTGGCGGAGCATCGTCCATTACACACACCATGGCTAGACGGCGGGTATTAGATGATGGCTCTTCCTCCGGCAGCCAAGGCAAGTTGGGACGCACCTGCGGCACATGCTGGGCAACTAGGCTTGTTCTGCCATCTTCAAGACGAAAGGAGACGTCATACTTTTCCATTAAGCGTAAGAAGAAGGGGTACAACTCCGCTTCATACCTGGGTTCATCTGAAAACGAGTGGTGCAACCAAACATCACTCAAATGAGCATCGGGCAGGATGCCTTCTCGTGCATGCGTGGCGTGATCTTCGAGTACAAACCCAATCGCTTTTGTAAGCCATTCTGGTTGGAGTACTACATCGCCTTTTAGACGATCGTCATCACCGTAGTAAACAATGTACCCAAGGTCATGCATCAGTCCGGCTAGTGTACGCGTGTCGATAGCGTCGAGACCATGACGATCGCACACGGTGGCGAAATCAACATAGGCAGTGCGGGGCTGGGCCTTGCCCAATTCGAGCGCTTCGTCTCGAGCCGATCGCCAGTTGACGTTAAATGGCATACCCATTTGGCCCAAGTCTTCGGCAGCATTTGCTATGAGTGCTTTAAGTTGGCCCATGCCGAACTTCTCATTCGATATAGTTTCATCAACTAGGCTGTCCACCTCGATAAAATCTACAATCATGGAACCGTAGTCGCGCAGAAAGACAGGCTTATCTATACGCGCAATGTGCTGGCCGGTTCTAGCATGAGTCGATACGATAATTACTTTGGCATCCGTGCCCACTCGTAGGTGGATCAGTTTGAGCCAGTCTTCGACTTGACTCAGCTGGACACCCATACGGGGTTCCCAGACCAATAGGTATATGGATCGATGACTTAAGAAGAATTGATGGGTAACTCGATAGACTTCTTGACCGCCGAAGTCCCATGCGTTGAATTGAATATTTACGCCCATTTTCGTAGGGTGCGGCAAGTGCATCGAGTGGATTTCAATACTCACACCGTGGGTCGTCGGTTCGTTATTTCGTGGTTCATGGCCAGTAAGTGCTTTGAGGAGCGTTGTCTTGCCGACCCCTCCCTCGCCCACAAGTATTAGCTTCGCTTCGTACAGCGGCTCGGAATTCTCCAGGCTACGCAGAAATGCTCTGAGTGCGTCTAGGCCTTGGGTGTATGCGCTCAATAGCGCAGGATCTAGCGGATTATCTTCTAATCTTAATGTGTCGAGCTTTTCTAATCCCATCAAGGTATAGGGCAAGGCGGTCAATTGATTTTTGCTGAGATTGAGCCCTTGGAGTTCCTTAAGGTCACCCAGGGACGAAGGAATAGATGCCAGTTGATTGTTACTAAGATTGAACTCTCGGAGCTCCTTAAGGCCACCCAGGGACGAAGGAATAGATGCCAGTTGATTGTTACTAAGATTGAACTCTCGGAGCTCCTTAAGGTCACCCAGGGACGAAGGAATAGATGCCAGTTGATTGTTGCTAAGATTGAACTCTTGGAGTTCCTTAAGTTCATCTAGGAATGATGGAATTGATGTTAACTGATTGCCGCCGAGATGGAGTTTTTGGAGCTTTTTGAGTTCGCCAAGTGACGATGGAATGGATGTCAGTTGATCGCCAAATAGATATAGACAGCGCAATTTCGTAAATCGGGTTATTTCTTCCGAGAAATCTCGTATCTGAGTATCCCATAAATATAATTCCTCCAGTTCGTGTAAGGCAACGATTTGGCCTAGAAAATTTTGGCCCACTCTGGTTCCACCTAATGCCAATATCTTCATTTTCACAAGTTTGCTGATTTCGTCAGGAAACAGCTCAATAGTCGAATTCGTGAGGTTTAGGTCGGTAAGGTTCGTTAGTCGGCCGATTGTGCTTGGAAGGGTAACGATCGGATTTGAGGCGAGATTAAGCTGTGAGAGTTTTTCTAGGGCCCCGATTTCCGGTGGCAGCGCAGTTATGAAGTTGTCGCTGAGTCCCAACTTAATGAGCCTGGTTAGATTGCCAATCTCCTTTGGTAGCTGCTGGAGTTGGTTGCCTTTGCCAGATTCTCCTTTGCTAGAATCCTGCATTGTCAGGTAGCCCAACTCCAAATGAGTGAGATTAGTGAGATTTCCGATTTCATTCGGCAAAACGGATATCTTGTTTTCGCACAGGTATAACTTGTTCAGCCCCGACATTTCTCCGATGGAAGCAGGAAGAGCCTCAAGCTGATTGTCACTAGCATCGAGTGTTTGCAATTTCGAAAGTTTGCCAATTGATTCGGGCAGGCTCGACAAGCTATTCCCGTTGAGACTAAGTGTCCGTAATTCGGCAAGTTGCCCGACTTCAAAGGCAAT
>Ga0209166_10002952_pt1 | contig 12517 bp, 10 predicted proteins | sample Coa_R1_3_FD_187151 | JGI IMG/M metagenome (GOLD analysis project Ga0209166, IMG submission 187151) | Surface soil microbial communities from Centralia Pennsylvania, which are recovering from an underground coalmine fire - Coalmine... | ecosystem: Environmental > Terrestrial > Soil >... | reverse complement strand
AAGCAGCCACAGCAGCAGATCAATCGTGTGAATGCCTTGATTCACCAAAGCTCCGCCGCCATCCAGTGCCAGCGTGCCGCGCCACCGCGAATTGGCGTAATATTCTGGCGGCCGGTACCATTTCACGCGCGCATCGACAAGCAGCGGCTTGCCGAGCAGGCCACGATCAATCCAGTCCTTGAGTTGACGGATGTGCGGCTTCATGCGGTCCTGAAAAATCACGCCAAGCTTCACTCCCGATTGTTTAGCAGCTTCGATGAGTTCATCAGCGCGGCTTGTGCTGATGTCGATCGGCTTTTCCGTCAAAACGTGCAAACCCTGCTTCGCCGCAGCGATACCCTGGGAAGCGTGCAGTCCCGAGGGACTTCCAATAATGACCAGGTCCATTGGGCGATGCGTCAGAAACGTCGCAAAATCCGTGTAGGGCGTTCCGCCATGCTCTGCGGACAGCCTGCGAACTTTTTCAGAATTGGTCCCATAGACCGCAGCAATCTCCACGCCGGAAATGGCTCGCGCCGCCCGCGCATGCGTCTCTGAAATATTGCCGCCGCCAATCAAGCCAACGTGAAAGGTCATGGGTGTCAGTGCATTAGAGTACTAGTGATATGCCGCGATAAAGTCCTTGTATGCCGCTTCGGTGCTTTCCGGTGAGCTGATTTCCGATGAAATCAGCACTCGGTAGCGAAACGTCACACTCTGGTGGGGAGCAAGCGTAAGGTTCAACTCTTCCTTGCCATTGCTGAAGACTTTCTCGCCAAGAGGATTAGCGGCAAAAAGGCCGTAGCCACGCGCGTGCCAGTAAGTAGGGAAGCCCGGATTCGACGGATGATCGAAAATCGAAATCGTGACTGGCTCTTCTCCTACCTTTCCGCTCAAATTGCACCAGCGCCCGCGTGTACCCCACGCCGCTTCGCCTTTTTTGCCTTCACTCGTCAAATAAGAGCCGTTCACACCCGCGTTGTCGAGCTTGGCCACCGTAGTAGCTCGCCCGCTCGCGTCAGTGAACTCTTCAGGCTTGTCCGAAGGCGCTTCGAGCGCGCGCACGACGCGCAAGCCCAGCATCCCGTCCTTTGCATCGGCAAAAACGACTTTTACGTCCTGCGCTTGTAACGTGGTGATGCGATCCGCGCATCGAAAGTTTGGTCGGCCGCGGAACACATAGCGCGTGTGTTCTTTAAGCAATACTTTTTTGTCATACGTCAGCCAATCCGCCTCGATTTCCAACTCGCCCTGTTCCGACCCACCTTTTGTGGAAACAATCGCCCGCTGCTGTATGGTCCCCATCTTCGGAGCGTCTTGCGGTTTGATGGCTTCCGAATTGTTCCAGAAATCAATTCCGTTCACGTTCTCGTAGTTCAGCCACATACCGGCGTGGTGTGGATGATCCACGCGTTCGCCTGGCCCCGGCTCAAGCGGATAGCCGCGTGTAATGAGCGTACCTTTGGCCGTCCGCAGCGGATAAAGAACCGGTTTCGCCAGCTTGATTGGCCAAATGTAGGAAGTAAACGGCTGGCCGTCGATGGAAATATCCACGCGGCGGCTCGGCTCAATGGCCGTGACGGAAATGCGGTCACCGGGGTGCGGTCTAGCGGACAGAAACTCCGTCACCAGTGCTGTTGCGCCAATAAGGAACAGCGATGCAACAACGGGGGTACGCATCATCAGTTGTCGCAGCCTTCCATCGCCGTGGCCTCCGCACTTCAAACTTCTTCCGGCACAACATAAGGCGGGCGGTAGCTGCCCCGCAGGAGACGGTTCGCTTCTTCGTCTCCGATCACTGTCTCCTTCTCAGGATCAAAGCGCAGCGCGCGCCCCAGCCTGTAGGAGGCATTCGCCAGGTGCACCAGCGTCGTCGAAATATGCGCTTCTTCAATAGGTGAGTGAATGTCCTCGGCCCGTCGGCTGCGAACGCAATCCACGAAGTTCGCGTAGTGGTCACCCGATCCTTTGCCCGACGGCCCCGGCGCGCATTGATCTGTGATCCAGGTCTTGTAGGAATCGTATCCCTCGACAGCGAGGTAGCCGTTCGATCCATAAAAGATATTTCCGATGGTGTTGGTCTTCGCATCCTTCGGGCCCAGCGACTGCTGTTGGTCGGCACTCTTCTTGTTTGTATTACTTGCCGCAGTGGCGACGTTCAGTCCTGCAGCCGGCACGCCGCCGGCTCCGTACGCACCTGTTCCAATTTCCGCCTCGTGATTGGTGATCCAGTGACGCACTTCGAGCTCCATCATCTTGCGCTTGCCATCCGGCTCGAAACAGAACGTCGCGTGCAGCGTATTCGGCGTCTCTTGATCGTCCTGGAACATGAAGTGCCCGCCCATCGCAGACACGTGCACTGGGAAACCCACTCCCAACCCCCAGCGCGCGATGTCAATTTCATGGATGGCTTGATTGCCGACTTCTCCGTTTCCCGTGTCCCAAATCCAATGCCAGTTGTAGTGGAACCGGTTCTTGGTAAACGGCTTCATCGGTGCGGGGCCGGTCCACAAATCGTAGTGCACGCCGGCTGGAACTGGCTCCTCCGTTGCGTGCCCAATCGATGGCCGCCATTTGTAACAAATCGCGCGGCCCAGATAGACGTCGCCGATTGTGCCATCCTTCAAATGACCAATCGCCTCAATCATCCCGGAGTTCGAACGCGACTGGCTTCCATGCTGGCAAATCCGGTTGTATTTCTTCACCGCGCGCACCAGTTGCCGTCCTTCAAACCAGTTGTGCGAACAGGGCTTCTCCACGTAAACGTCTTTTCCAGCCTGGCACGCCCAGATGGCCATCAGCGAGTGCCAATGATTCGGAGTCGCGATGGAGATCGCGTCGATGTTTTTGTCTTCCAGCAGCTTGCGAACATCCACGTACGATTTTGGTCTGGACAATCCCATCTTCTCGACATCGCCCAAGCGCTGGTTCAATACGCTTTCGTCCACATCGCAAAGCGCCGCAAGCTCAGTATTTGGAACGCGCGCGAAGCCTCGAATGTGATCGTGGCCGCGGCCTCGCACTCCGCAAACGGCCACGCGAACGCGGTCGTTCGCGCCTAGAATTCGAGAATAGCCAAAGGCAGTTGAAGCCAACGCGGTCCCGGCCACGCCGGCGCCGGTGGTCTTCAGAAAATTTCGGCGGGAACTTATGGACGAGCTCATAAAACCTCCAAAAAGAAACTCCATGAGGATATAGCAGGTTACATTTCGACCCGCCTAATGTTAATCCAACTTAAGAAAACTTGTGCATTGAGACTTCTTAAAGGGATTGTTTAGGCTGGATAGGGGATGCGGGAGCATGAAAGCTGGCCGCCCGACGTTAAGGGCCTTTGAAGTCTCCTTTCAGTTTTTTCGGTTTGACACGCTTTGAGGCGCCCCCTATATTCCCCTAAATGACAGCCACGTCCGTCAAATCACCAACGCGTAAAATTGGTTCCTCCGCAGCCTCCGCCCGGCGTTTGAAGTCCGAGCAAATTCTTGCTGAAGTGCAGGACGTCCTGGCCTCCACGCAAGTCATCGATATTCATACGCATCTGTTCTCGCCCGCCTTCGGCAAAATGGGTTTGTGGGGCATTGAAGAGCTTCTCACCTATCACTATCTCGAAGCCGAATTCTTCCGCTCCTCGGACACCACGCCGGAGGAATACTGGAAACTCTCGAAAGCTGAGCGCGCCGACGCCATCTGGAAGGCTTTATTCGTCGAAAACAGTCCCATCTCCGAATCCACGCGCGGCGTCGCCGCCGTCTTACATGCTTTCGGGCTTCCGACGGGCGCTTCGGGGTTGCAGGAAGCGCGGCGATTCTTCGCTGCACAATCGATTGAAAGCCTCATTCGAGAGGTTCTTCAAATTGCGGGTGTGAGCGATGTCGTGATGACCAACGATCCGCTCGACCCGGAAGAGCGTCCTGTTTGGATGAGTGGGGGCCAGAATCATCCGCAGTTTCACGCGGTTTTGCGCTTGGATCGCATCCTTTGGGGTTGGTCGCAGCATTGGCAACAGTTGGCGGATGAAGGTTACGGCGTCGACGAGCACGCCTCCGGAAAATCTGTCGACGAAATTCGCCGATTCCTCGCCGAATGGCACCAGCGCATGCGGCCTCTGTACATGGCCGTCTCGCTGCCCGACACGTTTCAATTTCCGGACGAGCGGAGCATCACCAGCAAGATCCTGAGCGAAGCCGTGCTGCCGTCGTGCCGCGAATTCGATCTGCCGATGTCGCTCATGATCGGCGTGCGGCGCCAGGTGAATCCCAGGCTGCGTCTTGCGGGCGATGCTGTCGGTAAAGCCGACATGCGCTCCATTGAGAATCTCTGCCGCGACTTTCCAGACAACCGGTTTCTGGTGAGCGTCCTCAGCCGCGAAAATCAGCACGAACTCGCCGTTTACGCCCGCAAGTTCAATAACTTGATGCCGTTTGGCTGCTGGTGGTTTCTCAACAATCCTTCCATCGTCGAGGAAATCACCAGGGAGCGCATCGAGTTGCTGGGAACCAGCTTCATCCCTCAGCATTCCGACGCCCGCGTTCTCGAGCAGGTCATCTACAAGTGGCAGAACACGCGCCGCACGCTTGCCCCTATCCTTGCAAATGCGTATCAATTACTTCTAGCCGACGGTGCTGAAATCACTCGCCAAAAGATTCAGCGCGACGTAAACCGCCTCTTCCGCACGAACTTCGAGAAATGGACGGGAGTGGAATCGGGTTTAAAACCTTTGCTCAGAGGGCTGTCGTCCTGAGGCCGCGCCTTTTGCGGCCGAAGGATCTCAGCGAAGGCGCTTCCGGCCATTCATTTCTATCGGATGAGCGCCTGACGAAGAAAGTTCGCGATCGATTCCGTCAGTTTGCGCGGGCTCTCCGTCCGAACCATCGCCAGGGCCAGCTTCCTCGTCAGTCGGCGTCCATCCACCCGCAGCTTTTGGAAAAAATGTGAGCGCCCGCGCAACGCGTGTTCCGGCAGGATGGAATAACCGAACCCAGATTCCACGAGCCGTTTAATGCCCTCCGTATCTTCCGCTTCCATCTGCACCTGAGGCTGAACGCCAATCTCCCGGAAAAACTCATCAATCGTATGCCGCACATTGCTGCGCTTCGGATAGAGCAGAAAGGGCTCATTTGCCAGATCCTCTGCGCGTACCGAATGAATATGGTTGTTGGCCGTCTTCTTGGCTGATGGGCGGACAATCAGCAGTTCCTCGTCGAACAGCGGAATGATTTCGAGATTGTCTTCCGGAACCGGCAAAGAAATCAGGGCCAAATCGAACCGTCGATCGTGCAAACCGGCAATCATTTCCTCCGTCACGCTTACCGTTACACGGATCTCGGCGTTTGGGAAGCGTTTGCGCAATTGCCGGAGCGGCCCACCAAGCTGGTAGATGAGCGTCGTCACGCCGGTCGCGAAATGAAAGGGCCGGCTGTCTTTTGTTACGTCGTTCTCAAACTCTTGATGGATATGCCCCATCAGCTTCACAACTTCTTTCGCGCGCTCTGCAAGGCGTTGGGCTGCCGGCGTGGGAATCAATCGTTTCCCCCGCCGCACAAAGAGTTCGGTATGAAGTTCTTCGGCAAGATTGTGAAGCTGGAGGCTCACCGCCCCCGGCGACAAGTGACTTTTCTCCGCCGCTTTCGTCATGCTGGGCGAGTCCATCACCGCAAGGAACAGCTCAAGTTGATGGACGTCCATCAGTGTTCTCCAAAAGGCGTCGGCGACTTGCGCTCAGGTTTTCACCCGGAGCGGACACTTCAAATCATAAAGTAGAATGGCCATTTTTCAGAAGGAGTCGTTCTTGCTAAGATGCAACAGCCCGGCACAAGCATGAAAATCATCCGCTACGAAGATTCATCGGGAAAGATTCACCACGCTGAACAACAGCAGAACGGCTCCTATCTGCGCATCGAGGGCGACCCGTTCGACGGACTTCAGGTGACAAGTGAGCCCGCAAAGGTTCGCAGAATCCTGGCTCCTGTGGTCCCGCCGATGATTTGGTGCATCGGCCAAAACTATCGCCGCCATGCCGATGAAGTCGGCATCGGAGTTGCCGAATACCCCGTAGTATTCGCGAAAGGTCCCAACACGGTTCAGCATCCCGGCGAGCCGATCCGCATTCCAACAAGCGCGCGAAGCACGCAAGTTGACTACGAGGGCGAGCTCGTCGCTGTTATCGGCAAGAAATGCAAGGACGTTTCGCGCGAGCGAGCGCTCGACTACATCGCAGGCTACACTTGTGGAAATGATGTCAGCGCACGCGACTGGCAACTGAAATGGGGCGGAACTCAGTGGTGCCGTGGCAAGAGTTTCGACACCTTTGCGCCCATCGGCCCGTGCCTCGCAACTCCGGATTCCATCGGCGATCCCGGGAGACTTCATATTCAAACAGTCGTGAACGGCCGAACCATGCAGGACGCCAGTACGCACGACATGATTCACGACGTACCAGCGTTGGTCGCCTTCCTCAGTCAAAGCACGACCCTTCTGCCGGGCACGCTCATTTTCACCGGCACTCCCAGCGGTGTAGGGATGGCTCAGGATCCGCCGTTGTGGTTGAAAGACGGCGACGAAGTTAGCATCACGATTGAAGGGATCGGAACCCTGACAAACCGCGTCTGCCGCGCGTCACATTGATCTGTGCGGTTTTTGGGCTTAGAAATTCTCCTTAAGGACGACGAAATTGTCTCAAAGAGCGCTGGAGGTAACCCTGGGGCTGTTGCTTCTTTTTTTGGTTCCCTCCGACTGCTTTCGAGGTGCCGGATCGAGGGCGGCCGGCGGCGCAATCGTAGAGACCTCGAATGGTCGCGTTCAAGGCGAGACTGAAAAAGGGGTTCTAGTCTTTCGCGGAATTCGCTTTGCAGCCCCAGTGACTGGTTCGTTGCGATTCCGGCCTCCAGTTCCTCCCTCGCGGTGGACCGAGATTCAGCCAGCGCTGGATTTCGCTCCAGCTTGCCCTCAGCTGGTCGAGATCGATCCGACCGAGAACAACAATTCAGTCATGGGGGAGGACTGCCTGGCCCTGAACGTCTGGACGCCCCTGGCTGATTCAAAAAAGCGTCCCGTGATGGTATGGATTCACGGGGGCGGGTTCATTGGAGGGAGTGCAAGAAACACTTGGTATGACGGCGCATCACTAGCTCGTCGCGGAGATGTTGTCGTCGTGACGTTGCAGTATCGTTTGGGCGCGTGGGGTTTCCTGGAGCTCTCGGAAATCGGCGGCCAGGGCTATGAAGAGAGTGGAAATCTTGGCCTTTTGGATCAAATGGCTGCACTGAAATGGGTGAAGCAAAACATTCGAGCTTTTGGTGGCGACCCCAATAACGTTACCTTGTTCGGGCAATCAGCTGGGGCTGGTAGCGTCGGGATCCTGATGACTCTGCCCGCTGCGTCAGGGCTTTTTCAGAAAGCGATCTTGGAAAGCGGAGCTCCGAAGGAATTCAACGACAAGCAGCGCGCACTCGAGGTCACAAAGGCATTCTTGAAAATCGCCTCAGTCAACAACGCGAGTGAGTTGCAAGGACTAAGTCTTAACGAGCTTCGGGATGCCCAAAAGAGGCTATTCGACAGCTCATTCGGCTATTCGGCTTTCCGCCCGGTGCTCGACGGCGTCGTGATCAAAGAAATTCCAATGCAGGCCTTCGCCGCTGGGCGCGCAGCTTTTGTTCCGCTTCTGCTGGGTACAAATCGGGATGAGATTCGGCTGTGGTCGGCACTCTACGATCTGCCAATCGATGAGAAACCACGGCCGGTTCTTGAAAAACAGCTAACAGCCATTGTCGGGGCGAGAGCACACCAAGCGATTGAGACGTATCGGGCCAGTGATGCGAATTATGGCGATGCCGTGATCCATCTGATTGGCGATCTTGTGATGCGTTTACCTTCGATCCGCTTGGCGGAAAGCAACAGCCCGCACCAACCCACTTACATGTATACGTTCGTGTACCGTTCAACTTCATCCTACAAAAGGTTCGATTCCTCGCATAGCATGGAGATCCCGTTTGTGTTCGGAACAGCCGACGATCTCGACGCCATTGTGTTTACCGGCAGAAATACTGCCAAGAAAGCGCTAATCGGGCAGGTGCAAGAGGCGTGGACCAATTTTGCCCGAACAGGGAATCCGAGCCGTGCGAACCCTTCTTGGCCGACTTATAATCAGAATACCCGTGCCACGATGCAGCTTGGCGTCTCTTGCTCGGTTATCAATGATCCGAATTCTGCGGAGCGCGCGGTTTGGAATATGCTTCCATTTGACGGCATCACACCGAAGGGTGCCATGATGTGGCAACTCGTTTATTCCAATCGCGCTCCCTAGCAGGCATCCGCTGGTTTCGCTAGATCGCGTATGGCTAGAATGAGCAAACAAAGTAGCTAAGGACGTTTTGGATGTCAGGCACCGCCACAATACAAAGCCGCGTTTTGCGGTTAGATCCACGCGACAACGTTCTCGTGGCCCTCACGGATCTGCGCAAGGGCGAGCGCGTCGCCTTTCTCGAGAGAGAATACATCTTGTCCTCGGATGTTCCCGCAAAGCACAAATTCGTCACCCAGGACCTTGCTGCGGGCGGAGACGTCATCATGTATGGCGTGCTCGTCGGCAAAACAGTAGACGCGCTTCGACCCGGTGATCTGCTCTCTACGCGCAACATCCGTCACGCCGCTGCTGCCTTTCATGAATCCGACAAAGCGGGCCGCACCTGGACTCCGCCTGATGTCTCCGCGTGGCGCAACAAAACTTTCTCGGGCTTCCACCGCGCGGATGGTCAAGTTGGTTCCCGCAACTACTGGCTCGTTCTTCCACTGGTCTTCTGTGAAAACCGCAACCTTGCCGTCCTTAAACAGGCTTTTGAAGAAGAGCTCGGCTTTGCCGCGCCTCAGGTTTACCGCCGCCAGGTTGCCGAACTCGCCCGTCTCTATCGCGAAGGGAAGTCCGAGGCATTAAAGACCTTCTCCTTCAGCGAGATGCACCCGGGAAAGCCCTCTCCCAAAGTGTTTCGCAATGTAGACGGAATCAAATTCCTGATGCACGAGGGTGGCTGTGGCGGAACGCGCGAAGACTCCAACAATCTCTGCGGCTTGCTAGCCGGCTACATTCATCATCCCAACGTAGCGGGCGCCACCGTTCTCAGTCTCGGCTGCCAGCACGCCCAAGTCCCGATCCTCCTCGATCAAATCAAGCGCCGCGATCCCAATTTCAGCAAGCCTCTGCTGATCTTCGAGCAGCAGAAGAGCGCTTCCGAAGCCTCCATGATCTCCCAGGCCATCCGCGAAACCTTTGTCGGCCTCGTCGAGGCCGACACAGTCGAGCGCAAACCAGCTCCTTTGTCGCAACTCACTCTGGGTCTTAAATGCGGGGGCTCCGACGGTTTTTCCGGCCTCTCCGCGAATCCGGCCATCGGCCACACTGCCGATTTGCTAGCCACTCTCGGAGGGCGGGGAATCCTTTCCGAATTTCCCGAACTCTGCGGTGTCGAACAGGAGTTAATCGACCGCTGCGTTGGAAAAGAAGTCGGCGCTCGGTTCGCGCAACTCATGCGCGACTATGCGGCTCGTGCAAAAGCTGTTCTCTCGGGATTCGAAATGAACCCATCGCCTGGAAACATCCGCGATGGCTTGCTCACCGACGCCATGAAATCTGCAGGCGCGGCCAAAAAAGGCGGCACCTCGCCCGTTACGGCTGTTCTGGATTATCCCGAGTATTCCAGCGAGCCGGGCCTAAATCTCCAATGCACGCCAGGAAACGACGTCGAATGCGTCACCGCGCAGGTCGGCGCCGGTGCGAACGTCGTTTTGTTCACCACCGGCCTTGGTACACCCACCGGGAATCCGATCGCTCCGGTGTTGAAACTCTCCACCAACTCGAGCCTCGCACAGCGCATGACCGACATCATTGACATCGATTGCGGCGGAATCATTTCCGGCGAAACGACCATCGAGCAAATGGGCGAAGCGATTCTCGACCGCGTTATTCAAGTTGCGAGCGGCGAAGCCCGCACCAAAGCGGAAACGCTTTCGCAAGATGATTTCATTCCCTGGAAGAGAGGAGTCTCCCTCTGACCAACGCCGAGCAACACTCGAACGGGTTCCGCCTCGACGGCAAAGTCGCCATCGTCACAGGAGCAGCAAGTGGCATTGGACGCGCCATCGCCCGTAGGTTCGCGCAAGAGGGTGCCTTGGTGCGCGTCGTAGACCTCAACGAAAAAGACGCAACCGCAGCCGCCCAGGAAATTACCGGAACCGGGGCCTGTGCCACGGCCCACGTCTGCGACGTTGGGAGTCAGCGCAGCGTTGCCGAACTATTTCATAAACTGGCCGCACAAAAAGCCATCAACATTCTGGTGAACTGCGCCGGCATCTCCCATATCGGCAAGCTTGAATCCACCACCGAAGCCGACTTTGACCGCGTTTATCAAGTCAACGTGAAGGGCACATACAACTGCATGTACGCGGCGATCGAATCCATGAAAGCCAGCGGAGGCGGCGCCATCGTGAATATGGCTTCCATCGCGGCCACCGCGGGTCTCGCCGATCGCTTTGCGTATTCCATGAGCAAAGGCGCGGTGCTGTCCATGACCCTTTCCGTGGCGCGAGACTATTTGCCGCACAAGATTCGCTGCAATTGTATTTCACCCGCTCGCGTTCACACGGCCTTCGTGGATGGCTATTTGAAGAAGAATTATCCCGGCCGCGAAAAGGAAATGTTTCAAAAACTTTCCGAAACGCAGCCCATCGGCCGCATGGCCGACCCGAAGGAGGTCGCCGCGCTGGCCCTCTTCTTGTGCTCCGACGAAGCGGCTTTCATCACCGGCACGGACTATCCGATTGACGGCGGGTTTTTCAATCTCCACGGCTAAGCCAGAAGGAAATTGTGTCTCGGTGGAAAATGAGAATCGATGCGCACCAGCACTTCTGGCAATACAACGCCGTGCGCCATTCCTGGATCACCGAAGAAATGTCGCTCCTGAAGCGCGATTTCATGCCCGAAAATCTCGACGACGAGCGCAAGGCAAATAATATTGACGCTACCATTGCCGTCCAAGCCGACCAGTCCGAGGAAGAAACGCTTTTCCTGCTCCAACTCGCGCAGCGCAACTCCAGCATCGCTGGAGTCGTTGGCTGGGTGGATCTCTGCTCCCCTCATGCCGCCAAGCGCCTGAAGCACTTCTCACAGTTCGACAAGCTCCGCGGCTTCCGCCACATCGCCCAGGACGAACCCGACGACCGTTTCCTCGTCCGCTCCGATTTTCTCCGCGGCATCGCGTCACTGCGCGAATTCGGATTCACGTACGACATTCTCATCTACCCCGAACAATTGCCCGCGGCCCTTGAGCTCGTCGCCCGTTTCCCCGAGCAAAAATTCGTCATCGATCATCTCGCCAAGCCCGAAATCAAATCGCGCAGCCGCGCCGGCTGGTCTGTACTTATGCAGAATATCGCGGCGAAGCCCAACGTTTATTGCAAGCTCTCCGGCCTCGTCACCGAAGCCGACTGGGAAAATTGGAAGAAAGAAGATTTTCGCCCCTATTTGGATGTAGTCTTTGATGCCTTCGGCCCGAAGCGGCTGATGTTCGGATCGGACTGGCCGGTGTGCTTGCTTGCCGCCAGTTATGAGCAAGTGGTGGAAATCGTTGAAGACTACGCTCAGGATTTCGCGGCGGACATCAAAGACAAAATCTTCGGCGGCAATGCGGCAGACTTTTATCAGTTGAAGGCGGCGAAGCGTGGACTTACAGCTTAAAGACAAGGTCGTCCTCGTCACCGGCGGCGGGAAGGGAATTGGCGCGGCGATCGTCCGCGGCTGCGCGCGCGAAGGCGCCATCCCTGTCTTCGTTGACAAGGACGTGGAAGCCGCCACTCAACTCAAAAAAGAGCTTTGCGACTCCGGCGCGAAGTGCAGCCTCATCATTGCCGACGTCATTCCGCCCGAAAGCTGCGCCGCCATCGTGGAACAAACGCTGCGCGAATTCGGCCGCCTCGACGTCCTTGTCAACAACGTGGGAGTGAACGATAACGTCGGCCTCGAAACCGGCTCGCCGGAAAAATACGTCAAGTCGCTGCAGCTGAATCTGCTGCATTACTACAACATGGCCCACTACGCGCTCCCCGCCCTCAAAAAAACGCAAGGCAACATCGTCAACATCGCCTCCAAAGTTGCCATGACCGGCCAGGGCAAAACTTCGGGCTACACCTCGGCCAAGGGCGCAATCCTCTCCCTCACGCGCGACTGGGCTTGCGAATTGCTCCCCTACGGCATGCGCGTCAACGCGCTCGTTCCCGCGGAAGTCATGACCCCGCTCTACAAATGGTGGCTCAACACGTTTCCCAATCCTGAGGAAAAACTCCAGCACATCGTCTCGAAAATTCCGCTCGGCAAGCGCATGACGCAGCCCGAAGAAATCGCGGCCATGGTTCTGTTCCTGATTTCGCCACAGGCCAGCCATATCACCGGCCAGCATGTTCTCGTTGACGGCGGTTACGTGCATCTCGATCGCGCTCTGACGTAGGCTCGACAGCTCGACCATCTCCCCTTACGGAGGAAACTTGACCTCTCAAT
>Ga0209166_10002951_pt1 | contig 12517 bp, 9 predicted proteins | sample Coa_R1_3_FD_187151 | JGI IMG/M metagenome (GOLD analysis project Ga0209166, IMG submission 187151) | Surface soil microbial communities from Centralia Pennsylvania, which are recovering from an underground coalmine fire - Coalmine... | ecosystem: Environmental > Terrestrial > Soil > Unclassified... | reverse complement strand
TGCCGAAGTTGGGCTGCGCCTGGCGGTGCGCGGCATGGACAAAACCACGGTCGAGCGATTCACCCGACAACTTGCTCCGATAGCTTTGAATGGTCCGCCTTCGGTCACAGGTCTTGGGCACGGCCGCGCCAAGGTGGAAGAGATCGTTGCCTATTGGCCCACCTTGATCCCCAAGAATCTGCTGGCGCCGCAGGTTTCGGTCACGGAGGCCTAGAGGAAAGGGTGGAAGAGCGGGCCTTTAGGCCCGCGTTAGTAGCAAGAAAGAAATGGGCTTCACAGGCTGCGGAAAAATGGGGTATCAGCGGTTGGTTTGTATCAGGGCATGGCTTCAGCCGTGCCGCAAAGCGTTTAATCAATCGGGCTTCAGCCCCTGCAAGCTGCGTGTTGCGGATGAATCTGATTTTTTCAGCAGCCTGTTCAGCCCCGGTGGCGTCTCAGTTGTTAGAAAAATGCTTGTGCCATGCCGTAGTTCAAAGAGATAAATATGTCCAAGATCCAACTACGAGAAATAGCCCATGCCCGCTCGGGAGACAAAGGCGACATCGCCAACATCGGCCTCATCGCTCTCAAACCGGAGCACTATCCAACGTTGGTGCGTGAAGTCACAGCCGAGCGAGTGAAACAGCACTTCGCCGGGGTCTGCTTGGGCAGCGTGGAGCGTTACGAGATTCCCAACTTGAATGCGCTGAACTTCGTCTTGCACCAAGCCCTGGATGGCGGCGGCACCATCGCACTCAAAACAGATTCCCAGGCCAAAACCTACGGCTCGGCCCTGCTAAGGATGCAAATTGACCTACCATAAAATTCTGTATGAATTGCAAGGCGGCATTGCGCGGGTTACGTTGAATCGTCCTGAAAAGCGCAACGCACTCAATCCCGAATTGGTGTCCGAGTTGAAGGATGCAATCGGCATGTCGGCGCGTGATCCGGAGTGCCGCCTGATTTTGCTCTCCGGCGCAGGCAAGGATTTCTGTTCAGGCGCCGACCTTGAAGGACTAGACAAGGCGGCCCAAGCCGATATTCTCGACAACATGGCGGGCGCGCGCCAAACAGCAGAGTTGTTCCTGATGATGCGTAATCATCCCCGGCCGATCGTTGCCGCTGTTCAAGGACGGGCGTTGGCCGGTGGATGCGGTCTGGCTACTGCATGCGATATTATCCTCGCCGCTCAATCCGCCCAGTTTGGCTATCCCGAGGTCAATATCGGGTTTGTCCCGGCCATGGTTATGGCGATCCTGCGCCGGTCGATCTCGGAGAAAGCCGCATTTGAATTGGTTGTTACCGGCGAAGCTGTTTCCGCAGCCCGTGCCCGTGAACTCGGCTTGATCCACCGCATCTACCCCGACGATCAATTTCTCTCAGAAGTAACGGTTTATGCGGAACGTCTGGCATCCAAGTCAGCCTCCGCCATCATGCTGTCCAAGCGCCTTCTCTACAACATGGATTCAATGTCGTTCGAAGCCGCTCTTGAAGCCGGCGTCGAAATCAACGCAATTGCCCGCATGACCGAGGACTGCCGTAAGGGAATCAAAAGATTTATTAAAAAAACTTAATCAAATACATTACTCGAATCCATTTTTTTCAGTTTCTTGACCCCACTTTCCCTGTTTTTTCGCGTTTAGTCATATAGGCGCAGTTTGTCCATGAAACGGACGGTTCAATGCCGTCCGCTTCATGGTATGTGTTTCACCGGATAAGCCCTTCTTAGGTTCTGTTGAAGTTATAAGAGGAGAACGATGCTTCCACAGAAAAGTTTGGGAGTAGAACAGGCTCCTTCGCCGGCCCGTTTCACCTGCGGGCTTTCTCTACTCCCTAAAAGGCCATACTCGCAAAGAATGTGGCCTTTTTTATTTTTACGCGCTATAAGAATCTGGAACAACATCAATGTTGACGAACTGGCCCGTAGTGGATTTGTTTGGTGATTCTGAATTCTGGGCCTCAAACCGGCGTAAGAGATCCGGCTCAGCTGTTGCCAGCGGTACTAACATGCCCTCCAGCATCACGGCCACTCCATTTTCCAGCGCCCAGTGAACTGCCTGCTCTTCCAGCTTTTCCGGTTGTCCGCCTGCCAGTGCGGCACGGGCCTGGGAGTCATTGATGAAAATAATCTTTTCCTGGCCAACGCCCAGACGGCTGTCAAGAAGCATGAAGTTTCCCGGGACAATTTCTATGACCGAGAGCGCAGGTGCTACTTCCTGATTTTTCCAGGCTGCCTGCCAATGTTCAACTTCCTCGGCCAGAGCGCGAATTACATCGGGCATTTCGTGGCTCTCGCACTTGTAGTCGCCCACAAAGTGATATGCCAGTTGTCTTAAGGGCGCATCAGAGGAAAACACTGAGCTATAGGAGGCCATAGGACGCACATTCCGAATCCCATACTGTTCAGCCCTGTCGAAGTAAGGGCTGAACCGGTCAACAGACAGATGGTACACCCCGGTTGGCGGATTCAGATGCCGGAGGAGGGGGACTAGCTTGTGTGTTTCGATGTAGTAGTCAATCCTGTCATTCGGAAATCCATAGAGCAAGTTCCAATTCACCGAAACTCCCGCAGCCCTTGCATAGCGGAGCAGGTTTATATTCTGCTTCGCCGTGACGCCTTTGCTCATCAGTTTCAGCAAGCCTGTAGACAGCGCTTCAATTCCTGGTTGAATGACATCGATGCCTGCCTTCCTCAACGCGATTACCTTTGCCAGAGAGAGGTTGGATTTTTGTTCATAGAAGATCTGCAAGTTCGATTGTGACTCTGCCAGTCTGGGTAGCAGGGTCTGGAAATAGCTATATGGCATGATGTTGTCCACCATGAAGATGCGCTTGGAAGGATACTTGGCAGCCATGCTCTGGATGTCAGCCATCGCGCGCCAAGCGTTGCGTTCCCGGAAGGACATGGTTTTGCCATTGATTCCGCAGAATGTGCAGTGCTGTTTCTGCCCCCACCAGCAGCCCCTGCTGGTTTCGTACGGTAGCCACGCATCCTGGGCGATGGTAGTTTTACTGTTTGGGAGAAACAGCGCCAGTTGTTCAAAGTATTCGTCAAACTCCGGCGTGGGGAGTGAATCCATGTCCATGCAGGGCTGGCCCCGAATGATCCTTGTAGCCGGGAGCGTTCCATTCTGCCGATAATCTTCAAGAAACTGAGGAAAAGTAATCTCGCTCTCACCCGAAAATATGAAATCGATGGGAGCATGAAGTTTGGCGATGCCTTCGCCCATTTCGCCTTCGCAGTTCGAGCCTCCCAGCAGGCTGATACATTGAGGGCGACGTTCTTTGATAGCGCGCAGAATCGCCACACTGGCTGCAGTCTGCTCAAATGTGGAAGTGCAGCCCACGATAGCGGCTCCACTTTCGCATACTCCAATTGCCAGTTGGTTGGTCCATTCAGCCGTTGTTTCCTGCAGGCGCTGCATTTCTTCGAACGAGATGTTGAAGTTCAGCCTGGAACCTGAGTGGGCCTGATTGTGTGGCTGATAAAGGACAGATGTCTGAATCGGCTTTGTATTGAATGCAATGCCGGCAAAAAAACTTTCCCCTGCAAGGTGGCAGGTGGGAGCATAGCAAATTGCCGAATACGCGGATTCGCTGATCTCTCGGGCCAGTAACAAACTGGCATAGACTACACGGACATTGAATCCCCGGCGCTTGGCACAAGCTTGCAATAGATGTGCAGCAAGGCAAGGCCGGTCAATTCCAGCAAATGGAGGAACAATGATTACTACTTCCGCCTTGCCGAGTAAAGAGCGCAATTCAAGAACAAAAGACATAAAGATCGAATGCTGATCGTGCTGACAGGCCGGCATAATATTCAGGACTATTGACCATCAACTTGGACAATAATAAAACAGGGCGCAGTGGGTGCTGGCTGCTTGGTTGTCAATAAGGCCAAGCTGTCCATTAGCTTTGTTGCTTGCTCCTGGGAGAGTGTGAGGCCCGCCTGTTCTAGAAATGCGACGGGATCTTTCAGGAACTGGCTGCGAAGTTCAGCGCTGGAATTTAGCTCCTGCTGAAGACCTGCTAGATCAATCATGGGGGACCTCTTGGAAAGGCAATATTCTTGAACTGTAAATGGCCAAACTTAAATGAGTCAAGAAATAATTGATCTAGATGCCAACAGATATATAGATGTTTATCTATAGTTTTATGGATGTTGTTTCAAAATAAATAATATCCATGATACTACTCATATTATTTATTGTTAACTATATATATTGAGTGAATATACTTTTATTTGTATGCTGCTGGCGCTGGAAGAGTCTCAGATCGCATGGAGATGGATCTGCAGGGTGTCCGATTTCTGTAATTAGTTGTTAATGGTTCAATGGAAACTATAAGACTATTTTCACGCGGTGTCAGGAACGCCCAGGCTGCGGCAGAGAGCGCGAAATCTGGGTTCAGAGCGGATGGAATCGAACACCGGCCATACTCCTATGGTGGAAATGTCCGGGTTGCGTATTTTGAATGCGTGTTCCAGGTAGTCCAATGCCCGCGAAGTTTCATTCAGCCCGGCCAGTAGATAGGCAATATGAACAGGTGAAATATATTTCCCGGCAGCCAGTTGTTCCAGGTCGTCAAGGATCGCGCGTGCTTCCTCCATATGGCCTGCAACGGCATGGATGCGGCCGAGCATAGCACGGGCCGATGCGCTGCACTCCGTCAACTCTACGGCACGTTGCAGAGACGCTATGGCTTCAGGATACATTTCTTTTTTTTCGTACGCCTGGCCCAGAGCATAGTGCGCGATGCCAAATGTCGGCTCCATTTCCACGACCGTGAGCAACTCCCGTATCGCATCATCATAACGCCGCTCGAAATAGAGTTCTGACCCGATTGAGGTTTTGATCACCAGAGACAGCGGATCAAGTTCGTGGGCCAGTTGAAGTTGAGCGCGCGCCTCTGAGAATCGTGCTTGGGCCAGCAGACAGGGTGCTGCGTACCACTGGTGGGCCGTGGCGTAATTAGGGTCCAGTTCGAGCGCACGCCGAAAGGACTGTTCGGCGCCTGGTAAGTCGAGATCATAGAGCGCTTGGATAACTCCGGAAATGCAATGGGCCTCTGATAGTTCGGGATCAAGAGCCAGGGCTTTCTGGACGGTATCCTTGGCTCGGGGAAAAGCTTCGTCCGGAGGCTGAGTTCCATAGGTTCCCTGAATAGCATAGCAATTAGCAAGACCCGCCATGGCCGGAGCAAATTCGGGGTCATGGGCGATTGCGAGGCGAAAATTTTCCGTGGCTTTTTGCAGATTGCTGGGTGTGCGCTTGTTGGAAAAATAAAGGCCTTTCAGGAAATAATCATGAGCCTCTGTGCTTTTCGTTCTATGCTTCATCAATAGCGAACCATCCGTCCTAAGCTTCGTCTTCAACTGGCGGGATATTGTATCCGCAATTTCTTCCTGCACGGCAAAAATGTCTTCTATTCCCCGATCATACCCTTCAGCCCAAATATGGCATCCTGCGTCCGCATCGAAGAGTTTTACCGTCACCCGCAGGCGTTCGCCATTTTGCCGTACTGTCCCCTGTAGTAGAGCGCCTACCTGAAGCTGGCGGGCAATCTCTGGGGCTTCCAAGGTCGTTTGCCGGTAGCGGAAGGAGGAGTTTCGGGCCACAACCCGGAGCCCTTCTACTTTCGTCAAAGCTCCCATCAACTCCTCCGTCAAGCCGTCGCTGAAGTATTCATTTTCAAAATTTGGGCTCAAATTGATGAAGGGTAAGACAGCGATCGATAGCTGGGAGGCAGGCAGGTTGGTGGCGGCCAGAACTTCGGTGGCGCGCGATGGGTTCGCCATAAGTTCTTCCATTGCTTTTACCAGAACTTCAGCCTCCTGGAATCGCTGGGCAGGATCCACCGCAAGGCAGCCCAGAATGAATGATTCCAGGCGGGTCCCAACTTCCTTCACATAGGTTCGGGGAGAAACCGGAGGTCTTTTCAATCGCTCCACCAGTCCGGTGAAAGGCGTCTTCTCTGAAAATGGTTTCCTGCCCGCAAACATCTCATACATCATTAGTCCTAATGCATAGATATCGGTCGCTGGCGAGACGTTGCCTCCTTCGATCTGTTCAGGCGCCATATAAGAGGTGGTTCCAACCGTTTGTCCTTGTCCGGTCAAAGTGTATGAAGAAAGGTCATCCTGCCATCCGGAATCCTCGGATGCTCGCGCCACGCCGAAGTCAGTAACAACTGCTCTGGGTGCATCATTTGGCATGGCGGCAGCACAGAGAATTACATTCGAAGGTTTCAGGTCCCGGTGGATGACTCCGGCCGTGTGGGAAGCGGCCAAGGCTCGGGCGACTTGGCAAACAATCGGGAGCGCTTCAGTCACCGCCATACGGCCCTGCCGGCCAAGTCGGTCTCTCAGGGTCTCCCCCTGGAGGAACTCCATGGTCAGGAAGAAAATCTCTCTTCCCAACTCCTCGCACATGCACTGCTCCAGATCGAAGACCCGGCAAACGTTGGGATGGGTGATTCGGCGCGCGAAAGAAACCTCCTGTCTGAAACGCGCGATGGTTTGTTCTGACAACATATCGGGGCGGACTATCTTTAGCGCAATATGTCCCTTCAGGCGACGATCAGTTGCCTGGTACACCTCGCCCATGCCTCCATGTCCCACAAACCTGAGAATCTGAAATCTGCCGTTGATCATCTGGCCGGATGCAAAAGTTGGTTGGCGCTGGCAAGGTGTGTTGCCTGTGCCTGTCGATGCACCGGAGGATTGCAGAAAAGCACCAGCCTGGTCGTAGCTTTCCAATAGATCGTTCACCTCTAAAAATAGCAGCGGATCATGCCCGCAGCTCTCGGTCACGTAGGAAGCCCTGGCTACAGGAGACAGTTCAAGAGCGGCATCAAAGATTTCTTTCACCTTGTCCCATTGCGTCGCGTTCATCTCGTGATCTCCCGATAGAGCCAGGCGCGGGCCGCTCTCCAGTCACGTCGTATGGTACGCACGGAGATATTCAGTGCTTCTGAGATTTCTTCTTCGGTCAGTCCGCCAAAGAATCTGAGTTCGACAATCCTGCATTGCTGCGGATCCAGTTCTTCAAGCCTGGAAAGGGCGTCATCGAGCATGATCAACTGAGAATAATACTGTTGCCGAACCATAGCATCACAATCCAGGGGCATGGTGACGATGGCATCCAAGGAAAGCTTTTCTCCCATGCCTCCGCGTTTTTGGGCCTGGCTGGAACGGGCATGGTCTATTAAGACCCTGCGCATGATTTGCGCGACAATCCCGAAAAAATGACCGCGATTCTGCCAATTGGAGTCCTTCTGGTCTACCAGCTTGAGATAGGCTTCATGAACCAGGGCGGTAGCCTCAAGACTATGATTGGTTCGTTCGCGACTAAGGCATTGATGTGCCATTTTTCGGAGTTTGGAATATACCAGGGGCATCAGCCTGTCGACTGTGTCGCGTTTGCGACCCTTCAGCGCAGCTAATAGCTGGGTAATTTCACCTGTGGGTGAAACCATAGGAGTCGAGGCTCCTGGGCAGATTGGATTAGGGAATTCTACATCATTTCGAAATTACTCCAACTCAAGGGGCTGGATAGGCAGGCGCGTGTTTATTGGAAATCGTTAATATTCTATTTGGCTTGCCAAGGCCGGTAAAACTATCATCATTGAAGTTCTCTCACTCCATAGGTGTTTGAGATAGATTCTCTGGAACCATTCATGAGCGGGACAAAGGTCCAATTTCAATTTGGTCTCACCAACAAAACTGAAGAGATTTTCAGGCGGTCATAGAGGCGTAGATAAAAATGACCGATGCCGGCCAGTCCCAGCATCAAATCCGGAGTCTCTTCTCCGTTCAAGATGCCGCACGGCCATGCTTTTTTCCCGGTACCATATTTCTGCAGCGCATCCTCAGCTATCTGATGCACGGCTTGAAGGCTCTCTCCATCCGCCAGCACATCGCCGGCATAGGTCAACAACTCGGCGTTTCCAAAGTGTCCATGACAGAGAGAATAATTCCCTTGGCCGTCGGCGAGGGCGCTTTTCAATACCCTGGTTGTTGTTTTCACAGCAATCTCGGCTTCAGTCCGGCAGTCCTGGTCTCCAAGAAGCTGAAACGCCCGTACTCGTGACAAACCTATTCCCGGAGCCCCGTGGCACCATCCAGCTACGTAGGACAACTCTCCGGCCTCCGAAGAACCACGAAAGTCCGGCCAGTTTTCCCATGTGGGACTATACCAATGCCGCTCGTATCGAAATGCTTCCTGGGCAGCAGTTAAGAAACGCTCTTCGGCGCTCTTGGCATGTAGCTCAAGCAGAGACCACGCGACACCCGCAGTTCCATGTGAGAATCCAACCAGGTTGTTGCGGAACTGATGCTCTCTTGCTGACCAAGACCAACCGTCACCGCCCCGGCTGGCGCTTTGCAACAGCATGTCTCCATGCTGCAGCGCCAAATTGAAGAGAAACTCATCGCCGTAAGCGTCATGCAGTTTGAGGAGCACTGGTATCACTCCGGCGCTGCCCGTTACGACGTCCCAGCGGCCCGAATTCGCGTGGGAATCGGACAACTGGCGCAGCACAGCAAGACTTTGCTCCGCAAAGTTTTGCCCACCAAAGATCTCAGCCATCTCGGCCAGAACGTAGGCCAACCCGGTCAGTCCTGAATAAAATCCAAAGTTATCGGCAGCGCTCAATCTGTCCAACTGCGAAAGAGCATAACGAATTGCGCCTTCGGCAGTTTTTCTGAAGTCTGGCTCCGGTGCGCAGCGAAATAAATAAGTAAGGAACAATCCGATACCGCTGGTTCCTGAATAGAGATCTGGTCCTGAGAGACGGCGCGTGACTTGCCATTGCGATCCCTTGTATTCAACGGCGGCGCCGATCCAGTTGCAGCAGTCGCCGGACCATAAGGCATCACTACAAAGACGCACCCCAATCTCCTCTGCGGAGCGCAGAAATTTAGCTGTACTCATAAACTTTCTCGCTTCAAAATTTTCCGAATGCGTACGTACGCGAAAAAATGATTTCCAACGCGAATAAGCTCCAGATTTGGAACTTTCTTCATTTTTTGCTGTTTGGAACAGAGAAATTAAAACCAAATATATACCGCATGTAAGCTAATGAAAATAAACGTTTTAATTTGAATAATGATTATCGGGCAGATAATTAGAAATATTAAAAAATATTAAATTACTCTAATAAATTAGAAATACCATGTTATTATATTTGAGAATTTTAATCTAGTTGCCCAAAGAGGCAACAAAAAATGAGAGGAAAGAAAAAATGCAAAAACTGAATTTGACCCAAGAGGTTCTTACGCATCTCACTGACGTGAAACCCAATGCAGACATTGTAAATACGACAGTACCGCAGGTCTGCCCAACTTGCTCCGCGCCGCCCAGCAAGAGATAACAATCTAGCAACAACGAAGTTTTGGCGAAGTGAAATGCCTGGGGAGTTGCCGGAAAGAGATTGCTGTTAATTTCAACCTGGCAACTCCCTTTGTTTTTATAGATTTTTGAGTTTTTCTGCTGATCCGATCCCATCCGCTCGAATTCAATAGTCCACACGAAATCCAAGAACTGTCAACTCCGAAGATCCTTCCCAAAAATCGAAGGTGAGACGTGGAGCGATTATTTTGCTACTAAATTCAATGGATTGACATTTCCATAAGTTCTAATTATTAAACTCTTGTCTTTGCACAGTACTATGTTGGAGTCAGATTAGAATTCCCAATTCTGGAAACATTAGAAGGAAGATTAATTAGAACAATAGATTAGAAGATAAAAATATTATGAATGGTTAAAGACGTCGATGATGAAGATAATGCCCCTTGATTTCCTGTGAGAATCTGCTAATTAGATAAAAATTTACTAACTTTTATGCTATTGTGCTCGTCGCACTAACAAAAATCGTGGTGCAAAAAAATGAAATAACGAAGAGAGGTTTTGTGATATGAAAAAAACTATGAAGATACTTGATCTAAATCAAGAGAGCGTGAGGAATCTTACTCAATCCGGAACATCACAAGGCGATGACTTTATGGGAACATATGCTCCACCTTATTGCCTCACCTGTTCCGCGCCACCACCGCAAGGTGATCAGCATTGATATCTTAACTAAGGCAGAGAAACGCCTCCCCCCTTTGCCTTAACCTCCGTTGCGCATTGTGTTCCGGGCTCCCACTCAAAAGGCTGCCACAAAAGTTCGGGTAGACAATGTGAATAGAGGGTTAAATTAAATGTGAAATGAAGTGAAGCATGAAAGAAGGCGTATCAATCTCCCGCCTGGTTGAAAGTAGCAGATGATGATGAGTTCAACTCGAATAGGACCGTTCGTATAGTTTGGAAAAGAACGGCCGAATTAATTGGCTTCGCTACGTACCCATCCATTCCCGATTCAAGGCAGCGTTCCCGGTCCCCCTTCATCGCGTGAGCAGTCATAGCAATCACAGGAATATGCCGCAGGGTATTTTGCTCCTGGCGTCGAATAAACTGGGTAGCCCGGTATCCGTCCATCTCCGGCATCTGCACGTCCATAAGCACCAAGTCAAAAGGCGCCTGCTCAAGGCACGCCAAAGCCTCTTTGCCGTTATGGGCCACGATTACTTCATGGCCGTGACTCTCCAGGAGCCGTACTGCCAATTTCTGATTGATGACATTGTCTTCGGCCAGCAATATTCGCAAAGGTGGCAAAGGAGCATGCGGGACTCCGCCAACGATGTTGTCAGCGGCAACATCCGTCTCTTCAGCAACTTTCATCAAGACGGTGAAATAAAATCTGGAGCCTATGCCTGGTGTGCTCTCGACCCAAATTTGGCCTCCCATGAGAGAAATCAAGTGAGAGGAGATTGCTAATCCCAGCCCGGTACCGCCGAATCGTCGCGTGGAAGAAGCATCGGCCTGGTGAAATGCCCTGAATATGGCCTGCTGTTGCTCTGGAGGAATGCCGATGCCGGTGTCTGCCACGCAGATCTTCAGCGCTATTTCATCCTCGGAACGATTTTGCAAATCGGCAGAAATCGTGATCTTACCCTGGTCGGTAAACTTAAGCGCGTTGCCGACAAGGTTTACCAGCACTTGCTTGAGTCTTGCCGGATCGCCTATGACCCATTCCGGAATCTCAGAGGCGACGCGGCATGACACCCCTATGTTCTTCTCGCGCGCCCGTATCGAGAACATCTGCTCAACTTCTTCGATGACTTGAGCGGGGCGGAATTCTTCGGAAGACAACTCCAATTTGCCGGCTTCGATTTTAGAAAAATCCAAAATGTCGTTCAAAACGCCCAGCAGGAGCTTGGCCGAATATCCGGCTACGCCCAAGATCTCAGTTTGCTCCGGGCTCAACCCGGTCTGCGTTGCCACCTCCAGCATGCCCAGGACGCCGTTGAGCGGAGTCCTGATCTCGTGACTCATATTGGCCAGGAACTCACCCTTGGCACGGGTTGCGGATTCGGCGGCTTCTTTGGCCTCTCGTAATTCCCGTGTCCGCTCATCGACGAGCGAAACCAGGCGGCGCTCTGTCGCTTGCATGGCGAAGATGCGCAGCAGATTCAGCCCGACCCCGACTAAAATCAGGGCCAACCCGCACAGAACTTTAAATAAAAGGGTCTGGGAAAAACGAGGTTCGAGAACAAACGAAAAGGGTTCTCCTTCATTCCAGATCCCATCGCTATTAGAGCCTCTGACTTTGAATGTGTAGGCCCCGGGAGGGACATTCGTATAGGGAGCCACGCGCGGCGTTCTGGCATCCACCCAATTCTTGTCAAAGTCTTCCAATTTATATTGGTAATTTACGTCTTGCTGGCCAAGGTAAGTAAGAGCGGCAAAATTAAACTGAAGTTTGCCTGCGCCTACGGGCAAGTGCGCGCCAGTGCCGATTAGCTTATCGTCGACAAGCACTTTTTCAATTACAATCGGCGGCGGGGGAGCATTGGCCTGGAAATGCTCAGGATCGACCTCAACCACGCCTTTGGTGGAGGCAAAAAGCAATTTTCCATCAGCAGTCTTCCATCCCATGGCCTGCATGGCGCCGTTAAATTCGGAGTCCAATAGGCCATCTTTGGTGCCATATAAGACAGGTGGAATATCGCTCCGCTTATGGTCGGCGAAATCATTCAAGTCGCTCTTGCGCACCCGGGACAAGCCCCGGTTCGATGTCATCCATAAATAGCCGCTGTTGTCTTCGAGAACGCTCCAAATGGTGTCGTCGAAAAGGCCGTCTTTCATTTTGAACGAGGTGAGGTGTCCCGCGCGCCATCGGATGAGACCCAAGCCAAGAGTTGCGATCCACAAATCGTGATTGGCGTCTTCGTGGACGCAAAGCGCGGTGCCGGATTTGCCACTCTCTTCTTCAATCGGATAATTGACAAAGCCAGCGCTGGTGAGTTCGACTAATCCATTCGAAGTGGCAAACCATAGATTACCCAGGCTATCTTCGGTGATGCTGTGTACCTGGTTGGATGCCAGCCCATTCTTTTCCGAAAAAAAAGTAAACTTACCATTCTTGAGCCGCGCTAAAAATGCATCCTGCCGGCTGCCGTTGCTGATCCATAGATTTCCTTGCCGATCGGCATATA
>Ga0209166_10002950_pt1 | contig 12522 bp, 9 predicted proteins | sample Coa_R1_3_FD_187151 | JGI IMG/M metagenome (GOLD analysis project Ga0209166, IMG submission 187151) | Surface soil microbial communities from Centralia Pennsylvania, which are recovering from an underground coalmine fire - Coalmine... | ecosystem: Environmental > Terrestrial > Soil > Unclassified... | reverse complement strand
CGCCGAAAAGCATAGTTCGGACACGCCTGGAATCGCTCCTGCAACGACCGTAAGAAAGCGAAAAACAGAAGAAAACATGCAGCACTGCCGGAAATTGGACTGAAAACTCAGGTTGCGACACAGACTCGCCTGCCCTGAGCGGAGTCGAAGGGCCAGGGCTGGGTAAAGGTAAAGCAGCAAGAAAAGTCTCTAGCGCCGTAGGCGCGGCACAATCCGTTTCTGATTTCTGCGCAACGCCAGGGCTACGAAACTCGCCCTACCTACTGGCGGGCCGCACCTGCTCGCACCCGATTGCAGCACCGCCGTGCAGCCCTTACTCTATATGCCTCCACCGCCACAAGTGAAGCAGAATTAAGGAACCTCGTCGTTAATTTGGATGTTCTGGGCGGCGGCTATCAACCAACCACTATTCTGACGGGTGACCACAAATATGAGTAACCCGTGCCGTGGTTTCTGCGCTAGCTTATCCCCGAGCAATTCCCAGTTCACGTGAGCGATGGCCACGTCGGTTCGAAGGAAGCGCACATCGATTTGAGTGAACCGAAGTGTGCTGTCCTTGAAGGCTCCGTAAACCGCGGCTGTCTGCCCAGCAATCTGGGTACCCTCGGGAATTGTGCCGTGCAACCATGCTGTATTCATCTGAATCTGTTCTCGTCCCTTCCACCGGGACCCTACCACGTTGACGAAGTCAGCGTCCGGCGCAAAAAGCTTCCCAAAGGCCACCATATCGTGGCGGTTCCAAGCGGTTGAAAAACCCAGCACAGCGCTTCTCGCGTCCTGCGCGTCATCCGGCACAGCAACAGCCGACGCTCCGAGGAAAGCCATCAAGGCCAGAGTTGCAACCAAGCGGGAAGGTTTACTCATCACGTGTTCACCTCGCTGCATTGTTTCGACGATGGGGTCATGAATTGCGAACGCCCGGCCGGGCACCCCAGGTTTGATTTTGAAACCTGGGCCTCTTCTCCTTCAGCAGTTGGCTCACAGCAGACCATCAGGGCCTGGCGGCGTTACCTTGTGGCCTGAAACTGGCCAGCGCTTGGGTCTCATCTTCAAAAGTCGGGATAAACTCTGCTAGGCGGATAACCCGCAGCACATCCTGCACTCGGCCACGCGGACAGAGCAATTTCAGACTGCCACCCTGACGGCTAAGGGAAACATACGTGGCAACGACGGCGCTGATCCCCATACTATCCAATTGCGTCACATCTTCCAGGTTCAGCAACAACTTCCGCACGCCTCGGGCCACCAGTTTTTTCAGATGGACGTTCAGCAGGTCGCTGTCAGCGCCGATGGTCACTCTTCCCTGCAGGTCCAGAATCGTGACATCAGCGGATTCTCGGATTGAGAATTGAAGGCCCACACCATCCACGCCGCATTCCTGGCCAATCTGTGGGCGATTCAATCACACCATCCCGCGCCCTGTCTACAGAAGATTCGCGCGCATTACCGCGGCCCCACCCTGTCTAACCGCAAAGAGTCGAAGGATCTCTCTTTATCCGATGAGGATAGTCATCCTGAGCCCCAGATGCTTTTACGGGGCGAAGGATCTCTCTTCCAACTTTAAGTATTTACAGGACTTAGAAATTCCTTTACAACACTCAGTCCTGTGAACATTTTACCCGCTCTAACTTCTAGCATCCAAAGCACTTATGTATGACTTGACAAATCTTAATTCTGTAGTATAATAGCTTGTTCGATTGGGGCCGGATCATCCCGCCTGGCCGCCGCAGCCTTGGCGATGGACGCTGCCCCGTGAGTCCCCAGTGCCTGCCCGCCCCGCAGTCTCTAAAATTCCTTCGCCAGAAATCCACTCTCTCTGCCTCTACAAAGTTCCGTATATTCTTCCAAGTTCCGTATACTCTAACTCCTTTCTTTTCACACTCTTCTCAAAACTGCCGGGGTGTACCCACTTTCTTCCCATTCCGGCACTCGCCACTCGCCACTCGTCACTCGCCACTGCCTCTGCAAATTTGCCCCTTTGTTTTCAATCAGTTGCAAGATGCTCCTCCCGCAACCCTTTTCTTTTCAAGCTTTTGCATTGTTGCCGGGGGGTGGTATTCCCCTCCCCTCCGCCGCACCTCGAGTCTTACTTGAACTCTCTGCCTTCGTACCCCGCATCCGGCATCGCCGCGTGCGGGGATTGCATTTCGCCATTTCTCTCGGATCTCCGATCTCTGCTCACGCCGGTCGCCGCACTGTCAACTGTGACCGGTCGGCTGCCGGCTTCTTCCGCCTCGTTCGCCACTCGTCACTCGCCACTCGCCACTATCCCTTTTCTTCCGCTTCAATTCTCCGGTCCGCCGCCACTTCGCCGAGTTTCTGCACCGCGCCCGAGGGCCAGCGAATCTCGACACTCGCTTTGCGATCTTCGCCCAGCCCAAAGTGCGCCGTCAGGTCGCTGCTCGAAGCGTACCCGACGCAATTCGTCACGCAGCGCGATTGCGTCCGGCTCGCCGACTTGCACGTCACCTGCGCTCCAATCGCCGAGCGGTTACTTTTCTTCCCCTTCAGCCGCACCTGCAGCCAATGCCGCCGCGGGCTCCGGTTCCACCAAAGCTCGACGCGCTCCCCAATCGCCGTCACCGCCGCATCCAGTCGCCCGTCCCGGTCAAAGTCCGCAAACACCGCTCCGCGATGCATCCGCGCCAGCGCAAACTCTTTCCCGGCCGCGTCCGAAACGTCGGCGAACTTGCCTCCCGCGTTCCGGAAGATGCGATTCGGCTGCGCATCCTTCGCCTCAAACCCGCCTCCGGCCACAAACAGGTCCAGCCATCCATCGTTATCCAAATCCACCAGCCCGCATCCCCACCCGCTCCACGGTCGGCTCAACGCCAGCAGCCCCGTGGACGCGCTTCCGTCCCCAAACGAGCTGCCCCCATTCAAAAACACCTCGTACGTTTCATTTCTCAGTCCGGTCATCACCAAATCCGGCCGGCCATCGCCGTCAATATCGCCAAAGTCCGCGCCCATCCCGGAAATGTTGCGCCCATCGCCGTTGTACGCCACTTCGGCTTCCGTACCAATCTCCTGGAAGCCCTTTCCGGCCGGCCGAAACAGCAAATTGCGCGCATTGTCATTGGCCACGAACAACCCGGGCCGCCCATCGCCTGCAAAATCCGCCATCGCGATGCCCATTCCCTTACCCAGCACTTCGGGGAATCCGTCTTTGGAGGTCACCTGCATGAACGTGCCGTCTCCATTGTTATGAAAAAGCTGCATCGGCTCCGCGCGATACACATCCGGATGGCAATAGCCGCCGCAAACCGGGTCGCTCTCCGGCGTCCAGTCGCAATAATTGGAGATAAACAGGTCCAGTCGCCCGTCCCCGTCGTAGTCAATCCACGCCGCGGCAACGGACCACAACTTCTTCAAGCCCGGCGCGCCGAATCCGGCTTGTTCCGTGACGTCCGTAAACGTTCCATCGCCATTGTTCCGGTACAGCTGATTGCCATGAACGCCTACGATGAACAAATCCTCATGCCCATCATTGTTATAGTCGCCCACGGCCACGCCCATGCCGTAGCCTTGCCCCGTAAGTCCTGCTTTTTCCGTCACGTCGCTGAAGGTCCCGTCGCGATTGTTGCGATAAAGCCGGTTCCAGTATTCCTTCCCCGTTTTGATAAGCGAAGGCAGCGCCGCGCCGTTCGCGCAAAAAAGATCCGGCCAGCCGTCGCTGTCAAAATCAATCACGCCGAGCCCGCCGGGCAGCGTTTCAACCTGATATTTGCGCCCTTGCGCGCCGTTCCGCAGCACAAAATCCAATCCACACGAAGCCGGCGCAAGCTCAAATCGAATTGGCCCGGCAGGAGGATGCGCCGCGGCCGGATGCCGCGCGACGCCGCGGGAAGATTGTGCAGAAACGAGTTGCAGGAAAGGATGCGCGAGGCCGGGAAAGGGCTCCGCGGAAGAGAGCCTTAGAAAAGGATGAGCAAGAGTAAAAGGAGATAATTTTGCCGCTCTGGAAAGGAAGCCGCGTCTACTGGTGATCATCGGGGCTCGCGGGGACGCTCTTCGGGCCGTGTTGCTGGACCCTGACCATGCTGTTGAAAAAGATTGGAGAGGCGGTCCGACTCCGCCGCTGCAGTTTGCGCCTCCTGCTCGCGGCCCAGCTTGCGCAGCACGCTGGCAAGCATCGCATGCAGCGCCCCGCGCTCATCCGGATAACCCGCCGACAGCGCCGGTCGCAAATTCGCAAGCGCCTCTTGCGCCTGCCCGCTTTGCGCGTAAGCAATTCCGAGTTGCACGCGCGTCCACGCGTCGTTTGGCCGCAGGGCAAGAAGTTTGTTCAAGGATTCGAGCGCGCTCGGATAATCTCTCTCGTTCATCGCGATCGACGCGAGCAGCCGCAACGACACCGCGCGCCGCGGATCAAGCGCCAGCGCCTCCCGCGCGGCAGTCTTCGCGCGTTGCATGTCGCCGATATTTTCGTAAGCTTGCGCGATTCGCTCCGCCAACATCGGGTCGCGCGGCTGCAAGCGCCGCGCCTTTGCGTATTCCTCGGTGGCGGCTTGCGGATCGCCTTTCACGCGCACGAGAAAATCTCCGCGCACGCGGTGAAAGACGGCTTGATTGGGCAGCGCGCCAAGTCGAGCGACCGCGCGCTCGGCCTCGGAGGCGTAACAAAGTTCGAGCCAATACGCCGCCGTTTCGGCTCCGGCTTCGAGACCGCGCTCCAGCGCAGAAATCGCTCGAGCGCATTCGTTCAATTCGGCCAGCGCAACACCGCGCCGAAACCATGCGGCCGGCCCTTCTGAAGGCGGCTCGGGCAGCGCCGCCAACTGTTCCCATCGTTCGTCCGCGAAAAGCTGCTCTTCTCCTCCCGGACTTTCGGTCGCGGGAAATTGTATTTTTTCCACGCATGCCGTGGAATTTTCTCGCGCGCACTTCCAAATTTCGCCTGCAACATTTTGGGGCGGCACAAGATTCCGCGGCCACGCTTGCAATTCCTGGCGAAGGATTGCAGGCGAGCGGCTTCCCAACTCCAGGAGATGTTCTTCCGCCTGTTTCCAATCGCCGTGCGCTGCAGCCAACATCGCTTCCAGCCGCAGCGTCCATAACTCTCTTGGCTGTCGCTCGAGCGCGGTCTTCAGAGTCGAAGCGGCCTCCACTCGCATGCCGTGCCGCACTTGTTCCACGCCCAACTCGCCCCAGATTCCTTGCTGCTCTGGATCCGCCGTTGCAGACCGCCGCAACAGCTCCTCTCGCGTCTCCGGCCCACTATGCAAGCCCTCCGCCTCCAGCCTGAGAACCACTGCCATCCCGCTCTGCAAACTCCTCAGCTCCAAATTGAGCGAACGAAACCGCTCCAAATCGAAATCCGCCCACTTCATCCACAACTCCACCGATCCTGGAGTTCGCTCAAGCTCCTTCTGAAATGTTTCTGCTGCTGTGGCGTAGTCGGCCCCTCTGCCGTTCGCTGTTTCTTTCCTCAGCGGAGGCGCAGAATCCTGGCGAGCCACTGCGACCGGAACAAATGCAATTGGAACAATGGCTTGCAGGAAGAGATTTGCGGCCAGATAGGTGTCACGAAAACCCGCCTTCATGCGCAAATCATAGCACCCTAGTCTATGAAACCCATCGCTTGCCGCAACCCGCGGCCGGAGTTTCAGGCGAGGACGAATCGGACGCTGGGCTGCCACGCGCAAGATCCTCAGGGGCCCGCGTTCCCTTGCATTGGAAACGGCAATCCCTCAGACCCAGGCCGCGGCGTCTCCATTTTTCGCGAAACGAAATATGCGGTAAGCCGTCTTACCTATAGACATCTATGGGAGGAGTGTTGACCAAGCCTAAAGCCGACGTTTTGCAGGGCACTTTGGCCCTTTTAATTCTCAAGACGCTCGTGCGTGGCCCGATGCACGGTTACGGGATCACGCTGCACATTCAGCGCGTTTCGAGCGACGCTTTGCGGGTTGAGGAGGGATCGTTGTACCCGGCGCTGCACCGCATGGAGCAGGAAGGATGGATTCGCGCCGAATGGGGCACGTCCGAAAACAATCGCCGCGCTCGCTACTATCGCCTGAGCGAAGCAGGCCGCAAACAATTAGCCGCGGAAGAAAAGAATTGGGCGAGGCTGACGCAAGCGGTTGCCGCGGTTTTGGATTTCGCGTGAAGTTCGGGGCTCGCTTCCCTTGCCCGTGGCGCTCACGGTTTCCGTGAAAAGCGCCGGAGGCAAAAAGCGTGAAAGGGCCGCTCGATTTTTATGTTGAATGGCCGCTGGAATTCGCGCAGTGAGATGAAGAGGAGTTCACTGAGCAAGTTCACTGAAAAGGGAGCTGAAAACCATGTCCTTGCTTTCCCGCCTCAAGGGCTTGTTGCAGATCGGCAGGCTCGAACGCGACCTCGATGAGGAGTTGCGCTCGCACATCGAAATGCGCGCGGCCGACAACGTTGCGGCTGGAATGCCTGTGGAGGAAGCCCGTTACGACGCCCAGCGCCGGTTTGGCAACTCCACGCTGCTGAAGGAAGACACGCGTGCTGTAGACATCGTCGGTTGGATGGAAACCACCGGGCAGAATCTTCGCTACGCGGGACGCATGCTGCGGCGAAGTCCTGGCTTTACGCTGGTCGCGGTTCTCACGCTTGCTCTGGGCATCGGAGCGAACACGGCCATCTTCAGCATCGTCAATACGGTTGTTTTTCGCCCACTACCCTACAAGGATTCGTCGCGCATTTTTCATCTCTCGACGCACACCGCGATGTTTCCCACATTCAACCTCGGCCTTTCGTGGCTGAATCTGGAGCAGATTCGTTCGCAAGCCTCCGCTTTCGAGCAGGTTGCCGCCTACACGGACACGGAGAAGACGCTCACGGGAAACGACAAGCCTGCCGTGCTGACGATGGCTTCCGTTACGGATGGCTTTTTCGAAGAGCTCGGGGCCGCTGCGCAACTTGGGCGTCTTTTCACCGAAGACGAAACGAAGCCTGGGCAGCACCGCGTCGTGGTTCTCAGCGACAAACTCTGGCGAACGCGATTCGGCGCTGATCCCGGCATCGTTGGCAAAACCCTGATCCTCGACAAAGAGCCGTACATCGTTGTCGGCGTCGCGGCTCCAAATTTTGCTTTCCCGGGAGTTTCCACCGAAGCGTGGCATCCCCTTGGCTCTTCTCAGGCCGACCGGCAGAACCCTACATACTTCATGCTGCAAACGCTGGCGAAGCTGCGCAAAGGCGAGAAAATCGAGAAAGCAAAAGCGCAGCTCGATGCGATCGCCAAAAATGCGATGAAAGATTATCCCCAGCTGGCTGCCGGCTACAGTGTCTCCGCTCGACCGCTCCTCGCCGACAGTCTCGAGGACGCTCGCGATCCTTTCCTCATGCTTCTGGCCGCGGCGACTTTTGTTCTTCTGATTGCTTGCGCCAATTTGGCGAGCCTGCTGCTTGCCCGCGGCTCCGGACGCCAACGAGAAATGGCCCTTCGCGCGGCCCTCGGCGCATCCCGCGGACGCCTCCTGCACCAAGGGCTGGTTGAGAGCTGCCTGCTCGCGCTTATCGGTGGCGCTGTCGGAATCGTGCTGGCCGCAGGAGGCATACAGCTTTTCAAAGCCGTGGCACCCGCCGGCACACCTCGCCTTAATGAGATCTCGCTCGATGTGACTCTTCTGTGGTTTTCGCTGCTGATGTCGCTCGTGGCCGGCATCGTCTTCGGGATCGTTCCTGCCCGGCGTGCGGCGCGCATGGATCCGAACGAGGCCCTTAAAGAAGGCGCAGGCACAAACCTGGGCGGCGCACGTTCCGCGCGCCAATCGCGGCTGGGCAACGCGCTGGTGACGCTGGAAGTGGCGTTCGCATTCGTTCTTATCGTTGGCTCCGTCCTGATGACGCTGACGCTTTCACGTTTGTTGCGCCAGGATCCCGGCTTTCGCACCGACCACCTTCTCTCCTTCGATCTTCCCCAACCGCCCTACGACTTTGCCGCCGATAAAGATGGAAAAGACTTCACTAAGACACAGGCGGCGCACTTGCAGGAGATCGTAAGCAAGATTCAACAGGTTCCCGGAGTCAGCGCGGTGACTGTATCCGATCACGGCGTCTTGAGCGGAATGATGATGATGGAGGGAGGCCTGCTCGTAGATGGCGCCATTCCACCATCTTCCAAAGAAGAGCGCGCCGCGTCTGCGCGATATGTTTATCCGGATTACTTTCGCATCATGAATATTCCGGTGTTGCGCGGCCGGGAATTTACGAATCGCGATAGCGGCGACGCACAAGCTGTCGCCATCGTGAACGCCGAGATGGCTCGCGAATACTGGGGAACGCTCGACGTGGTCGGCAAGCGGATCAGCATGTCCGTGGACAATCAACACAAGCCAGTGTGGAACAAGGTGGTCGGCGTGGTCGCGGACGCTCGTGAAGTGAATCTCCGCTCCAAGCCGACTCCCACGTATTTTCTCCCGCTGCTGCAGGGCGGCACCGGCTCGATTCATCTTTTGGTACGGACGCTTACCGATCCGGATGCTTTGGCGACGACGCTAACGCGGCAAATCTGGGCGGCATATCCCGATCAGCCCATCACTCACCTGACGACGATGTCGCGGAGTATTTCCGAATCCGTCGGGAATGAACGGCTGCGCAGCGTTTTGCTGGCAGTTTTTGCGGGCATTGGTTTTGCAATCGCCCTGGTTGGAATTTACGGCGTGATTTCGTATTCGGTGGCCCGCCGGGTCCAGGAAATCGGGATTCGCATGGCGCTGGGCGCGGTTCCAGGCGATGTTCTTCGCATGGTGATCCGCCAGGGCCTTCTGCCGGTCGTGCTGGGCGTGGCGTTTGGAGCCGCCGGAGCTTTTGGACTCACGCGCCTCGTAGCGAGCCAGCTTTATGGGGTGAAGCCGACCGACCCAGCCACGTTCCTCGGCGCAACGGTTTTAGTGCTCGCCGTGGCGCTGTTTGCGTGCTACGTCCCCGCGCGGCGGGCGATGCGACTGGATCCGCTGGTTGCGCTGCGGCATGAATGAGTGCAGCCAAGCGATTGCCCTGGCGGAGAAACGAGGAACAAATGAAGCTCGAACACCCTGTCGTTCCGCTTGTTGGACGTTTGATGATCACTTACATCTTTGCCACCAGTGGAATCGGGAAAGTGTTCTCGTGGTCTGACAACGTGAAGTATATGAGCACGAGGCACTTGCCGATGATTCCCGTGCTTCTAGCGGTCGCGATGGTGGTTGAGTTGGCCGGTTCGATCTGTCTGATCACGGGATACCACGCACGCATCGCTGCGTTCATCATGTTTTTGTACACGACGGCAGTGACGGTGATATTCCACAACTATTGGGCTGCCACAGGAATGCTGGCTGGGATGCAAGAAACGCATTTTCGGAAGAATCTGGCAATTATGGGCGGGCTGTTAGTTCTGGCGTATAGCGGCCCCGGAAGATGGGCGCTGGGAGAGGCCAACAGGAGAACAGAAATTGGTTGATGGCTGTCGCGGGATGGCCGTAAAAGCTAAGCCGGTTCCCCGTTGTCATCCGGCTCGACGTCTAGCCGACCCTTGGTCTTTTTGGCCATGAGGTAGGAGCGAATGAAGGGATCGAGGTCGCCGTCGAGCACGCGGTTTACGTCGCCGACCTCAAATTTGGTGCGGTGGTCTTTGATCATCTGATAGGGCTGCATCACGTACGACCGGATCTGGCTCCCAAACGAAATGTCCATCTTGGTTTCGTCCAGCTTGTCGGTTTCCGCTTGCCGTTTCTGCACTTCCATGTCGTAGAGGCGCGAGCGGAGCATCTTCATCGCCAGTTCGCGGTTCTTGTGCTGACTACGCTCCGCCTGGCAGCCGACCACGATCCCGCTCGGGATGTGCGTGATGCGCACAGCCGTCTCGACTTTGTTGACGTTTTGCCCGCCTTTGCCGCCGGACCGGAAGGTATCGACTTTCAAATCTTCCGGCCGGATATTGATTTCGATTTTGTCATCGATTTCCGGAATGACGAACACCGACGCAAACGACGTATGCCGCCGCGCCGCTTGGTCGAAAGGAGAAATTCGCACCAGCCGGTGCACTCCCGTCTCGCCGGAAAGAAGCCCATACGCGTTTTCGCCGCCGAATTGCACGGTGGCGTTCTTGATGCCTGCTTCTTCTCCCGGCGTTTCGTCCAGTACTGACGCGCTCATTCCCTTTCGTTCCGCCCAGCGCAAATACATTCGCAGCAGGATGGATGCCCAGTCCTGTGACTCCGTGCCGCCGGCGCCGGGCTTGATGGTCATGATGGCGTTGAGATGATCGCTTTCGCCGGAAAGCAGCGTTTTCGTTTCCAGGTCGGCAACGTAGGTTTCCGCCGCCGTCAGCTCTTTGTCAAGATCCTTCAGCAGCTCGTTCTTTTGCTCCGCGTTGGCTTCTTCTTGCACAAGGTGGATGTACGTTTCCAGGTCTCCGCTGATTGCCGTGAGCCTTTCGTCGGCAGCGATCTGCTCTTCCGCGCGCTTGCGGTCGCGGAGAACGCTTTGCGCGGCTTCCTGATTGCTCCAGAAATTGGGTTCGGCGACGCGGGCTTCGAGCGCCCTCAGGCGTTCGCGGTTGCTTTTGGCGTCAAAGATAGCTCCGGACAAGCGTAATGCGAGGTTGGAGCGATTCGTAGCGATGCTGTAGGTCTTCGAGGATCATCTCTATCTTTCTGCGTGGATTTTTCGTTGCTTCCTAAGAGCGGCGGGATAAACCCGCCACTACGCCCTCACTTCTTTGCTTCCTGCTTCCAAGAAATCACTAACAGAATAGCGGAAACAATCACGCAAAGCCACGCGAACCAGTCTCCGAACCGTGTGTAAATGGTCTCGTCGGTCCGAAAGTCGTAGGGCAAGTCCGCGGCAGCGCGTACGTCAGGCGGCAACGGTTCCACCACGCGGCCGTAGGGATCGATTGAGGCGGTAAATCCATTGTTTGTTGCGCGCACAATCCAGCGGCGGTTTTCCACGGCGCGCACGCGCACCATGTGCAGATGCTGCTCGGCCGCGGCAGAGCGCCCGAACCAACCGTCGTTGGAAATATTCAACAGCAATTGCGCGCCATTCGCCGCGAACCGGCGTACTTCGCCCGGATAAATCGCTTCATAGCAGATGAATACGCCAAACGTGTTGCCGTTCGGCAGCCGCCCCACGGCGTACTTGTTGCCCTTGCGGAACCCACCCACTTCGGTAGAAATATTAGCGACCACGCGGTGAATCAGGGGAAACGGCTCGTATTCGCCAAACGGCACCAGGTGGACTTTGTCGTACGTAAAAACGCGCTGCCCTTGGGGATCTACGAGGATAGCGCTGTTGTAGGCAGCTTGCTGGCCGGGCGGAATGTGGTCTGAAGGATCCACGGGCGGCTTCCACTCGATCACTCCGGCGAGAAACGGATGGCTGAAACGCGTTGCGAGATTCGACGCTAGTTTGGCGAATTGGGGGTCTTCGAAGGAAAACGGGGCCGGGGCTTCCGGCCAAACCAAGAAATCCGGTCTCTCGGCGCTTGGCACGAGGCTCAATTTTGCAATATCGTCAAGCTGTGATGCGTTTTTTGCGAACCAATCCGGTGGATATTCCGGCACTTCCGGAAAATTGAGCTGCACGGCGCGGGCAAAATGCTGCGCTTTTGTTTCCGGCACAAGATGAGGCCCGGTCAGCATCCCGATCACAAGAATCGCCGTTGCACCTCCTGCGACTACAATTCGCTGCTTCAGCGCTACCACTTTCGAGGCGACGACCCACGCGAGCAATGCGTTGAACCCTACCGCAAGAAAGGACAATCCATAAATCCCGGTGAGTGTTGTGATTTGCAACAAGCCAAGGTTGGCGGATGCGGGATAGCCGAGCAAATTCCACGGAAAACTGATTTCCGGCAGGTGCGCGCGGACAAATTCGAAGGTAACCCACACGAACGGTGCCGCGATGCACGCCATCTCGATGCTTCGCCGGGAAATGCGATGGACGATCAGGGTGAAGCTGCCAACGAGTACGCCCCACGCCGCGGCAATCAGCAGCAGCACGGCCCATCCGCCCGCTACCGGCATGCCGCCGTGGACACTCAGCACGGTCGCAATCCAGGGCACGGAAGCCAGAACAAAGAGAAGGGCGTGCAAGAATCCGCACGCGAATGCAACGCGGCCCCGCGCGCCGAACACCGCCAGCAGCAGCACGCCAACGCAAATCCAGGAATAGATGCTGAGATACAGCCCGGTGAAGGAGAGAGAAAGCGCTGCCCCGGAAATGGCGCCAATCAACAGGCGGAAATAATCCGGTATTTTTGCCTCGGATTCCGCGGCCACCAGCGTGAGCCCGTTGTCCGAAGGCATCAACGCTTCACGAAGGCTTTGAAGCCGGCGTCTTCAAGGCCCCTGCGCGCGACGTCGGCGGCCTTCAGGTCCGCGTAGGGCCCCACCTGCACGCGATAGTATTTGTCGCTGTGCGGAGAAAGCACGTATGCGGGAAATTTTTTCTTTTGCAAAACTTTTGCGAGGTCCAGAGCGTCGGCCTCTTTGTTCATGGCGGCGACTTGCAAAGAATAGCTGGTGCCCGGCGTAACCGCGTTGTTGGAAGCTTTCGAAGCACTCT
>Ga0209166_10002949_pt1 | contig 12532 bp, 12 predicted proteins | sample Coa_R1_3_FD_187151 | JGI IMG/M metagenome (GOLD analysis project Ga0209166, IMG submission 187151) | Surface soil microbial communities from Centralia Pennsylvania, which are recovering from an underground coalmine fire - Coalmine... | ecosystem: Environmental > Terrestrial > Soil >... | reverse complement strand
CGCGCGCGGCATGGCCCGCAGCCAGGGAATCAGCCAAAACGAGCTGACCACTCCGAGCGCGAGAAAAAACCATCGCCATCCGACCCGCGCCATGAGCAGCCCGCCGAACAGCGTGCCGAAGGCCGGACCGCAAGCTTGTCCAGCGGAAATCAGGGAATTGGCGCGTCCGCGGCGCAATTCGCTGAAGTGCCGGGCGATGATTTTGCTGTAGGAAGGGTAAGAAACGGACTCGCCAACACCGAGAATCAGGCGCATCAGCAGAAGGAGTAGAAAGCCGTGCACCAGTCCGGTGGCGAGTGTGGCCACCGACCATAGAAGGACGCCGAGGGCCAGGACCCAGCTCACATCCAGGTGGTCGACCAGCCAGCCCGACAGGATTTGGAAAAACGCATAAGTCCAGAAAAAGGAAGAGAACAGGATGCCGAGCTGGTATACGCTGAGACCGAGATCCTGCTGAATCAGCGGCGCTGCCAGCGCCAGGTTGCCGCGGTCCACATAATTGAGAAATGCGGAAAGCGCCAGCAGCGCGGCAATGCGGAAAAGATCCGGGGAAAGCCGTGGTGCAGGCTTAACGACGGACAAGACGCTGCTCGGCGAATTCATCGCGCGAGCGCTTCCTGATCGCGTTCGGCGATTCGGACCCAGCCAATCTCCGCGACGGCGAGTGCGTCCACACGTTCGGTCATTGCCGGGCTCATTGAAGTTCAAGCACCAGCAGTGTGATGTCGTCGTCCTGTGGGCGCGCATGCCCCGCACTGGACCACGTGCGAAGCTCAAGCAACAGAGCGTCGGCGAACTGGGCGCCGGACTTGGAAGAAGCCTCGAATAGTTTCTTTAGCCGCAACTTACCAAACTCTTCGCGGGCCGCATTGATAGCCTCCAGAATTCCGTCGGTATACAGCAAAACGCGATCGCCGGCACTGAGCGGTATTTCCACCGCCGAGTAGGCTGCATCCGGAAACAGCCCCAGCATCAAGCCGTTGGCCTCAATTTCGCGGCTTTCGGAATCGCGCGGCTGCCCATTGCCGCCTCCGGCTACCAGCAGCGGCGGATGACCAGCGCCGCAATAGCGTAATACCCGTTTTTCCAGGTCCACAAAAATGTAAGCCGCGGTGACGAAATGCTCTTCAAATTTGCCGCACAGTGCGCGATTCAACCCGGCGAGCACGCGAGCGGGATCGTCGGCATGGGCAATCTGCCCCGCAAAAGCCACCTTGAGCATGGCCGCGATCAGTGCCGCAGGGACGCCGTGGCCGGTGACATCGGCAACCAGAATGCCGATGTGGCGATCATCCAGCACCAGGAAATCATAAAAGTCCCCGGCCACCGCGCTCATCGGCAAGTAGCGCGCCACAATTTCCAGGCCGGTCAGCCGGGGCACCTCTCGGGGCAGGATCGACGCTTGAATCTGGTTGGCGATCTGAAGTTCTTTATTGATCTCCAGCAGGCGCTCCTCGCGCGCCAGTGTTCGCTGCGCCGTGACATACGCCAGACAGCAAACAAAAATGAAGAAGCCGATGGCCTCGACATTGGGGTGATCGGGAAGCACGCGAAGATCGGCAAGATTGCCCTCAATTACGAAAAGCGCAAAGACGGCCAATCCCAGAAATACGATGGTAATTTCCCGCGACCGAATCCGGGCCGCCCCGGCCGAAAAATAATAGACGATCAGCAGGATGCACCAGGAGATTACGAAGACGTTGTTGCCGGTTTTTGTGGGACGCTCGGCGATATGCAGGGTTGCCGATAACAAGCGGACGATGCCAAAGGCGATCTGAAAGGCCAGCAGCCAACGGAGCACCCTTTGCCAGCCCGGCTCCACGACCTGAATCAAGAAGAGCGTGAACGGCACCGCGATCAGGCAATCCACGAACAGGATGAAATCATTTAGGGTCGAATCGGCGTTCAGGAACAGTGACCGTGCGATCTCTTCGCGTGCCAGCAGGCGAAGCGCATAGAGAATGGCGAAGGCGGCAAAATAAACCAGGGTGAAGTCGCGGCTCTTGCGGCGAAACATAAACAGCGACAATGCCGCCAACCCGATGGCCAGCAGGACGAAACCTATGGCTACACCGGCGAGTTGCCAACCCAATTGCGAGCGTGTGAAGGGCAACGCAAGGAGCACAAGCGTGGTTGGGGTTGCCATTGTTCACGGTTATACGTGGTCCAGCGAGCCAAGGCAAACCGCGATTTGTGCCGTTTATGACTCGACGGACAGCGTCCTCCCAGCATACTGTGCGCAACTGGGATAGTGACGAGCGTTGATGAATTTTAGCAGCAGGGTCGGCCCCAGGAGCCCATGACGACGCCAGACGTCGGCCTTGGTATTTGGGTGAGTCACTTGGGACCACTGATGTGCACGTTTCGGCGCCGGGCGGCCGAAAGTGTGCAAAGGATTCTCCCGCAGACACGCCCTTCTCTTCAACAGCTCGCTAACATCAAGCGAATGAATAAATCAGAAGCGCTTAACGATATGAGTTTTGGTGCATAACATGCAGGGGGTAAAAGGAGCAGGATGTGCCCGGAGGCGGTCAAAATGAGACAGTTGAGCTGTATTCCAGGTTTTCTTGCGGTTGCCTTGCTTTTCCTCTCGGCAGGAAGCATAGCCAAAGCGGACGGCATTGATCCCCAGATTGGGTTGGGTGGCAGCGGAAGCTGCGAGGCCTTCGCACAAACCTCCTTAACGCAATCCTTCACCGTGCTGACGGGATGCATCGTCGACTTCACGAACCTAATTACCTCGGGCGACGCAAGTGTCACGCTCCATACTCTTGTGGTGAATGTAATGAGCCCTTTCAGCGGCGGGCTTTCTTGCGTCAACCTTGCGGGCAGTCCGCTCTCGGGGACCCCAGTCGTGTCGTCCCCCACTTCCTGCACCTTTTCCGACCCTCCTACGGAACTCGCAAGTATCACGCCCGGCCTAACTTACGGCCTGACTTTCGACCCAAACTTCGGTTCGACCGTCGACATTGTTCTTGCTCAAACCGTGGTTGCCCCCGTTCCTGAGCCGGGAACAATACTTTTGTTTGGGACTGGCGTTGCGGCTCTGATTGCGAACAGGAAGAGGCGCAAGGCCGTCAAGCATTTAGTGTGATTTCTTTCGTTTATCAAACTCTGCCATCAGCTTCGCAAACTCTGGACTAACTTGGAGACTACCCAATTCCGGGTCGCTTTTTGTTTCCTCGACTGAATAGCCTTTCTGCAGAGCCTCGCGCAAAACCCGCAAGGATTCTGTTTTCCTGTCAGCCAAACAATACACGACGGCTTGAATGTACACTAGCGCGACGTTCTCAGGTTCTATCGAAAGGGCGTGCTGAATGAATTCCGCGGCGTGCGCAGTGTCGCTCTTTTTCGCATAATACAACGCAAGGCTCCCCATAGCGCTGGCATCGCGTGGGTTCACCTGTAACTCTTTGTAGGCCAGCGCGATGGCTTTGTCATACGTATCCATCGCGTCCTGCTTGCGATCGGACCACCGATACGAATCCGCGAGATTGCCCATGACCATCCCGTCATTCGGATTCATCTCTACGGCCTTCTGAAACATCGGAACGGAGTCGGAATAACGTTTCAAGTAAAAAAAAGCGGTGCCGAGGTTGGAATAGGTCATGTAGTGAGGCTGGATCTGGAGCGCCTTTTGAAAGAACGGGATGCACTGCTCATATTTGCCCTGTTGAAAGTAGACGGCGCCAGCGTTCAAGTAGCCGAACGAATTGGAGGGTTCAAGTTCAATCATCCGCTGAAAAGCTTCTAGCGCTTTGTCGTACTCTCCCAACCCGAAATAAGCTTGGCCGATGGAATTGTAATTCACCCAGTAGTAAGGATTGATTCCAATCGCCTTTTGATACGCTTGAAGCCCTAAGTCCTTTTGTCCCAGCATCAGATAGGCCTTTCCAAGGCCTCGGTACCCATCATCCGAGTTGGCTGCCAGTTGCAGGGCGCGTTTCAACTCTGCGACAGCCTGTGCTCCTTTTCCCGAAGCGGTGTAGACATTGCCCAACGAAAAATGAACTTCAGACAAATTGTCGTTCAGCCGCTCAGCCTGTTGGGCCGCCGCAAGGGCCTTTTGGGACCAAAAGCCGTCCTTCTTCTCGTGGTACATGACAAGGCTAGCATCGGCTACACCGGCGTATGCCAGTGCGAAGGACGGATCCTTCTTCAGTGCCTCTTCGTAATAACCTATCGCAGTTTGGACGTTCTTCACGTCCTGCTGGCCGCGCATTGCGCTGCGGCCCTTAAGGTACAGATCATAGGCCTCAATATTCTCTGTTGGGTGCGGCGTGGCCCGAGCGGATTCCTCACTAGTCGGGTTGAGAGCCAAAGCTTCCACTAGTCCGGCGTAAATCTGGTCTTCCAGGGTCAGCAGATCTTGCTGAACGCCAGAGAATTCCTGTGTCCACACGCGGTGGCCGCCGGCTACATCATCGAGAGAAGTTATAATACGCAACTTGTCGGCACTGCCCTGGATCGTGCCAGAGACCACCAGGTTCACACCCAACTGCCGCGCCACATCGTTCAACGAATTGGCGGGCCGCGCTTTTTGCACCTCGGATGCCGAGGCCGTGTGCATATCATGGAGCTGGAATAGTTTCGCGGAGAGGGCTTCCGTCAAGCCGTCGGCCACGTAATTGAGAGAAGCTTGATCGCCCAAAACGCGCATCGGCAGCACGGCCACAAACTTGCCTTGCTTCAGCGAAGGGATGCCGGAGGTCTGCTCCGATGGTTTGTGACGGAAGACGAAATCGCGCACCGGCGGCAGGGCCAAGAGACCGGCGACAAGAAGAACGAGGGCGCTTGCCGCAAAAACCGAGATCTTCTTGGAGATGACCGGGAGGGTGATTTGCACCGTGCGCGTATGGGTCGGCGCGTTCTTAAACTCGAGGTCGGTCAGGATCTCGGCGGCGCTCTGATAGCGCTCGGCCGGCTCTTTCTCCAGGCATTTCAGGCAGATACGCGAAAGATAGGCCGGCAGGTCGGGGATGACCAGCTCGGGGCGCTTGGGAAGCTGGTGCACCCGCTGGTACATCAGTTGAAAGGTGGAGTCGCCGGAAAAAGGCAGGATGCCGGTAAGCATCTCGTAAAAGATGAGGCCCAGCGTGTAGATATCGCTGCGATGGTCGACCGGCTTGCCCTCCACCTGCTCGGGCGACATGTAAAGCGGCGTGCCCAGCACCGCCCCGGTGCGGGTGACGCTGGTGCGATCGGACTCCAGCGTTTTCGCGATGCCAAAGTCGGTAACGTACACGTGGTCGCCTTGGCCCAGCAGAATGTTCTGCGGCTTCAGATCCCGATGCACCACGTTGACCGCATGCGCTGCGGCTAACGCCGCCGCCAGCTGCCGCATAATGTTCAGCATCCGTTCCCGCGGCAGCCGGCCTTCTTTCCGCAGCACTTGCGTCAGGTCGCCTCCATCGACATACGCCATGGAGATGAACTTCACGCCGTTGTATTCGCCCAGATCGTGAATGCGCAGGATGTTGGGATGAGAAATGCTGCTGGCCAGCAGCAACTCATGCTTGAAGCGCTGCAGCGCCATGGGGTCGGTCATCAAATCGGGCCGCAGTACCTTGATGGCCACGATGCGGTCCAGCTCGCGGTCGCGGGCTTTGTAGACTTTGCCCATGCCGCCGGAGCCGAGCAGCGACTCCACATGGTAGCGCGGTCCAAAATCGGTTCCGGTGTTGATGGACGCGGACTGCGAAACCTCTATCGTCGCGCCCAACCCTACATCGGCGGCGTTTATGTCCAGACCACTGCCACAGCGCGCGCAGACTTCCGCATTGGTGGGATTAGGGGTGTGGCAGTGCGCACAAATCATTACCGTGCACCGGTAGCCGCTAGGGGTGTCCGAATAATGCCGAATTATAGCAGCTAGAATGCGGGAATTCACAAGGGAACTGCGCCAGGAAGCGACAAAAACAATGGTCACGGCGGCTAACACCTGGCGCTGCCGGCCGGCCTGGCAAGCCCTTTTTTGAGGAGATTTCGTAGTCGGGACTATTGACCGGCAGGTTCTGGAAAGTCGGCGAGCGCCACTTCGTAATGGCGCACCCGTTTGTCGAAATCGGTCAGCAGCGCGGCCGCTTCGGCAGCGACGACGGCGGCCTCGCGGTCAGCTCCCGCGAAAGCGTCGATGGCGGCCAACGATTTCCAATACGTGGTGACGAGCACTTCCACGGCGCCAGGAATCGGACGCTGGTAGACCGTGGCACCGAGAAAGCCGCCGACACTCTTCAGTTGCGGCTGCACCCCCTGCTCGAAGTGCTGCAAATAAGAGTCCGCCAGCGCAGGCGTTGTTTTCGCCGTCCATAAGCGTGCGATCATTTCAGGCGGACTCCGCGGGTTTCGCATGCGGCGTGTTGCCGACCACCACGTTCCAGTTGCGTACTTTCCATTTCGTGATCAGGCCATTGTTCACGTAAGGATCTCGCTGCGCAAACGCCTCCGCCACGGCCGGACTCTCGCCTTGAAAAATCAGCAGCGCACCATCCGCCGGGTCGGCCAGCGCCCCGGCCAGCACCAGTTCTCCGCGCGCATGCGCATCCCGCGCGAGCCCCAAATGCTCGTCGCGGTAAGGAACTCGCCGCGCGATGAAATCGCTCCGGACTTCATAGAACAACGCGTAATAGGGCATCGCACTCTCCCTGAATCCTCGGGATGCACTCCCGGAACACTCGCACCTAGATTGCGCCGCCCGCGATGGAGGGAACCAGCAGGACGCGGTCGCCTTCCTTGACGCAGCAGGCTTCGCCTCCCAGGAAGCGTATGTCCTCTTCATTGAGATAGACATTCAGGAATTGGCGAATCTGGCCGCTCTCGTCGCGCACATGCTTCGAGAGATCCGGAAACCGCGAAGTGAGTACGCTAAGGGCTTCGGCAACGGTACTGGCGCTACAGTCGACTTTCGGTGCGCCATCGGTGAAGCGCCGGAAGGCCGTGGGGATTTCGATTGTGACTGGCATGTGCTTATATCTCCTCTTTTGTTGCTTCCGTTGCGCAATTCCAAAAACTAGGCGCCGGCCGCCGCCGTTGCCGGCAACTGTGCTTCCAGATAAGCCTCAAAGGCATCCAGGCGCGGCGCAATCGCTGCCGCCGCCGGGAAGTCCGCGGCAATGGCATCGGTGGTCTTTAGGCCATTGCCGGTGATGCAGACCACTGTGGTTTCATCGGGATGAATGCGGCCTTCGCGGATCAGCTTTTGCGTCACGCCTGCTGTTACGCCGCCCGCCGTCTCCGTAAAGATGCCTTCCGTCTCGGCCAGGAGTTTGATGGCCGCCACAATTTCCGGATCGGAAACATCCTCAGCCCAGCCGCCGCTCTCGAGAATGAGTTTGCTGGCGTAATTGCCATCCGCGGGATTGCCAATGGCCAGCGAGCGCGCAATGGTATTGGGCTTTTGCGGCTCAAATCGTGCCAAGCCGCGCTTCACCGCGCTGGAAATCGGCGAGCAGCCGGTGGCTTGCGCGCCGAAGAATCGCACCGGCCTTTCCTGCACCCAGCCCAGCACAACCAACTCGCGGAATGCCTTGGCGATCTTTCCAATCAGCGACCCTCCGGCCATGGGCACCACCACATTGTCTGGCAGTCGCCATCCGAGTTGCTCCGCTATCTCAAAGCCGTGCGTCTTTGAGCCTTCCGAGTAATACGGCCGCAAATTGACGTTCACCAATCCCCACTGAAAACGGTCCGCAATCTGCGCGCAAAGCCGATTCACCTGGTCATAGTTTCCATGGATCCGCACGATGCGCGCGCCGTAAACCGCGGTGTTCAATACCTTGGCCGGCTCCAGATCGGCCGGGATAAACACGCAAGCATCCAGGCCTTGCTGCGCGGCTTGCGCCGCCACTGCGTTCGCCAGATTCCCGGTCGAACTGCACCCTACGGTCTGAAAGCCAAAGCGCCGTGCGGCCACCAGCGCAGTGGCCACCACGCGATCCTTGAATGAAAGAGAAGGGAAGCACACCGCATCGTTCTTAAGGAACAGATTCTTCACACCCCACTGCTCCGCAAGTTTTCGCCCGGCCACCAGCGGCGTGCCGCCAACCGCCGACGCCGCAACGTATCCCTCCGGCAGCGGCAGAAATTCCGCATACCGCCACATACTGAACGCCCGGCCGGCCAGATCCTCGCGGCGCACGGTTTTCCTCAAAGAATCGTAGTCAAAAGAAACTTCCAGGGGAGAAAAACAATCTTCACAAAATGACCGTGGAGCATTGCCCCAGGTCTTCCCACATTCCTTGCAGCGCAGTTGGTAGAGGTCGGACATTTGCTGCCTTCCGGCTGGCACGGCAGCGCCAAAGCACGCCTTTCGGTGCCAAAGTTATGGGCGTTTAGGGCAGCAGGGAGGGAAATGAAAAACCCTCCTTGCCAAAGTGCTTGGAGGGTCTCAGAAACTTTCTGGGAACTCTTCTCGCTCTTTAGCAGTTTTTTACGTGGAGCAAGTTGCCCTAAATCGCCACGTGTTACCGCAATTGCGGCTTCTTTCTTTATGCTTGAAAACGGAGGGGATGTCAATACCCAAGCTCTCGACGCAAAATTCAGGCCAACATATTGCCCCTGTGCTGCGTCCAATGTAGGGGATAGCAAACCGTTATCGCCGGGGAGCCTGGAGTGGCCCCGCAGGAACCCGGCCCTTCGGGCAGTGATACACATAGCGCATTCGCAACGTGCTACCTTTGGGGCGGGAACCGAGATGCTATACTGTAATTTGCGCCGTGACGTTTATTAGGGGCCAGCTGGTTTATTGAGGATAGAGGAGCAACAGAAATGGGTCAGCAAGTAAAAGAATTATATGACTGGGCGCGCCGGCGCAAAATTTTGGCCTCCGCATTCGTGGTGTTGACGCTGGTCGTGGGCATTATGATCGGCTCGGTAGTTTCCGGCCGGGTCTCGGCCATGAAGACCTTCACCTTCGCGGGGACCAACGCCACTCCGCTCACGGTGCCTGATCCCATTCCTTCCGCGGCCTCTTTCTCCGGCATCGTGAACCGTGTCGAGCCCGCCGTGGTCAACATTGCCACCACCCAGGTTCTGGAGCGCAAGACCACCAAGAAGCGCCGTCCGCAACAGCAGTTTGACCAAGATGATCCAATGCAGGATTTTTTCGACCGTTTCTTTGACGGCCGCCAGGACGGGCCGCCGCAAGCTGAGCGCAGCCTCGGTTCCGGCGTGATCGTGGACAAGCGCGGCTACATCCTCACCAATAATCACGTCGTCGAACAAGCCACCAAGATTCAGGTCCAGTTGAGCGGCAATACGCAGAAGTACATCGCCAAAGTCGTTGGCGTCGATGAAGATACCGACTTGGCAGTTGTAAAAATTGAGGCCAACAAGGAACTGCCCACCGCCAAGCTCGGCAATTCCGACGGCGTGCAGGTCGGCGACTGGGTATTGGCCATTGGCAGCCCCTTTGGGTTGCAAGCAACGGTCACCGCCGGCATCATCAGCGCCAAGGACCGCTCCGGCATTGGCGGCGCCGGGCATCAGTTCCAGAGATTTATTCAGACCGACGCGGCCATCAATCCCGGCAATTCCGGCGGCCCGCTGGTCGACTTGGCCGGGGAAGTGGTTGGCATCAACACCGCCATCATCACCGGCAGCCGTGGCTATGAAGGAGTCGGCTTCGCCTTGCCGTCCACCACCGCCATCAGCGTCTACAACCAGATTATTTCGCAAGGACGCGTCACGCGCGGTTCCATCGGCGTAAGCTTCCAGGAAGATTTGGGCACCAACGCGATTACCTTGAAGGAATTGGGCGCTCCGTACGGCGTGGTCATCATGAACGTTGAGCCCGGCAGCCCCGCCGAAAAGGCCGGACTCAAGGGCGGCGACGTCATCACCAGCGTCAACGGCGCTCCGGTAAAGACCGGCAATGACCTGGTGAATCCGATCGCGCAAGCTCCCATCGGCAGCAAGGTCAAGCTCAATTATGTCCGCGACCGCGCGCAAAAAGAAACCACTGCCGTGGTCGAAGACCGCACTCACGTCTTTCCGACCCAAGCCGGCCGCCTGAGCGACCAGCAGGGGGAGACCGCGCCGGCCGAGTTCGGCCTGCGCGTGGATAGCCTCACCCCGGAGCGCGCCTCCCGCGTCGGCATGGAAGGCCAGCGCGGCGTGCTGGTCACCGATGTGGATCCGGCCAGTTTTGCCGATGATCTCGGTTTCAGCCGTGGCGACGTCATCACCGAAATCAACCGCGAAACCATCAGCTCCGTGGACGACTACAAGCGCGCGGTGGCCAAGCTCAAGCCCGGAAACGACGTGGTGTTCAAGGTCCTTCGCCGCGGCGATGGCGACCGCACCTTCACCGTGTTCTTGCCCGGTGTCGTACCAGCGGACAACCAACAATAGTTCTATTGCCCAATCGTGCCTTTCCGCGGTATAGATGGTCGCGACAGGGAAGTTGAGGCTGCGTGATGAGACTTCGGACGTCGATTGCTGCGGGCCTGGCGCTGCTGCTAACAGCAGGAGCGGCATGGTCTGCCTCGACGCCCAGTAAGCCCGCCCGAGCGGCCAAGCCCAAGTCCCCGGTAGTAGGCAAATCGCGCGTCAAGAAGTCCAGCAGGCATTCCAGCCGCCGGCAGCGCGGGCAAAAAGCTCCTGCCCCCGAACGCATCTCCGAAATTCAGCAGGCCCTCGCCAAAGACGGCTCTTTCAACGGCACACCCAATGGCAAATGGGATGATTCCACCGTCAACGCCATGAAAAAGTTTCAAGCCAGCCACGGCCTGAATCCTACCGGTAAACTCGATGCCCTCTCGCTGCAGAAGCTCGGCTTAGGCTCGCAGACCGCAGGCGTAGCCGCTCCCATACCGCCCATCACTACTTCTTCCGTCACCGCCAAGCCCGCCCAGACTGCGCAGCGCCAGTAGTCTTCCCTCCCACGTCCGATGTTCAAGAACCTGGGTATTGTTGTAGGGCGGGGCGTCTGGGTACCGTAAGCCATTTAGAGACGTGTCCTTAGTATGTAGCGTCAAGAGCAAAAGAAGGATGCAGCGTCAGAAGAGGAGCAGGATCTACAAAATCAGCCAGAAAATATTGAACGGCAGTCCGAGCGCCATCGGATACACGCGGTTCCACAGCGACACGGTGAAGCACATCGCGATAAAAGGAATCACTACGAAGAGAACTGCGCCCAGCGACGGTTTGCGCACTGCGCCGGCTGGCATCAGGAGAAAATGCGGCCGAACGGTTGCGCCCATGTGGCGAACGCATGCCATGCGACTGTTCGGCCGATGGGTAAGCTCAACTGATCGACCAAGGTCAGGAAAACCCCGGCCCAGAGCGTGGCGCGATGAATTTTGCGCGCGGACCACAGATCGTAGGTCACCAGCATCGCGAGCAGCACGTCGGGCATTAGTAGGGCTTCCGGTAGATGCCCTCTGAACATGGGCCAGCGCCCGAAGGCGGCGGTCGTCAGCCCCATTGTAGCAATCAGAATCAGCCGCTTGTGTGTGCTTGGATCGCGGCGCTCGCGAAACGCAAAGAAAATCAGCGTGGCAAACAGCACCATGGCCAACATCGGCACGGCGTAGAAAGTCTTGGGATCCATCTGAAGCGGGAGGCCCCGCGCCAGGGTGTTGGTGGCCGCCATCAGTCCCAGCACAACCATCGCGCACGCCAGCAGAAAACCCGCAATCCCCAAGCGGCGATGTATGTCCACGCGCCCCGCCGAAACGAGCGAAGTTTGCGTGACCAAAAGCAGAATCCAGCAGGTGAACGCCGCGCCGTGGATATGAATCAGCAGGTTCGGCAGGGGCGCGCGAAATACGCCCGCCAGAAAATAGGGGCGCGCGAATCCGCGGAACACCACCGCCAGGATCACCAGCGCCATGCCTGCAAAAAAGAAATGCTCGAAAGGCCGGCTTGCTCCCGCTGGTCGCGCCTTTGCCGATAGCTTTTTGGTTACGCTGGTTCCTGTCGCGGCAGTTGCCATGGTGCCTCCGAAATTCGAATCGTCTGAAAGGGTCTAAACCGGAATTTCCGATTTGGACCTCTGACTCGCGCATCATACGCTTCTCCTGTCCTTGACAACAACGAATCTGCCATCAGGGTGGGCCCCAAAGTGTTCGGCGGTGTTTCGTCGGCTGGTTTTCGCTGTCTGACAAATCCCGCTGGCTGCTTGCAATCATTTTCTCGGACACTGCCCCACCACTTTCCTCAGCCCCAGAATTTGCAACCGCAATCGCGGTGCTACTCGCTCGGCACCGGCAGCGCCCAGATTCGCCGGAGCATCTGGCCAAACAGCCGCCGGTGCAGGTGTCCCTCGGTTGGTGAAGACGGGAGGACGGCCGTAGCACAACGCGGTCAGAGCTGTTGAAACACTCGGCTTGGCCCAGCGTCTCCCGGTTCAACGCCATCAGCCCGAACAGATTCTCTTCCTTGGTCAGCAGCTCCGTCTCGAACCAGTGCAAGGTCGAGGTCAGCGCCGTGCTCGGTCCCAGATCCGCTGCGAACGGATCAATCGGAACATCGGGTCGGCTGCCAGTCGTTCGGCGTCGTTGAGGTCCTCGTAGCCGCCAAGCGGCTGTAG
>Ga0209166_10002948_pt1 | contig 12541 bp, 10 predicted proteins | sample Coa_R1_3_FD_187151 | JGI IMG/M metagenome (GOLD analysis project Ga0209166, IMG submission 187151) | Surface soil microbial communities from Centralia Pennsylvania, which are recovering from an underground coalmine fire - Coalmine... | ecosystem: Environmental > Terrestrial > Soil >... | reverse complement strand
GCGGGCCCGAACACGAACGGCAGCCAGTTTTTCATCACCGTGGCGGCGACGCCCTGGCTCGATAACCGGCACACAATTTTTGGCGAAGTCGTGGAAGGCCAGGACGTGGCCAACAAAATCTCGAACTTGCCGCGCGATTCGGGCGACCGGCCGCGCACTCCCGTCACCATCCAGAAACTGCGAATTGAACGCGTCAGTTGATTGAGCCGTGAGCACGACGATGCTCACTCCAGAGCGACTGTTGCGGGTCATGATCGAATTGATTTTTGCCCTGCTGGGAGCCCTGGTCGCATGGCTGGCATTGCGCGGGCGCGTTCTCGTAGACAGGCACGGCAGGACCTGGCTGATCCTCGGCATCGTGCTCATATTGTGGGGATTGCGCGCTCTCTACAAACCAGGCGAATGGTGGAAGCGTTGGGAAAACTGGACGCGCGGGCTTTCTCTTGTCCTTCTGGGGATTTTGATGCTGGCGATTATTCGCGTTCCGTTTTCGTGGGTGGAACCGATGCTCACGTCGGCAGGCGCGGTGCTCGTGCTTCGCGGAATTGTGGCTTCAGCGCTCGTCTTCCGGCCTCGCTGACGGGCTGACGGAAGGTTTTGCATCAGGCTGCAACCTTCCCTTCTATCTTCGGCGATTCTTCCGCTTTTTTTCTCTTCTTGGATATAATCCGCGCTACTGACGGCCCTACCGAAAGTTTTCTGCCCAGGGCTGCGATTCACCTCCATCGAAAGCAAAGGAGAAAGACTGTGCTGAAGGAATTCAAAGAATTTGCCATGCGCGGGAATGTGTTAGATATGGCGGTCGGCATAATTATTGGGACAGCGTTTGGAAAAATCATATCGTCGCTAGTGGAAGACGTGCTCATGCCGCCTATTGGCCGACTGCTCGGCCCCGTTGATTTTTCGGGGCTGTTCATCAATTTGAGCGGCAAGTCGTACGAAACATTGGTGGAAGCAAAGAAGGCTGGCGCGGCCACGCTGAATTATGGATTGTTCCTCAACACGGTGATCAATTTTCTAATCGTCGCGTTCGCGGTGTTCCTCCTTGTACAGCAAGTGAATCGGTGGACCAGGAAGCCTGCGCCGGCGGCGGCGCCTACCACCAAGGAGTGCCCGCAATGCGCGATGACCATTCCCATCGCCGCAAAGCGCTGCGGCCACTGCACCGCGCAACTTAGTCAGGGCTGACTAGTCCGGCCTGACTAGTCCGGAAAGACTGATCCGCTGCCACCAGGCTAGGATGGCGGTTTTCGTTTTTTCTGATTCTCTTCGAGATGGGCGCGAAGGCGGCACACGACGTCCTCTTCGTGGCCATCTTCCATTTCTTTCTGAACTTCTTCCAGGGCGAAATGGACGACGTCATGGTGGTGCAGCTCCAGGGGGGAAACTAAATCGCTGAAACGCAGCCACAATCGGTGCAGGAGATTGATTTCGTTGGCGGTCAGGTTCGGAGCGTGGGGACCAAGAACTTTATAGAGCTTCTCCCCATTGGGCATGTGAATCTCAAGGTTGAATTGGGGCTTCGGATCGCCAAGCTTTTCCCAAGCCTCGCCGACGAGCCGAGCGTGTTCTTCCGTGCTTTCTCGCGAGGAGCGGCCAACCACAATGGTGCTGGATTGCAGTGAAGTTGCAGCCCGGAGAATGCCGTCCCACAGGTCGTTTGCGGCGACAACTGCAAGGCGAATGGATTTTCCTCGTTTTTCGGCGAGCGCCAGCGCTTGCGAGAAAAGCTGTTGCTCGATGCTGCCGAAAAGCTGCTCGGCTTCCAGTTCGTATTCCCCGGAGGCCGAACGCCGCAATAACCGGATGTGCAGAACTACGACATCTCGGCGGCCAGGCTTTACGCGGTCGAGAACATTACTCAGATGGTATAAATTGAACTGATTACTGACGGGAACGAGGATATTGCCCGGGCGTGCTCCGACTGCCTCGGGAGTGAGCTCGCTTTCCGATTCCAGATTGAACTGGTCCATCTCGACGTGGCCAGCGCCCACCCTCTTGCGGTGCCGCTCAGAAATGGTGAACACGATGTAGAGAAGGACGGAAAAAACGCCACCAGCCATCGTCGCCACGGGCTTGGTGAACAAGTTGACGACAGCGATGAGAAAAAGTGTCAGGGTAATGGCAATGAGGCCCAGCGGAACCTGAACGCCAGCAATCCGAGGGTTGAAGGGAACCTGAAACTCACGCTCGCCGGGGTGCGTGTAGCGCAAGACGAGTACGGCGAGCCCGTTCATTGTGAAGCTCCAGATCACGCCGAAAGCGTAAAGGTTCGCGAGAAACGTAACATCGCCGCGGCTGATGATGATGGTGGTGATCTGGAGCAGCACGATAATGTTGATGATGCGATAGCTGGTGCCGAAGCGCGGGTGCGGTTGACGGAACCAGTCGCTGAGCACTCCATCTTCAGAGACGCGGTTGAGGACGCCGTTCGACCCCACGATGGCGGTATTGACCGCACCAGCAAGAATGAGCGTGCCGACAATTACGACGAAGCCGTGGAAGATCAGTCGTGCGAGAAACGGCCCTTCCAGATTCATGGCCAGGCCGCCGATTAGGTTCTGAAGGAAACCCTGACGTACATCGTCAGGAATGATCATGACCGCAAACAATGAAACCAGGGAAGTAAATACCAGGCTGTAGATGAAGATGACCAAACCGGCTTTTTTGAGGTTCCGCAGCTTAGGAGACTCCATTTCGCGGTAGACCTGGGCTAGTGACTCTTCGCCGCTCATCGCGAGGACGGAGTGTCCGAGAGCGATGAATATGGCAATGACGCCAAACATGTGCGGCAGCGAGCTGTGGGCGAGCCAACCCAGGGCGCTCGGAGTAAGATGGAGATTACTCGGATAGGGCAAGGGCGGCAGCGCTGAGTGCCGTACGATGATCGTGCGGACACACCAGGCGATGAGCGCGACCACCATGACGGTGACAAGCTTCATGATTTTCAGGGCTTTGTCGCTGGACTCTTGGACGCCCTTGGTGTTCTGCCACCAGAAATAGATGGTGACGACGATCGCAAAGGAAGAAGCGATCAAATTCACCACGCCCGGCGAAAACGGACCGCTGAAATGAAAGTGTTGTGACGTTTCGCTCAGAAGTCCCGCCAGGTATTGTCCGGCGGAAACGCCGCTGATCGGCCCCGTGAGGATGTAGTCGAACATCAAGGCAGAAACGCTGAACTTCGCCAGGCTGCCCCCCAGTGCCTGTTTAACGGCGCGATAGACGCCGCCGCGCACAAACATGCTGCAGCTTTCGATATAGACTGCCCGCACGGCATAGGAAAACAGCATGATGCCGAGGATGAACCAGGGGGCGGCCTTGCCGATGTAGCCTTCGGCTTCACCGCCGGCGTAATACGCGGAAGAGGCCAGGTCGTTGAGGACAATCGCAGCGGCGCGCCAGAAGGAAATGAAACTCAGCAGCGCGGTGGTGGCCACCAAAACGCGAGGAATTCCATTGCCCCGGCTGCCTGCAGCAGCAGGGTTGTTGGGGATGCTGCTCATGTGTGGATTTGGCTACCTAGCAGATTGAAATGCTCGCATTTTTCCAGCGTGATGTCTAGCAAGTCGAATCCTGGATAAAATCGTTCCCAAGCTGCCGAACCATTAGGCCCCGCGCTGGCTCATGTTCTCTGAAGGCTGCCTTGCAAAAGCCGCTCGAATCTTTGGGCGAAGAAGAAAATAGAGGAGCGCGCCGGAAAGAAGGAAACCCATGCTGCCTTGCAGGAGCTCGCCTCTGGCAGCCTCTACAAGGTTTGCCAAAACCTGCGTGGCGATGAGGACCCAGGCTAGCGCCCATCCCCAAAAACGGCGACGGCTCCAGCCCACGCCAGCAACCGCCAGTATTACGCCAAGCGATAGAAATGCAATGCCGACCGTGACTCCTAAGCGTAAAAGCTGGTGGTAAGGGCGCGGGTTCAGTATCCAAAGACGATCCTGAAACGTGCCGCGCCAAACGAGTGTCACACCGGCAAGAGAAGACATGACAGCGCCGAAATACAAGAATACGCCAATGGCTTTGAATCCCCGAAATGGGCTCGTGTGGGATGGCATGCCGCGGAACCACTCTAAACAAACGCAAGCTTGCTCGATTATTTCTTGCGCAGCAAATCTTCAACGTCGCCGATCTTTTCGCCCAGCAAATTGAGCTTTCGCGACAAACCCTGAATGTCCGAGGCAGCGCGGCGGTTGACGTCGTAATCCAACTCGCCGCGCAGGCGGTCTTTCGTGTCCTGACGGTTCTGGCTCATCATGATCACCGGCGCTTGAATCGCTGCGAGCATCGAGAGAAAAAGATTGAGAAGAATGAAAGGATAAGGATCCCACCCAGACTTACCCAGGATCACGTTGATGGTCGTGTAAACGATAGCCACCACCGCAAAAAGAATGATAAACGTCCACGAACCTCCAAATTGCGCCACCTTATCGGCAGTCCGCTCGCCGAATGTGGCTTCCTCTTCAATGATTTCATTGGGATGCCGCCCGGCGCGCACGCGGACCAGACGTTGCGAGGCGTGGAACTGTTTGCCGAGAACGGTGAGCATGTCCATGCCGGCAAGCGGCTTGCGCTGCAAAAGAACGGCGATGTCATCGCGCGAGACCTCCAAACAAGCGGTCTCTTCGAGAGCGACGGCGTCCGTCTGATGCGGTGTCTTCTCCAGCATCGACGCAAAGCCGAAGAATTCCCCATGTGCCGGCTCGTCGACGACCACTTCCTGGTGGTCTTCGTCGACGGTCGTGACGCGCACGCGCCCGGAAATCATGACGTAAGCTTGCCCGGTGGTGTCGCCCATTTTGTAAATCCGCTGGCGTGCGGCGAAGTGCTTCAGTTCCACCTGGCTGGCAAGGACAGCCGCCTCGTCGTCGTCGAGAAGCGCAAACAGTGGAACGTGCTTCAGTTCGTTGCTATCACAAGCCATTGGTTTTCACCTCACATGGTAGGGACTGAGCGCTGCGAATCTTAGGAGAGAATTCTACAAAAGCTTGGAATGGTTCAACCAGCGAGTTCTAACAGAAGGCTAATGAATCTAGCTGGCTGCGGCGCGGAACGCTTTGGCGCACTCTTCGCAGGGGCAGATGCTGCGGAGATGGTCGTAAGCGTAGATGCCGGTGGAATGACCGTCGGTAAACGTAATCTGAATCGCGTAATTCCCTACTTGTGTGGCGGCTTTCGCCTTCGGTTTGGGCTTGAACATGGGCAGCGCGGGAGACGATGCCATTCCTGGCGCGAGGGACTTGAAGGCTTCCTTTTTGCCGCGCTCGTCGTTGCAGGTCGCGCAAGGGCATTCGTCGCGCAAGTAAGCAAAATCGTAGTGGCTCGCGTGGCCGTCGGCCCAGATGATGTCCACACCAGCACCGCTCGAAACGTGAATCTTGACGCTAGTTGGCTTTTTTCGCGGGTCGAGGGGAGTGGGCATTTTGGGCGCGGACTTAGGACTTCGCCTTTCCGTCGCAGCAGTCGCCAGGAGGAATGGGATTGCCGTGTGGGCAGGTTTTCGGGTGGCCAAGAAACGTGCAGATGCGCGCATCCAACTCCGGACTGATGATGTGTTCGAAGCGGCAGGCTTGCGTGTGCGCTTCGGTTTCGTCAACGGAAAAAGTGTCTTTGAACAATCGCTCCGCCAAACGATGGCGTCGCACGACATCGCGTGCGCGTTGGCTTCCTACGGGAGTCAGTTGCACCTCTCCGTTTTGCAACGCGACCAAATGCAAATCCGCCATGCGCGAAAGAACGCGCGAGGCAGGCTCTTCGGGCACGGTTGACAGTTTGCCGGAAGCTCCCGCGGCACGCAGGCGCGCGACCTCGGCGGGTTTCCCTTCCTCGCCGCAAACCCAAATTTGTTCGAGTAGGTGATCAAAGCGGATTTCATCGTCGCCAGAAATGGACTTGCAACAATCCGGAGTGTCCACCAGCGGACAATTGAGCGGCTGACTAGGCCCATGCAGCGCGGAGTCATAATGCAAGTGGCCATGCGCTAGTTCGATGCGGCGGTCCGCTTGCCGGGCGATGTCCGGATCGTGCGTGACCATCAAAATCGTGTGCCCGGCGTTGTGCAGCTTGCGGAAAATTTCGATGACGATTCGTTCGTTGGCTTCGTCGAGGTTGCCCGTGGGCTCGTCAGCAAGTATCAACTTGGGCTGATTGATCAACGCGCGCGCAATGGCCACGCGCTGTTGTTCGCCGCCGGAAAGTTGAGCGGGGAGATGCGTCAGGCGGTCGCCGAGGCCCACGCGCTTCAGCGCTTCCTCCGCCTCTTTTTCGTCGGTGACGCTGTGAAAATATTGCGCCAGCATCACGTTTTCGACGGCCGTGAGATACGGCACGAGGTGAAATTGCTGAAAAACGAAGCCGACTTTTTCCGCACGGTAACGAACCAGTTCGTTTTCGCCAAGTCTTGCAAGGTCCACTCCGTCAACGACCACGCGGCCGGAAGTGAGCGTGTCCAATCCACCCAAAATGTTGATAAGCGTGGTCTTCCCCGAGCCGGAAGGCCCCATGAGCGCGACCCATTCGCCGGTATTCACCGCGAAACTGACGCCGTTGAGCGCGCGCAGCGCGCCGTACTGCTTGATCAAGGCATCGATGACAACTTGTTGCTGCGCCGCAGCGCGCGGCTGCAGTTGGACTGGAGCAACCACACTCACGCTTCACCTCGGAACACCGATGCCGGGCGGATGCTCGCCAGCCGCCGCAGCGGGAAGGCGCTCAGAATCGCCACCAGCATCGTCAAACCCACGGCTACAGGATACACAATCAAGCGCGGACGCGCCGCCACGCCGAAGACAGCTTTGCCCAAGCCGATAGAAAGCAGAATCCCAAGCGCCGCGCCGATTAAACCGCCAGCCAACCCAAGCAGTGCCGCTTCCGCTAGGAACAGCCGCACGACACGCCGTGTCGCTCCGCCAATCGCTTTCATCAGGCCGACGTCCATTTTGCGCTCGATGGCCACGTTGGTCATGGCGGCCATCACGCAAAGCGCGGTCAGTAACAGCACGATGCCCACGGTAGCCGTGAGCAAACCGCTGATGCGATTGTAGATTCTTGCTTCGCCTTCGGTGAATTGCGTAACAGGGCGAACATCTGCATTTGGAACTGCAGCAGCGAGATTTGCCAGGAAACTGCGAATCTGTGTTGGGCTACCAGGATAGCTAATCTGCACCAGACTCACCTGACCACTCAGCCCCGATAAACGTTGGGCGGTAGCTAGTTGCACGAAAATTTGGTTGTCTTCCGCGCCGCCCGCCGACACAGTCCCGATGACTTCAAGCTGCTCGGTATGGCTCCCGTAGAACAGGTCAAGGGTGTCGCCGTCTTTTGCGTTCAAGGCTTGTGCAGTTCGCTGGCCCAAGAAGCAAACATTGGAGGGAATGCCTTCAAAATAAAATGGCGTCGGAACTCTCCAGCCCGGCTCAACGAGCGGCAATTCGTACAGGGAAGTGCCTACAATAACGACGTCCGTTTGATCTTGTTTTTTGGGAATTAAAGTCCCATCGCCTTTCTGCACGCGTCCGACGACAAAAAGGAATGGCGCAACCACGCCACTTCTACCTGCTTGGGTCTCAATGGAGGGAACAACATTTTCGTTTAGAAGTGCGGTGAGGCTCGTTGCTGAATCGTGTGCGTTGGAAGGGGCAACAACGATGTTTGCGCCAAATGAGCGGAATTCAGTGGTGAGGCGGCGCTTGGCATCCACTTGCAAATTGAGCAGTGCTGCCGTGACGGCCGCGCCTGCGCCTAACGCCAGCAGCATGACGAACAGCCGCCCGCGGTTGGCTCCCAGCAAGCGCCGGAGGATTCGCCAGAACATCGCTCGATTGGGTTTGCGAAGTTCCATCATCATTCGCCTCGCAAAATGGGCGCTGGCTCAATGCGCGAAGCGTGGCGCAGCGGAATTGCGCTGCCGAGCAGAGTCACCAGCGCGGCCAGCCCGATGACGACAAAAAAGACCAGCAGCGTTGGCTCCGGCGCGGCGCCAAAAATCTTTTCGCCCAGCAAGCGCGCCAGAATAATTCCCAACGCGTAACCGACTCCCCCGCCCACAAACGCCAACAGCAGTTGCTCCGCGGCTAGCAGGAAGCCCACCGTGCCGGAGCCAGCGCCCAGCGCCTTCATCAAGCCGATCTCGACCTGCCGCTCGATAACCGAAGCCGCCGACGAAGCGCCGACCGCCAGCGCCGCAGCCAGCATGGCGGCAAGAGTCACCAGCCAGAGCAACATCTGCACATGCGTGAGGATCTGCCCTTCGCCTTCGGCCACGCGGCGAATCACCCGCACGTCCGTTCCCGGAAGTTCTTCGCTGATTTGCAGCGCAATGGACGAAATGTAAGGCGTGCAGAACCAGCGGTCGTACTCCACCGGAGTCATCGTCTTGGGATCTTTGCGCGCGAAAGCATCTTCCGGCTTCGTCAGCGCGCTGACGTAAAGTTTGCGGTATACACCGGGCTTACGTGCGAGTTTCTGAGCCACGGAAAGTGGAGCTACAATCGCATCATCCTCCACACCACCCGTTGACAAGATGCCTGTCACTTTGAGAGCCACGGCCGCAGCGCTATTTGCCCTTTCGCTCACGCTGAAAACATCGCCCGCCTGAAGACGATTCTTACGCGCAAGATTCTTGCCAACTACGCACTCCGAGAAGCCCTCTGTAAACCATTGCCCATCCAATTGCCACCACGGATTCGTTTTTTCGGCTCCGGTGACAAAATTCCCACCGTCGGGAATTGCCACCGTGTGCCGCGCCCAGATGCCAATCAGCGTGGTCTCATTGCTAATTCTGGGTGTGAACGCTGTCTGAGAAGGGGGAGTCCACGCCTGAACGGGCACTTCAAGGATAGGCGCAAACCCCACGATGTTGTTGTGCCAGAAAATCGTCTTGAGTTTCGGCAGGTCCTTTTCGGGCAGATAGGCGCCCGCATTCACGGGCCGGTAATCCACGCCGCCAATTTCGAGGGGCAGCGAATCGGCCTTTGGCGTGACCACCAGGTTCGCGCCCAAGCTGCGGAATTCCTTCGCCAAGCGGTCGCCCACGTCCAGCGCCACGCTCAGCGCGGCCGTAGCCACACCCATACCGAGAGCCAGCGCCGCGCCTGTCAGCAGCTTATGCCGGGGGCGCCGCCCGAAAGAATCGGCCACGAGTCGGAAGAACATTTTGCCAGTTGTAAGTTGTAGGTTCTAAGTTCTAAGTCTTGAAGCCGATCCATAGATCATTGCTTTCCCGCAGAAGCTCAAACTTATGATTTGAAACCTACGACTTATGACTTCATGCCTTTCTTATTGTGGAATCTCCTTGGACGCCTGAGCGAGGGCGGAAATATCGATCACAATACTGTCTCCATCCACATGGGCAGGCACGCCGATGGGATTGCAGCCTCCCTGATCGCCAATCGAGGGAATGTAAATCGCGGACGCGCAGTGGCGGCAGATGACATTCTGCCCATCCTGGCGGTAGCCTTCCGCGCCGCAAATCCTGCACGCATCCAGCGCCACGCCCCAGCCGTTCGGCTTCTTGATGACCATGAAGCGCATCAACCGATTGCCCGCGCTGACAGTGAAGAGGTGCATCGCCCCGTCCTGCACTTGGCTGACGGGCACTCGCACGACGTTGCCAACAGGATCAATCGCCTGTGCCGTGGGAGGCGCGGAATTTGCTCGTGCATAAATAAAATCCGCGGTCAAAACAAGAATCACGGCCAACGATGCTGTCGCCGCGGCGATCATCCAGCGGCGCTGGCGCCGGTTCTGTGATTCGAGCAAGCGCTTTTCTGCATCGTTCAGCGATTCCTTCGCAGCCTTCGCGTGCGAAGCCGCCTGCCACTCACGCAGAATCAGCAGCACCGCCGCGCCAAAAATAAAAACGAAGAAGAAAAGCTCGTTGCGAACAATGGGACCGAGGATGGCCATCTCCGCTTTGCTCGAAGGCAGCCAGCGCGCCTCGCTCAATTCGTGCAAGCCCGTCAGCGCCAGTTGGAACGCCACGAGGATCAAAATGACGCTCGTCCCGGCAAAAAACCGGTGCAGCGGGATCCGCAACGTGCCCTTAAAAAAGAACAGGCCCACCGCAACCGCAGCGCCAATCCCGGCAAGTGTCCCAATCCAGGTCTGCAATCCCTCCGTAGAGAGTTCGACGGCACGCAATATCAGGGCTAGCTCCACGCCTTCGCGCAGAACCATCAAGAACACGAAAAGAAAAATCCCCCAGCCCGCGGCCTTCCCCGCCCGCTCGGCGTAGGACTCCACCTTTTCCTCAATCTCTTTTTTCAGGTGTCGCGCAACTCGGTTCATCCATACAATCATCGTAACAACGAAGACCGCGGCCATCAGGAGCATCAGCCCCTCGAAGCCGTCTTCGCTGATACGCCAGCGCTCCAGCCCCACCGCCACAGCCAGGCTCAGGGCAGCGGCCGCCGCCACGCCATACCAGACGAACTGCGTCAGATGGCTGCGCGCGGTGCGGGAGAGATACACCACGATGATGCCGACGACGAGCGCCGCTTCCACGCCTTCACGAAGCGCGATAAGAAATGCTGAGAGCACGAAGGGTCCTGTAGGTCTAGTTGTAAGTAATTTGCAACTACGATTTTCAGTTTACCTTAGAAAAGCCCTTCAGGTCAACCGGACTAATTCAGTCCTATTTGATTTGCCACGCAACTCTTGCCCTTGGAATACGCTATTCTGTTTCTTGCGCATGGAGCCCCTTCGCCAAGCTTTGTCGCTGACTCTTTCCGGCCTGCTGTTGTCCTCTCAAGCTTTCTCCCAGACGCAACCGCCTAAATCGCCGCCCCAGTCGGCGGAAGCTGCTCAGAGCTTTCGGCCGGATTTGAAACGAGCTCGCAAAGCGGCTGAGCGGGGCGAAAAGGCGGAGGTCGCTAGCCGCCTCGAAGAAGCGCTGGCTGCCTACGAAGAAGCCGCGCGCTATGCTCCGCAGGACACTAACTACGCGACGCGGACGGCATCACTGCGCTCCAGGCTCGTCCGTTCCCACTCAGATGCTGCGGAGCGAGATGCGCTGGCCAGCCGCTTTGACCAGGCAGCGGAAGATCTTACCGCGGCTCTAGCGATCGATCCTAAAAACACGGTTGTGCTGGAGCGCTTACGAGAAATAAAGAGTATGAGCGATGAGACCGGACCAAAAACTGCGCCGGCCATTCCCGGTTTGCCGCAATTGAAGCCGCAAGCCGGAAAGCGCAACCTCGACCTGCGCGGAGACACGAAGACCGTTTACGAACAGCTGGCAGCCCTCTTCGGTCTGAGGGTCACTTTTGACGCTGACCTCATCGCCAGAAATGTGCGCTTGAGTATCGATCAAGTGGATTTTCAGAACGCGGTCAAAGTTCTCGCGGCGCAGACCGGGACTTTCTGGCGCCCGGTGAACGCCGCCTTGATGTTTGTCGCCGCGGACACGTCTGAAAAACACAGACAGTATGATTTGCAGGCAGAGCAGACCTTCCCGCTTTCCTCCGCCATCAGTTCCGAGGACGCTACCGAGGTTCTGCGCATCATCCGCGACATCACCGCGTCTCCACACATTGACCTCGACACGCGCACCCACAGCATTACCATGCGCGACACTCCGGAGCACCTCGCTCTCACCGGCGCGCTGATTCAGCAGATTGAGAGAGCGCGCGGCGAATTGATGCTCGAAATTGAACTGCTGGAAGTCGACAAGAATATCGCCAGGAAGCTCGGAGTTGAGCCGCCCACGAGCTACAGACTCATCGCCCTTCCTCCCAACTTGCTCGGCCAGTTGACACTAGCAAGCAATTTGTCGGCCCTTCAGACGCTCCTTGCGGGAATTTTTGGAAGCTCGGCAACTGGAGGATCTTCCTCGGTCAGCTCGCTCATTCCGCCGATCGTGGCCGTTGGCGGCGGCAAATCCACATTTCTTCTCACTCTTCCCTCCGCTGCTGCGGACTTTTCAGATGCCCTCTCGCTAGTGCAGAGTGGCCGCCAGGTTCTACTGCGCGCGCAGGACGGCAAGCCGGCCACTCTCTTCGTTGGTGAGCGGTTCCCCATTACACTTTCCTTGCTTTCCGGCAGCCTGGGCACGCCTTCTTTTACGCCCAATCCTGGCGGTGCGAGCAATCCCTTCCCCAGCACTTCCTTTGCTGCGGGAAAAGGACCCGTGGCTTTGGTTGCTGCCGATTTTCGGAATAGCGGTTTGCAGGACCTGGCCGCGGCCAACGAAATCGATAATTCCGTGACGATTCTGCTGAACCAGAACAGCAGCCAGGGAACATTTGCGCAGGCCACGGGTTCTCCCATTTCGCTGGGTACCGCGCGCGCGGCAGCGCCAGTCACGCACCCTGGAATCGCTTCCGCAACGTTCACCAACAGTGGATGCCACGATTTGGTTGTCAGTGATCCCCTCGCGAACCAGGTGGACGTGCTTTTCAGCAATTGTGACGGCACATTCCAGAATCCCGTCGCGGTTCCCACCGGCTCCAATCCAACTGCGATTGCCACCGGCGACTTCAACGGCGACAGCAAACAGGATTTCGCCGTGGTCAACGAGGACGATGATTCAATTTCCATTTTTCTT
>Ga0209166_10002947_pt1 | contig 12542 bp, 14 predicted proteins | sample Coa_R1_3_FD_187151 | JGI IMG/M metagenome (GOLD analysis project Ga0209166, IMG submission 187151) | Surface soil microbial communities from Centralia Pennsylvania, which are recovering from an underground coalmine fire - Coalmine... | ecosystem: Environmental > Terrestrial > Soil >... | reverse complement strand
CAACGCCACCTTCCAGAACATCAGCGTCGGCCAGGACGCGGGCTCGCTGAGCCAGGTGCCCGGCGAGACCGGGCAGGCCGGCACGTTCGGGCAGCAGGCCAGCTCGGTCTCCATCAGCGGCGTGCATCAGGTGGCCTGGTCGACGACCGCTGGCACATTCCGGCTGCCAGGATTCCATCTGCAGGTCGGCGGCGCACCTTGCTGATCGCGTTCCGGGAGTGGCGGCGCACCCGCCCGTTCTGGGGCGGCCTGCTCATCGTGCTGGGCGCTGCCGAAATCCTGTCCACGACCGTGCTCTCGCTCGGTCCGGCGTTCCGGGTCGGGCTCGGCGGGGTGAACGCCTTCGTCGGCGTCATTATCACGGTCTTGCTGGGCGTGTGCGGGCTGCTGCTGTGGTTCAGCCCCGGCCAGTGGGTGTTCTACTCGATTGTCTCGGTGGTCCTGGCCCTGGCCACCTTCAACACCATCAACTATGGCGGCTTCTTCCTCGGGATGCTGCTCGGCATCGTGGGCGGGGCGATGGCATTCGCCTGGTCGCATGGGCCCGTCAGGGACGAGCAGCCCGGCCGGCGAAACGAACCCGGCTCGCAAGACGACCACGGCGGCCCCCGGGACGAGGACGGCCCCCGGGACGAGGACGCCCCGCGGGACCTGGCCGCGAGGCCGGGATCCGCCAGGGCCCGGCTGCTGCGCGGCTGGTTCTGGCGGCAGGGTCAGGCCCACCCGGCTGGCACCGGCGGCCGTGACCAGGTGCTGACCATCGCGGCGATACCGCTCACCGGATTGCTCCTGCTCGCTCCGGCGCTGCACGGGCAGCGGGCCACCGCTCAGCAGGCCGCCAGCAGCCTCGCGCATCCCTCGGGAGGTTGCATCCTCGTCATTCTCTGCCCACCCACGAAGTCGCCTACGCCCTCACCCACGCCGTCGTCAAGCAGCCCGGGGCCGTCCCATACGCCCTCGCCAAGCCCGGGAACGTCTTCCCCCGGCGGATCGCCGTCACCCTCGGCGACGCAGAGCGTGCCGGGCCAGAAGGGCAATGGCAAGGTTAAGCGGACGGCAATGCCGCAGGGCCTGGTGGCTTCCGGCGTTCCCGCCGTTCTCACCGCCGGCACGGCACGGCTCACCGCTCTGGCCTACGACGGCGTCGCCAAGGTCCCGCGGTCATCCGGTGGGCCCGTCGCGATGATGAAGTTCACCCTGCGGTCGGTCACCCTGACCGGCAGCCCCACGCTCACCATCCACCAGAACGGGACCGTGGCGACAACCACCACATCGCTGCTGTCGCTGCGCGGCAACGTGGTCCTCTACGCGACGAAGCTCTCCGGCGACCTGCTCGGGGCGCACGTGACGATCACGCCCAGCTCTCCGCTGTCGCTGGTCGTGCGGCTGCTCAGGCCGCTGACCCAGGGGCTGACAACGACAATGACCCATGTGGTCACCGACCAGCCCATCGCCCTTGCGGCCACGTCTCAGTGGGACGATTACCACATCAGCGTAGGCTGACAGCCTGGCCGGCGCCCAGCCGTCGCGGGGCGCCTGCCAGTGCCGTCAATGCGCCTAACGTCAGGACGTGGGGCCCTTCCCGTTGACGCCGATCTCGGCCTCCACCATGACCTGGTCGCTCTCGCCGGATTCCGGAACGTGCTCCGCCTCGTTCTCGGTCATGTCGTCCGGCGTATCCTCGCCGGGCAGCGTGGCGCCCCGCTTGCGCAAGATGGCCACGGCGATGCCGCCCAGCGCGGAGACCAGGGTTACCCCGGCCAGGATCCGCAGCCAGAGACGGCGTCCCTGCGACGATCCGGTGGATGGGTCGACCCGGTGGGCGGTGGCCGTCAGCATGCCGGACACCTTCGGGGCGACGGTCTCTTCGAGTGCGTGACCCGCCCGCTCGATGCGTGGCGCGACCCAGCCTCGGGCGTCATGCACGCGTTGCCCGATCCGCGGGCCGGCCCACGCGCGGGCGTTCTGGATGCCCTGGATGGCAGTCTCGCGGGTGTTTTTCGCCATCGGAGTTACCCGCGTCGCTGCCTGACGTGCGCGGTCCAAGCCCTTGCTAACCTGGGCCTGGGCCTCGCTCTTGCTGGATGTGAGAGACACAGCTAACCTCCCGAGTCCATTCAGTCAGTCACACTTCCCTATCTGAGCGGGCTCAACCCTGCGGGTGCCGATGCGACGTCCCGCCAAAACCGTGCAAGGATGCCAGGCATGGCCAATAACATGACCGCGACGCTAAGGACAAGCCTGGGTCCAGTCGTCGTCCGGCTCCTTCCCGACCACGCGCCCAAGACGGTGCGCAACTTCGCCGAGCTGGCCGAGGGCCGCCGCGAGTGGACGGACCCGCGCACCGGCGCCAGATCGACCGGCAGGTTCTACGATGGGACGATCTTCCACCGGGTGATCGAGGGCTTCATGATCCAGGGTGGCGACCCGCTGGGCACCGGCACCGGTGGCCCTGGCTACGAGTTCGGCGACGAGATCCACCCCGAGCTGACGTTCAGCCGGCCGTACCTGCTGGCGATGGCGAACGCCGGGCCTGGCACGAACGGCTCCCAGTTCTTCATCACGACCGTGCCGACGCCCCACCTCAACCGCAAGCACACGATCTTCGGTGAGGTCATCGAGGGCAGTGACGTGGTTGAGAAGATCAGCAGGGTGAGGACCGGCCGCGCCGACCGGCCGGTCGAGGACGTCGTCCTCGAGTCGGTCGAGATCAGCGCCTCACCGGCGGAGTAAGGCGGAGCAGGACAGATGGGCACTCCCGGCCCGGAGCCGGCCCAGCCGGATGCCCCGGCTGACCGGCCGGCGGATTCGTCCCCCGTGCCGACCTGCTTCCGGCATCCGGGCCGGGAGACGTACGTATCCTGCGTCCGCTGCGGACGGCACGCGTGTCCCGACTGCCTGCGTTCGGCGGCGGTCGGGCAGCAGTGTGTCGAATGCGTGCGCGCCAGCCACCAGGGCAGCAGGCAGGCCAGTGCCGTGTTCGGTGGCCGGGTGCCCGGCGGCGCGGAGGTCACCTGGGCGCTCGTCGCCATCAACGTGCTTCTCTACCTGGTCGAGTGGATCCAGCCCGGGGTGGCGCACGACATGTCGATGGTCGGTCTCTCCAGCGGATCGCCGGTGGCCGGGGTGGCCACCGGGCAGTGGTACCGCCTGATCACGACGGCGTTCCTGCCGCCGCCAGGAATCAGCAACCTGGGCCCGGCCGACATCATCTTCAACATGTGGGCGCTGATCATCCTGGGCCCGGCCCTGGAGCGCACGATCGGCCACGTCCGCTACCTGACCGTGTACCTGGCCAGCGCCGTCGGTGGATCGATCCTCTTCTACTACCTCGCGCAGCCCACCGAGGAGGCCCTCGGCGCCTCCGGTGCCATCTTCGGGCTGCTCGGCGCATGGTTCGTGGTGGCGCGGCGGCTGAGGATCAGCAGCACATGGCTGGTCACCATCGTCGTGCTCAACCTCGTGTTCGACCTGCTGCTGCGCGCGCAGATCGCCTGGCAGGCGCATGTGGGCGGCCTGCTGACCGGCGGCCTGCTGATGGCGGCCTTCGCCTACGCGCCCCGGCAACGGCGGACTGTGCTGCAGGTGGCCGCGACGGTGGCTCTGGTTGCGCTGATGGTCGTGGCCGTGGCCATCCGCACGCACATCATCCGCCAGCAGTTCGGCATCTAGCTGCCTAAATCCTTCGCTAACCGGAAAGTGCGCAGGGTTATCCACAGGTTGTGGAAAGTGGTGTGGAACGAATTACAGCCGTGTGATTAACCGGTGGATGGAGCCGGGCACGTGGTCTGCTATCGCCACTTGGTGGACAGAACCACACCGAAGATGATGAAGCCGAATCCCACCACCAGGTTCCAGTCGCCGATCGAACGCATCCCGGGGATGTTCCCGCCGGTGATGTAGAACACCGCGATCCAGGCCAGGCCGAACAGCAGCGAGGCGAGCATGGTCGGGGCCAGCCAGGGTGGGCTGAACTTGGCCTTCGCCGTCCTCGGCGGAGGCGTGTAGACCGACTTCTTGCGGACACGGGACTTGGGCACGGTCGTCTCCTGTCGGCAGCGCACACTGCGCTGGCTGGCGGGCGCTGGCTGGCGTTTCGCGACAAGCGTAGTCGGTCGGCAGCCAAGGGCGGATAGCCGTGGGCGAGATGAACCGATCAGGCCCCGAGCGTCTCACTAATCGCTATCATCTGTAAGCGCTACGTAATCAGCCAAAGGAGTCCGGCACGATGACCCGAGCATTCGTCCGGGGGTTTGGTGAGCTCTGCCTCACAGCAGGGGCCATCCTGCTGCTGTTCATCGCCTACCTGTTCTGGGGCACGGCCTGGCGGGCCAGCAGCGCGCAGGACGCCTTCGCCAGCCAGTTGAACCAGCAGTGGGCACACGTGGGCTCGCCGGCGAACCCGTTCGGCCCCAGCGCCGGTTCGCTGCACCTGGTGACCGGGCAGCCGTTCGCGTTCATCAGGATCCCCGCGTTCGGCAAGAACTGGCGGTTCACCATCGTTCAGGGGGCCGCGCTGGCTCAGCTCAACGTCAGCCCGGGCCACGTGCCGGGCACCCAGCTTCCCGGCCAGCTCGGTAACTTCGCCGTGGCCGGGCACCGGGTCACCGCCGGCAACCCGTTCTGGAGCGAGCCCTCGCTGACCGACGGGGATCTCGTCTACATCCAGACCCAGGCGGCGACCTACACCTACCGCGTCATCGGCAAGCGGTGGGTGCTTCCCAGCGACCTGAGCGTGCTCGACCCGGTGCCCGGGCACCCGCACGAGCGGCCGGCCCAGCGGCTGATCACGCTGATTACCTGCGACCCGGCCTGGACCGGAACGCACCGCGTGATCGTGACCGGGGTGCTCACCCACACCCAGCCCCGGGTGCAGACCGTGTCCTTGTAACCCCGTCTGCAAATTACCGGTTCGGCGGAAGGTACCTCGCGTGTACCAGTGGATATGGCACAGGCTGCCCGGCAGCACAGCTACGAGGGCGATGTCGATGCTGCTCATCGTGGTCGCGCTGGCCGCGATGCTCTGGTTCCTCGTCTTCCCCTGGATAACCGGCTTCCTGCCGGTCGACCAGGTGTGACGGCCATCAGCCGGAGCTGTATGTGTCGATGCTCGCGATCTTCCACTGACCGTTCACCCGCAGCGCGTTGATCGCGAGCATGGCACCGGCGTCGGTGGTCTGGTGGCTGGCGCTGGTGTCCCGCTCGTTGGCGAAGATCAGCACCCGGGCCGTGTTGCCGGTCAGCGTCTCGACGCCGCTGCTGATGACGGTCGTGGTCAGGACCAGCTTCTCCTTGGGCGCCTGCTGCTGCACCAGCTTGAACAGGGACTCGTACTGGCCGGCGGCCTTCCCGGTGAGCAGGGTCTTGGCCGCCTGCAGGGTCTTGGCGGTGTCGGCATAGTTGTAAGAGAAGATCGTGCTGAACGCCTTGTCGACCTGCTGTTTGACCTGAGCGGTGGCGGCCGGGTCGGTCAGCGCGGTGTTCTGCGTGTCCACCCCGTTGCCGGTGCTGCTCGCGGCCACCCCGAACCAGATGGCCAGGCTGCCCAGGGTTACCGCCAGGGCACCGAGGCAGGCCGGCCAGAGCATCGGGTGGCGTTCGGTGGCCTCAGCGGGGCCGGCCGGCTTCTCCTCAGTTAGCTCATCATCAGAATCGGCGACCCCGGTGACATCGTCGCCCTCTGCCCAGTCGCCGTCCGCGACGTCAAGGCTCTCCGAGTCCGCTGGCCGGTCATCGCCGGACGGCGCGGCCTCGGCGGCTTCGGTGCTGGTTTCCGTATCCAGGGCTTTCTCAGCCGGAACGTTCCCGGGCGGGGCTTCTTCGGTCTGCACCTGCCCGGCCGGAAGTTCCTGGGACTTGCCCGGGACGGTGCCGGCCGCTGGCGGGGCACCAGGGCGCGCCGAACGAGGCAGCCGGATCCGCGTGGCCGGCTGGACCGGGCGGCGCCGTGGCGGAGGCATGAGTCAATCTCCCTTCGAAGTCACGGCGACGGGGTCGATCCGTTGCTGCCCTGCGGCGCCTGGCCGAGTGCGCTGAGCTTCCAGCCGCCGGCGGTCAACTGCAGGTCCCCCACGATTTCGGTGCGCTTGGTGACCGGCGACCCGCTGGCCGGCACCACGGTGAGCTGGACGGCGGCGATGATGCCAGCGGTGCGGGAAGTCAGCGAGGTCAGCGCGGCGTCGAGCACCGTCGCGGTGGTGTCGGTCTTGTCCTTGTGGACCTCGCTGATGAACTGTGCCTGCCCGGTGGAGATCGCCCGGAGCAGTTCCCCGGTCGAGGACTTTTCCCAGAGCTTGAGGCCAGCGGCGACGTTGCGGTAGTTCATCGTGTTGAAGTTCTCCACCGCCTGCTCGCCCTGCTGCAGTGCCTGGTCACGTACCCGGGCGCTGCTCAGCGAGGACGAGTGCGCCGCCGAGTACCACCTCCAGCCGAACCAGGCGGCGCATCCGGCGGCGATGACGACCAGCGCGATCGCTACAGAAAGTACCGGATTGCGCGGCCGGCGGACATGGTTCGTTGCCATCTAACCCAGTTATCTCCCGTTCGGACATTATTCAAAATACGCAGTGATCTTGTCATTGAGGTCTGGCACGCGCGGTGTTCAACCCTTTCAAGATGTTCTAAATAACGTCCGTCAGGGGGTCAGCCCGAGTAGTTCGCTCATGCTCGCTGCTCCCGACGCTACCGGCATTCCACCAGCGCCTGCGCCGCCTCCGGCCGAACCGGGCAGGACCGCGGCCGGCACGCCACCGCTGGACGGCGCGTGCGCCGCACCGCGGACGTCGATACCGCTGCTGACCGGCGAGGTACACGCCGCGGAGGTGTTCAGCGGGGGCGCGGCCGAGGTGTTGAGACCGTTGCGGTAGATCGTCCCCCCGTAGCCGGACGTGCAGGGCAGCGGCGCGAAGAACGTCAGCGAGAGGCCGAAGTTGGCCCCCTTCGAGGTGATGACCGTGTTCCCTGCGGCGACCGCGGCGGGCAGCGCGGAAAGCATCTCATCCAGGTTGCTCTGCTTGGTCAGGGTCACGTCCGAGACGGTCAGCAGGTTCGCGATCACCGCACCCAGCCCGATGCTGTTGTCCCGCAGCAGCCCGGCGATCTGCTCGGCCGCCTGGGGCCCGCTGATGAGCAGGTTGACCAGGTCGCCGTTGGACGCGGCGAGGTGGCTGGCGAGATTCCTGGCGCTGGCGCCGAACGACCTGATCGCCGCCGTCTCGGCGGCCTGGGTGGCCAGCACGGTGCGGCCGTCGTCAATGAGCTTGGTGGTCTGCGGGATGTCCTTGCTGGCCGCCTGGGTGAGGGTGGAGCTGGTGTCCAGCAGCACCTGCAGGTTGGGGCCCTGGCCCTGGAACGCGGTGCCGAGCTGGTCCACCACGACCCGCAGCGACTGCTGCGGCACCGAAGAAACCAGCGCGTTGAGGCTGGTCAGCAGGCTGGTGACCGGTAGCGGAACCTGGGTGACGTGCTGCGGGATCACCGAACCGGCAGTCAGGTACGGCCCGCTGCTGGTCTGCGGCCGGAGGTTGACGTAGTTCTCGCCCACCGCGGACAGGTCGGCGACCGTGGCCTGCAGCCCGGTCGCCGGAATCTTGGGCGCGCTGTTGTTGATGTCCAGGTCCACGACCACGCCGTTCGAGGTCAGGCTCATGGAGCCGACCCGGCCCACGGACACGCCGCGATAGGTGACGTTGGCGTCGTTGTAGAGGCCGCCGCTCTCGGGCAGGTACATCTTCACCGTGTAGTAGCCGCTGAGCCCGATGAACCGGCCCAGGTTCGCGTACCGGACGGCGGTGAATGCGAGGACGACGACGGCGAGCACCGCGAACGTGACCAGCTTGATCTTCGTGCCGAGGGTGAGCATCAGCTCCCGCCTCCCTGCGCGGTGGTCCCGCCGGCCGGCGGCAGCGGCAGGACGCTCTGGCCCTGGGTGGTCCCGCCGCTCTTCTTCTTGATGTTGACCGGCGGGATGACCGTCGTGCCCGGTTTCCCGGTCACCGACAGGAACGTGTTGAGGTAGTCACCCTTGATGTCGTTGAGCACCTGATCGGTGAACGGGTAGGTGAGCAGCACCTGCAGCGACTGCGGCAGCGCCTGCCCGGCATTGGCGAGCTGCTGCAGGATCGGCGCCAGTTGCTGCAGGTCGGCCACCATCTGTGCCTTGCTCTTGTTGATGGTGCTCACCGTGACGCCGGTCAGGTTGTTGAGCGCGTTCAGCATGGTGACAAGCTGGCTGCGCTGCTGGCTGAGCACCTGCAGCCCCGGGCCTAGGTTGTCCAGCACGTAGCCGATCTGCTTGTCCCTCGTGTGCAGGGTCGCCGCCAGCGTGTTCAGCCCGTCGAGCGCCTGGGTGATGTCATGGCGGTGGGCGTTGAGGTTGGCCGCCAAGTCGTTGATCTGCGACAGCACCGAGCGGATCTGCGGCACGTTGCCGCTGAACGCGTCGTTGAGCTGGGTGTCGATGGTGTGGAGCTGGGCGATCCCACCGCCGTTCAGCAGCAGTGAGAGCGCGCCGAGCACCTCTTCGACCGTGGCGTTGCCGGTCGTCCGGGACAGCGGGATCGTCGCGTTGTTGCCCAGCCGCCCCTCGGCCAGCCCGCCGGGCGGCGAGCTGAGCGAGATGTACCACTCGCCGAGCAGGCTGGACTGCTGGAGTTCGGCGTCGGCGTTGGCCGGCAGGTGCACGTCACCGTTGACGACCATGGTGACGTCCGCGGTCCAGCTGCTGGCCGGCAGGTAGATCTTCGAGACCCGGCCGACCGCCACCCCGTTGACCCGCACCGCGGACTGTGGAACCAGGTCAACCACGTTGGAGAACTGGGCCGTCACCGTGAAGGGATGGCTGCCGAGCGACGCGCCGCCGGGCAGTGGCAGGCTGTAGATCCCGTTGAAACCGCCGGAACTGCAGCCGGCGACCAGGAATGCCGCCGCGGCCGCCGCCGTTACCTTGCTTGCGCTGGCCTTGTGCATACCGTCACCCCCCGTTCTTCGCCTGCGTGGAGGGCGATCCATAGACAGTGCCGATGGCCGGCAGCGGCAAGGGCGGCATCGATGCCTGCTGGCTGGGAGAGATGGGCACGAGAGCGTTGCCCGCCGCGGCTCGCTCCTGCTGGCAGAGCGAGCCGAGCGGTGTCGAGGTGCTGTTGCCTGGCTGGCTGGCGCAGAACTCGTTGCTCGATCCACCGGTAGCGGTGTTCGGCGTGGCGGCGGAGGATGAGGATGAGGATGACGGGAAGATCCCCGGGGTGAGCTCCCGCAGGTCGCCGCGGGCATTCAGGGTGTGGGTCGCCGGATCGTAGGCGCCGAGCACGTTGTCCACCGCCAGCGGCAGCACGTTGATGGCCTCGGTGAGCGAGGCCCGCTCGCCGGCCAGGATCTTCGTGATGGTGGCCAGCTTGCTCACGTTGGATGTGAGCAGCGCCCTGTTGCTGCTGATGAACCCCTTGACCTGGCCCAGCGCGATGGACAGCGTGTGCATGGCCCCGGCGAGCTGCGGGCTCTCGCTGGACAGGAAGCCGATCACCTGGGAAAGCTGCTGCTGGGCCAGCCGCACCTGGCTGTCGTCGCCGGCCAGCATGGTGGTGAACTTCTGCAGGTTGTTGACCGTGGCGAACAGGTCGCCGCGGGAACCGGACAGGGTGCGGGTCGCGGCGCCGAGCTGGGTGATCATGTTGCCCAGGTATTTGCCGTTGCCGGCCAGGTTGGCGGCACCGGTGTTGAGCACGTCGGACAGCGCCCCGTGTGCGTTGGCCCCGTTCGGCCCGAGGTCGCCGGCCAGCTTGTTGAGGCTGTTGTAGAGCTGGTCGACCTCCACCGGGGTCGCCGTGCGGCTGGCCGGGATCACCGCTTTGTCAGCCAGTTGCGGCCCGCCGGTGTAGGCGGGGGTGAGCTGGATGTAGCGGTCGGCGACGACGCTCCCCGCGACCACCACGGCACCTGCCTTGGCCGGCACGGGCACGTTGCCGTCCACCGTCATGGTGACCTTGACCTGCTGGCCGGCCGGCTGCACCGAATCGATGGTGCCGACCCGGACGCCGAGTATGTCCACGTCGGACCCGGCGTAGACGCCGATCGCCTCGCTGAAGTAGGCGGTGATCTGCTTGCTGGAGCCGCCCATGGTCACCAGCAGCGCCGACACCAGCGCGATGACGGCAAGCAGGGCCGCCAGGGCGGTGATCCGGGCCCGGCTGGTCGAAGGCACCAGATGGCGCAGTCTGTCCCGCATCGGCTACCCCCCCACCTTCGGTGGCTCGCATCCGGTGGGTGGCACGGTCGCCGGCGAGTAGGACCTGGGCACCAAGCCGCACAGGTAGACGTCGAACCAGCGGCCGTTGCCGATCGCATTGGTGAGCAGCGAGTAGTACGGGCCGGCCAGGGACAGCGCCTTCCTGAGGTTCGCCTGGTTCTGCTCCAGCACGGTGGTGACCTGGTTCAGCGAGTTCAGCGCCGGCTGCAGGGCCGCCTGGTCGTCGTTGACCAGGGTCGAGATCTGCGTGGCCAGCGACTGAGTCCCGGTCAGCAGCGCGCTGATGGCCTGCTCACGCTGCCGCAGCTCGGCCAGCAACAGGTTCCCATCGCCCAGCAGCGCGCGGAACTGGTTGTCCTCGGCCGCCAGGCTGGCGGTGATCTGCCTGGTGCCCTGGAACAACTGGGCGAGCTGGGTGTCTTTGGACGCGATGGTCTGAGACAGCGAGGACAGCCCGGTCAGCGCCTCCCGGACGTAGGGCGGGGTGTTGCGGAACGCGCCGGCGATCGCCTCCAGGCTCTGCGCGAGCTTGTTCGTGTTGAGCTGGCCGACGGTCCTGCCGAACTGCTGGAAGGCCTGCGTCACGTCGTAGGGCGAGGTGGTACGGCTGGCCGGGATCGTCTGGCCGGGGTCCTGTGGGCCGGTGCCGAGCGGGTCGAGCGCCAGGTACTTGTCGCCGAGCAGGGTCTTGATTTCGATGCCCACCGTGCTGGCGTTGCCGACCCACACGCCCTTGACCCGGAACGAGACCAGCACCCGGTTGCCGTCCAGCGAGATCCCGGTGACCTTGCCGACGGTGACCCCGGCCACCCGCACCTCGTTGCCCGGGGTGAGCCCGGCATCCTCGGTGAAGAAGGCCGTGTAGGTGGTCCCGCCGCCGATGATCGGAAGGTCGCTGGAGTAGAAGGCGGCCAGCCCGATCAGAATGACGATCACCAGGCCGGCCAGGCCCACCGCGATCGGGTTGCGCTCGGTCAGCGGCTTCATCACTTGCACCTCGCTGCCGTGACGGGGATCCCGGTCGGCGGTGGCGCACCGTAGGAGGACTTCACCCCGGACAGCGCCGCGTCGCACATGAAGAAGTTGAACCAGGATCCGTAGGACGCCAGCCGGGCGATGTCGGTCATCTTGACCGGCAGCCGCTGCAGGAACAGGTTGACCGTCGGCGTCGCCGCGGCCAGGTTGCCGGACAGCCGGCCGAGCTGGGTGATGTCCTGCTGCAGCGGTGGGTTGGCGACCTGCAGCAGGCCGGCCACGGAGTTGGTCAGCGAGCCGATCGCGCTGATCGCATTGCCGATCGGCTGGCGGTCGGCGGCCAGGCCGGAGACCAGTTGCTGCAACGTGGTGATCAGGTCGGACAGCTCGCTGCCGCGCGAGTTGACGGTCGCCAGCACGGCGTTCAGGTTGCCGATGAGCTCGTCGATCACCTTGCTCTTGGCGGCGAGCGTGCTGGTCAGCGACCCGATGTTGGCGACCAGGCTCTGCACGGTGCCGCCCTCGCCCTGGAACAACTGGACGAGCTCGGTGGAGAGCTGGTTGACCGTGCTCGGCGACAGCGCCTGGAACAGCGGCTGGAAGCCGTTGAACAGGTCGGTCAGGTTGAGCGCGGGGGTGGTCTGGCCCAGCGGGATCGTCGCGCCGGGCCGGAGCGTCTGGTTCAGCGGGCCCGCGCCCTGCGCCAGGTCGAGGTAGCGCTGGCCGACCAGGTTGAGGTACTTGATCGTCGCGGTCACCGAGACCGGGAGCTGCCGGCCGGCCTGCACGGAGAAGTTCACCAGTGCGAGGTTGCGGTCAACCACGCTGACCTGGTTGACCTGGCCGACCCTGACCCCGGCGATGTCCACGTCCGAGCCCGGGATCAGCCCGGTGACGTCGGTGAACAGGGCGTTGTAGCTCACCGAGTTGGACACGCTGGTGTTGGCGATGGAAATGCCGAGGATGGCCGTGGCCAGCCCGGTGATCACGATGAAGATGACCGACTTGATCACCGGGCCCTTGATGCTGGCCCGCTTGACGTGCGTGGTGGTCGGCGTGCTCATCCGATCCGCACCGTCCTCCCGCGGTACAGCGGGCCGACCAGCATGCTGCTCCAGCCGGGCAGGGTGTGCGGGTTCACCCCGAGCGACAGCCCGGACACCTCGTTGACCAGCTCGTTCTCTTCCGGGGTGTTGGCCAGGCTGAGGCCGGTCCCGGCCGGGCTGGCGGCGCTGAGATGGGTGCCGTAACCGGCCGGCGGGGTCGCGCCGTCGTTGAGCGTGATGCCGGGGAAGGGCACCGGGTAGCAGTGCGGGCCGGTGTT
>Ga0209166_10002945_pt1 | contig 12546 bp, 10 predicted proteins | sample Coa_R1_3_FD_187151 | JGI IMG/M metagenome (GOLD analysis project Ga0209166, IMG submission 187151) | Surface soil microbial communities from Centralia Pennsylvania, which are recovering from an underground coalmine fire - Coalmine... | ecosystem: Environmental > Terrestrial > Soil >... | reverse complement strand
CTTCAAGTATCCGAAGTCCGATGAGTGGATCCTGCGCGACCTCAACCTCACCGTCGAGCCGGGCGAGACGGTGGGTCTCGTCGGGCGCACGGGCTCGGGCAAGACGACGCTGGCCTACCTGGTGCCGCGCCTCTACGACGTGACCGAGGGCCAGGTCCTGATCGACGGAGTCGACGTGCGCGACCTGCACCTGAGCTCGCTGCGCTCGCACATCGGCGTGGCGTTCGAGGACCCGATCCTGTTCTCGGCCTCCGTGCACGAGAACCTGGTCATGGGCCGGTCGGTCGTCTCGGACGAGGAGCTCAAGCGCGCGGTGGAGGTGGCGCAGGCGACATTCGTCTGGGACCTGCCGTGGGGCCTCGAGACCCGCGTCGGCGAGCAGGGCTACACGCTGTCGGGCGGCCAGAGGCAGCGGCTCGCGCTGGCGCGCGCCGTGCTCGGCCGGCCGCAGGTCTTAGTCCTCGACGACCCGCTCTCATCGGTCGACGTCCACACCGAGGCGGTGATCGAAGAGGCGCTCGCGCGCGTGCTCGAGGGGGTCACCGGGCTTTTGGTGGTGCACCGTCCGTCGACCCTGGCGCTGGCGGACCGGGTCGCGCTCGTGGATGGCGGCACGATCACGGCGGTCGGCACGCACACCTCGCTCATGAAGTCGAACGAGCTCTACCGCGCACTCCTTTCGCAGGAGTACGAGGACACCGCGCGCGAGCGCGAAGGCCTGGTGCCCGCGTGAGCGTCATCGCCACCGCCGATCGCTGGCGCGGCGTCGCCGCGGAGGAGGTCGACGAGTTCTCCGCGAGCGTGGCCGGTCTGCTGCGCAAGCGAAGCCGCCGGCTGCTCGCCAGGCTTGCCTATCCCTACCGCTGGGACATCGCGCTGGCCGGCCTGCTCATCCTCATCCGCTCCATCGCGTATCTCTCGATCCCGTACCTCGTCGGGCTGGGCATCGATCGGGGCGTGCGCCCGGGCACGCAGGGCGACCTGACCGCGTTGATTGAAGTCGGACTTGCCCTCGTCGGTGTGCTGGTCATCAACGGCGCTGCCAACCTCGCCTTCCTGCGGCTGTCGGGACGGATCGGCCAGGACTCGCTGCTCGACCTGCGCGTCCTGCTCTTCGGCCACGTCCAGGACCTGTCCCTTTCCTTCTATGAGCGCTACACGTCGGGCCGCATCATCTCCCGGCTCACCTCGGACGTGGACGCGCTCAACGAGCTGCTGGCAACCGGGCTGACATCTGTGGTCACGTCGCTGCTCTCGGTGGTGGCGATCACCGTCATCCTCGTGCACCTCGACGCACGCCTGGGCGTGGTGACGCTCGTGGCCATGCCCCTGGTGCTGGCGCTCACCTGGTGGTTTCGCCACAACTCCGCCCGGTCGTACCGCGCGGTGCGCCGCGCGATCGTGCTCGTGATCGTCCAGTACGTCGAATCGCTCGGCGGCATCCGCGCGGTCCAGGCGTTCAGGCGCGAGCCTCGCAACCAGGAGATCTTCGAGGACGTCAACGGGCGCTACCGCGACGCCAACATCTGGTCCAACCGGCTCGCCTCGACGTTCGGGCCGGGGATCGCGCTCCTGGGGCGGTTGACGACCGCGGCCGTGCTCTTGTTCGGAGGCTATCTCGTGGTCCAAGGCCAGCTCACGCTCGGTGTCCTGACCGCGTTCGTCCTGTACTTGAGGCAGTTCTTCGAGCCGATGCAGGACCTGTCGCAGTTCTACAACATCTTCCAGGCGGCGGGCGCCGCCCTCGAGAAGCTGGCCGGCGTGATCGAGGAGGCGCCCACAGTTCCGGAACCCTCGTCGCCGGTGAGCCTGGAGACGGTCGAGGGCGCGGTGGCCCTCGAAGGCGTGACCTTCGCCTATCGCGAGAAGGCCGTGCTCCACGACATCGACCTCCGCATCCCTGCGGGCCAGATCGTGGCCCTGGTGGGCGAGACCGGGGCCGGGAAGACGAGCATCGCTCGCCTGGTCGCCCGCTTCTACGATCCGACCGAGGGTCGCGTGACGCTCGACGGTATCGACGCGCGATCCATCGCGGTCGCCGAGCTGCGGCGTTCGGTCGTCATGGTCACGCAGGAGAGCTTTCTCTTCTCGGGCACGATCGGCGACAACATCATGTTCGGCCGCCCCGGCGCCAGCCGCTCCGAGATGGTCGCCGCCGCCCACGCCGTCGGCCTTGACGTCTTCATCGACGCGCTCCCCAACGGGTACGAGACCGACGTGCGCCGTCGCGGCGTGCGCCTCTCGTCAGGCCAGCGCCAGCTCGTCGCTTTCGCGCGCGCATTCCTGGCCGACCCGCGCGTGCTCATCCTCGACGAGGCCACGTCGTCGCTCGACCTGCCCTCGGAGCGGCTGGTCCAGCACGCCCTGCGCACGCTGCTCCGAGGCCGCACAGCGCTGATCATCGCCCACCGCCTGTCCACGGTCGAGATCGCAGACCGCGTCCTGGTGGTGGACGCGGGCCGGATCGTGGAGGACGGCCCGCCCGCGGAGCTGCGGCGGTTGGGCGGCCGCTACGGCTCGCTCCACCGCGCGTGGGCCGAGTCTTTAGCCTGAGGGCCTGGTCCGCTCGACGTAGAAGCGGCGCCAGCTGACCGTCTCGAAGCCGAGGCGAGCCAGGATCGGCGCAGACATGTGCCCGCCCCAGACCATCAGCCCGGCCGCGCCGGCCTCGCGGGCGATGCCCAGGCGGGCGGCGACCAGCGCCCGGTACACGCCCCGGCCTCGAAAGTGCGGTCGGACCGCGCCCCCGTTGATGATCGCGGCGTCAGGGCCGAGCAGCGTCATCGACCCGGAGCCGGCGGGCTCACCGTCGATGGTGGCCAGCACAACGCGCCGGTTGCCGGCGGCGCGGTTGTTGGCGTAGCGGCGCTCGCGCCAGGGCGCGATCGCCGAGACTTCGCCGAAGGGCAGGCCGGAGAAGCCTTCCTCGGCCACCTGCTCAGACAAGGTGAAGGCTTCGAGGTCGGCGAGCGCGTCGCGGATCGCTAGGCCCTCCACGGCCGGCATCTCGAGCTTCGCCTCCGCCAGGAGGACCATTACCTTCGATTCCTCGTCGCCGGGCTCGGGCACGTAGCCGTGGGCTCGCAGCCGGTCGCCGAAGTCGGGCGGCTCGGTGTCTGGGTCGAGGATCCAGGAGACCGGCAGACCGCGAGCTGCGGCGGCGTCCAGCGCCTCGCGGATGACTGCGTCCGCTTCGTCCGGCCGGCAGCGCACCCAGGACACATGGTTCGGCCCGGGTATGGGGAAGTCCGGCATCAGCTGGAGGTGGTACCGGGGCGTGGCGAAGATCTCGACGCCGGGCGCCGGGCGCTGACGGTAGCTTCGGGCAAACTCGGCAAGCTGCGAGAATGCGGCCATGAGCTCATTGTGGCGCCGCCTGGGGCGCCTCGACCTCGTGCGCACGGCGGCGTTCTTCGTGGGTGTCTGCGTGGTGCTCGCGCTGGCCGCCTACGGCTTTGCCGCCGCGTACACGCAGCCGACACCGGGAGCGATCGTGGCGGGCCTCGCGGTGCTCGGGATCGTCGGATCGGGGCTCCTGTATGCTTGGCGCCCTGGAACCGGCGGTCTTGGTGACTAGCCGAGCAAGGCTCTCTCACACCACGGAGTCCCGATGGATTCTCCCCACGCGATAGGCTTCCTTGCGTCTGCCGCGCTCGCCCTCGGCGCAGCGGTTTTCGTGGCCTTGCTGCCCGGCCGCGAGCTGCGCTCGCTGGCCCTGCTGCTGGCCGGAGTCGGGGTCGCGGGCGTCGACGCATCCCTGTCGGCCGGTTTTGCCGCCGCCATCGTGCTGGTCAGCTTCGCCGGCTGCGCCGTGCTGCTCGCGCGTCCCGACTACCGAGCCTTCGCCTGGACGGTCGGCGGCGCCTGGCGGCAGCTTGGAGCGCTGGGTGCGGCCCTCGCCTTCCTGACCCTGGCGTACGCGGCCTATCGCGGCGCCTTCGCGCACGTGAAGTTCAACGGAGGCGACCTGGGCACCGCCGCGGTGGGCAGGCTTCTGCTCGCTCGCGACACCCTTGCGACCGAGGCGGTCGCCGTTCTCGTCCTGATCGCCCTCGTCGTGCTGACGCTGCTCTGGCGGTCTCGCGAGCGGGAGCGTTGAGGTGACGGTGAATCTGGTGTCGGTCCTGTTCGTGGCCGCGGCGATGGTCGCCGTGGGAGCGTTCGCCGCGGCGTGGCGGCGCGACGCCACGGCCGCTTTGGCCGGGATTCCGCTGATGTTCGGTGGCGCGGGCATCGCGTTCGCCGGCGTCGCGAGGTTCGCGTCTCGGGCCGCCGCGGCCGTCCAACCGCCCTCCACGCAAATCGTGGTTTCGGTCTCGGGAGTGCCCCTGGGCCAGGAGGCCGCGGTGCTGATCGCGATCGCCGCCCTGGCGCTGGTGGCGATGGGTATCGGCCTGGCCGCTCGCGCGGCCCGCTTGCAGGCCACCCGCCAGGAGCCTTCTCGCTGAGCGCGCTCTTCGTGGGCGCGGGGCACCTCGTCGCGAGCCATCTGATCGCGGCGGCTTCGGGAGCGGCGTCGGGCCCGCGGCCGTCGACCGGTTTCCATTTCGACCCCGCCACGACCCTCGGGTGGGCCGTGCCGCTCATCCTCATCGCGCCGCTGGCGGCGTTTGTCACCGCCGTCTCGAGCGTGCGCACGCGGAGGGCCTCGGCCAACACCGCGATGCTCGGGACCCTGCTCGCTCTCGGCGCGACGCTGCTGGTCGGCTGGGGCCTCGGGAAAAGGACGGCGCCGTTCAACGCCAGCTACGTCTACTTCACCTCCAACGTGGCGTTCAGCGGCCCGACAAACTTTCAAAACTTCGAGATCGACATCACGCTGCACGTCGACCATCTGACGGTCATCGCGCTCGCCGTGGTCGAGCTGTGCGTGCTGCTCGTGCTCATGTGGCACCGCGTGATGGGCCGCAACGAGCCCGGCCCGGCCCGCTTGCAGGCACTGATCAGCCTGTTCCTGTTCGGTTGCGTCGGCACGCTCGTGAGCACCGACCTCGCCGAGCTGTTCACGTTTTGGTCGGTCGCCGGGGGGGCCACGTACCTGCTGCTCGCCCACCGCTGGGGCGTTGACGCGGCGGCACGCGGCGGGCGGATCGCGCTCGCGCTTCCCTTCCTCACGGATCTGTTCCTGCTCTGCGGCATCGCGGTCCTCTACTCGCGATACGGTCGCCAGAACCTGACCAGCCTGGTCCCGATCCTTCACACGACGGCGGGTTGGACGGTCCGCCAGCTCGTGGTGGCCTCGGTCCTCCTCTTCGTGGGCGTCGCCGGGCGCCTCGCGTTGTGGCCGCTGCACTCGTGGGTGACGGGGACGGCCACCAGCGCGCCGCCGGCGGCTTCCGCCATCGTCCAGGCCGTGTGGCCGGTGCTGGCGATCAGCGTGCTCTACCGGCTGCTGCCCATCTTCGCCGCCTCCAATGCGCAGACGATGCGCGACCTGGTCATCGCGTGCGGCGTGGCGGCGGTCGCGGCCCCGCTGACCTCGCTCATCGGGATGGAGCCGCGACGCGTGCTCGCGCTGGTCGGGTCGGGGGTCGCGGCGGTAGGCGCGGCCATCACCATCCATGGCTTCCAGTACCCGCAGTTCACCTTCGCGGTGGCCGGAGTCGCCTGCATCTACGCCGCGGCACCCGCGCGGGCCGCGGGAATGCTGGCCGCCTCCTCGATCGCCTCGGCGATGCGCACCGAGGACATGCGGGAGATGGGGGAGGCCTGGCGCCGCATGCGAGCAAGCGCCGCCGTCATGCTCGGAGTCGGGGTGGCCCTCGGTGTGAGCACGGTCGGCGCTCTGGCGCTTGCCGTCGATACGCGCTCGCGTTTCGGCCTGGTCCTGGGTGAGGCGGTCTTCATCACCGCCCTCGCCTCGCTCCGCGTCTTCATGGCTGCGGGCACCGGGCCGCTGCGCCGGCGCCGGGCGTTCGATCCGGACCGCGTCCGCGACGCCCTCGCGCCATCTCTTGGATGGCCGTACTGGCTGGTCCTGATGTCGCTCGCGCTGGCCGCGGCCTCGCTCGTCACGGCGTGGCTCGGCTTCCTCGACGGCAGGACGCACAGCGCCGCGAAGGTCGGAGCCTACGTGACCTGGCTTGCGGTCGTGCTCGCCGGCTTTGCGGTCGCCGCGGTCGCGTTCGCCCGCAGCAAGGATGGAGCCCTGACGGCGTCGGGCTGGTTCGCCGCCCTGACCGCGAGGGTGATGGGCACGGCCTCGTCGCTCCTCGAGCGGTTCGTCCTCGAGCCCACCGCCGGCATCGTCGAGCACACGGAGCGCTGGCTGCCCGCGGGCGACAGCGCGCTGGGACGGATGTCGCTACTCGGCGGCCGGCTGGCGGCGACGTCGGCGCGAGCGTCCGCGATGTCGGTGCTCATCGTGATGGCGGCCCTGCTCGCGCTCCTGATCGGGCTGCTCTCGCCGGGGGTGCTGCGATGATCCTCGCCGGCCTCGCGGCCGTCGTCTCGGCCGCCTCGCCGACACCCGCGCCCATACCGGGCGCCGGCATCTTCCAGTCGTCCTATCTGCTGAGCATCAGCATCTGGGTGCCGGTGGTCGTGGCCGTGGTCATCGCGATGATGCCCAACCCGCGAGGCCGCTACGACACCGTGATCAAGCAGATCGCCTTCTTCACGAACCTAGGCCTGATGTTCGTCCTGTTCATCGCCTACAACCAGTTCCAGGCGTTCCTGCCCAACATCCAGTACGAGGAGAAGGTGCCGTGGCTGCCGGCGATCGGCGCCGTCTACCACCTGGGCGTGGACGGCCCCGGCATCGTGATGCTCGTCCTCTCGGGGCTCATCGGCATCATCTCCGTGCTCGCCTCGATCGGCATTCGCGAGCGCGTGCGCTCCTACTTCGCGCTGCTGCTGCTCGCGCAAGCGTGCGTGACCGGCGCCATCGCCGCCCACGACCTGTTCGTGCTGGTGCTCTTCTGGTCCGCGGCCATCGTTCCCATCGCCCTGCTCGTCCTCGGCTGGGGCGGACCGCGGCGAGAGGCCGCCGCCTGGAGGTTCGCGGCGTACTGGGGCGCCGGGAGCGTGGTCCTGATGCTGGCGGTGATGGGCATTTACGTCGCCAGCGGGGCCTCGAGCTTCGACATGGACGTCGTCCTCAAGTCGGCGCTGGGTTCGCGCGCGCAGGTGATCGTCGGGCTCGCCGTGATCATCGCGGCCGCCACCCGGTTGCCGCTGTTCCCATTTCACGGGTGGGCGCGCGATCTGTACGCGGAGGCGCCTCTCGGTGTCATCGTCCTGGTGGGCGCCACCGGCACGAGGCTCGGTGCCTACCTGATGCTGCGGGTGCTGGTCGCCGCCGAGCCGGACGGGGCGCGGCTGCTGTCGCCGCTGATCGCCGCACTGGCCGCGGTGACCGTCGCGTACGGCGCGATCGCCGCGATGCGCTCGAGGGACCTGCGCCACGCCGGCGCATACCTCGCGCTGGTGCCCGGCGGCGTGACCGCGTTCGGACTTGCAGCGCTCACACCGCTGTCGATCACCGGCAGCGTCCTCGCCCTGTTCACGGGCGGCATGGCGTCGGCGCTGATCGCGTCGATCTTCACGACCGTTTCGGACCGCGCGCAGACCCGGAGCGTGGCCCTGCTGAGCGGCATCGCGCCGCGGATGCCCAAGCTCGCCTGGCTCACGGTGCTCGCCGCGCTCGGCCTGCTCGGCGTGCCAATGATGGCCTCGTTCACCGCGGAGATGATGACTTTCTTCGGCGCGTTCAAGACGCAGCCGGTCGGCGCCTTCGCGGTCGCGGCCGGGCTGGCGCTGACGGCGGTCGCGGTCGCGGTCGTGGTCCAGCGCGTGCTGTTCGGCGCTCCGAACCCGGAGGCCCCGGCGGTCTCAGACGCGTCCCTCGGCGAGACGTGGTATCTCGCGCTGCTCGCGGGCTCGCTGCTGTGGGTGGGCCTCGTCCCCGGCGGCCCGAAGCTGCCGGGCACCGACACGCCGCTGTTCGACCCCGGGCTGATGAACGTGATGGTCGCCGACGTCCCGGAGATCGCGGCGCCGTACACGGGGACCGGGCCGTGAAGTACACGACGCTCGTACCCGAGGCGATGGTGGTCGCGGCCGGTGTCGCGCTGCTTCTCAGCAGCCGTTTTCGGGCTGCCCAGCACCGCCGGCTGCGCACCAGGCTGCCGGCGATTGCGGCCATCGTCCTGCTCGTTGCCTTCGGGATCGAGCTGTACGCGGGCGCCAACGTCGGCTCCTACTTCGGCGGCGGCCTGGTGCAGGACCGGCTGGCGCTGTTCGCCAAGGCGGCGGGCCTGCTGGCCGCAGCGGCCGCGATCGCCCTGGCGGACTGGCCCTCCGAAGAGTCGCCCACGCTCGCGCTCGCGATGACGATGTTCGCGCTCTTCGGCCTGATGGTCACCGCGTCGGCGGGCGATGTGATCGGAGTGTGGGCGGGCCTCGAGCTCGCCGGGGCGGCCGGCGTGGGCGTGCTCGCGGTGCGCCGTCCGGACCTCGGCCTGCGGCTCCTGCTCCTGGGCGCGGCGGGCAGCGCGATGACCCTGATCGGGCTCGCCTACGTGTACGCGACGGCGGGCACCGCGGACCTGCTCGGCATTCGCCAGGTGCTGGTGGGCGCAGCGCCCACGCTCCCGCTTGCCCTTCCCGTTCTGCTGCTGCTGGGGGCGCTCGCCTTCCGCGCCGCCATGTCGCCGGCCCAGGTCGCGGCGGGCCCGATTCTGCCTCCGGCCTCGCCCTTGAGCACGGGCCTGGTCGTGGGCCTCGTGGCCTCGTCCGCGCTCGTCGCCGCGGTCAAGATCGCCGCTGCGCTGAGCCCGGTGTCGGGCGTGTATTCGACGTACCTCGAGGTGGTCGCGGCCATCGCGATGGTGGGTGGCGGAGCGGCCGCGCTCGCGGTGCGGACGCCGAGGGCCCGCATCGCCTTTCTGGCCGCCGGGCAGGCGGGCTGGGTGCTGGCGGGTCTGGCCACGCACGATCGCGGCGGGATCGGTTCGGGGGTCTTCCTCCTCGGCGCGTTCGTGCTCGCGGCGACCGCGGGTCCGGCCGCCCTGGGCGCCAGCGGTTTGGCGGAGATGGCGATCGCGGGGATGGGCACGCTGCGGCCGCACCGGGCGGCCGCGCTCACGCTGGCTTTGCTGTCGCTGGCCGGTGTGCCCCCGCTCGCAGGCTTCTTCGGCGAGTTCGCGGTGGGCGCGGCGCTGGCCCAGAGCGGCCACTTCGAGCTGCTGGCCCTCGGCCTCCTGGGCACCGTCCTGAGTTCGGTGGCCGCACTCGGGACGCTGCGCGCCCTGTACCTCCAGAACCCCGTCGACGAGGCGCGCCGTGGCGGAGCCGTGCTGCCGGCGTGGACGCGCCTTTCGGCCGGGGCCGCGATCGGCCTTTGCATCGTGATCGCCGGGTACGGGCTGCTGGCGAGCCCGATCCTGGCCCTGGCGGACCAGAGCGCCGAGGGCCTGGGCCTGAAGTAGAGCCACTTCTGTAAACTCCGCCCTACCAGTCGAAGCCCCGCATCCCAGCAAACGTCCCCGGAGGTCGCTCTTGAACAAGCCGGTCGCCCGCAGCCGGCGCGCCAGCCGTCGTGCCGCCGCCACGGCCAAGCACAAGCCACGCCCCCGCAAGCGCGCGGGCCGTGCCCGCCACCGCTCCAGCGGCTGGCTGCTGCAGGGCGCCCTCGTCGCGCTCATCACCCTGTGCGTGGTCGGGCTGCTGGGCACGGGCGGGGTGCTCGGTGTGGTCGACTACTTCGCGGGCGATCTACCGTCGATCGATCAGCTGCAGGCGGCCAACCTGCTGCAGACCAGCCGCATCGTCGACCGCAACGGCAACCTGATCGCGGCGTTCTACCACGAGAACCGGACGGTGGTCCCGCTGAGCAAGATCAGCCCGAACCTCCAGAAGGCGACGATCGACACCGAGGATCGAACGTTCTACGAGAACTCGGGGGTCGACTACCGGCGGCTGCTGATCGCCATCGCCTTCGACCTCACGCACCACTCGTCCACCTTGGGCGCGTCGACCATCACGGAGCAGGTGGTCAAGAACGACGTGCTCGACACGCAGGAGGCGCAGAGCAAGACCATCAGCCGCAAGTTCCGCGAGCTGGTGCTGGCCGAGGAGATGGAACGCCGCTACTCGAAGCAGCAGATCCTCGAGCTCTACCTCAACACCATCAACTACGGCGACGGCGCCTACGGCGCGGAGGCGGCCGCCGAGACTTACTTCGGCATCCACGCCGCGGACTTGAGCATCGCGCAGGCGACGTTCCTGGCGGGCCTGCCCCAGGCGCCGGCCGACTACGACCCGTTCGGCACGCCGGACCAGCTGCTGGCGGCGACTCAGAGGTGGCGCGAGGTCATGGACGGCCTGGTCGCGGTCGGCGATATGACGAGCGTGCAGGCGAACGCCCTCTACAGAGGGAACTTCGTCGCCCAGATGGTGGCCGCGCACAAGGCGCGCCCGGCGCAGCCGAGCCCCCTCACGGCGCATTTCGCGGACTACGTCGAGCAGTACGTGCTGCAGCGCTACGGCGCGACCGCGCTCTACGAGGGCGGCCTGACCATCACCACGACGCTCGACCTTCCGACGCAAGCGCTTGCCGACAAGTGGGTGAAGGCCGGCGTGCAGCGCTACTCGCGACGGGCGGTCAACACCGGCGCGATGCTGGTCATGAACCCGAGCGACGGTGAGATCCTGGCCATGGTCGGCAGCGCCGACTACAACAACGCCGCGATCCGCGGACAGGTCAACCTGACGGGCGTCGATCCCCTGGGATGGCGGGGCGTCGGCTCGTCCTTCAAGGTCTACACCTACGCCGCCGTGCTGGAGGCCGGGCTCGTCACGCCGGCGACGCTGCTCGACGATCAGGACAGCGTCATCGGCGGCCACACCTTCAACGACTGGGACGGCAAGCACGAGGGCTGGATCTCTCTCCGCACGGCGCTCGCCCAGTCGCGCAACCTGCCCGCGCTGTGGACCTACGGCAAAGAGGGCGGTACGCCAGTCATCGACCTCATGCACCGGCTGGGCGTCACCGCCCAGATCGAAAACCCGGACGGGGTGGCCACCACGCTCGGCCACGACGCCATCTCCATGGCCGAGCACCTGGCCGCGTACAGCGCATTCGACAACGGGGGCTACAGGGTGAGCCCGCATGCAGTGCTGAAGATCACCACGCCTGGCGGCAAGGTGCTCGAGAGCTTCGACCCGACGGCGGGTCGCGTGCAGGTCATCTCCCCACAGCTCGGCTACCTCATGACCGACCTGCTGCGCGGGCCGGTGAAGCTCTATCTCGGCGCGCTCGGGAACAAGCCTGTCGCCGGCAAGTCGGGCACGACCGAGGCCTACACCGGGTCGATCTTCATCGGCTACACGCCGAACCTCGCGGTCGCCGCGTCGCTGATGCACATCGACGCCGGGCCGCAGTGCAAGTCGGGATATGCGTACCTCGCCACGAACTTCCCGCCTTCCGGGTGGCAGTGCCCGACGTCGGTCCTGTTCGGCGAGGATGTGGGCATCGGGGTGTGGAAGCCGTTCATGGACGCGTACTACTCGACCCATCCCTGGCCCGCGGCCTGGTCGGTGCCGCCCGGCATCGTGTCGCACCAGGTCTGCAAGTACGACGGCGGCTACGTCGCCGGGAGCGGTGTGACGAACACGTTCAACGAGATCTTTCTCAAGGGCGTGGGCGAGCCGTCGTACCCATGCGGCGCCGACCCCTATCCCGGTGAGGCCCCGTATGTGGCGCCGAGCCCGTCGCCCTCGCCGTCTCCGTCCCCCTCGCCACACTAGTTCCTGTGCGGCTGAACCGGACCGGGGTGATCGCCGGGATCATCTATCTGTCGATTGGATGGTCCTGGGTTGCGCTTTCGCGCCAGCCGGCGTGGATCGCGGTCTGGTTTGCCGTGGTTGCGATCGGCGGCGCATTCGTCCCCGGCGCGGCGAATCACGTGTCGCTCGCGCGCGCCTTCCTCGCGGCGCCCGCGCTCAGCTACTCGCTGAGCGGGGACTTCGGCCCCCTCGCGGTGGTGATGGCGCTGGCAGGTCTCAGCGACCTCGTCGATGGCACCGTGGCGCGCCGGTTTGGCCAGCCGTCGAACTTCGGAGGTGGACTGGACCCGGTGGTCGACGGCGTCTTCATGGCCGCCCTGGCGATTGGACTTTCGTTGGGCGGGGCGTTCCCCGTGTGGCTCGCGCTGGTGATCATCGCGCGTTACCTGCTGCCCGCATTCGCCGGTGCGGTGCTGCTGCTCGCGCGCCGGCCGGTCGAGCTGCGCCACACCCTGACCGGACAGGTGTCGACGCTGTTGATCCTGGTCCTGGTGGGCGGCATCGTCCTTTTGCGCGCGCTGGCCCAGGACCCGGGCAACTTCGTGACCGGCGCCGAGGTGGTGATCCCGATGGCGACGCTGGCCACGTTCATTCACCTCGGGCTGGCCTTGAGGCGCCCGGTCAGGGAACCCGGCCGCGCGTAAACTTCCTCGTGGTCGCGCTAAGTGGGGTGCTGGCGGTACCCTGCACCGGCAATCCGCCTTAGCCGGACCGAATTCCCGCGCTGAGGTCAGGGCTCTCACGCCTGGCCGCGGC
>Ga0209166_10002942_pt1 | contig 12549 bp, 5 predicted proteins | sample Coa_R1_3_FD_187151 | JGI IMG/M metagenome (GOLD analysis project Ga0209166, IMG submission 187151) | Surface soil microbial communities from Centralia Pennsylvania, which are recovering from an underground coalmine fire - Coalmine... | ecosystem: Environmental > Terrestrial > Soil > Unclassified... | reverse complement strand
CACCTGCAGGACTCCGCACTGCTGGACTCAGTGCGCTGGCTGGAGATGTTGGCCACGAAACCCGATCTTGAAACCCTAGGCGAAGCGCCTCGTGTTCGCTACGAGATTGCGGGGTCCGGGCCAGTCACGCTCACCAACGCGGGAATTCCGTTAGATGAAGTCGAAGATATGCTGCTCGATTCGGCAGCCTACCGCCAAGCTAGGCGTGTGCTGCTTCCCAAACAGCGGGATGTTCGGGGCCGGCCGCTTACGCCCCTACATGGGGGCCACGTTGCTTTGCTTTGTACGGCAGGAATGCTCAACGGAGTCTTTGGCGAAGGTGAGAATCGTCACATCGCGCACTGGCGCTCGGTCAAGTTTACCGACCATTGGGAGGAAGCGGAGGAAGATGGCACGAGAATCCTCCATGACCGGCAGCGGTTCTCCCACGAACTGACACTGGTCTTCGCCAACGGCGACACCCAGATCCTCACCCACGAAAAGAAGGATTCACTGTGAAGAACGCACACCTTCGCTTCGGTTGGCTCACCTACGTCAAGACCACAGAGAAAGCCGTCACCAACATTCGCTTACGTCTCGATCGTTTTATCGGCGAGGTCTTGCCGGATCCGCCGCGCCAAGCACGCGCCCACTTCCTCTCGGTGGTCGGCGGCGATACGCAGATTTCGGCCATCTCCGCGGCCATCTCCATGGGAGATCGCTTCATGGTGGAGGGGCCAGGCGTGCCACCGGTTCGAGTATGCCTGGAGCGCAACGCCCAATGCTACAAGGGTCCACTGCAACTCGCCGGACGCAAGAAACCGCTTCGCCATCTCATCGGAATTTCTGAGGAGTTTGCTGGAGGTGGTTCGTCCTCAGCCACAGACCGCACTCTGTTGGCCGATTCGGGAGCCCTATTTGTCTGGGCTTCGCTGGCCGAGATCCACGGCATCCCTGGAATTCCTGAGTGGGCCGAATGGTTTCTCAGGAAGATAGAAAAGCACAAAGCCATCGTGCCCGTGCTCGGTGTGGGATGCAATCCCGTGCTGGTGAAAGGAGACAAAGAGCAATTTCTCTCCTGGCTCAGCGACGGCCTGTGGGGCGGCGACATTCACTTTCCTGACGAGACGGGTCCGATCCACTGGCCGAGCTTCGACCTGCAACAGGTTCTACTGCCCGCCGCAGATTGACTGATCTCTTCTTTCCGTTTTTCCGTTCGTGTAGCCACTGACCTCTCCACATTCTTCCTGCCGCAAGTTTGAGGATTGTCATGTCTGAACTGACCTCAATTTATGACTATATGAGAGCCAACGCCAATTCGTTGGGAGCGCGCATTATGGCCGAGTACCCCGCGCTCCATCGGATTGAGGATGCGGTCTCGCCTCGCATCGACCTGTTACTGCGTCGGCCGTTCCCGGCGCAAACGATTGCCCTGATGGGCATCGTGAAACGCTGGCAACAGGCCAGGACCGCCATGGTGGTGGCCGAATGCGGCACGGGCAAGACGCTTATCTCGCTGGGAGCGATGCATGTCCACAGCGAAGGCTACCCCTTCACCGCGCTGGCGATGGCTCCTCCGCACCTAGTCGAGAAGTGGGCGCGGGAAGCGTTCCTGACCGTCCCTGGGATTCGCGTATTCCTGATCGATGATTTGCGCAATGGCGGTGACGAGAACATACCGCACGGTGTCAACGAAGTGCGGCTGAAACACGGACGGATTGTACGGGAAGGCTTGCGCACGACACTCAGCGACATGCGCCTGCAAAAGCAGTGCGCGAGTTCGCGCCAGCGCTGGATGTCGTTATGCACCAGACCCGCCTTGTTCATTGTGGGGCGCGAGCGGGCCAAGCTCGGCTACTTCTGGCGTCATGCTTACAGAGTTCCTCGTTCGGGGCCCTACCTGGGCTGCGTCGTCAATCCAGACACGGGCGAGCCAGTGATCGTGGACGAAGGCCGGCTCACCCTGGCCGACTTCGAGAAAGTCAAGATTTCCGAGACCATCGAAGCCCGCGGAAGGGCGTCCTGCCGCCGTCTGCACAGCGCTATGTGGCAAGCCGACACCGACCGAATCCGCCGGATGGCTCCCATCGAATTCATCGGGCGCTACATGCCGGGCTGGTTTGACTATGCCATTTGCGATGAAATTCACCAGCTTGCCGGCGACACAGCACAAGGCAATGCCCTGGGCACACTGGCTTCATGTACCGACCGCATCGTCGGGTTGACGGGCACACTGCTCGGCGGCTATGCGGACGATCTCTTCAATACGCTCTTCCGTCTGGAAGCGAGAAGGATGAAGGAACACGGCTACGAATGGGGCACTGCAGGGCGGAGTTCGTTCATTCAGGATTACGGCGTCCTCGAAACCATCACCAAGGTAGAGCCTGCCGACAACAGGTGCTCCAAGGCCAAGACCACCAGCACGGTTCGTCGCAAGCCTGGTGCGTCGCCGCTGTTGTTTGGCGAATTCCTGATGCAGCTGTGCGCCTTTGTGTTCCTCGAGGACATCTCGGGAGAACTCCCGCCATACGAAGAAACCTACCTGAGTCTTCCGATGGATGCTTCTATGCGAGAGGCGTATCAGGAATTGGAAGACGCCATTCGGAAAGCGCTGAAGGAGCACAGAGGCAATCGGTCGGTGCTGAGCACCATGCTCAACACGCTATTGGTCTACCCAGATCACCCGTATGGGCTGGGAACTCTGTACGGCACCGAGTTCGCTCCTGAACTCAAGCGAAAGATCCGATTCGTCATTGCCGAACCGCGAGACCTGCCCGAAGACCGGATTTATTCCAAGGAACGCAGGCTGATTGAAGAGATCAGGAAGGAGCTTGCGGAAGGGCGCCGGTGCCAAGTATTTGCGGTGTACACCCAGAAGCACGATGTGACGGCCAGAATTCAACAGATTTTGAGCAACGAGGGGATCCGCACGGCGGTCCTGCGCGCCAGTGTAGACACTTCCAAGCGGGAGGCGTGGTACGCGCGGCAAATCAAGGATGGGGTTCAAGTGGTGATCTCCCATCCTAAACTCGTCGAGACTGGACTTGACCTCTTGGACTTCCCGACCATCCTGTTCTACGAATCCGGGTACTCGTTGCACACGTTGCGGCAGGCCAGCCGCCGATCTTGGCGAATCGGACAGCGACGGCCTGTGCGGGTGAAGTTTCTTTGCTATGAAGGGACCATGCAAACATCGTGTTTGCGGCTCATGGGGAAGAAACTCCTGGTGGCGCTGACCATGGAAGGCAAGTTTGCCGGCGAAGGCTTACAGACGATCGATGAAGACGATGACATGCTTTCTGCCATGGCACGGGAACTGGTCGAGAGGAACGGAATCGGCGAAACGGCCGATGCGATATGGCGAACTTTGAACACAGAACACCAGAAGCGATTTCCTGCAACAGCTCACTCGGATAACGATGCTGCTGTCATCGAGGCCCCCGGCGTTCTGATTGATACTCAGAGCGATCCTTCCGATGTTGTTGAGGTAGCCACTGATAGCAATCCCATCTTCATCTTCGGACAGCGGGCTGAATTCGTCTCAGGCAGGAGGCGGCGCGGACGACCTCCCGTTCCGGAGCAGGCGTCGCTATTCGGGTTCAGCTAACCCAACCAGGGCGTCGCACCGGAAAGCGTAATTCATCCTCAAGAAAATTCTCTTGGCACTGGCCGTTCGACGCTGACGACCTTGGCGCGATCTAGGCACGCTCTGTCGCACAAGCACGTCACTTACCTCAAAAGGAGAAAAAGAAAGTATGTCTGAAACAAGCACATTAATTGGCTATAGCGGTCGGACGATTGGCCGCGAAGAACTGGCGCTGGTGCCCACACCAGCGGCGACCGAAACGCACCGTCCGATCCCGCATCACGAGATCGTTCGGGCACTGATCGAAACTCTGGGATTCCGCCACATCGGGGTCGTCCACGATGAGTACGCCGTGTCGCCCGACGGCATGAAAATGTTTGGCGTCCTCGACCTCGCAACCGAAATGATCGGATGTCGTTTCTCAATCGGATTGAGAAATTCGCATGACAAGAGCATGCGTCTCGCGATGACCTGCGGCTATCGCGTATTCGTCTGCTCGAATATGGCGTTCTCGGGAGACTTCACTCCGGTACTTGCCAAACACTCGAAGTCATTTTCGTTGATCGACTGCGTTTCGGTCGGAGTAGATCGGATGCAGCGGAACTTCGAACCCATGCGAAAGCAGGTCGAGGCGTGGCAGCAAAGCGAACTCACCGATGTAACTGCGAAAGTGGTTATTTATGAGGCGTTCGTCGAAGGTAAACTAGAAGCTCCCAAACACCTTGCGCGGACGGTGCATGATCTCTACTTCGAGCCGAAGTACGAGGAATTTCGCTCACGAACGATCTGGAGTCTCTCGAATGCGTTCACGTCCGCGTTCAAGGAACTGGAACCAATCCCCCAATTTAAGGCGACAGCCAAGTTGGGAGAATTCCTGGAGGCCCGGTTCTCCCAGTCGTTCTAGTCCACGGTGCGGCGAAGCCGGCCGCCGCTCCATTCCAACAAGAAGGTGAAAGTGGCGTTACGAATCGCAAACCACGCGCAGAGATTCCCTGCAAAGCCGGCAGTTACGACACTCTTCGCGGCAAACTTCGCGTTGCTTGCCGGGCATTGAGATTGAGCCGATCCGCCGTATCATGGACAATCTGAACCTTCTATGGTCCGCATCCTGGAATCTCCGTCGGGCAGCGAGCGGCTGAAAGCCGCGCGTGAGTTCGTCCGTAGCTTTCCACTGGGCGCAGAGGTCTTGTTGCTAGGCGCTTCCCGAGAGTCCATCGACGATTTTGCACGCGAACTGTCGTTGGCTGTGACGGCAACATTTGGACTCCATCGATTCAGCGTGACACAGTTCGCCGCTCGCATGGCGGCCGCTGGTCTCGCGCAAAAGTGCTTGGCGCCAGCGACGGGTTTGGGGGCGGAAGCCGCGGCTGCGCGCTCCGGCTTCGAGGCCTACCGCCGGGGGGCGCTGAAATACTTTCTACCTGTGGCAGGGCGTCCCGGTTTCTCACGAGCGATGGCGGCAACTGTTACTGAGCTGCGGTTGGCGGGTGTGGGGCCCGGTGCGGTCGGACAGCTTGGTGACGCTGGTTCCGATCTTGCCGAACTCATGAAGGACTTCGAGGAGCAATTGGCGAAAGGCCGTGTCGCAGATCGGAGTCAGCTCTTTCAGATTGCACTTGAAGCAGTCGAGGATGCTGGGGAAGCCAGCCTAGTAGGAAAGCCGATCCTCTTATTAGATGTGGCGCTCCCAACCAAGTTGGAACGGGCGTTTGCCATCAGTTTAATAAATAAGGCACCCCATGCGTTTGCTACAGTACCTGCCGGAGACAACCGCACGCTGGACTGCTTATCTCGTTTGCAAGACGCGCAACATGCAATGTCTGCAGCTGACGGCACGCATTCACTAGCCCGACTCCAGAACTCCATTTTCAGTAATTCGATCCCTGCAGCAGGAGCCGATGATCGCGTTCAGTTCTTTTCTGCACCTGGTGAGGCGCGAGAATGTGTTGAAATCGCCCGCTTTATCCTTGAGGAAGCCAGAGCCGGGGTTGCGTTCGATAGAATGGCTGTGTTCACGCGAAATTCACGGCCATATTGCGACCTTCTCGAACCCGCCCTGAACCGAGCTAGAATCCCGAGCTATTTTGCCCGGGGCACAGCTCGCCCGGATCCATCCGGTCGAGCCTTTCTCGCGATTCTGTGCTGCGCCACTGAGGGTCTGTCGGCCCGCCGCTTTGCCGAGTACCTGTCTTTCGGACAAGTGCCAGCGGTGAAGGAAACAGGGGGACCTCCCCGTGATCGTGAGGTGTGGTCGCCAAGCCAGGACGAAACGGCATTGCCCCTCGCTGATCCGTTGTATGAGTTGCCCAATGAGGAGGAGCAATCAGTCGATGATTCGGATGAGCAGCCCACGCTCCTAGGGGCCCTGAGAGCGCCGCGGAAATGGGAAGAGCTGCTTGTGGAAGCTGCCGTTATCGGTGGAAAAGACCGTTGGGAGCGGCGACTCAACGGGCTCGAATCGGAGCTTCGCCTGAGGCTAGAGGAGCTTCGAAGCGAAGAGCCAGAGTCCCCGCGTAACGTGGGCATCGAACGTGACTTGAATAACCTAGCCCACCTGAAACGTTTCGCCCTTCCGATGATCGAGTTTCTGTCCTCATTACCCGAGAGCACGACTTGGGGCGACTGGCTAGGCTCGTTAGAGAAGCTGGCCAATATGGTGCTCCGTCACCCTGAGCGCGTGCTGAGCATTCTCACTGAACTCAGACCGCTGGGAGCCGTCGGTCCTGTGGGACTGGACGAAATTCGCGATGTCTTGTCGGATCGGTTTTCGACCCTGGAAGTCGAACCACCGAGGTCGCGCTTTGGATGCGTATTTGTGGGAACACCCGAACACGGACGAGGGCGCAGTTTCGAAGTCGTGTTTATTCCGGGGCTGGCCGAACGCAGTTTTCCCGAAAGACCCCGAGAGGATCCCGTACTTCTCGATGAGTTGAGGCGAAACCTGGGCGCCGAACTCACGACACAGGAAGATCGTGTGCTCCAAGAGCGCTTATTGCTGCGCTTGGCAATTGGAGCTGCGACTCGAAAACTTTACGTCTCTTATCCGCGAATCGAAGTTGGACTAGCCCGGCCGCGCGTGCCCTCCTTCTATGCATTGGATGTGCAACGCGCGGTCATCGGCTGTGTCCCCGAAATAGCCGAGTGGGAGCGCGCCGCCGCGCGCGTTGCCGATGCTTCACTTGACTGGCCGGCGCCTCGAAATCCTGAGAGTGCGATCGACGATGTGGAACACGATCTTGCGATACTCGGTCGATTGCTCCATAGCAGTCCAAAGGCCGTGACGGGGCGGGCCAATTATCTTTTTACCCTGAATAGTGCGCTCGGGCGTTCCTTGCGTACGCGCTGGGCTCGTTGGCGCCAAAAGAAATGGAGCGCATACGATGGTATCTGCAGCCAGTCAGAAGATATGCGTGCGGCCCTTAGCGCGTATCGGCTGCGAAGCAGGTCCTATTCTCCCACCAGCCTCCAGCACTTCGCGATTTGTCCGTATCGCTTTTTACTCGCGGGGATTTACCGCCTTGCGCCACACGAGGTGCCTTGCCAAATTGAGCGCCTTGATCCTGTGATCAAGGGCGCGATCTTCCACCGTGTTCAGGCTGCGCTATGGCGTGAGCTCTTGCAGAGTGATTTTCTGCCATTAAATCAAGCGAAGCTTGAGAGTGCAGGTAAGTTGCTCGATCAAATCGTCGGTCGGGTCGCGGAAGACTATCGCGAGGCGCTCGTTCCCGCCATCGATAGGGTCTGGAGAGACGAGATTGAGCAGTTGAGAGCTGATCTTCGGAGCTGGCTACGCCGAATGGCCGAAGTGCCTGATGGTTGGACTGCAACACTTATCGAATACGGTTTCGGTGTTGCCGCGGATCCGGCGCATGACTCTGAGAGTATCCCAGAGCCAGTGACTCTTCTAGAAGGATTCAAGTTACACGGGGTCGTGGATCTAGTCGAATGCAAGCACGACATGCTTCGCGTAACCGATACCAAAACAGGGAGCAACACTACGACGGATGGCATCGTGACGGGGCACGGCGAGAAACTGCAACCTGTCCTGTATTCTCTGGCCGTTGAAGCGGCTCGCAGAGTAACGGTTGCCGAGGCGAGATTATCGTTCCCCACTTCGGCAGGCGGATTCAGCCAATGCACAATTCCCATTAGCGAAGAAAGCCGGAACCAGGGTCTCGAAGTACTTCGAATCATAGACAACGCGATCGCAACCGGTTTTCTGCCGCCAGCTCCGCGAGAAGAAGGCTGCAAGTATTGTGACTTCCGACCGGTGTGCGGTCCGTACGAGCAGAGGCGCGCGGCCAAGAAGGACCCGAACCCGTTGGAGGACTTGATCCGGCTCAGGGGGATGGCATGACCGCACTCGCAGATCAGCGTGAGCGCGACCTGATCGTCACCGCACTCGACCAAACGATGGTGGTCGAAGCCGCGGCAGGGACAGGCAAGACCACCGAACTCGTTAATCGAATCATCAGCGTACTGGCTGAAGGACACGCCCATATCAAACAAGTGGTCACAGTTACCTTCACTGATAAGGCGGCAGGTGAACTGCGACTTCGCCTGCGGTCCGAGCTTGAGACGAAAAGGCACCAGGAACAGGAGGGTTCGCCAAGATACGTCAATCTACTGAACGCGCTTGCACAGCTGGAAGAGGCCCAAGTCAATACCATCCATGGCTTCTGTGCTGACATTCTGCGGGAGCGCCCCGTTGAAGCGATGCTCGATCCGCAGTTTGAGTCGATGAATGAGTCCCAGGCAAAACAGCTGCAAAGGGAGGCATTCAAGCTGTGGCTTCAGCGAACGCTAAAAGACCCACCCGAAGGTGTGCGCAGATACCTGCGAAGAGATGTGAGGCGAGGCCCGGCAGACAGCTTATCCGAGGCTGCTTCGAAGCTCGCGATCTGGCGTGATTATCCGGCACCGTGGCGGCGCCCGAAGTTCGACCGCGCGACTGCCATTGACTCGCTAGTCGGACAAGTCCAGAAATTTGCGCAGCTTACGGGGCTATGCTCCGATGCTACCGACAGGCTTTACCTTTCCACTTTGCCTGCCCGCCGTCTTGCCGATCAAATCACTGCCTGGGAAGCAGTTGCGACGAGGGATTACGACGCTCTTGAAGCACAGTTTGTCGGGCTGTACAAAGATCGGCAATTCCGGGAGCCACAAAAGGGCCGAACAAAGAAGTATGGCGACACGGTCTCGCGAGCGGAGGTGTTGAAGGCCCACGAAGAGTTGATTACTGCTCTCGACGGCTTCACTGGCAAAGCAAATGCCGATTTGGCGGCGCTGCTTCACGCAGAATTGCAGGAGGCACTCGCGTTATACGAGGACTGGAAGCTCCGATTGGGCCGGCTCGACTTTTTGGACCTGCTGGTGCGAGCGAGAAACCTGCTCCGCGACAACAATTCCGTTCGGGCGGACTTTCAAAAGCGGTTCACGCGTATTTTTATAGACGAATTTCAGGATACAGATCCGGTGCAGGCCGAGATCCTGTTGCTGCTGGCTTGTGGCGATCCGGCAGTTTCTGATTGGCGAAAAGCCGTCTCCGAATCAGGGAAACTGTTCATTGTTGGTGATCCGAAACAGGCGGTTTACCGGTTTCGCCGTGCCGACGTGGGGGTGTATCAGGATGTTAAAAACCTTCTCGAAGCGCACGGAGCGCTGTGCATCAACCTAACAACGAGCTTCCGCGGAAAGGCACCTCTTCAGAATGTCGTCAACGCGGCCTTCGAACCCATAATGAAAAAGGATGCCGTAACCCTGCAGGCGTCGTATGTGCCGCTTTCACCATATCGCCAAGATATGGCGGCGCAACCCCCGATTGTCGCCCTTCCGGTTCCTGATCCGTATGGGCAGAAGTACATCAGCGGCAGGGCGGTCGACGCTTGCCTACCAGACGCTGTCGGCGCCTTCACGGAATGGCTAGTCAAGGAAAGTGGCTGGAGGGTGAACGAAGGTGGTGAAGACCGAATGGTGCCAATCCGCGCGGACCACATCTGCATTCTCCTTCGGCGATTTGAGAGCTACGGTGATGATAAGGCGCGTGCATACGCTCAAGCTCTGGAAGCACGTGATATCCCCCACTTGCTGATCGGCGGAAAATCATTTCATCAGCGCGAAGAAGTTGAAACTATTCGCATCGCGCTGACCGCCATCGAATGGCCGGATGATGAGCTCGCAATGTTCGCGACGCTGAGAGGGTCGTTGTTCGCCGTGGGAGATGAGCCGCTGCTCACGTACCGAACACGGTGGGGGAGATTGCATCCATTCCGGATTCCCCAGGAAGAGTTGCCGGAAAATCTGCAGCCGATCAAGGATGCGTTGCTCGTCCTTCAGGAACTTCATAAGCAGCGGAACCGTCGTTCTGTCGCTGAAACCTTGAGCTGCCTCTTAAGTGCAACGCGAGCTCACGCCGGTTTCGCCATGCGTCCTTCTGGAGAGCAAGTGCTCGCCAACGTGCTTCACATCTCCGAGCTTGCCCGTTTGTATGAGGCCAGCGGTGGTATCTCGTTCCGGGGGTTTATCGAGCAATTGGAGGAGGACGCTGAACGCGGCCAGGTACCGGAAGCTCCAATCTTGGAACAGGGAAGCGAAGGTGTCCGAATCATGACCGTGCACAAGGCCAAGGGTCTGGAATTCCCGATAGTGATCCTCGGCGGAATAACTGCGCCGCTGGCACACGAGGATGCCGACTGCTACATCGACAGCCAAGCTGGATTGTGTGCAGTGCAGATTGAGGGGCTCATGCCCCTAGAGCTGCAGGAACACCAGGCAGAGGAGGCAGCACGCAATCGAGCGGAAGGTGTCCGCATAGCCTACGTCGCTGCCACTCGCGCGCGTGATCTGTTAGTGGTACCGGCCGTCGCTGACGATGGAGCGGAAAAACGTTTCACGGACCCGAAGGATTGGTGGATCGCGCCATTGTTCCCGGCCATCTCTCCCGGTGATTCGTCGCGCAGAAAACCCGGAGTTGCAGGCGGATGCCCAAGCTTCGGTCGGGACACTGTGCTACGCCGCCCAGCAGACCAGGCGTTCAACGTGCAACCGATTCGGCCCGGAAAATACATATTCCCTGAGAATGGTAAGAATGAGGATTCCCGATATTCGGTCGTGTGGTGGGATCCAAGCAAACTTGGGCTCGGGAAAGAGCCGTCGTTTGCAGTCAGGCAAGAAGAATTGCTGGCGAAGGTTGACGATGCGATCGTGGCCGAAGACCTGAGGACATACCATCGCTGGAAAGGGGAGCACGAAAACATAATCAAAAGTGGGTCTCAGCCAACAGTACGCGTAGAAGCTGCTACTCGACATTCCCGTCGGCGAATCGAGGGAGCCGCGACCTCAGTGACACAAGTGATTTATTGCGAGCGTGAGGAAGGTCGCCCCAAGGGTGCGCGTTTCGGTTCGCTGGTTCACGGAGTTCTTGCGAGTGTGCCGATGGACGCCAAGCCGGAGGATATTGAGGCCACAGTAGCTCTTCAGGGACGGATTTACGGAGCCACAAAAGAAGAGATGGCCTCTGCACAGCTTGCAGCGGAGCGAGCGCTTGCCCATCCGCTCTTGCAACGAGCTCGCGAAGCATGGAAACGAGGAGAATGTCGGCGGGAAACGCCCATGACCCTGCTCGATTCCGATGGCACGCTTGTGGAAGGCATTGTGGATTTGGCGTTCCTAGATGATAAAGAATGGCTTGTTTTGGATTTCAAGACCGACCAGGACGTGAAGGAGGCTCTCGATGCATACTCGCGTCAAGTGGGTATGTATGCGACTGCCGTGTCAATAGCGACGGGGCAGAGGGCTCGTGGGGCTCTCTTCATAGTTTGAGAGAAGCAAACCAGGTGTCGATCAGTGTCGATCTGCAATTGGTTCGTTTAGATGATCTGAGAAGCGAGAATTGCGACTTAGTCGTCGGGCCACAACAGAGTCGGGGCGGATGAGACATCACCTTATTGCTCCGGGCACTAGTCGAGACTCACATCGTCAGGCAGTCCCAGTTCGCGCAGGGCAACTTTGATCTCATCCACTTTCTGGCTGGAAACCCCATTCTCCGGTGCGATCTCGACATTCAAACCGATCTTTAGCCCAGTTTGCGTGGCAAACTTCGAAAGTATTTTCGTATAGAAGTTCATCCACTTTTGCGGTGGCACATCCCCCCGCCAATTGACTCGGCGCGCACCAGCAGGTGGGGAAACCGGAACGGGTGTGGGGCTGGGCTTCGTCGTAGACGATCCTGATGTTCCTTCAGTTGCCGGCTGCGGGGACTGCGTTACAGCGGTTGGAGCAGGCGCTGACTTTCCTGTGAGATACGCTTCAGCGGTCGCACGTTGGATGATGTACATGTCCTCTGACAGTTCGACATCAAACACTGTCAGCGACGACTTCCACTGGAACGGAGCATAGCTGCCATCGGGCTTCTTGCCGACGTACCCGAGCATCCCTGTCTCCACGCCTCGGGCGATTGTGTCTTTCAGGCTCTCGGAATTCAGCAACCGGGGAAATTGCGGCGATGCAAAGAAAGCATCACGGACGGACTTGGTGCTCCATTCCTTGAAAGCCGGAGGCCAGTTCCTGTCCAGAAAGCTGGGACTCACTGCGTCTTCAATGTCACCGTCCTGACGGAGTCGAGTCAAGATTAATTCCACGATGGAAGTAGCAGCACTCGAATGCACTAAACCCAGATCAACTGTTTTCCAACTGTTATCTTTCGCAAGCAGCATCAGATTCTTGTATGTGCGCCAGACAGCCTCGCTTAGGTCACGTTCGGCCTTTGTCTTGTTCGCCGAGAGTTGCTTTTTCTGTGCGTCGTCCAAACGGAGATCGTCTGCTTCGTCCTCAATATCTGCCCAAGCGAGGACTTTGCGAGCCTCGTCACGCAGAGAATCAGGTGAATCAGGAACCGCCCAAACCAACCCGCTTTTGTAGGTTCTTCCAGAAGTGCCACTTTCTTTCGTGGCGCTCTCGATAAAGGCGCGGGTCGCCTTCTCGGA
>Ga0209166_10002941_pt1 | contig 12554 bp, 13 predicted proteins | sample Coa_R1_3_FD_187151 | JGI IMG/M metagenome (GOLD analysis project Ga0209166, IMG submission 187151) | Surface soil microbial communities from Centralia Pennsylvania, which are recovering from an underground coalmine fire - Coalmine... | ecosystem: Environmental > Terrestrial > Soil >... | reverse complement strand
GCGGTCGCTCACCCCGAGCACATAATCAGAGGGATATCCAAGATTGCACACCGTGCTTGGCTCGAACAGCACCCGCGGGAAAAAAAACCGCAGGAACATCAGAAAGTTCGCCGCCAGGAATGCCACAATGCAAGTCCAAGTAAGGCGGCGGCGCAACTGGTTGGGATCAGGTTCAGCGGCTTCCTTCACCGGTGGTGGACTAGCGGGCCTGGCCGGGGCCGCAGCTTTGGGCGCGGCGGGAACTGCTGGCCGGGCAACAGGTGGCGTGGTTGCCCCCTCAGGCTTAGGCGTGGCTGGTGTGGCCACTGCTGGTTTTTCCGGCGGCGCTGGCGCCCCATTTTCCCCCGCTCCGGCGGGGGATTTTGCAGGGCCTGGAGTGTTCGGATCGTCTGGATTCGCCATTCATTAACCTTTAGCGAAAAAAGTAATTCGTTATAAAATTTCGGAACATCCTAAGAAATTGCAATCTATATGATGCCCGCTGAATCTGTCAAGATGGATTTGCAACGTCGCAAAAACTTCAAAAAATGAAATGGAGGTGCGCGTTACGCGCTCATTGACGAAAAGATGTGGAAAGGCCGCAAGATTGCCGGGCGAATCTTGCGCTACGAATTTTGAAGGCCGAATTTACGAGCAAAGTAGCGCAACTTCCGTCCTTTGAAGTTGCGGCTATTCCAGTTCTAAGCCGGTAGCCTTTTCTGGCACGGCATCGCCGTTTCAGAAATGGCTGCCGGTTTCAATCAGGGATAATACCTATATTAGAACTATCCAATATCATGCCGGATGATAAGCCGCATCCTGCATCGCAGACATTACAATTCAATGTCTGCGCCCGCGAAACTCCGCGCTAACAGCTCCGCCATAATAGTCGCTATAGCGCCCATGTCGAGAACCTCAGAAATGAGGAGCTTCACTCCAGGATGGTAGTGAAATACGCAGGGATAGGGTGTCTCAAGCGTGTTGCGATCCGGCGCATGGAGAATCACGGGCTTGCCCAGCGCAAGGGCAGCCCCAATCTCTACGTGCGTGCCGTAGCCGCCTGGAAGAAGTACGATTAATACGTCGGCCAACCGAACGGCCTCAACCTCTGCCACCGCAGTGGCGGCAAATTCCTCGGGTTTTGCGGCGTCCAGCTCGGTCCAGGCGAATGTACGTTCCCAGCCTTCTGCTCTAAGGATTTCAGAAAGCGCATTAGCCTGTGCGCTGCGATCCTTCCTAGTTGCGACATAAAAACGCTTTGCCACGGATTCTTCAACCGAGTTGCTCATTGCCAAGAGTTCGCCAGAGATACCAACACGCCACCGATCGGAAAGGTCGCCACGTTTTGCCTAGGCGCTCGACATTTCGAGGCCTTCCATACACTCGTCGAATGGCTCGTTCAAGTCCGATATCTCGAAGTGGCAGCACATCGGGATCTCGAAGAACCATAATTCGGAAGACTGCGATTGTCCAGGGTCCGATGCCTTTGAAATCTGCCAGTGCCTGCTCCCAAGAGAGTCCTTGCGCGACTTTGGCAAGAAGCTCGTCTGATCGCCGCACAATATCTGCGCAGCATTCGGCTCGCCGCTGGGAAAGCCCAAGAGAGCGAAGACTTGCTGGGTCCGGTATCGCCGCAGGAGATGGCGTCACGAGCTGCGGATGTGTGGACCTTGCCCGGTCAGCAAGTCGACATGCCACATGGGTAGAGAGTTGCTGCGCCATAACAATACGGATCAGTCCCCATATCGGATTTTCAGTTGGTTGTGAAGGCCACCGAATTGGCTGAGAGGCAATCACCCCCGCGAGGACTCTATCGCGATTTGCCAGTAGCCGTTCGGCAGCTGTGACGGGCATTAGCTGTTGTACTTTGCCTCCGCGATGCAGCGCTTTTCCCATGTGTCGTCCTTTTTCTGACCGACGCTCGAACGGAGAATGCACCGCTCCGAGTGACCGTCTAGCATTTTGAGCGCCTCTTTAGAATCTTGCGCAGCGGCGAGGTCCGTCGCAAAAGCGTCGCACTCACCATATGTCAGGGCCCCCAACAGCTTCCTCACATGCGGATTCATCTTGACAGAAAGTGCCCTGAGCTTTTGGCCAATATCAATATTTTCTTTGGAGCCCCAATCCCTCTTTTTCATTTTGGCCTCCAGGATGGGTGGCATGATTTGAACAACACGATCGAATCTGCCTGGTCGGCGAATGGCCAGGTCAAACTGTTGAATGTTGTTCGTGGCGATTATGAAGACCAAAGTAGCGCGCTTATGAATGCTTGCCAGTTTTGGAAGCATCGCTGTTGTTAGAAAGCGCGAAAATTGCTCAGCATCCGGTTTTTCCCGTTCCCTGACAAATTCGTCGAACTCGTCAAAGAGGACCACCACACGTTCTGTCTCCTCGAGCATGCGGAATATGGTGTTAGCCTCGGCTTGGATACCTTCCATTCCATTACGAAGAAGAAAGGAAGGATCTACTGCCAAATGTGGCCAACCAATGAACTCGGCAATCTTCTTTGATAGTTCAGTCTTTGAAGTGCCCGGGGGGCCGAAGAATATAGCTGACCTTGGCGTGCCCTTTTTGAGTATGCTTCCCTCTTCTAGTCCGCCAGTCTCCTCGGAAATGGGCTTCACGAAATTCTTGAAGAGGAATTTCTTCAGGGAATGTTTTTTGCCCCTGACGGTGACCCTGCTGTCAAGGGTGGTCTTAGCGAAGGTGTCCCGTCCTTCACGGATTGCTGGTTCTGGGAAAGGGCGGTCCATATACTTGAACAAATCACGCCGCACAGCCTCAGCCAGCAGGCGATCGAGCCTGTGAACGAAATGGTAGACGGAAGCCGTCGCCCAAGACTCCGGGACCGAGAGTTGCGGATGATGTCCAGACGTCCATACTTGAACAGCTTCCTTTACGCTATAAGCGCTTCTCGCTACGGAATCCATGGCCGCGCTGAGATTTGGTTGATAATCGAGCAGTAGTTCGTTTAATTTAGGCTCAGAAAGTAGCTGCGTTAGCATTTCGTACTCGTAGCAATAAGCGTTTCCGAACTTCTCATAATGGAACAGAGGCCGACTCAACGGCCAAGTCCCGTCGTCACGCTGGCAATCAAAAAAAGTCTTTAGTCCCATGCGCTGGATCAAAGTCCTATCTGGCGTGGTTTCGTCACGAGGAGTCACCGCCGTAACTAGCATTACCAGATATGCTATAGCAAAAGCGTCGGCGAACTTGCTGTTGGCCTTAACCAGACCAATTTGGTGTGGGAGCTGCCCCCAAGCCCACGATTTCACCTTTTCCTTCAATTTATTTGTCAATTTTGAGCGCCGTAGAAGCACGCGAACGACTAACTGAGTCAGGTAAGCTGTGGGGGGATATTTCTCAATCGTAACTGACCCATCCTTTAGCCTGCCCTGAAGGATCTTCTCCATTTGTCCGACGCGTGCACTGGCGCTTGGTTTGAGGGGATCAGAATAAGGGCGAAGTGCATTAACGGCTTCGAGAATCCAGGCTAATGTGAAGGGGTTTTCTTTCGGAAGGCTCGCGCTCGTTTTCCTAGGAATCAGGCGTCTGAGCAGCGCGTTGGTCTGCGTCCTGTTGGCTTCCCACTCCCACCTACGGGTGGCTACCAGTGAGAGCACGCAGGTGGCTGAGCTTGAAACTGAGATGTGATTCACGCCTTTGTAATGTTCGAATCCCTCATTATGCGCGAAGTATTTGATGGAGGCTGCTTGATCCTCGAGAATTTGTTTGCAGCGTAATCGCAGATACGCGAGCTTCGAGAAGTCGAGCCCCATTTCCCATCCTATATTCTTATTGGACGTATGCAGGCAGCTCTAATGTCTTTTGAAGATCTACCACATCACGATAAATGCTATGTACCGACGCCCTGGGGCTGCTCGATTGGGTTAGCGCAGTTTCGACTCGGTCCAGGATGTAGTGCGCCTGCTCAACAGTCGCGTGAGGATCGATAAGAATACCCTCTGAACGCCTGCGCTGCGGGGAGGCGCTAACCAAGCGCATGGCTGTCCTCAAATTGGGGACCATCTTCACATATTGGCGCAGCGTCAAGTCAACTGGCAGATGGGCGGCAAATATTGGTACTCCTACTGCTGCCGCAAACCCAATTTCCATGGAAGCCGACTGGCCCACGTACCCGTCAGGGCAGATAAGCCAGAGGAAATTCGCTGCTCGGATCGACTCCAGGTGCCTGTCCTGAACGAGCCGCACAGACTCAATAGGGTCGCTTGCGACAAACAAGAACTCACCTTGTTGGGCGACGACCCGTGGATCGGCTGGGGACAGGACACGGACAGAGAGCGCCATTAGCTCGTGAACTGCTGCCGTGATGGCGTCCATATGGCGGTGGAAGCTTCCGGAGACAGTGACTTTTAGCATAGCCACCTCTGAAACTGAGCGCTACTTAGCTGCAAGGCCGACAGCCCCTGCGAAGAACGCCTCTTGGGAGTTGGGAAGGAACTCGAAGTATACATCCGAACTTCTATTTTGGGAACCCCATCGGATGAATACTTTGTACAAGCCTTTGTGTAAATCCATCCAGAACCCCCTACATGTTGTATGGTAATTGACGGTAATTGTCAAGTATTATTTATTATAAATTCTTAATTATATTTGAGTTATAATAAATATTTCTAAAAGATATTATGGTAATTGACGGTAAGACTGTTTTGAAAAAAAACATTTTTCGTGTTGACTTTGAGGGAGAGCGGGTTCGCCTGCCTGATGATGTCGTGGAACGAACAGAGCACCCGCGGCTTTCAGGGAAGAACCCTGTCGAATGTTGGCTGCTTGTGGTGAAACCAGGAAGGTTCCGTCTGGTTCCTGGGACCGAAGCTCCCGATAGCGATACTTCCAGAATCCTGGACCAAATCGAAGAAACTTCCGCGGCTGGAGGGATACTCGACTACACAGAGAACGACGCCTTGGATGGGATTCAAGCGAGGCTTATTCCTTGCAATATATCACCGCCGCCGCCGGGATGGAGAATCAACTTCCCAAAAGAGGCCAAGGGACTCGTTCCCGAGATTGAGGAGCGTTCCTTTGTTTATGTAATGATCGTCGCCGGTTTTATGGAAATATGGTTTCCCTATACTCTGAGACACGCTCTGTCCGGCCCAATTGCTGAAATTCTCCCCTGATCGCTGACAGGCTGGCATTCGATAAAAGGAAGGTCGCGGCGCGGTCAGGGAATCACAAAGATGGACGGAATACAATCTATTGCCGGGACTTCCACCCTTAATATCGCAACGCGACATAATCGGTCATACCTCATGAATCTGACCTTCATTGGACATTCGGATTGCATTACCTGGCGCGGGAAAACCCCACGGTCAGAAAATCACTGACCGCGGCTACCACTCGCCGACTATCCTGGCATGACATAGCTCCAGATCTTGAAGTCGATCCCTGCCAGCGATATGATTTAGTAAGGGCAGGACGGGTGGCAAGAAATTTGAGACGTCGGCCGCAGAAAATCAGCAGATGAACCGGTAGGCCACTGATACGGACCGAGGCAAAGACCGCAGCCTTCGCCGTGATCGAGCACAAGGAGCACACAAACATGAAGCCAAAGAACACGATCTGCCTCTGGTTCAACAAAGACGCGCATGAGGCGGCGCAGTTCTACGCTGCCACCTTTCCGGATAGTAAAGTAACCGCTGTTCATTACGCTCCCGGTGACTATCCGAGCGGCAAGAAGGGCGACGTGCTGACGGTCGAGTTCACCGTCCTGGGCATTCCCTGTCTCGGTCTTAACGGCGGCCCGGCGTTCAGGCACACCGAGGCCTTTTCCTTCCAGATCGCGACGGAGAATCAGGAAGAGACTGACCGTTACTGGAACGCGATCGTCGGCAATGGCGGCACGGAAAGCCAGTGCGGTTGGTGCAAGGACCGCTGGGGCCTCTCCTGGCAGATCACCCCGCGCACGCTAACCGATGCGCTTGCCGCTGGTGGCGGTGAGGCAAAGCGTGCCTTCGAGGCGATGATGACGATGAAGAAGATCGACATCGCCGCCATCGAGGCAGCGCGGCGCGGCTGACGTGAGTGAACACGCTGAAACGCTCTTTATTCTTCCGGAAGACGGGGCAGCCCGCCCTTGGTTTTCCTCCATTCAACCCCGAAAAACTGCCGTCCGGTGATATGTTGTTGACTTTTATAATTCATCAGTTAGTATATAGGCGAGGTAGAGTGAGAAAGCGGACGCGAGGCTCTACCTGGGCCAGCCATTGTGCGGCTAGGTAAGGGCCACCACATTTTGCACGAGGGGCCGGACAAATACTTAGTGCTCATTTACCGCCCCTGCGGGGCGTTGGGAGTGGTTGCAATGTCACTGCTCGGAAAACGGACCGTAAGCGCCGCACTCGTAGCCGCCAATCGGATAAACGCGAAGAAATCCACCGGGCCTCGAACATGGCGCGGAAGGCAACTCGCGTCGCTGAACTCACTCAAACACGGGCTGCGGTCCAGGTCGTTTGGCGAGACGCTGTTCAAAACGGGCACGCCGATGCCCGAGATGGAGCGGCTCCTCGCGGTTCTGCTGTCCGTTTTGAGGCCTAGAAACCGGCCGGAAGCCGTTCGAGTGGGTCGCTATGCTCAAATGCTTTGGGCTATTACCCGGCGTATGAAACTGGCACGATGCTGGCCCACAAAGCGCAGGGCCGTGATGGCGCTAAGCGAGGCTGAGCGCGCGCTGCACAGGCTGATCCGCAATGATTTTGTCCGTAATCTTGCCGGCGCTAATTATAGGCGGCGGAGGGAGTCCATTCGGGTGGCAAGATTCATCCATCTTATTGACCACATGGCTTGTTCGGGGCACTAAAAAACCGAACCTGACCAACGAAGCCGATAAGCATATTATTATCAATAGATATGTTGCGACATTCGACCGATTCCCGTTTGGGTAGCGCTCATTGAGAAGGGTGAGCTTGGCGCGAGGATGGACGCGTTGCGGCGTAGTGGGACAATTTGCTTTATTGGCGTCTTTCCGAGCGCGGGAAGTCCTTGGGAATTCAAGATCGGTGGGAAAAATCTGGAAGCTCGGCCGGGAATTCTTTACGAGATGAGCGAGCCGACCCGTGCCATGACCGACTCGGCATGGCGATCCCATCCCAAAGCTGCCACTTGGACCCGGATGCGCCGCGCAATCTGCAGGGACGAATAGAAACCTGCTTTTAGAAGGACCACCGTGGCAGCCATGATAAACGACAACCCACCCAGTATGAAGGCGGCCACGACAGTAGAGAAAATCTCAGTGAGGAAATACATGATTCCTCCTAACCCGCTCCTGACCATCCCTTCCGGCGGCAACCCTGAGCCCTGGCGCGCTTACGCCGCATATCTCCGCCGCGGCATAGCGGTTCAGTCCCACGCTCATACAATGATTGCCGCCGGAGGCAGATCAAACTGTTTCCACATGGTCGTTGTCCCGCAACGGTGGCAGGGTCGTGAAACCAACCCACCGTTCATCAGGGCTTCGCTCTCCATGTATTCCACCGTGCTGTACGCGGCATGTTCACAGACGGTGCACTCGATCATGCTAAGTGGCTGCGTCTTAAATTGAAGCTTGCAGTCTTCGCAATCGATCATGGCCATAGGCCGTTTCTTGCCGAAGGTGGAGGAGGAACCCGTTGCGTGGAAAGCATTGGATTGATTTCTCATGCTCCCACCCTGTTTATTCCTTAATCTGGCCGCTCGATGCATATCGCTTCTCCAGCCTTCGAGAATTAAAATATGCGAAATGGAATTTAACGACAATCCGGTGAACACCTGTATCGGAGGGCAGAAAATTCCCAGTGGTTGAGGCATCCCCCCGAACGCATTGCGTGAAAATACGACACGGGATAAGATGGGGGGGCATGAAACGAGAAATACCAATGCAGTTGTACGTGGGCCTCGGAATTCTTTTGATAGGCGGAATTTTTCTAGGTGTGGAATATTTTCTGGTGAAGTGGACTCCGCTCCATAAACAAAGGGTGGCTGACGCAGCGCTTAAGCAACTCCCTTATCACAACGACTCGCTGGGGGTTGACATGCAGGTGGCGGCAGGCATTTACGGAAAAGTGGAAAATTTTCCCGGGGGCGCAAAAATATTTCGGCCGCGCTGGTGGGGCTCGGGGCCGTCCATCACCCTCAGCTCCGAGCCTAATGTTGATCATGCCACGGAATTCTCCCAGGAGATTCTGGCGAAATGGGAAACGGACGGCGTATTGGGAAATATCTCCAATTATCATTTTGACCACACCCAAATTACGAATCGAGACGCCGTCCTGATCCAGCGTCCGAAAGGGCACGCCGTAATCCTGACCGCGCACGTCATCTCGCCCGAGCGGATCGTCGTGGCGGAATGCTCAACGGGCGACGCCGATCCCGCGCTCTTCCTGGGAGCCTGTGATGAATCTTTGCGTACTTTAAAAATTGCGGGGCCGGAGCCCCCAGCCGGAAAACCAGCTCTCGAGGACGTCACCCCACCCACCTTTACTCCGCCTCGCGTAAGCACCCGTCATTAGGGTTGAGGGCGACCGGCCAGTAGGAATGAAGGCATTTCTGATAAACTGGGGCCGGCAAAGTGCTATTTGGATTTGGATGACACCGGGCGAAAGGTCTGACGAGACTCATAATGCCAAAGTGGGAAATAGTTGAAGGCAGCGTGGCCACGCCTCGGGGATTTCAGGCTGCGGCCGTCGCGGCAGGAATCAAAAAAACCGCAGACGCGTTGGACTTGGCATTGATTGTTTCTGACGCAGCGGAAACGACGGCGGCAGGTTTATTCACCACCAACCTGGCCGCAGCGGCTCCGGTAATTCTCTGCCGCCAAAATCTTGCCGCCGGACGCGGGCGCGCGCGCGCCATCATCGTCAATTCAGGAAATGCCAACGCCTGCACCGGCCATGCGGGAGCACACACGGCCAAAGCAACCGCGCGCGCGGTGGCAAAACTTTTAGGCCTGTCAACGCACCAAGTTTTGGTGGCCTCCACCGGCATCATCGGCGTCCCCTTAAAATTGGACCTGATCCTCCGCAAACTTCCTTCGCTTAAAGAAAATCTTTCGTCGGAAAATGCCGCGTCGGTCACCCGTGCCATTATGACCACGGATACTATTCCGAAATCCCTCGTGCTGCGAACCAGGATGGCTGGGAAGACGGTGCACCTGGCGGGAATCGCCAAAGGCTCAGGGATGATCCACCCGCGCATGGCGACGATGCTGGCCTTTATCACCACGGACGCCGCTGTTCCGCCCGGCGACCTGCAAACCATGCTGCGCGCGGCAGTCAACGTGTCTTTCAACGCATTGACGGTAGATGGCGATACGTCCACCAACGATACGGTGGTGGCACTGGCCAGCGGATTGTCCGGCGTTTCAGCACGCCCGCATTCGGCGCAGGGCAAACATTTTCTCGCCGGGCTTATGCAACTTTGCCAGGCTCTGGCGCGAATGATTGCCCAAGACGGCGAGGGCGCGGGAAAACTTGTCACGGTGGAGGTTCGCGGCGCGCGCAGACCTTCCGACGCGGAGCGCATCGCGCGCGCCATTGCCAACTCGCCTCTGGTAAAGACCGCCATTGCCGGCAGCGATCCCAACTGGGGACGCATTATTTGCGCGGCGGGATATTCGGGAGCAACTTTCGATCCCGCCAAAGTGGACATCCGAATCAATGATTTTCTCCTCTGCCACAAAGGGCTGGACGCGGGCTTTGATGAAGCCGCCGCCAAGCGTGAACTCGACGCAAAGGAATTGATCTTGCGCGTGGACCTCCACCAGGGCAAGGCCGCGGCTCGCATGTGGACTTGCGACTTGACCCACGGCTATATCGACATTAATGCCACTTACAGGACTTGATTCGAGCCGGCCCACTATTCCGGGGGCTGCACGAAAGAAATAATCCAAGGAAGGTTTTTGTCGAGAAGATGAAAAGAAAAAGAAATAGAAACGCCGCAAGATTAAATGGCGAATCTTGCGGTACTTATTTACAATCCTGGCGCGGTGGCATAGCCGCCCGGTTTAAGCCTCATTCTGGACGGCCTGGATTAGGGCGCTGATATAACCATATTCGAAAGCGAAGGCTTGCTTCTTCCCGGCGTCGCCGTCAATTTGGGGCGCGTGGTCCGGCATCATCATGCCGTCATAGCCAATCTCTTTGTACACGCGCATGGCGCGCACCATATTCACACTGCCATTGTCCGGAAAGGTTTCCTGGAACTTGAGGAAATGACCGCGAATGTTCCGGAAGTGCACGTTGAAGATTTTTTCCCGCGCGCCGAAATACCGGATGACGTCATAAATTTCCTCGCCGGGATTCTGCAGCATTTCGGAGACCGTGCCCTGGCAAAAATTGAGGCCGTGGAAAGGGCTGGGATGGATGGCGATGAAACGCTTGAGGCCGTCCACGCTGCCCAGCACGCGATGCACGCCGCGAAATCCCTTGTCGAGGGGCATGGCCGGGTCGTGCGGATGGCACGCGATTCTCACTTTATTTTCCGCCGCCACCGGCACCACCCGGTCGAGAAAATAAGTGATCCTTTCCCACATGGCGTCGGCGCTCACCGGGCCGGCTTCTGTAAGCGCGGGCTCCTGCGCGGCCTCGTCGTAATTGAACGTGCTGTATTTCGCGCCGCCCCGCCCGCGCGTGGGCGCCGTGCGCACCACTCCCAACACCGTCAAGTTATACTTCACCGCTGGGATGCCCGCCGCCGCCGCGTTGCGAATCATCTGGCAAATCTGGTCAATCTCACGGTCGCGCTCCGGACTTTTACCCAGCATGATGGCCGGGTTCTCCGCCCGGGTGATGTAGCTCGAGCTGAGCGGCAGGGGAATCATGTCCAAATTTATTCCAAAGGATTCCGTACGGTCGCGCAGTTTTTTAAGGCCGTCCACACTCCAGTCCTCACCCTTGTCGCCGCGCAGCACCCCGCTGCAAATGTGGTTGACGCCGAATGCCGCCAGAACGCGCAAGGTGTCATCGGAAGGCGAAGTCTCAAACTGCGTCCCCAATTTCATCAGGGCCTTGCGCGGCGGAGAGTCGCCGATGGCACGCGGCTGTTTCGCGGCGGCAATTTTAATTTGTGGCGCCGTCATTCCGGCCGCAGTGGTTTGCAGGAATCTTCTGCGATTCATGTTTGGTGGCGTGGGTAGTCTATCGGGTGGCGGGCATGGAAATCAAGATTGCGGAAAATTCTCAGCGGCATCCCGATATGCAATTCTGACGAAGTAACAGGCATAGGCGATTGACGGAAGATGCAAGACCCCGGCGCGTCATTTCAGATAGCCGTTAAACCACCGCACCATGCGTTGAATGATGTCGCGCTGGTCCTCCGGCTTTCCGATGTTGTGACCTTCGTTCGCATAGATCACAAACTGCGTCTTCACTCCCAGCGTTTTTAGGGCGTGCCAGAATTCATATGATTGCGGCGCCGGACATTCGCCATCACGGTCGCCCACCAGCACCAACGTGGGCGTCTTGACGTTCTTCACAAAATTAATAGGCGAACTCCGGGCATACACAGCGGGGTCGTCATAGACGGACGCGCCAAAAAACGGAATCATCCATTGGTCAAGGTCATTTTCGCCGTAATAGCTTTGCCAGTTGGCCAGGCCCGCGCCCGCCACCGCAGCGCGGAACCGGTGCGTCTGAGTGACGGCCCACATGGTCATAAATCCACCATAACTCCACCCCGTAATACCAATTCTATTGTTATCCACGGGTAGAGTTTTCACCACCTCGTCCACACCGGCAAGAATGTCCCGCAAATCCCCGTATCCAAAATCCTTCACGTTGGCCTGGGTGAAAGCCTCTCCCTGCCCGAAGCTCCCGCGCGGATTGGGGAGCAGCACGAAATAGCCGGCGCTGGAAAACACCGAATCATTGAAAAAAGTGTTGGGCCAGCCGGGACCATACGACGACCCGGGTCCGCCATGCACCACAACGATCATGGGATACCGCCTGGCCGGATCATAATCCCTGGGGTAGAGCAACCAGCCCTGGACGTGAAAATTGTCGCTCGACCAATGAATGCTTTTTGCTTCGCCCCAACTGGGTTTGGAGTTCTGGTTGAGCCGTGTGATTTGTTTCCATTTGCCAATCAGACCGGCCCAAACTTCAGGCGGACGCGTGAAGGATGCGCGTACGATGGCGGATGTTTTCCCGTCCGCAGCCAGCGAGAGGCCGTAGCCCCAGCCACGATCTGAAATAACTTCAGGTCCTGTCCAAAATGTTTCAACATGCCCGCCCGCAAGACTCACAGCCACCACGCCAGGAGAACCATCGCGAACCTCAACTGTCAGAATTTGTTTCGACGACGGAAGCCAGGCAAGCCAACTTGCGGAAGCTTTCATGTTGGGCGTAACGTCCTGCGGCTTGCCACCCTTGGCACTTATCACAAAGACGTCGCCGCCGGTCGAGCCCTCGTCGCTCATCAAGCCCTCCACGAAGGCAATTTTTCTGCCGTCCGGCGACCAGTGTGGCACAGCGATCTGTAGCGCAGGCTTGTAAATCGATTTCGTTTGGCCTGAGGCCGCTGAGATAATGTAAAGTTCAGCGACATACCAATTGTCGTCGCCATTGCCATGTGCGGCAGTG
>Ga0209166_10002940_pt1 | contig 12558 bp, 10 predicted proteins | sample Coa_R1_3_FD_187151 | JGI IMG/M metagenome (GOLD analysis project Ga0209166, IMG submission 187151) | Surface soil microbial communities from Centralia Pennsylvania, which are recovering from an underground coalmine fire - Coalmine... | ecosystem: Environmental > Terrestrial > Soil >... | reverse complement strand
ATGTTTATATCAGCTATTTGCGGGCCAAGATCGACCAGGGATTTTCCAAGCCGCTGATCCACACCAAGCGTGGCGTTGGCTTCATGCTGGCGGCGCAGAAAGACACCGAGAACTAGCGCCCGCCATTCAATCCCACTTTAGACTGTACCGTTTTTCCATCCAGCAGAAACGTAATCGCGCCCAGCATGTCTGTGCGGTAAGTCTGGACATGGTTCTGCTGCAAGCGCTCCAGTACCACATAGCGTGGATGCTGAAACTGGTTGTGATATCCGGCGGAAATGACCGCGAAACGCGGCCGCGCGGCGGCCAGGAGTTCGGGCGTGGTTGAGGTGGCACTGCCGTGGTGCGCCACTTTCAGCAGATCGGCAGCCGGAGATTCTGCCGCGACGTATTGCTCCATCTTCTTTTCCAGATCGCCCGCAAGGAGCGCGCTGGTTTTTCCGTAAGTGATCAGGAGCGCGAGGGAGTCATCGTTACTGGGATCTTTCCTTGGTTTCCAATCCGGCGGCGGCGCGAGCACGCGAATCTTGCTTCCGCCCCACTCAAAGACTTCACCGGCCGTATGTTGCCTGATTGCCACACGATTCTGCGCAGCGGCCTCATAGAGTGCCTTCATTGCTTTTGTCTCAGGATTGATGCCAACCCAGAGCTCGTCAGGATGAAAATCCTCCAGCACGCGTGGAAGTCCGCCGAGGTGGTCGCCGTGGGCATGCGTAAGCACGGCGACATCAAGATGCTCCAGACCGCGCGACCATAGATAAGGCGCGACCACATCTTCACCAAAATCGAACTCGCTGTGGACCGGCTCGATACTTCCACCGGCGTCGATCAGCATGGTGCGTCCCTCAGGCGAGATGACCAGCAGCGAATCACCCTGACCGACATCGATCGCAGTGACCTCGAGCTTTCCCGGCTCGAATCGCGGCACGAAGTGGAAGGCAGCAGCAGCAGCGGATACCAATAGCACGGCGACGCCGGCAACAGCGACGGCACGCTGCCGGCGAACTGCGAGCAACGCCGCCAGGATGCCGGCAGCCGCGAATAAGCTGACCAGCGGTCCAGCATCCGGAATGCGCCATTGTGAGATGTGCAGATGAGAGAGCCAGCCCAGACAGAGCAGTGTCCAATGCAGCGCGGCGGCGGCAATCATCGCCAGCATCCGGGCCAGCGGCATGAACACATAGCTCAATCCGATGGCGGCGACGCCGCAATTGAGCATGATTCCCGCCAGCGGCAGCACCAGAACGTTTGCCGGCAGGCCGATGATCGCGGCGCGATGGAAGTAGCTGCGCATGGGCAACACCAGCACGGCTTGAGTGATCGCCGAAACCAGCGCCAACTCATAAAACGCCAGTACGGCGCCAGTTGCGCCCATAGTCAGGAGTCGTGCCGCTTTCGCGCCGGTGAACCGCTGCAGCCGTCCTGCAACCAGGCGGAGATCAAGACGAAACTGCGCCAACCTGGGCGGCAAACCCACATCGAATGCGGTCGAATCCAGGTGCCGCAGCGCCGCGCGATACGGAGCCGAGGTCCGTTGCAGGACCGGTACGCCGATTCCGGTGATTGCCAGCAGGGCCAGGAAGGTCAACTGAAAGCCGGCATCGAAGAGGGCCACAGGAGAGAACACCAGCACGGCCAGTGCGGCGAAGCCGGTGGCGTTGAAAGAACTGCGGTCGCGATAGAGCAGACGCGCGATCAGAAAAAGGGAGAGCATGAGCACCGCGCGCTGAATGGGAACGCCGGTGCCCGCGACGTACGCATAAAAGATGGACAGAGCAATGGTGATGAGCGAGGCCGTCCAATCCGGGCAGCGCAGCCTCCGCGCCAGCCAGAAGACAGCAAATGCCAGCAGCGCCACGTTCATGCCGGAGACCACCAGCAGGTGATAGACGCCGGTTTTCTGGAAGTCCTCGCGCACATTCCGCAGCAGCATGGAGTCATCCCCGAGGATCATGGCGGCGAACAGGGCCGCATCCGCGTCTTTCCAGAGCCCCTTTTTGCGCATGTGCTCACGAATGCTGCGGCGGATGGCGCTACGCCAGAAACCCAGCGTTGTTCCCGACTGCCCGGGCAGGAGTTCAAGGTTTTCCGCCTGGGCGGACGCCAGGACGCTGATGCCGATGCCGTGCAGGTAACCTTCGTAGTCGAAAGCTCCGGGATTGCGGAAGTTTCGCGGCAAGCGAAGCTTGGCGTTTAAGCCAAACCGATCGCCGTAGCGCACGTCGGGGAAGTCCGAGGGGGCGGAAGTTCCTCCGAAGGCGCCTGCATACAGAGCCACCCGCACGCCAAGGGGAATGGAGAACCTTGCACCATCAAGCTCAATGTACTCTGTTTCCAGATCGAAGCGCTCGCGCGCTCCGCCTCCGGTGAGAAGCACACCATCACCAGTAACGTGGCCGACGATCTTGAGGTCTTTGGTTTCGAGAAACTCTGCCGGCGGAATCACGATGCGTGGCTCCGGTGCAGCCACGCGAGCGAACGCACCGGCGCAGAGAAGCGCCAGTACAGCAGAGACCCAGGCCAGCCGTACACTCTTGACGACTACCGCGGCCAGAGCGCAAAGCACCAGCAGGGCGGTTGTCCACCCCCAGAGCGCGCGCGGGTGAAGCAGATGTCCAGCCAGCCATATGCCGCAGGCAAATGCGGTTGCGGCCAGGGCCAGCGGAGCCCGCGGCCGTTCTTCCTGCTCGCAAACCAGCTTCTTCGAAGCAACAACGTTCTGCCCGGCCATTGTTCCGCAAGAGGATACCTTTTACGCGGCGGATTGAGACAAGAAATTTCGTCCATTGATAAGATCGAAAACAGAAAAGTATTGTGCCGGCAGGCTGACGGCGTCTAGAGTGTCAGCAGAACGGAGGCCACGATGAAATGCTCTGTCCTGAAATTTGCGACTGTCCCGCTGCTGGCGGCCATTGCCATGTCGGGCCACGGGCAAGCGCGCCGGGGGAGAACGGTGGAGGGCGCGGGCTGCGTCTGGGAAGGCGTTGAGGCCGGTTGCCTGATGGTCACCGACAAGGACACCGACTACACCTACAATCTGCTCATCTCCTCCGGCGAAAAGCCCTCTCCCGGCAGCGGTATTTTCTTCATGGGGACGCTGCATGAGGGCGCAACCAGCTGCATGCAGGGCCGTCCGGTGGACGTGAAGAGCTGGGTCAGGCGCAAGAGCATCAACTGCTCAGCGCCCCAGAAGAAGCGGCCCAGCCCTTACTAGCGTGCAAAGCGCACACAATCGATTTGGCGGACCAGCAGCTCTTAACCGCTGGTCCAGCGGTATGGTGGAACTGTTTTAGTGCACTGCAAGGAAGCCATGCGGCACAAAGTTATGGTCGAGATAGGTCCCGACAATCATCTGGTTGTAGTTGATGCTCCAGGGAGTGGTGCCGAAAGCGTTAGGGAAGTTAATCGGCACCGGATGCAAAGACTCAGTGCTGCTGCTTTCCACGGTTTCAATCTCGTTATGAAATGACACGAAGCCGGCGAGAACTCCCGGGGCCGTTCCCACCAGGTCGTCGCGGCCATTGACGCCGTTGACGTGCGTATCGCGTCCGCCGATGAGCTGGAAGACGTCAAGATCGGCGGCAGCTTTTTGCCAACCGTTGAAAAAATCGGCGCGAAAGAGATCGCCGACAATAATGCCAGGATTCGAAATCCCGTTGATGGTTTCACTTTCGCCGCCAACGGCGTGATTGGTGATGTCGAGCGTGGTAAACGTTCCATTCTTCCAGATAAAGCCGGTAGTTCCGTTGCCGACGACGGTCAGCGAATTGTTGACCCCGTTGGCGCTGTTGAAGTTTGAGCCGGGTTGATCGATCTGCTGGAACTGGCCCGTGTGGTGCAGCAGAAAACCGTGGATGTGGCCGTCACTGGTGGCAAAAGCGCCCACCACATCTCCACCGTCATTGATACCCAGCACCTTGACCTGTGAAGATCCTGCCACGTTAATGGTGGTGAACTTACCGCTGACGACCTTGAAGCCGTGTATCTGACAGCCGGAGAAGCCAAAATCGCAATCGGAGCGACCTACCTTATAAAAGCCCACGATTACGCCAAAATTGTTGATGCCCCGCGCCTCGGTGCCTGCGGCCCCGGGGAAGCCGAAGGACACATACCTGAAATTGGGAGAATTGATCTGGCCGAAAGCCGCGCCTGCCAGCAGCAGGCACAGGGAGAGGATTGGCAAAATTCTTTGCTTCACAAAAAACCTCCTGAGCAGCTGATGATTGGGGAGCAGTTACTTGGTTCCGATGCTGCTGCTCAACGAGCAGTGGCCCTGAATGTTCACAGGTGAGGACTGAATTTTTGCCTTAGTTCTATCTCCGGCTGCGAGAGTAGCCTGACTGTTACCGCGCCAGGCGCACAATGCTTTCGATATGGAAGGTTTGCGGGAAAAGATCGATCATGTGGACCTCTTCCACGTGATAGCCGGTGTCGAGCAGCGTGCGGACATCGCGCGCAAGCGTGGCTGGATCGCAGGAGACATAGACGATCCTTTTCACCCGCAATGCGGCAAGGAGCTGAGTGGCCTTCGCTCCCAGGCCCGAGCGTGGGGGATCGACCACTACCAGCTCAGGCTGCATGTTAATGCAGCGAGGCAGGAACCCCTCGGCTGAGCTGCGCACCGGCACAATGTTTTTAATGGCATTGTGCTGCAAATCCGCAGAGGAGATGGGCGAGGACTCCACGGCAAAAACCTGGTCAAAGCGCTTAGCCAGATGATTGGCAAACAGGCCCACGCCGGCGTACAGATCGAGAGCGATGCGGCCGTGGAAGTCGCCGGCCACGGTCTTGACCAGCTCCTGGACCAGATAGCGGTTTACCTGAAAAAAAGCTCCAGCGCTCACGCGAAACGTCTTCTCGCCGGCCTGGTAGTTGAGCGCCGGATCGCCGATGGTGTATTTTGCAACATTCTGCGCGGGGTCAGAGGCCGGCGTATCGGAAAAGAAGGCCATGCCTTTGATCTCCGGCGCCTTGGCTTGTAATGCCGCGGCGAAATCATGCATGTCTGGAGCGCCCCCGGCAAGGTAGATCTCCAGCATCATGCGCGTGTCGGTGTGCTCAGCAAAGAACTCAATTTCGCTGATGCCTGCGGGAATCTTGCCGGCTTCGCCCAACTCCCAAATCTGCTGCAAGACGCGATTGATCAGCTTGGAGCTGATCGGGCATTCTTTCACCGGCAGCAGATCGTGCGAATTGAGTTTGTGGTAGCCGATGGCAAATTCCGCGCCGCCGCGGACCTTCATGCGCGAGCGATTGCGGTAATTCCACGGCTCGCTGGGATGGGTGACGATCTCGCCCTTCCACTCCAGCTTGCCGTTGCGCAGCAAGGTTTCTTTCAGGATGGCGCGCTTGTTTTCAAGCTGCGCGGCGTAGCCGCTGTGCTGGTAATGGCAGCCCCCGCAGCTGCCGAAATAGGGGCACGGCGGCTGCACCCGGTACGGTGAAGGCTTGAGCACCTGGTCGACGGTGGCGCGGGAAAAGCTGCTCTTTTCCTGAACGATGGTTGCGCTGATCTCTTCGGCGGGCAGCACAAAGGGAAGAAAGACCGTCTTCCCCTCCGGAAGACGGGCCAGACCATCGCCGCCGTAGACCAGCTTTTCGACCGTCAGGTTCACAGATAAAAGAGGCTGAGACGTGGAATTTTAGCCTTTTCGAGCAGACGCTTGTGAATAAATTGTTTCTGGAGCTGCTGGATCTGGGCCCCGGGCATTTTGCTGCGATACGGTGCGATCTCGCGGTCAGCTTCCGCACGCAGCTCGAACAGTTCGCTCTCCGTGGCGGCAACGGTCAATGCGGCCAGAAGCTTTTCTTCCAGCACTGTGAGCCGCTGCTCCAGCTCTTCCAGCCGCAACAGTTTGGTGTCACCTAAAGCGGACGCCAAGCCAGTAAGTGTAGCAGCACAGTCTTCCGCCACCAACTGCACGGACTCGCCCGCCCGCAAGCGGCGCAGCTTTTCCGCATTTTGCCGCAAGAATTGCCCGATCTCTTCCGCTTCCAGCCCGGCTGAGGCAGCTGGCTCCGCGCGATTGGCGCCCACTGCAGCTTCTTTCATCTCTTGGGCTGCGGCAAGGACCTCCTGCGCGCAGAAGGCCAGACTGTTGATCTTCTTCGTCTTTTTGGGCCGGCGATCGTAGTGGTCAAAGGTCGCGTCGATGCCGCGCAGCACAGCTTCCAGCGGTATGCCTGCGTCTTTCCAGGTTTCGATCAGCGCCCAGTCGAGCGTTGAGACTTGAAGATGAGTTCCGCGGCGCCGGCAGTAGTGCTCTTCAACCTCGGTGAAATAATTGAAGTAATTCTCCACAGCGGAAATCATGAAGCGGGTTTCTGCTTCTGCGACATGTTGTTGCGTTCCCAGATAATGCGCAGCCCGTCGAGCGTAAGCAGGTCATCGACGTTCTTGATGTATTTGGAATGATCGCCGATGAGGCTGGCGAGGCCGCCGGTGGCAACCACGCTGGTGTCTGAGCCCATCTCGGCGATCAGGCGCTCGAGTATGCCGTCCACCAGCCCCAGGTAGCCGAAGAACAATCCTGACTGGATGCTGCCGACGGTGTTGGTGCCGATCACCTTGGTCGGCTTGCGAATATCCACCAGCGGCAGGCGCGCGGTGTGCTCAAACAGAGCCCGGGCCGAGATGCTGATGCCCGGCGTGATCACGCCGCCCATGTATTCGCCCTTGCGGGATATGGCGTCGAAGGTAGTGGCGGTGCCCAGGTCCACCACCACGCACGGCCCGCCGTACTTTTCGAACGCAGCCACCCCGTTCACGATGCGGTCGGCGCCAACCTCCTGCGGATTGTCATAGAGCACGGGCATGCCGGTTTTGATTCCAGGCTCGACAAACAACGGCTTGAGATGGAAATAGCGCTCGCACACCTGGCGCAGCGTGGAATCCATGGGCGGAACAACGGAAGAGATGATGATGCCCTTCACGTCCTCGGCCTCAATTCTGCCGATGGCAAAAAGGTTGCGGAACAGCACGCCGTATTCATCAACGGTGTGGGTCATGACTGTGGCGACCCGCCAGTGCGCCAGCAGCCGCGGCGCACCTCCGCCTTTACCAGCGAACCCGGGCATAGCCATTTCATACACGCCGAGCACGGTGTTGGTGTTGCCGACATCAAGAACCAGAAGCATCGGTTCTCCTTTGCGCCGGGCGGACGCTGCCGGAAACTACGATGCGCAATCCCTTGTCAGTGCGCACGCGCAGAAAGCCGCGCGGATCCAGGCCGTCAGTGATGCCGTTGTAGCCGCCATCCTCGTCCACGTGCACCAGCTTGCCCTGCGAGTAGGAAGAGCGCGATTCGATGCGGCGCATGATCGGCTCAAAGCGTACCGCCGGAGTGCGGATCGGGCTGGTGATGGCCCGCAGCAGGGCGCGATATTCGCGATCCAGCGCGCGGATCAATGCCGCCGCCACCTCGACGCGCGAACATTCGCGGCCGGTCTCCAGGCGCAGAGAGGTGGCCATCTCCCGCAATTCATCAGGAAACTTTTCCTGATTCACGTTCACACCCACGCCGATGACCGCGTAATGCACCTTGCTGCCTTCCGAACTCATCTCGGTAAGGATGCCGGAAAACTTCTTTTCACCGATGAGCAGATCGTTGGGCCAGCGGATGTCGGCGGCCAGGCCGGTGGTCTCGCGCACTGCATCCTGCACGGCGACAGCTGCAATCAACGAGAGCCAAAGCGCCTCAGCGGGAGTCATGGCCGGGCGGAGCAGGAACGAGCAGTAGATGCCGGTGCCGCGCTCGGAGTGCCAGCGGTGGGTGCTGCGCCCGCGGCCGGCGGTCTGCTCTTCGGCGATGAAGACGGCGCCTTCCGGGGTTTCCTCCGGATGCTGGCTGGCCAGCGCCGCCCCGCGCATGGCCACGGAGTTGGTGGAGTCCGCCTGCACAATATGATGAATGTTGCCGGAAAAAATAGTGTTGCGCACCAGGGGCGCAAGCACGTCCGGCAATAAGTACTGCGAATTGGTCACAAGTTATTTCCCCGGGGCGGGCGCGGGCGGGGCCATGCGCGCTTCGACAAAAAGTTCGATTTTTACGTCAGTGCCGATCATCGGCGTGGGCTTGCCTACGCCGAAATCCAGCCGGCTCACGGTCAGGCTGCCATGGGCTCCCATCACTTTTCCGCGGTTCTGGCCGGCATCGACCGGCCCTTTGAATTCGAACGGCAGATCAACGTCCCTGGAGACGCCATGGATGGTCAGCGAGCCGTGCGCGACGTAGCCATCGCCTTTCTTCTCGACCGATTTGCTCTGAAAGGTGATCTCGGGGAACTTCTCCACGTCAAAATAGTTGGGCGACCGCAAATCGTTGTCCCGCGGCGGCACATCGGTATTGATGCTGGCGGTCTTGATGGTGACGTTGACGGAGGACTTGGTGACATCCTTGTCATCGAACACGATTTTGCCCTCAAACGCGGTAAACCGGCCGACCACCGTGCTGACACCGCCTGCGTGGGCGACGGCAAAGTTGACCGAAGAGTGGTTGGGATCGATCTTGAACTCGTCGGCGGCCAGCGCAGCGCCACAGAGTGAGAGCAGGAGCAGCGTTGAACCCAGGTATTTGCGCATGTACAGAGTGTCTCCTTGTCGAATAGTTTCACGCGGGTGAGGCGATAGAGCTTACCTATAATACAAAAGCATCGTATCCAGATATTTGTTCCCCGGCGCAGCAAACTCCGGGTTCGCGGGAAATTGCCGCGGCGACCGGGGATTCATCGCCAGCGAACCGCATTACTCATGCCGGAACGATGCGCATGCTCAGGTCCACGGCCTGAGGCGAGTGTGTGAGCGCTCCCACGGAGATGTAGTCCACGCCGGTTTCGGCATAGTCGCGCACGTTTTCCAGCCGTATGCCGCCTGAGGCCTCCACCGGGACCCGCCGCGAATGCCCGTGGACGCGCAGCACCGCCGCGCGCACGTCTTCCACCTTCATATTATCGAGCAAGATGCTCTCCGCGCCGTTGGCCAGCGCCTCATCCACTTCGGCCAGCGTGCGCACCTCAATTTCGATCGGCTGCTCCTCACGCCGGTTGCGCAGCGCCTTTTGCAGGGCCGCGGCCACGCCTCCGGCCAGCGCGATGTGGTTGTTCTTGAGCAGGATGCCGTCAGAAAGGTCGAGGCGGTGGTTCTGCCCGCCGCCGCAGCGCACGGCATATTTATCCAGCACGCGCAGACCAGGCGCGGTTTTGCGCGTATCCAGGATGCGGACCTTGGTGCCCTGCACCGCGTCGACGTACTTGCGCGTGGTGGTGGCAATGCCGCTGAGCCGCTGCAACACATTCAGGACCACGCGCTCGCAGGAGAGCAGCGCCCGCGCGTTGTGCCGCACCACGGCAATCGACTGGCCCTTGTGCAGGCGGACGCCGTCAAAAATTTCGCCGTGGCTGATGACCTCTGGATGGCCAATGACGTTGCGGTCAAGGTGCTCGTAGATTTCCAGGATGCGCGCGATGGCGCCCACGCCGGAGAGTATGCAGTCCTGCTTGGCCAGGATGGTGGCCGTGGCGCGCTGTTGTACATCGATGGCCGCGCGCGAGGTCGCGTCGCTGGTGGCGCGGTCCTCCAGCAGAGCGTGCTCCAGAATCGCACTTAGTCTCCGGCTATGCCAGTCCATAAGCTTCTATCAACAGCTTAACCCAGATTCTCCAACGCTCGTTTGATCTTCTCGATCAGGAGCTTGAGTTCGGCTGCCTGCTTGCGCATTCCTTCCACAACGTGCGCGGGCGCCTTGGATAAAAACTGCTGGTTTGCCAGCTGACGCTCGAGGTTTGCCAGCTGCCCTTCCGCCCTCGTTGACTCTTTTGTCAGGCGTTCGCGCTCGGCGGCGACGTCGATTTTGCGCTCATAAACCAATGCAGCTTCAAATTTGGACGTCGTGCGCGCGCCGGCAACGTTGGCCAGCGACTCACTGACGAATTCGATGGCTGCCACATTGGCGAGGCGCTCCAGCATGCCGCGATTCTCCCGGATCAGCCTTTCGATGCAGGCATCCGCGTGGACTTTGACCGGCGTCTTGATTTTGGGCTCAACCTTCAGCTCTGCCCGCATATTGCGGATATTGACGATCAATTCCTGCAAGACCAGCATCTGCTCTTCCGCAGCGGCGTTCAGCCACTTCTGCTCGACCTGCGGATAGGCAACCAGCGCAATCGATTTCGCCGGCGGCTTACCTTCATACATCGCATGCCAGATCTCTTCGGTGATGAACGGCATGAAGGGCGAGAGCAGGCGCAGAGCGCCCTCGAACAGGTCGTCCAGCAGGGCGAGCGCCCTGGCCGCTTCAGCCCCCTCGGCAGAAAGGCGGGGCTTGATCAGCTCCAGATACCAGTCACAGAACTCGCCCCAGAAAAACTTGTAGACAGCATTGGCCGCCTCATCAAAGCGGTACGCTTCCAGGGCCTCATTGACTTCGCCCGCGACGCGATAAAACCGGGAAAAGATCCAGCGGTCCTCCAGGCGATCGAGCGTGTTGGGCGCCGCCCCGTTGCCAAGGCTTGCGCCGGCTCCGCGGTCCAGGTTCATGAACATGAAGCGCGCGGCGTTCCAGATCTTGTTGGCAAAGGCGCGGTAGCCGTCCGTGCGGCTTTCAGAAAACGCAATATCCGTTCCCGGCGACGCCATGGACGCAAGCGTGAACCGCACGGCGTCAGTACCGTACTTTTCCGTGACCTCGATCGGATCGATGACGTTCCCTTTGGTCTTTGACATCTTCTGCCGGTCGGCGTCGCGCACCAGCGCGTGGATGTAGACATTCTGGAACGGCACGCTGCCCTGCGGATGGCCGTCCATGAAGTGGCAGCCCAGCATGATCATGCGCGCGACCCAGAAAAAGAGAATGTCAAAGCCGGTGATCAGCAGCGTGGTGGGATAGAAGACGTCAAGGTCGCGCGTCTTCTCCGGCCAGCCGAAGACCGTGAAGGGCAGCAGGCCGGAAGAGAACCATGTGTCAAGAACATCCGGATCTTGTGTGAGCTTCGCGCTGCCGCACTTGCATTTCGCAGGCGCGGTGCGGGCGACAGCGATCTCGCCGCAATCTGAGCAGTGCCACGCCGGGATGCGATGTCCCCACCACAACTGGCGCGAGATGCACCAGTCATGGATGTTGCGCATCCACTCAAAATAGGTTTTGGCGTAGTTCTCCGGCGTGAACCTGATCTCGCCTGTTTCCACGGCCGCAATGGCGCGGTCGGCGAGCGGCTGGATTTTGATGAACCACTGCGTCGAGAGCCGCGGCTCAACGATCGTCTTGCAGCGGTCGCACTTGCCGATGGCGTGCGCGTGGTCTTTCATTCCGACGAGCAGCCCGCGCGCTTCCAGATCGTGCAGGACCTTTTCGCGCGCTTCATAACGATCAAGACCAGAGTACGGCCCGCCGTTCTCATTAATACGCGCCTGCTCGTCCATGACATTGATCTGCGGCAGGTTATGGCGCAGCCCGATCTGAAAATCGTTCGGATCGTGCGCCGGCGTGACCTTCACTGCGCCGCTGCCGAACTGCGGGTCGGCAAAATCGTCAGCGATGACCGGAATGTCGCGGTCCATCAGCGGCAGGCGCAGCGTCTTGCCGATCAGCTTCTCGTAACGCTTGTCTTTCGGGTTGACCGCAACCGCAGTGTCGCCCAGCATGGTCTCCGGGCGCGTGGTGGCAACGATCAGAAACTGCTTCGGATCGTCTGCCAGCGGATAACGAATCTCATACAGCTTGCCCAGCGTGTCTTCGTGCACAACCTCCAGATCGGAGATGGCGGTCATGCAGCGCGGGCACCAGTTGACGATGTATTTCCCGCGGTAAATCAGCCCTTCCTCATGCAGGCGGACAAAGCACTCGATCACCGCGCGAGAGAGGCTCTCATCCATGGTGAAATATTCGCGGTCCCAGTCGACGGAGGCGCCGAGCCGCTTCATCTGCGCCTGAATCGCGCCGCCGTAATGCTTCTTCCAGTCCCAGACGCGCTCGAGAAACGCTTCACGACCGAGCTGCTGGCGGCTTTTGCCTTCGGTCGCAAGCTGGCGCTCGACCATCATCTGCGTTGCGATTCCCGCGTGATCGGTTCCCGGAAGCCAGAGAGTCAGAAATCCGCGCATGCGCCGCCAGCGGATGACGATGTCCATCTCCGTCTGGTTGAGCATGTGTCCCATGTGCAGGCGGCCGGTGACGTTCGGTGGCGGCAGCAGCAGAGTGAAGATCGGCCGTGATGCTTCCGGCGAGCCGGGCTGCGGCGTCTTTACTGAGAAGAGCTTCTCCTCGACCCAGTATTCCGCCCAGCGGACTTCGATTGCGCCGGGATCATATGTCTTTGGAAGTTCGTGTGACATGCGCCGCAGAGACTGAACTTTTGATCTTACAGGCGCGGCGCGGATGTGGGCAAATCTGCTCTCACGCAGGAAAACGCGGCCGAAGTTGTTGAAAAATTCGTTTCGGCCGCGAAATTGTTACGCGTCGTTGTTACTTCGAGCACCTCAGATGCCCGTCATCATTGATGATGTCGCTTCTGCACTTCTGGTAGTCGTCCAGCTTGCCGTGGCGGGTATCGCCGCCTCTGGTT
>Ga0209166_10002939_pt1 | contig 12561 bp, 5 predicted proteins | sample Coa_R1_3_FD_187151 | JGI IMG/M metagenome (GOLD analysis project Ga0209166, IMG submission 187151) | Surface soil microbial communities from Centralia Pennsylvania, which are recovering from an underground coalmine fire - Coalmine... | ecosystem: Environmental > Terrestrial > Soil > Unclassified... | reverse complement strand
ACCCGGTCGCGAGCGGCCTCGGGCGACGGCTGGGCTGCGTCGGCCGACCCCGGCTTCTTCTTCGATGGCGGCACGAGCATGGCGACGCCGCTGGTCGCGGGCGCCGCCGCCGTGGTACGCGAGTATCTCATCGCCAACGGCGCGCCCAATCCAACCGCCGCACTTGTCAAGGCGATGCTGATCAACGGCGCCGTCGTCATGTCGGGCCAGTACAGACCGCCGGAAGTCCATGCGCCGCCCGACAATTCTCAAGGTTTCGGCCGGGTGGATCTCGCCTCGACGGTCGGCCCGCTCGCGCCCGGCGAGCAATTCATCTTCAAGGACGAGAACACGGCGCTCGACACCAGTCAGGAGGAACACACCGCCCAGACCATTCCGGCCGGCGGGGCGACCTTGAAAGTCACCCTCGTCTGGACCGATCCGGCGGGCGAAGCATTGCAGAACGACCTCGACCTCATCGTCAAGACTGCCGATGGGCAGGAGCGCCATGGCAATATGCCTTCGGGTTCGGCGGATTTCGATCGCCTGAACAATGTCGAACAGATTACATGGTCGGGTCTCGCGGCCGGCGATATCGACATCATCGTTCGGTCGTTCCGGTCGACGGCTCCGCAGACCTACGCAATGGTCGTCCGCACCCGACCGACCTGACAAGGCCGGGACGGGCTCCGGCCCAGTCCAGTGGCGCCATATCGAAGCGGGCCGATCATCAGCCCCAGAAGGCGCGCAGCCCCTCGGCGATGCGTCGGCCTTGGTCCACCCCGGCCTTGGCCGAGGCCGGGCGGTGGCGCGGGTTCATCAGGTTGGAGCCGAAGGCCGCGGCGCTGGCGTCGTCCGGAACGATCAGTTCCACCTCGCCGCCGGCCTCGCGGATCGCCGCCATTTCCCGCTCCAGCGGCTTCATCATCCGCTCGGCGAACTCCCCCGCCCCCAGGCGCACGGCGATGACCAGGGTCCGCTCATGGCCCTTGGCGAGGTCGGCGTTGGTGGCCGAGCGCATGCCGCCGTCCATGTAGCGGCGCCCGCCGATGGTGATGGCCGGAAACACCCCGGGCACCGAGCAGCTGGAGGCCACGGCGCGGGACAGCGGGACATTGGCCGCCGCGTTCCACACCACGAACTCGCCGGTCTCGCAGTCGACGGCGGTGCAGGCGTAGCCGTGGGCGGGCCAGCTCCCCTCCCCCGAGCTCGCCAGCTGCTTGCCGAAGCCGGAGATGAAGGCGTCCTCGCTGACCGTCTGCGCGGCCAGGGAGAAAGCCCCGAGCTCGCGGCGGACCTCCTTGGGATCGCGCTGCCCGCTGGCGGCTTCCGCCATCTTCTGGAACAGAACCGTCATGTCGGGCGCGCCAGTCCGGTTCTCGGCCACGGCGCCGGGGATGGCGCGGGGCTTCTCCGCCTCGGCCATGATGGGCTTGGCGAGGTCGCCGGGCGCGCGGCCGAGCGCCAGGAGCGCGCCGACGACCGAGCCCGCCGAGGTGCCGACGATGAAGTCGGCGTCGGCGGCGACGATCCCGCCTTCGGCGAGGCCCGCCAGGAGGCCGGCCTCCCAGGCGATCCCCACCGGACCGCCGCCGCCTAGGACCAGGGCTCGTGACATGTCGGATCTCCTGCGGTGGCTTTGCCCGCACACTAGCCAAGGAGAGACGGCGTGCAAACAGCACGCGCCGCTACCTGGTGCGACGTGGCGCGTAGCGAGTCCACGTTCCTTGTTCGGCGCGCGCCCGTCTTTCAAAGGTAATCGGGGTGCCCTATGCTGTGCCTAGTAGCGCGTGATGAGATTATCCCATTGGGGGGGAATAACAATGATGAATGCTCTCTGGACCACCTACGAGCACCTGAGATCGCTTTGGAAAGAAATAAGACAGTTTGCTCATGACGTGCGAGGGGTCCCCTTTATTGTCATCTTTGTCGGTGTCGGTGAATTTGCCCTAGTCAGTACCGAACAAGGCGCCGACCTCTCGGTCACGAACGTCGACGATCCTCGGAAGATATTTGCTCTTTGTGTTGCAACATTTTATCTAGGCCTTTTAGCTTGGTTCTGGACTCGAACAATAATAGACGATGATCGTCGTACAAAGGGCATCGTCGCCCCCAATCCCACGGGGTTTCCGCTTTGGATCCCCCGCGCGCTCGGCGTATCTCCTTTTCTGTTCGCAGTAATTGCAATCCTTCGATCCCACGCAACTTCAACGATGTCGACTCCCTGGAATTCCGTGACCGCCGTTGGTGGCGTTGGCGCGGGCTTCTTGATCGTCCTGATCCTTCGACGGGGGCTCATCGAGCGTGCACAGCAAAGCGCTGCACGGAAGGGACGAGCGAGCGCCGTCGACCCCAACCGACTTTCCCTGTACCGACTCGTCTTTCAGATATTCGGGATCGTAGCGGCCGCTCTTGGCGTAATCATATTTACTATCTGGCAAATCGGCCCAGCTCGATTTGTTGGAGCGATCTCTGTATTCTATCTCGGTTTGGCGTGCATCATCGCCGTCTTGGCCGCGGCGCTCCATGGCAGTCGCGTTTCCCGGCTTCCTATTTTTGGCGCGCTGATCGTCAGCGGAGTCATCTTCAGCATTTGGGTTGACAATCATGAGGTCGGCCGTCGCGCTTTCACAGCCGACCCCGATTTTGGAGGGCCGACGCAGAAACACGATCTGAAAACGGAATTCGATACATGGCTCGCCACGGCGCCGCCGCCAGCGAAAGCCGATGACGGTATCCCAATCTTCTTTGTGTCTGCCGAGGGGGGCGCATCGCGCGCAGGCTACTGGACCGCGGAAATGCTAGGACGCATGCAGGAGATGGATCCATCGCTCTCGAAGCGACTGTTCGCCATCAGTTCCGTGTCCGGAGGCACGGTCGGCGCCCTAGCCTTCCTCTCGCAGATCCAAGACGACGGACTGGCCAGCAAGAACTTTCGCCAATCCATCAAAACGGTGACCGCCGATGATTTTCTGAGCCCAGCGGTGGCGAGTTTGCTATTTCCCGACTTGGTCCAGCGGTTCTTGCCTGTTGCGTTTCTCCCTGATCGTGGGGAGGCCCTCGAGCGCGCCTACGAGCATGGATGGTCCAGCCATTGCCAGGCCGCCGAGCATAGCGAGAGGACTCTCTGCCGCCATAGCGATCTGTGGCGGAAGCCCTTCTTGTCGCTATGGAACAGGGCGGAGTGGACACCAATTCTACTTATAAACGGGACTAGGCAGGAAGACGGCGCCAGGATAATCACGAGTAATATTCTAATAAATCCTGGTGATTTTCCGAACACGGCAGATTTTCACGTCATAACTGGCAGAGATATTCGGATATCGACAGCAATTTTGAACGGAGCCCGATTTCCGCTGATCAGCCCGAGCGGCACGCTACGCGGCAGCCAGGGTGAGACCAACGGTCATGAACTGGACGGCGGCTACTACGATGGCGGGGGCTCCGAGAGCTTGCGCGATATCGCCTTGGCCGTCCTCAAGATTGCGGAGTCTGAACACGTGAAACTCCACCCCATATTCATTGAGATATCAAATAATACGGACACGGACGGCAACCAGGTCGCGCTTGTTCGAAGTTGCTATGGTCCCATGGGTTCTTGTCATATGGCGACAAGCGGGACATCTGGATTTCCCTTCAATGACGCGGCGCCTCTCGAGGGCCTGTACAAGAGCCGGAATAGCCACGGCGTCACCGCGTCGATCTCGTTGGCGCACGAGGTAAACACGCAGGACAATCCATGCGACGGGGCGCAGGGTGTCTGTTCTCATCTCCCAGGCATCTCATCGTCGGCGCTCCCCGGCGGAAATACCGAGGGCATGCTCCGAGACCAGAGTCAGACCATAGAGCGATGGGGCCACCGTCCCGTCTACGTCCTCCTCCGGCTATGCAAGGTCGGCGGCAAGGGCCTTCCCCTGGACTGGGCGCTATCAGCGCAGGCGCGGGATCGATCATGCCTGGCGTCCGGTGACGCCCCTGATCATGACCGCTGCGGAAATATGGCCCGGCTGAAAGCCATCTTCTCCGCCTATGCCGTAGAACCCGCGAACGGCACAATTTGCGCAGTGGCCGGAGACGGCTCGAGCATCCCGGCCCGTAAAGGAGCAGCCCGCTCGTGAGCGGTGCGGAGTCCCTTTCTGACCACGGCGCGCCCCAGGTTACGCAGACGATGCTGCTTTCGGGAGCCACGCCCGTGTGTCACGATGCGCGGCGTTCCTGGGAGGACGGCATGGCCGCCGGCGAAAACCCTGACGAGAAACCTCCGTATGCTGACGACCCGCGACGCCGGCTTCGATGGTTCCGCGCCAGCCGCCGGCTTCCCGAGGGAAGGCTACCCAGCGGCCTGATCGGACGGGCGACGGCGCACTTCCGCGCGCGGAAGCGCGACATGGCGCTGGCGAGGGTCGCCGCGGACCAGAACATCGCCGTCCAGAACGTCGCAGTCCAGAACGAGGCCGAGAACCTGGCCGTGGCGCCGGCGCCGGCCTGGAAGCCCCTCGGTCCCTTTGGAATCGATGCAGAAGTGGCAGGGGCGAGATCGACCGTGAGCGGGCGGATCACGGCCCTGGCCGTCGGCCCGGGGGGCGTCGTGGTCTACGCCGGCTCGGCGAACGGGGGCGTCTGGCGCTCCGACAATGCCGGGGCGAGTTGGGCGGCGCTGGATGACATCGCCAGGTCTTCCGCGAACCTCGCGGGCTCGCTGGAGGCGGACACGCTTTCGGTCGGCGCGCTGCTGGTGCAATTCGGCGGCGGCGCGTCCCCCGCCGACGACCTCGTCATGATCGGCACGGGCGAGGCGAACAGCAACCTGGACGCCTATTTCGGCGTGGGGATAAAGACTTCGACCGACAGTGGCAGGACCTTCAACCTGGAGGCGAAGAATCTCGCATCGAGCGAGATCTACACCATCGTCAGAGACCCCAGTGACCCGGCCGTGTTCATCGCAGCCACGACGAGCGGTTTGTATCGTCGTCCGCGCATTGGCGACGTCTCCACTTGGGATTTCGTCAAGCATCCCGACCCCACTCTTGTCGACTCGAACGGGTACCCTGCGCTCGATATCACTGACCTGGCCGTCTCCGGGGTCGGTGCGGGCCGGGTCTACTATGCTGCGACCCGGGGTCAGGTATGGAGGAGCCCCGACATTTATTCAGCAGCGGCGAACGCAGTAACGTGGACACCTGTCCCCGGCATCCGTGCAACCACGCCGCTCTTCCGCAAGGCGCTGGCGGTAGCCGAAAGCGATCCGTCCGTGGTGTACTGTCTCTCGCAGTCGGGCGGATTGTTTCGCCTGGATAGCCACACGGGCGGCGGTTTCACCGTTGTCTCCGGTGTCCCCAAGGCCCTGTTCGCGGCAGCCGAAGGGGGACAGGGCTGGTACGACCTCTTCGTAGCGGTCGACCCGGCGGACGCCGACACCGTCTACCTGATGGGCGACCTCACGGCCGTGAGCCCGGACTGGGCGCTCTCATTCTACAAGGGCAAGCTGACCGGCGCGCCCGGCGCCTACGTCTTTCCGTTCAACAGAGCCAACGACCAGACGACCCCGGGCGACGCAAGCACCACCGATAGCGTGCCCCTCGATCCGACGTGGCTCGGCAGAGGCGTTCACCCCGACGGCCACTTCATCGCCTTCGCGTCTGGGGCCGGGGGCGGCCATGACGGGTCGATCGTGTGGATCGGCTGCGATGGCGGGGCCTATCGCTCCACGGACGCCGGCGCCCATTTCGTCTCCATGAACGCCGGCCTGGCCACGACGCAGTTCAACTACCTAGCCATGCCTCCCGAAACCGCGGACCGGCTATATGGCGGCTGCCAGGACAACGGCACGGTTGTCTACAGCAAGACCGAGCAGCCAAATTGGGTGCAGCGCGGCGACGGCGATGGCGGCGGCGTGGCAGTGGATCCCCTCAAAAGCAATCAAGTCATCAGGCAATATGTACACACGTCGCTTGAGACCAGCGCTGACTCCGGTGTTTCCTGGAAGTACAACGGCCCGGTACCTAACGTCCCGCACAAGACCTTCGCGGAATTGGAGATGGGTGGTTTCTACGCGCCCGTCCGCACGTGCGCCGCCAGCGGTAAGACCCTCGTGGCGTTCGGCGGCTACCGGCTCTGGTTCAGATCGGGCTGGGACGCCGAGTGGGTCACGCTGCCGACTGGGAGTAATCCCTATGCCGTTGATCCCGCGAATGATGATCAGGACGCCCTGGACAACCGCGCGCCCGTGAGCGCCCTGGCCTTCGTCTCCGCGACAACGATACTTGCGGCCACGGGTGGCTATGACCCGGTCCGGAAGTCGTACGTGGCAGGACAAATGCGGCGGTTCGACTTTGCCGCTGGTCGTTGGCGGCTCACGTCGATCCCGGCGATAGCGGGCTTGGCTACGCCGGCGTGGATCGAGATCACCGCCCTGGCGGTCGAGGACAACGCCAAGGGATCCTTCTACGCCGCGCTCGGTAGCGGCGGAGGCGAGCACATCGTTTATTTCGATGGCGCGGCCTGGCGCAGCGCCGGCCTGGCGGCGACGGTTCTCGACGTCCCTTCGCACGCCGTGGTCCTCGATCCACGCAACCCGAACATCGTTTTTCTCGGAACGGACATCGGCGTTTGGCGCGGCGAGAAGAGCGGCGGCGGTTGGAGTTGGACGCCCTTCTCGGACGGCCTGCCGGAGTCGGCCGTCACCGACCTGGTGATCCACCCGACCCAATATGTGCTCCGGGCCGCAACACACGGTCGCGGCGTGTGGGAATACCCACTGGGGTGAGGGTTCCTGTTCGACTATTGCCCAACCCAAACTACGGCGACGTCGAGCGCATATGAATTCGGCCCGTCTGTGAGTTTTGTCACAGACGGGCCATCCAGACGCTGTCAGTCCTAGTGGCAGGAATCAGACGATTAAAGCACCGCGACGCGGTCCATGGCGTAGGCGCAAGAGGTGTCCTATGCGCGCAAGTATGGATCATCGCCTGTAATACCTCGGACAACCGTTGCCCGCGTCGATGGGCAGCACCTTCAGGATTGGAGAAGGGGTAGCCAAATGACATTGGACACTGATATTTCCGACTCTGTCGATGCTGCTCTCCGCCACGACGGAAAGATACCAGACCCTGATCAGGTGATGCAGGAATCGCCATATAGTTATACAAATACCATCTTAATGAGAGATTTCTTGTTAGATGTGAATCACGAACTCAACAAACGAGACCGGAATCTAGACGTCGACTCTCTAGATCTCCCGACCTGCATGGGGGACACGGTGGACCAACTCTGTGGCGACATTCTCAACGCAATGAGTTCGTGAGGGTCGAGCGAATGCGCAAACGGATCCACGATCTGCGGCAAATTCTGGCGGCCCTTGCCGGCGCAGGCGCGCAAGTGTTCGCCTCGCACGCCACGGCGGCGTCAACGACCGATCCGACGGTCGATCCGATCCATGTCTGCAATCATGCCAAGAAAACGCTGAACACGGGTCCGCTGCTCCGGAGCCTGGCAAGGACCTACCACTCTTCCTTGACTGAGGACCAAATCGCGCGGATACTTTCGAATTCCACGGACATGAACGACCGAGAGATCCAAGACAATCCTGAAGTTCTGGATATTGCCGCTGACACAATGAGTATATTGACCAACAAATGGTCAAAATCATTCGTTTCCAAGGAAAAAATTACAACACAACAATATTATCAATACTATATTTCGCACGGCAGTCAGGACGGCTTTCCCGTACAATGCATCTTAGCGGAGCCGACGTCTCTTGGAAAACAACAGACAGGTTTTAGGTTGAGAGGAACCCCAGATGATCTGTCGATTAGCAAGACTGATAGCGGGTTCTCAGGAGCGTCCCAAGCGACAATCAGCTTTAGCGACGACCAGACAACAAAAATCAACACTACGCAGCTGGAAGGAGCAGTTGGCTACGCGTTTGCTACCGACGCACACGCGAACAATGTCATCGTGCCCTACGTGGCGGGTAATTATAATCTGAGCAAAACTGCTGGGAACCCCGCGACGTACTCGTCAGACACATTGGATTTCGGGGTGCAGGATGTGGCGCAAATCGCGCTAGGGACACACGGAGCCGCGACTTTGAGCGTCGCGCCTGACTATCTACACGACTTCCAAGACAATTCCTCTATATTGTCGATCCACCCAATTTTTGCGCCAACTCTCTTGGGGACTCCAATCAATACGCCGTTCGCGCTCGCCCTACTCTTCCCCGGAATCCTTCCGGCGGGCGACACGAGCACCCCAAAGGCGTCCACCTACGTGACACTGCTCTTCGACGTCCGCGGCGACTTCGGAGTATATACTGATCGAGGGGCCCCCGCGGTTGCTCCTGCCAACCGTGATTTCGCCCGGGTCGGCAGCAAGTTCGGCATAGACATCGCAAAGCTAAACTGGTTTGAGTTTACAGCGACGGACGTACAGCTCTATGGTCCACTAGGGTCCCGCCGGCACGTAAGTGATTTTGAATCGTCGTTCACGTTCTATTTTGGAACCCAAAACGTTCTTGGATTAACTGCCTCATACAAGAGCGGCCTTATCGAGCAGTCGCTGCAGAAGGAACAAATTTGGGCCTTGGGCCTTACGGCCAAGTACTAACGCGGTTCAAACGGCCCGCCCTCGAGACCGGCGGACGCCGCAACGACGACGAAAGGTCAACGTGGTCCCGCTACCCGCAGCTCGCCGACTGACCTGGGAGCTCGCCTTCGATCAGGTGAGCGCTATCGCCACCACCCTGGACGGCGCCCCCCGGCCCACAGGGTTCGCGCGCCTGCGCGGCGGCGGATGAGCCGGGAACAGGCGCCAGCTGACCTGGATCCCACGCGCAATCGGCCACCGCAGCGCCAAACGCAAGGTGACTTAGTTCCCGCTGCGAGTGTGAGTTTTACCACATTCGGCTGAAGAACGTTGGCCTAGTAGGATTTCCGTGGCAGCGTTGCTGTCTTCAACAGGTTCGTCGCGACGAGCGCGTAGCGGCGTTTGATTGAGGGTCCGCCGCGGGCGCCGCAACCGGCGACAGGCGTCGGCCCATGCCGGAACCTTCCTGGTTGGAGGGTTCCGGGGAAATTGACGCCGGATAATCACGCCAGACGGGAGGGATGACATTGAGGCGCGAGGTCACAAGCAAGTCGATCCAGGGGATTTCCGACCTGGTGGTGCGCGCTCCCATCAAGAAGGGCTTCATCAGCGCCTTTGAAAACGTGACCTACGAGACGCGATTGCGCCTGGCGACGCGGGCGTTCAACGACCTGCGCGTGGTTGCGCGCGAATATGAAACCATCAAGCCCTTCGCGGACGTCGCTGAACGCATCCAGACGTTGCTGGCGTTCCGCATCGGGGTTCTCGATACCCAGCCCCAGCCCAGCATGATCCTGGCGGCGACCTTCGATCATGCCTGGGAGCCCTACATCCGCTTCATCTGGAATCCACTCGGCGTCTTCCTCGATGTTCTGCTGTGCAACTGCGAAGGCTATGTCACCGCGCGGGATCACAGCTTCCCGGAATACGCCAAGTGGGTGCGTGATCATCAGGTCGACAGCGATATCTTCTACGCCACCACGCCGCTTACTGTTTCCGACCAACTTTACCTGATCAAACTGGAGCAGTTGCAGCGCGCCGGCCGTTCGGCGGGCGACGACCTTGCCCTCGCTCAGATGACGGCCGACGATCCGATTTTGCGCGCCAAGGACGTTCGCGACAGCGCGACCCTGACCCCGAATCCAGCGGGGCCGCCGACGCTGCCGGACCCGGTGATCCGGCAGAAATTCCTGACCCTGGCCGGGGAAGCCTTGGTCGTGCTCTACCGGCTGGCCGACTACTACCCGCCCGATCAGCCCGACGGTGACGGCAAGTATCTCCGTCGCGCGGCGCAGGATCTGTTCAAAGGATGGGTCACAACAGATCAGAATCAACTTCCGCTGGTGGCCAGGAGTCGATTCGACCCGATGTTCGACTGGCTCGAAACCGACGAGCCGCCGGCGCCGGCGATCCCGCCCGACCCGGTGTTCAAGCCCTGCGAGGTGCAGGGTGGCGTCCTGTCGAGCTACGATCGCAAAGGCGCCCAGATCAAGCACGGCTGTTTGCTGTTGTTCAGCGTCACCGACGCCGGTCAGGCGCGGGCCTTCATCGCTGGCGTCAGCAACCAGATCTCCTGGAGCACCGACGTGGCCCCGACGGGGGATCTCGGGGCCTTCGTCAACCTGGCGGTGACCTACAAAGGCCTCGGCCGTCTGGGCGTGCCGGAGGAAATCATCCAGACCTTCCCCAAGGAGTTCCACGACGGGCTCGACGCGCGCGCGACCCAGATGGGCGACACCGGTTTCAATCATCCCCGCTACTGGCCCCTGCCCGAGCGTTTCACCGCTGCGCCGGACGATTTCGCGCCGCGGGTGGAGCTCTCGGAAGTCGATTTCATCCTGCAATTGCGCACGACGGACGGCTGCTGGGACTTCATCGACCTGCCCAACGACGCGGCCGGATTGGCGGTGTCGAAGCATCCGCTGGCTGCGGCGGTTCGCAAACTACGGGACGCGGGAGAGGCGAGCGGAGCGAGGCTTGTCTCCGTCGAGCCCCTGCGCCGGATGAGGATTCCGGATCCGGACGGGGGACCAAGCGAGGCACGCGATCATTTCGGTTTCAACGATATGATCAGCCAGCCGATCCCGACCCTGCCGGCGCCAACGCAGGGTGGGACCACCCACCCACCACCTTCAGATCGAGATTTCGTCAAGCTTGGCGAACTGCTGCTGGGCTACGCCAATGACCGGGGCGATCCGCCCGGCCCGGTCAATCCGTTCCTGCGCGATGGCACTTTCCTGGTCATCCGCAAGATGAGCCAGGATGTCGGCGCCCTCAACGACTTCCTGTGCAGTCCGCCGGGAGACAACGTGACGCTGACGGGCGACGACCTGATCGCCAGGATGGCCGGCCGGACGCGCGGCGGCGTTCCGCTCATTCCCGTGCCACCGGGCGGCTATTTCGACTATTCGGGTGACCCGACGGGCAGCCAATGCCCCTTCCAGGCCCACATCCGCCGGGCCAATCCCCGCGTCCCCGTGCCCGCCGTCCCAGACGGCAATGACAGCACGTTCGGCAGGCCGACGCCGCGCCTGATGCGCCGCGGCATGTCCTATGGCCCGGATTTCAAGGACACGCCCGGCGCCAGGCGCGGCGTGGTTTTCATGGGCTATTGCGCCAGCATCGCCGAACAGTTCGAGACGATTCAGCGCTGGATCAACGGCGGCAACAGCACAGGGGTCTCCGCGTCGCAAAACGATCCGCTGATCGGCGTTCAGCCTCTCGCGGGCCCGAAGACCTTCCGCTTCGCCAACGGGGCCGGCGTCCAGCGGGTCGATATGGCCAAGCCATTCGTTGCGCACGAGTGGGGACTTTATCTCTTCGTCCCGTCCCGGACGGCGTTGACATTCCTCACCGACGGGCCGCCGCGGCTGGCCACGATCGGCGACCCCGAGCGCGGCGAGACGATCATCCAGAGCCTGTCCTGGCTGCCGCAGGACGAGGGGGCGCTGGCCTGGAAGACCTACCTCGAGGACTTCCTGGCCAAGGATCCCGCCGAAAGGGCCGACACCCCCGACATCTGGGCGGCCATACGGGAAAATCACCAGGGCGCGCTGCGCACCCCCCAGGGTGTGCTGGTCGCCAGCGAGCGCCTTATCGACGAGGTCTTCCTGGACCCGCATCGCCGCTACAGCGTCAGCGGCCAGGGCGAGCGGATGCGCCATTCTTTTGGTGAGATATTCATCGGCCTCGATCCCGGACCCCAATATTACGCCGAGTCCATGGGGACCAACGCCGCCATCATGGGGGTGACAAAGTCTGACGCGTTCAGTGTCGCCTACCAAAGCGCCGCAAGCGTGCTGAATACCCTTGCCCAAGGTGTGGCGCAGGTCTCGCACGAAATGGACGCCATCTATCCAGCGGAACTCGACCTTCGCCGCGATTTCATCACGCCGACCCTCGGCTTCATCTGCAACTACTGGTTCGGGTTGCCAGACCTCTTAACAGCGGACCCGACGCCCGGCGCCTATGTCCAGTTGGGGGATTGGAACTGGGAATCGCCTGCGCGACGCCTGCCCCAGTGCCCTGGGGACTACATGGCGCCGTCGCGCTATTGCTTCTACCCAGATCCGACGCCCGCGATCGCCGGCTATGGCAAGGTTCAGGGTCAGGCTCTGCGCGCCGCGGCTAAGCGCTACGTGGATGCCCTGCGTCCTCCGCCCGGCGCCCCTGTGAGCGCGAAGCCGCCGCCGGCGGCTCCGTTGACCCAGGCCATGCTGGACGCGATTCCAGACAACGACCTCGTGGCCCGCACCCTGATCGGGACCATGACCGGGGCCTTGCCGCCGATCGACGGCAACCTGAGGGCGGCCCTCTATGAGTGGCTCGAGGAAAAGACCTTGTGGCGGTTCCAGAGGACCCTGTTTCCACCGCCGGCGAATCCCTTCGACTGGGCCGTCGAGAACCTCGAATCGCCGATGAAGGCGGCGATGCAGAAGCGGCCGGCGCCTGACCTGCTCTGGCGCACGGCGGTCGAACCGCATTGGCTTGGCGAAGTCG
>Ga0209166_10002938_pt1 | contig 12571 bp, 8 predicted proteins | sample Coa_R1_3_FD_187151 | JGI IMG/M metagenome (GOLD analysis project Ga0209166, IMG submission 187151) | Surface soil microbial communities from Centralia Pennsylvania, which are recovering from an underground coalmine fire - Coalmine... | ecosystem: Environmental > Terrestrial > Soil > Unclassified... | reverse complement strand
TGAGATGGAATAACCCAGGGCACGAACCACACGAGCGTCTTCGATGCTCAGAGGGGCTGGATGTCGCGAACTAAACCCGCGCCTCCGGCGGAGGGAGAAAAATATTCTTGACATCCCCTTTTATAGATCAGGTCATTTCAGTCACGGTCCGGAGACTTGGTACATGTGCGCTCTATGCGGACATCTGACCGTACCGACCGATCCGAGTTTTCAGTGCACATGCGCAAAATGCTTAGACCTCAACCGGAAGGCTTGTCCGAAACATTGCCACAGCGCTCATTGACCAGCGGTCAAAACGTTCTATAAAAAGGGATGTCAAGCAAAAGCTCCGCAACGACCGGAGGCGAGATTTCTTTCTCGAGATCCAGCCACTGAAGTTTGACTTCTCTGGAGAAGTTTGTCTTGTTGTCCATTCTCGTGAGTTTCTTTGCCTTCCAAGTCTGCTGTTGCTTGACGTTCCATTTCAGGGAAAAGCTACGACTTGTATGAAGCAAACTGTCTGCGATCGCTCGCCAAGGCGACTTCGGTCTTTCAGTTTTGAAGACAGTCTTCAATCTTTACTTTGTTGAGGCTAGCACTGCCTCCAACTTCTTGTGGCTGTATTATCGGCACCGGGATAGACGTGCAGCCAACTCCAGTGTGGATGGATGAAGGCCGGCATGTGCACCAACGGCATCTTCTTGTCGCACGAAAAGAGAAAACGAATATCACTGAACTCTGTGAAGGAATCAGAAAAGAGTAGATTGGTACGGCCCTGCGTAGTGTCTTGAGGAATTTCCAGGATAATTGGACTCACATTGAGCAGTAATGTGCGACAGCACTAATGCCTGACACAAACCATCTCAACGATGCGGATCGAACTCAATCTTTACGGTCAGAGTTTGATCGGAAGGACCTGGCGCGAACTTCCATTGCTTGATCGCCTTCATGCTGGACTGACCGAGGATCGGGCTTCCTCCCAGCAGCTTCGTGCTCTTCACCGCCCCATTAGGCGCGATCATAACCTCAACTCGCACTACTCCGCCGATGTAGAGTCGTTTCAAAGCATCGGGATAATCAGGATCGACCCGGGTGATAACTTTTCTTTCGCTCACGATAGTTTCGTACGTTTGTGCCGCCCGCGCCGCCGGTCCACCCAATACCCCGCACAGTATGACTGCGCCGGTCAATATTCGAACAAGCCGGCGTTTCCCGGTCCGATGGGTTGCGCTTACGAATTTCGACATGGTTCGTATCCCTCGCAAATCCCGTTTTATGGTAGTTTCAGACTCAACTCATAAACCTCTTGCGTGCTGCGGTCGCGCACAAACATCCACTTTCCATCTGCACTTAAACCGCTCCAGGGTCCAAGCGCGCCCAAATACCGTTCCAGGCTGCCGAGCACAAATACTTGTTCGGCTTCGCTGCTGCCCACTTTGACTCTGCGAATCGCCTCCGCGTCATTCACCAGATCGTCGAAATACAGATACTTACTGTCCGCCGACCAAACCGGATAGCTCACCGTACCAGCCGTTTCCTTCAACCACGTCGACCATTTCTCAGTTCCGAAGTCATATAGCATTAACGTCGTATTGTCAGGCGAAAGTGCGGCAATGTGCTGCCCATCCGGCGACCAACGCGGACTGAACAAGCCTTCAGAACCGTGTACCGTTTCGACCTTCCTTGTCTTAAAATCGAGAATCCGAATGCTCAGACCATTCGCATCGTGGCTGAAATCGCCGAACATAAGCTTCGTTCCATCCGCCGACCAGTTGGCGTCAATCTGGCTTCCGTTCTCCTCGATGACTGCCTTCGGCGTTCCTCCATCAGCTGATACCTGCCACAACTTCCACGATTCTCCCGGCCTCATGCTCACGAAGGCAATCTGTTTGCCGTCCGGGGACCAGCGCGGCAACGCGGTACGTTCTAACTCCGGAGTCAACTGCAAGCGTTCCGAACCGTCGGCTCGTGAGCGCCATAACGTGCCCTCCGGAATGGTCACGTACGCGATCCACTTTCCATCTTTGGAGTAATCCAGATCGGTCGCCGAGAGCCCCGGGATCACCGCCATGAATTTCTTTTTACCTGGCTCGTACTTCACCACTTCCACCGTAGGCTGAACTCCAATCGCCCAAATCTTCGTGTTATCTCGCGCAGGAGAAACGTTGCCGAACGACATCGGTCCGCTCGTCAACTGAAGCGGCCTCCCGTTGAGACCGGACTCAGACAGCGCCCACAACGACGTCACGACCGTGGTTGTGTTCGGTAGAGTCTGGCTCGCCTGGAAAATGTAATACCTGCCATCAGCTGTCCAACTTCCGCAACATGCCGTCAACCGGTACTGCCATTCCTCTAGCAACGCGTGAGCGTTGGATCCATCCCGAGACACTTCCCACAACGAAGTCGTATTCAGTTCCGTGTTGCTGACCGTAAAACGAATCCGCTGGCCATCAGGGGAAAAGCGCGGCGCAAACACCGATCCGCCCGCACTGTACACTTCATGCGCTTGGCTCCCTGCACCATCAGCTAGATACAGCACGGAGCCCTTGGCCAAGACCAACGCCTTGCCATCTGCTGACCAACTGGCGTCGCGTCCGTTAAGATCAGCCACGCGCTCCGGTCTTCCCTTTGCGAACGGCAGCGTCCAAAACTCGTTTTCACCTGAACTCTTCGATGCCGAAGAAACCAGCAGTTTCGAGTGGTCCGGAGAAATATCCAAAGCCTGCAAGCTCGTGAACGGAGTGCGCAGCAACGATCGATCCGAGTTGGGCAAAGAAACCCTAGCAATCACCCGGTTCGATGCTGGCAACTCCGTGACAAACAACTGCCCATCATCCGCCAGCAGGTTTGTCTTCCGATAGCCGTCGTGCGTGACCTGCGTGATAGCTGTAACTCTTGGCGCTGGATCCGTTCCCGCCCCCCACAGCAGGTTCCCTTGGTTGCTTCCTGCTACAACAATGATGCCGACAACTGTCACAATCGATAGAATCACACTTGCCTTGAGTTCTGACACTTCCCAATGTTTATTCCGCATTAGACGATGTTAGCGGTTACGTTTTGTGGCAAGAATCGGAAATAACCCTGGGAGATTACGCTGGTAATACCATTTTTTCCAGAATGGTTATCACCAGCAAGCAAGTGCAGACTTGGAATGCAATTCGCAGGATCCATGGGACTCCCACCCAAATCGAAGGGGTGCAAAGCCTGGGCCGGGCCTTGCGGGGCTTCGGCACGCTCGAGGCCCTTCTTAGCGCGCAGGCTATTGTCTCGCACTGATTGGGCGCACAAGGCATGTACCTGCCCCGAACTACAAACAAGGGCGGAAGGCCCTAAAGGCATGGTGTTCCGTAATGGTTTCATCGATGGATTATTAGGGGTACAATGAGCCAATTCTGCGGGCGGGGGATGCGATGGGTCTTTCGAGCGGAGCACGGCTCGGACCATACGAAATTCAGGCGCTGCTCGGCGCCGGTGGTATGGGAGAGGTCTACCGCGCCCGTGACACCAGGCTACACCGCGATGTAGCAATCAAAATCCTGCCTGAGATATTCACTGCAGATCAGGAACGCCTGACTCGGTTTGAGCGCGAAGCCAGAAAGCTTGCCGCTCTGAACCATCCACATATCGCCGCGATTTACGGGCTCGAAGACGCAAGCAGTGTTCGGGCGCTAGTCCTCGAGCTGATTGAGGGCGAATCCCTGGCCGAGCGACTCCATCGAGGGCCTGTAGAGATAGCGGAAGCGATCAAGATTGCGGCTCAAATTGCGGATGCACTCGAGGCAGCGCACGAGAAGAGCATTGTGCACCGTGATTTGAAGCCGGCAAATATAAAAATCACGCCCGACGGAACCGTCAAGGTGCTTGATTTCGGGCTCGCCAAATCCACGCCTAGTGACGTGAAGGCATCTGACTTCAACGAGCTGCCAACGCTAACCTCGGAGCCGACGTCCGCCGGAATGATACTTGGCACCGCGCCGTACATGAGCCCCGAGCAGGCACGTGGCAAAGCGGTAGATACACGCACAGATATTTGGGCTTTCGGATGCGTGCTCTTCGAGATGCTCTCAGGCCGTAGGGCATTTTCAGGCGAAACAACTTCAGACGTCGTCGTTGCCATTCTGCAACGCGAGCCGCCTTGGGATCGGCTGCCTGCCGCCACACCGACGGCGATTCGGCGCTTGTTGCGGCGCTGCCTGGAAAAAGACCTCAAGCGCAGGTTGCACGACATCGGGGACGCGCGCCTCGAACTCGAAGACGCAAAGTCAAAGTCTGTTCCGGAGGAACCTGCTCTACAAACGCCTAAATTGATGACGCGCCGCGCTGCGATCACTGCGTTGGCGGGTGCGGCGGCAGGAGCGACGGCAGGGGGCTTATTGGGCTCCCGCTGGCGGAGCGTTGCGCCTCGCGCTCTGACGCGCTTCCGCATTGCACTGCCCGAAGGAGCGGTGGCAGAAGCGAGTTGGAATAGACGGGTGGCAATTTCTTGCGATAGTACGCACATCGCGTATTCAGCCAGTGCACAGAGCCAGGGCACAAACAGTGCCAATAACAGTTTGTACCTTCGCTCCCTAAGCGAATTGGAGCCGAAGTTAGTTCCCGCGGCAGGCGGCACTCCGTTCTTCTCTCCCGAAGGTCATTGGCTGGGATTCTTCGGACCCGGCACGCCCGGAACTACACAGCTCCGAAAGATTGGATTGGGCGGCGGCGCGCCCGTAACTTTGTGCACCATTGGCCCCTTTGCGGGGGCAACATGGGCGGACGATGGCACCATATACTTCGTCGGTGCCATGCCCGGCGGAGTGATGCGCATTCCGGCTTCCGGCGGGCAACCACAAGAGGTCACGAAAGTGGACTTCGCCAAGGGCGAGCGCATGCATAAATACCCCTGCGCTCTACCCGGCGGCAAGGCGGTGTTATTCACTCTGAGTACGGCGGACGCGGAATCTTTCGATGACGCCCGCATCGTTGTTCTCAATACGCTGAGTGGGCAAAGTGAAACGCTTGTAGAAGGCGGCACGTACCCTATTTACTCGCCCTCGGGTCATCTAGTGTATGCCCGGGCTGGAAATCTTATGGCAGTCCCCTTTGATGCCAAAGGGCTCAAGGTGACAGGTCAGCCCTTTACGGTACTGGACGGCGTACTGATGAGCGTCAATTCCGGCGTTGCCAATTACGATATCTCGGCCGCCGGCGATCTGATTTATGTTCCGGGGGCCGCAGACAAAGGCGCGAGAACACTTGTATGGGTGGACCGAAATGGTAAGGCAGAGCCCCTCCCACTACCTCCGCACTCCTATCTGCATCCGCGGATTTCGCCCGACATGCGCCAGCTTGCAGTTGAGATCGAAGGTCCCAACCACGATTTCTACACCTATGATTTTGCGCGCGGCGTGCTATCGAAGATGACCACGGATGGTGTGAGTCACTGGCCAGTCTGGTCTCCTGATGGAACCCAGATCGCTTACCGCTCCGGAAAGATGATGGGCTGGAGGATGTGGCGCGTCCCCGCCGACAGGAGCCGTTCAGCGGAACAATTGCCCGGAACCGGAATTTCACAAAATGCGGAGTCCTGGTCTCCGGACGGTGAAACTATAGCTTACACCGCAGTAACTCAGGAACAGGGTTCCCATATTATGGTGTCGTCGCTTGCAGGAAGCCAAGAGTCCCGTCTCTTTGTTGACGTCAAAGCGGCTGCCGGCTCGCCCAAGTTTTCGCCGGACGGCAGATGGCTCGCTTACTGTTCCAGTGAAACTAAGCAGCCACAAGTTTTCGTGCAGGCATTCCCGGGGCCTGGTGCGAAAATTCAAGTCTCAAACGATGGTGGTACCGACCCCGTTTGGAAGAGGACCGGTGGGGAGATTTATTTCCGCAACGGCGACAAGATGATGGCTGTAGCCGTCTCGACCACTCCAACTTTTGCCGCGGGACATCCGCGAATCCTGTGGGAGGGACATTATTCGCATGGCATGAGTGCGTCCTGCGGACCTCCAGGTGCCACATCTTCTAATTACGATGTCACGGCGGATGGGGAGCGGTTTCTGATGATCAAAGATGAAGCGCCGGATACGGCAGTGTCGAAGGAGATTATTGTGGTCCTCAATTGGGCCGACGAAGTGAAGCGCCTATCCAAAATCTGAGTGTAATTCTTGGCAAGTGCGCGCGCCTCCGAGAACGTATACCCTCCAGCACATGCTGTCAGAGAGGCATCCCCCTTTGCACCCAGGAAAATTGTGAAACGGAGGGGTCGCCTGCCCGCCTTTCTGGCCAGTGGAGTGAGACGCAATGTCTCGTGCAGTCGATAGTGGTCTCATTCGCGCTGGTAATACGGACTGTTAAACATTGGTGTCTACGATGTGAGGGATTCAGATTCTATGTACGCCGTCACGCATTCATCCCAGAACCGAACATCTGGGTCGCTTCCGCGCTCGCGCTCGAATAGCTCCTCGCGACCGATCCACTGCGAATAGTTCTGGTTGCGAATCTTGAGCCATTGGGCGTGTTCCGGCAAGTATGGATCGGACTTGCGCTTCGCTACGATGCCTTCGAGGTCGTGTTCGCATGCCAGTCGAAACAGTTCCTCTCCATTTGCGTCGATGTGATCGCAGTGAAAAGACGTTCACCGCGCTTGGGCATCACCGCATGGAGCCGGAGCTTGCGGTCGATCAGCGGTAGATAGCGAAGGTCTTCGCCACTTCGGAATCTGCGGTTCTCCTCATCATCGTCGGTCTTGGCGTGTTCGTCCCAGTGAATGTCGAATGCGTAGAAAAGCGGCTCGGCACGCCGAATAATAGGTCACGGCGGCGCCGAGCATTGCCGCAGCTGGAAACTACCTCATAGGTCGAATTAGGCATGTCAAAGTCCATTCGCGCCGCTCAGCACCCAGGTGCTGTAGAAGAGCGCCTCAAAGCTGAACCCCGAACACATAATGAGGCGGTTGTTGACGGAGTCATAACCTCCCACCGGAGCTGTGCGTCTATCCGGCGTGGGACCCGACGTCCTCAGCTGCGTCCATTGTGGAGTTCCGCCGAAACCGCTGGCGTTCGCCAATACCCAGGTATCGTTCAGTTCGGGGAAGCCAGTCGCCGTGTTTGAGTTTCCGGCGACAATGATCATGCGGTTGTTACTGCCGTCGTAGGCTGCGAAATGGCTGTCGCGCCTGGGAGGTGATCCAGCAGTTCCGTTTGCGATTAACTTCGTCCAGGTTGGTGTGCCGCCCGTTCCGTTGGCGTTCGACAGAGTCCAGACGGAATTGACGTCCAGCCCAAAATTCGCCCGCCTGCCTCCGAACAGTATCATCACATTGTGGCTCGGATCGTAAACAACCGTCGGATCATCTTGTCCGTCGGGAACGCCCGTAGGAATGAGCTTTGTCCAGTTTGGAGTTCCTCCTATCCCATTCGCATTGCTCAACACCCAGGTGTCTCCGAAGGTGACGTTCAGGTTATCTCCGCCATAAATGATCATGCGATTGTTGATTGGGTCATAAGCTGCGGCGTGGCCCCAGCGTGCGGAGGGAAGCGTTCCGGTTGGAGCAAGTTGCGTCCAAGTCGGCGTGCCATTAACACCGTTGGCATTGCTGAGAACCCACACATCATTTTGGACGGCGGTGCAATACTGACCGCTGAATGCGCATCCTCCAAAGACAATAAGCCGGCTATTGGCGGAATCGTAGACGCCAGTATCAAAATTGCGAGGCGAGGGCGATCCCGCGGCGCCGTCCGGAAGCACGATCGTCCAAGTGCCGGTTGTGCTGCCATTAGCATTGGAGAGGGCCATCACGGCATTCAGCATGCCAGTGTCGTCCTGCCCGCCGAATGCGATCAGGCTGTTGGTGGCTGCATCGTATGCGGCAACCTGACCGCCTACATAGTTTGGAATCGTGATCGGATCATAGTTGGGAAACAAGAGCGTCCAGGCTTGAGTCGTCGGTGGCAGGTTCGCATTTTCGGTCGCGCCCCCCGCTGGGTATCCGGGACGTCGAAATTTTGGGTTCGTGCTCTGGGCGCTCAGGGAAATCGCGCAAAGCCAAATCATTGTCAGCAGAACTCCGGGTTTCGAAGGATGTTTGTGCGTCTGCATATGTTTGTGCTCTCCGTATCTTCTTCGCAGTTCTTGCGATGCAAGTAAGTTTGCTGCCTTTCAATCCGCATCGTGATGTCTCGCTACTGACCGGTCATCTCACTTTCAGTAGCGAATCCAAACAAAAAAGAGTTGCCCCCTCTGGACTTTCCAAGGTGTGCCATTGATTAGCTCTAGCGCCATCTGCTCGGGCGACGCTTGTTAATGCCTCAGCTTGAGAAAGATCTACAACCTCCACATCACAGCCGCACTGTGCGCACCAGCGACGCGTGCAACACCTTCGCCGGATCGTCACGATCTGTTCGGTCTGGATGGTGATCTCAATGCGTTTACGAGGTGCCATCCATCCCCCCGGCTGCCTTTACCCTGCTTGCATCTCGTGCTACAGTGCAGCCCACATCTTTTCTGGCTCCGGAGCCGCTGGTCCTACCGGAGAGGCACAGTGCCACAATTGGGCGTGGGAAGTCTTAGGGAATGTTTAAAGATCTCTTGAAATTCTTTTGAATGCGGTTGGGTAGAGCTGGATGACCAAGACAACAAACCAGTTATACGAATTCGGCCCATTTCGGGTTGATACCCGCGAATGCTTGTTGTTACGCGACGGCAAAGTTATCGCGCTGACTCCCAAAGCGTTTGAAACGCTTCTGGTCTTCCTTCAGAATGCTGGCCGCCTCCTGCCAAAAGAGGAACTGATGGAACGAATTTGGCAGGACAGATACGTCGAGGAGGTCAACCTAAGCCAGCACATCTCGACCCTCAGGAAGGCGCTCGGGGACACCGCACAATTAAGCCGTTACATCGTCACCGTCCCAGGACGAGGCTACAGGTTCAGCGAGAAGGTGCGGTTTGTTCCCGAAGAGGGCGAGATGGAGTTGATAACTCGATCGATCACCCAAGTACAGATTGAGGAGGAGATCTCTGGGGACATTCCGGAGACGGTGATCACGGCGAAGTCCGGGACCTACCGATCACGCCGTCGATTGTTTCTCTGTACCGCCACGTTGATCCTCGTCGTGTCCCTCGCGGCTTTTCGTCCCATGATACCGCCGCCTGTCCTAATCCGAGTCCGCCAAGTCACACGCATCGGTACGCTGGTTCATAATACATATCTCCTTACCGACGGTCCCCGTATCTATTTCACCACGTGGGATGGCAATGATCGCGCGATCCGTTATGTCTCTCCCGACGGCGGCGAAACTTTCCCGGTGCAAAAACCGTTCCCAGCTATTGATCTTTACGACATCTCGAATGGCGGTTCGGAGTTTTTGCTGGTCAATCTCGAAGACTCTGGTCACGCTTCAAATTGTTCGGCCCCTTACGTCCCGCTATGGAGGGAGCCAGCTCCTTCGGGTTCGCCGCAACCAGTCGGAGACGTCTGCACGCACGTTGCGCGCTGGTCCCCCGACGGTCGCACTATTGCCTACGGGTTTGGTTCTGATCTTTTCCTCGCCAACCGTGATGGCCGCGATCCCAGGAAGTTGGCAAGTTTACCCGGCGAAGTTCTCCATCTGGTCTGGTCGCCTGATGGCGACTGCCTGCGCTTCTCCGTGGCAAATGCGGGCGGTAACGGAATAGCGCTATGGCAGGCGAAGCTCTCCGCCAACGTGGTGGAGCGTTTCCTGCCGGAATTGCCGACCTCAGCACGTCCCTGGGTCGGAGGATGGACCCCCGACGGTAAGTATTTCTTTTTCTCTGCTATTGCTGATGGGACAACGAGAAATATCTGGGCGATTCGAGAAAACGTTAGAATGTTTCGCCGGGGCAGGCCTCAACCGATGCAGATTACCGCCGGGCCGCTGGCGTTTTATGTACCCACCCCTGGTAAAAATGGCAACAGTGTGTTCGCGGTGGGCGAACAGAAGCGCGGAGAACTTGTACGTTACGATCGGGCGCGCCGCCAATTTGTTCCTTTCGCCCAAGGAATCTCGGCCGATCAGGCAGCTTTTTCCAAAGACGGGCAATGGATGGCCTATGTAAGGTTTCCGGAAGGCATTCTGGTCCGGAGTCGCGTAGATGGAAGTGATCAGAGGCAATTAACGTTTCCACCGATGCGAGTGTTCAGCCCGCAATGGGCTCCAGCCGGCACACAAATTGCCTTTTACGCTTCTGCTCAGCCGGAAGCGCCGAATAAAATTTATGTTTTGTCCAGTAGCGGCGGGACACCCGTTTTAGCGGCTCCCGAAGACAGCGACATCCAGACCTCTCCTTCCTGGGCTTCCGACGGAAGCTCGATTTTGTTCTCGAGTTCTGACGAAGGGGGAACCAACCCCGTTTTCAAAACTTTGGATCTTAAGACTAGGAAGGTCTCGCGCGTTCCCGGTTCGGAAGGGCTCTATGCGGGTCAGCTGTCTCCTGACGGACAGCATGTAATTGCGTTGGAAGACAAGACGCAGAGGCTCATACTTTATAGCGTGGCATTTCACAAGACGCGAGCTATCGCTGCACTCGGTGATTATCCGCGTTGGTCAGCCGACGGTGGGTACGTATATTTCAGCACACTGTATCTTGCTGTTGGCGGTAAAAGTCGGGGCGTTTTTCGCTGGAAAATGGCAACCGACGCGACGGAAGTGGTGACCGCATACCCAGATTTTCTTCTGGCGGGTATATGGGGCGTATGTTATAGCCTTACTCCAAACGGGGACACTGTCTTGCTTCGTGATCTCAGCACGCGCGACCTCTACGCACTGGACATGGTCCTGCCTTAATGCCGCCTTGCTTCCGATTCCGTTTCACTGCTCAGGGAAACAGGGAAGCGGGATCGCGGCTGAGTGCGTTTTCGCTAAAACTATAATTTCGAAGCGCCGATTTTTCAGTCACGCGGGTCACAGCAAGTTGTTTCGAGGATTGAAGGGACGATGGAATGACCGCGCGTAGTCGGATCAAAGCAGACAGTGCCAGAGGAATGAAGACCGCTGGCGAGGATTAGGGAAAAGAAGTCCAGCGTGAATCTAGAGCATCTGCATTGCTTCCATCGACACGCCGGTGAGAAGGGAGTTGTGCACCCTTTGGCATTATCCACCACCAAAACAGTCGTAATGGTTTTTAAACAGAAATGCCAACCCGCTTCACAGGGACTTCATCAGAGAAGTGACCCCTTCGGCGCTCTGCCAGCCGCTTGGACAAAATAAAGGAGCGCTGCATGAATTTTAAGAAATCGAAGTTCGCCCTATCTTTACTAGTCACCCTGTCACTGTTCCTTGTTGTGCCGAATTTGACAGTACGTGCACAAACTCAGTCGGATAGTCAGACCAAGACGACAAAAAGCAAAAAGAGCACAAAAGCTGATGATGCTGGCAGCAAGTCCTCGAAAGTTGACCTTAATTCTGCCACGAAAGAACAGCTCGACGCTCTGCCAGGAATAGGCGAGGCCTACGCGCAAAAGATCATCGACGGACGCCCTTATAAATCCAAGAGTGATCTCAAGAGCAAGGGCATCATTCCCGCCGCCGAATACGAAAAGATTAAGGATGACGTGATGGCTCGTCATAGTAAGGAGTCCGCGTCTACCAGTGAGAGCGCGAACACGGAATCGGGCAGTTCCCCTGCGGCGAACGCAAAGGCGAGCCCGGCACCAGACCGAACCAAAGCGAAAGATAACTCTGAGAACAATTCAGGAGCGGCGACGCAAACACCTCCGCAGAAGGGGATGGTTTGGGTGAATCTCAATACGGGTGTTTACCACCGCGAAGGTGATCGGTGGTACGGCAAGACAAAGAAGGGTAAGTTCATGTCCGAAGCCGATGCCCAAAAAGCGGGATACCGCCCCGCCAAAGAAGGCAAACAGAGTTCGGGAAAGGAGCAGTGAGTATGAGTCTCCTCGACACGATTACCGGCATGGTCGAGAAACACCCGGACACCACCGATGAGCAGCACTCGAGTCTGGTTCAAACTGCAATGGAGATGTTTGGTAATCATGCCGGCATTTCCCAGTTGTTGGGCAACGCTCAGTCGCAAGGTTTAGGGCACATTGTGCAATCCTGGGTGAACACCGGCTCAAATCAGTCGATTGCTCCAGCCCAAGTCCCGAATGTAGTAGGCCAAGATCGATTAAGCGAATTCGCACAACGTGCAGGAGTTCCGCCGGCAATCGCTAGCGCCGCACTAGCCCGCATCCTGCCCGCCTTGGTTGATAGGTTGACGCCGCAGGGCAAATTCTTCGAATTCTAAACGAGTCCTACTTTCCGACATCACAAGTGTCTGGACGGGTGATGGTGGATGCATCTTGCGGCGGGTGTTGGGCTGAGCCGCTTCACTCGCGCCAGACTAGGAATTTGCTACTTTTTGGGTTTGGGTAGCATGACATTCTCCCGAATCCCCACAGCCTCAGAATGGGCCTTGCGGCTCCAAGCGTGAAATGCCCGATAATGGAAGGTAGCCGCACGGACACTTCGGCTCTACGTATCCTTTCGCCTTTTGTCTTGGCGGAAGCTTCGGAGGCGTGTAAGGAATCTCCTCGTACGGAATGCTGCTGAGTATGTGCGCAATGCAGTTGAGGCGGGCACGCTTTTTGTCG
>Ga0209166_10002933_pt1 | contig 12577 bp, 11 predicted proteins | sample Coa_R1_3_FD_187151 | JGI IMG/M metagenome (GOLD analysis project Ga0209166, IMG submission 187151) | Surface soil microbial communities from Centralia Pennsylvania, which are recovering from an underground coalmine fire - Coalmine... | ecosystem: Environmental > Terrestrial > Soil >... | reverse complement strand
CGGCCCCGGCCGCATGGCCGAGCCGGAGGCGATCTTCGAGGCGATCATGACCGCCCTGCGTGGCGGCGATCGTCCCCTGGCGGGTCGCCACGTGCTGGTGACCGCCGGTCCCACGGCCGAGCCCATCGATCCCGTGCGGGTGCTGACCAACCGCTCCAGCGGCAAGCAGGGTTACGCCATCGCCGGCGCCCTGGCCGACCTGGGCGGACGCGTGACCCTGGTCTCGGGACCGACCGCCTTGCCGACGCCCGCGGGGGTCACGAGGATCGATGTGGAGACGGCGCGGGAGATGGAGGCGGCCTGCCGGCGCGCCCTGCCGGCCGATGCGGCGGTCTGCGTGGCGGCGGTTTCCGACTGGCGCCCGGACGCGGTGTTCCCCGTGAAGCTGAAGAAGGGTCCCGCGGGCCCGCCCGCGGTCACCCTGGTGGAGAACCCCGACATCCTGGCCGATCTCGCGGCCGCGGGTCCGCGCCGGCCGGCCCTGGTGGTGGGTTTCGCCGCCGAGACCAACGACCTGGAAGCCAACGCCCGCGCCAAGCTGGCGCGCAAGGGGTGCGACTGGATCGTCGCCAACGACGTGGGCGAGGGCGGCCCCGGGGCGGGGATCATGGGCGGCGACGAGAACGAGATCCTGCTCCTTGACGCGGCGGGCGCCGAGCGCTGGCCGCGGGCCGGCAAGGCCGAGGTCGCCCGGCGCCTGGCCGAGCGGATCGCCGCCGCCCTGGCCGGCGGAGCGCGCGCGTGACGGTCGGCGTGCGGATCATGCGCCTGGACCATGGCCGCGACCTGCCCCTGCCGGCCTACGAGACGCCGGACGCGGCGGGGATGGATCTGCGCGCGGCCGTCCCGGATGCGGCCCCCTGCCGGCTCGCCCCCGGCGACCGGGCGGCGATCCCGACCGGTCTGTGCATCGCCCTGCCGGCCGGGTTCGAAGGCCAGGTCAGGCCCCGGTCGGGGCTGGCGCTGAAGAGCGGGGTCACGGTGCTCAACAGCCCCGGCACCATCGACGCCGACTATCGCGGCGAGATCAGGGTCATCCTGATCAATCACGGCCCGGAGAGCGTGACCTTCCGGCGGGGCGACCGGATCGCCCAGCTGGTGATCGCGCCGGTCACCCGGGCGGCGTGGGAGGAGGCCGAGGGCCTGGAGGCCACGATCCGCGGGGCGGGAGGCTTCGGGTCCACGGGCGGGCGCTAGAGGCCCTTCGACCGTCAGTCGCGGAAGCCGAGGACGTCGATCATGTCGTAGAGGCCGGGCGGCCTGCCGACGACCCAAACCGCCGCCTCCAGGGCGCCCCGGGCGAACAGCGCCCGATCGCGCGCGCCGTGGGAGAGCGTGAGCGTCTCCTCCTCCGCGGCGAAGATCACGCTGTGCTCGCCCACGACACCGCCGCCGCGCAGGGACGCGAAACCGATCGCGCCCTGCGCGCGCGGGCCGGTGTCGCCGTCGCGGGGCGCCAGGGCGATCTCCGCCAGGTCGCGGCCGCGGCCCCGCGCGGCGGCCAAGGCGAGCAGGCGCGCCGTGCCGGAGGGCGCGTCGACCTTGCGCCGGTGGTGGATCTCCAGGACCTCGATGTCCCAGACGTCCGGCGGCAGGCGGCGGGCCGCCTGTTCGACGAGGCCGGCCAGGACGTTGACGCCGACCGAATAGTTGCCGGACCAGACGATCGGGACCGCACCGGCGGCCTCGGCGATGGCCTGCTCCTCGGCCGAGCCGAGGCCGGTGGCTCCGATCACCAGGGCCGGCCCGCGCCGCGCCGCCGCCGCCCGGGCGAGGACCGCGCTCGCCGCCGCCGTGGAAAAGTCGACGACGACCTCGCTCGCCGCCAGGACGTCGGCCAGGATCGACAGGGGGGGCGACTCGCCGCTCTCGTCGACCGCGTCGGCGCGGTCGAAGCGTCCCGCGAGGACGAGGCCCGGCCGCTCGCGCGCCAGGGCGGTGACCGCGCGGCCCATGCGGCCGAGCGCGCCGCCGACGCCGATCTTCAGGGGTGCGGTCATCGAAGCGGTGTCCTGGCGACGCCGCGGGCAGCGGCGCGGCGGCGTGAGTGTCCCTGCGCCGCGGCGCCGGTCAAGCGCCGTGGGCGCAAGGTTAGGTGTCGCCCCCGGCCGCGCACTGGGCTATGCGTTTCGCATCGCCTTCACGAACGGAGGCGCACAGAGACGTCCGCCCTGGGGGGCTCGGCGTTTGGAGGGGAACCGCCTTGAGCGAGAATCTGACCGACAACAAGAAGCCGACGTTCACCGCCGAGGAGGCGCTCGACTTCCATCGCTTCCCGACGCCGGGGAAGATCGCCATCGTGGCGACCAAGCCCATGGCCACCCAGCGCGATCTGTCCCTGGCCTATTCGCCGGGCGTGGCCGTGCCGGTGCTGGCGATCGCCAAGGATCCGGACCTCGTCTACGAATACACCTCCAAGGGCAATCTGGTGGCCGTGATCTCCAACGGCACCGCCATCCTGGGGCTGGGCAATCTCGGGCCGCTGGCCTCCAAGCCGGTGATGGAAGGCAAGTCGGTCCTGTTCAAGCGCTTCGCCGACGTCGACTCGGTCGACATCGAGGTGTCGGCCACCGACGAGGACGAGATCATCACGGTCGTCAAGAACATCGGCGTCACCTTCGGTGGCATCAACCTGGAAGACATCAAGAGCCCTGAGTGCTTCCGCATCGAGACCGAGCTCCAGGAGCTGCTCGACATCCCCGTCTTTCACGACGATCAGCACGGCACGGCGATCATCTCCTCGGCCGGGCTGATCAACGCCTGCGAAATCACCGGGCGCAGGCTCGAGGACGTCAAGCTGGTCCTCTGCGGTTCGGGCGCCGCGGGAATCTCGTCCGTGGAGCTGGCCAAGGCGATGGGCGTGAGGCCCGAGAACTGCCTCGCGGTGGACAGCGTCGGCGTGATCTATCGCGGGCGCGAAAAGGGCATGAACCAGTGGAAGTCCGCCCTGGCGGTGGACACCGACAAGCGCACCCTCGCCGATGCGGTCAAGGGCGCGGACGTCTTCCTCGGCATGTCGGCCAAAGGCCTGCTGACCCAGGAGATGGTGATGACCATGGCCGACCGGCCGATCATCTTCGCCATGGCCAATCCGGATCCGGAAATCACGCCGGAGGAGGTCCACGCCGTCCGCCCCGACGCCATCGTCGCCACTGGCCGCTCGGACTATCCGAACCAGGTCAACAACGTCCTCTGCTTTCCCTACATCTTCCGCGGCGCCCTGGACGTGCGCGCGCGGCGCGTGAACCAGGAGATGAAGATCGCCTGCGCCCGGGCCCTGGCGGCCCTCGCCCGGGAAGACGTGCCCGACGAGGTGGCGGCCGCCTATCATGGCCTGAAGCTCGCCTTCGGCCCCAACTACATCATCCCGACCCCCTTCGATCCCCGCCTGATCACCTACATCCCGCCGTTCGTGGCGCAGGCGGCGATGGATACCGGCGTCGCCCGCAAGCCGATTACCGACATGGCCGCCTATCGCGACAGCCTGGCCCGGCGGCTCGATCCGGCGGCCGGCTTCCTGCAGAAGATCTCCTTCGCCGTGCAGTCCGCGACCCCCAAGCGCATCGTTTTCGCCGAGGGCGAGGAGACGTCCGTGATCCGCGCGGCGGCCGCCTTCGAGGCGCAGGGCCTCGGCAAGGCGATCCTGGTGGGCCGCGAGGACCTGGTGCGCGAAAACATGGTCCGCGCCGGAATCGACCCCGAGGTGAGCGCGCTCGAGGTCGTCAACGCCCGCATCTCCCGCCACAACGACGAGTTCGTCGACTATCTCTACGCCCGCCTGCAGCGCTCCGGCTACCTGCACCGCGATGTGCAGCGGCTGATCAACCAGGACCGCAATTCCTTCGGCGCGTGCATGGTGGCGCTCGGCTATGCCGACGGCATGGTGACCGGGGTGACCCGCAACTTCGGCCAGGCGCTCGAGGAGGTCATGGACGCCATCGACCCGGCGCCCGGCGGCCGGGTGATGGGGATGTCGATCGTGCTCGCCAAGGGTCGCACGCTGTTCATCGCCGACACCAACGTCACCGAGATGCCGGACGCCGACGATCTGGTCGAGATCGCCCTCGAGGCCGCCAGCACGGTGCGCCGCCTGGGACACCAGCCGCGCCTGGCCTTCCTGTCCTACTCCGCATTCGGCAACCCCATGGGCGAGCGCTCGGAGAAGGTCCGCGACGCGGTGGCCATGCTGGACGAGATGGAGGGTCTCGACTTCGAATATGAGGGCGAGATGCCGCCGGAACTGGCCCTCGAGCCCGAGGCCCGCGGCGCCTATCCATTCATGCGCCTGACGGGGCCGGCCAATGTGCTGATCATGCCGGCCATCCACTCGGCCTCGATCTCCACCAAGCTGCTGGCGTCCCTGGGAGCGGCGACCGTGGTGGGGCCGATCCTGGTCGGGCTCGCCAAGCCCGTACAGATCTGCCCGCTGGGGGCCTCGGTGACGAAGATCCTGATCATGGCGCAGATGGCCGCCTACGAGGGACCGCTGGCCGAGCCGCACGCGGGATGACCGGCCGGCGGGGCGCTTTGCGTTCCGTCGCAACACTCGCTATTGAGCGCGCCCTTCTGGCTGGTGGGGAGCAGGATCGATGCCGCGGGAGATTGGCCGGCCCGCCGGCGTCATCGGGATCGATTTCGGGACCACCAACACCGTCATCTCGACCCTGGGAAGCGATGGTCTGGCGCATCTGATCCGCTTCGCCGCCCCGGAGGGAGAGATCGTCGCCTTCCGCTCGGCCCTCAGCGTCCACGCGGCCGACGGCGAGACCTCCGGGCCGGCCGCGCGGCGGGTGATCGAGGCCGGTCCCTGGGCCATCGAGGCCTATGTCGAGGAACCGCTGGAGACGCGTTTCATCCAGTCGTTCAAGAGCTATGCGGCGAGCCCGCTGTTCCAGGAGACCCGCATCCTGGGCCGCCGCTTCGAGTTCCCCGACCTGCTGTCGGCGTTCCTGCTGCGGCTGCGCGCCCACGCGGGGGACGCCTGGCCCGCGGCGCCGGCCACCTGCATCGTCGGCCGGCCGGTCAATTTCGCCGGCCTGCGGCCCGATCCCGCCCTCGCTCTGGCGCGCTACCAGACCGCCTTCGCCCGCCTCGGATTCCCCGACATCCGCTACGCCTACGAGCCGATCGCCGCCGCCTTCTTCTTCGCCCGGACCCTGAACGGAGACGCCACCGTTTTGGTGGGGGACTTCGGCGGCGGAACCAGCGATTTCTCGATCGTCCGCTTCCACCGCGAGGGCGGCGAGATCCGCTCGACCGCGCTGGCCAACGCCGGGGTCGGGGTGGCGGGCGACGCCTTCGACTATCGGATCATCGACCATCTGGTCTCGCCGCACCTCGGCAAGGGCGCGAGCTACAAGGCCTTCGACAACATCCTGCCGATCCCGAACCGCTACTTCACCGCCTTCGCTCGTTGGGAGCAGTTGGCCCTGCTGCGCGCTTCGCGCGACATGCGCGACATCCGCGGCCTGGTGCGAACCGCGCTGCAGCCGGAGAAGCTGGCGGCGCTGGTGGAGGTGCTGGACGACAACCACGGCTACCGGCTCTACCAGGCCGTCTCGCGGCTCAAGGAGGCCTTGTCGGAGCGGGACGAGGCGGTGTTCCTGTTTGAGGCCGGCTCGGTGCGCATCGAAAAGACCGTGCGGCGGGCGCAGTTCGAGGCCTGGATCACCCCTGAACTGACCGCCATCGAGCGGGCCGTGGACGAGGCGCTCGCCCGGGCGGGGCTGGCCCCGGAGGATCTCGACCGGGTGTTCCTGACCGGGGGGTCGTCCTTCGTCCCCGCCGTCCGGCGCCTCTTCGCGCGGCGGTTCGGCGAGGCCAAGCTGGAGGGGGGCGGGGAACTGGTCTCCATCGCCTCGGGCCTGGCCTACATGGGCGCGGAACGCGACCTCGATCAGTGGACGACCAGAGCCTGAAGCGGCTTGACGCAGGGTGACGCTTTGGGCGCCGGCGACTTGGCGTTAAAGCGGCGGCTGAACCTGCGCCAATCGCGACGGGACACAAGGAAACAGGCCATGAAACTCGATTCCTCCATCGCCGCGGTGGTCACCGGCGGCGCCTCCGGCCTCGGCGAGGCCACGGTGCGGGCCCTGGCCGCCAAGGGCGTCAAGGTCGCCATCTTCGACATGAACGACGCCCGGGGCGAGGCGGTCGCCAAGGAGGTCGGCGGCCTATTCTGCAAGTGCAACGTCACCTCGGACGAGGAGGTCGACGCCGCCTTCGCCAAGTCCCGCGCCGCCATTGGCCAGGAGCGGATCCTGATAAACTGCGCCGGCACCGGCAACGCCGCCAAGACCGCCGGCCGCGACCGCAAGACCGGCGAGATCAAGCATTTCCCGCTCGACGCCTTCAACTGGCTGATCCAGATCAACCTGGTGGGCACCTTCCGCTGCATCGCCAAGAGCGCGGCCGGCATGCTGACCCTCGATCCCCTGGAGGACGGCGAGCGCGGCGCCATCGTCAACACCGCCTCGGTGGCGGCCGAGGACGGCCAGATGGGCCAGGCGGCCTATTCGGCGTCCAAGGGCGGCATCGTCGGCATGACCCTGCCGATCGCCCGCGACCTCGCCGGCGAGGGCATCCGGGTCAACACCATCCTGCCGGGGATCTTCTCCACGCCGCTGATGAACGGCGCGCCGCCGCAGGTGAAGGAGGCGCTGGCCGCCTCGGTCCCCTTCCCCAAGCGCCTGGGCCTGCCGGAGGAATACGCCCAGCTGGCCCTGACGATGGTCACCAACAGCTACTTCAACGGTGAGGACGTGCGCCTCGACGGCGCCATCCGCATGCAGCCGCGGTAGGGGCTACGCCTTGGGCCGCTGAATCTTTGGGCCGAGATTGGAGAGGACCTCGCGGGCGTCCAGCCCGCGGGGATTTCCCGGCGGCTTGCCGCCATGATGGAGGGCGATCTCGGCGGTGGCCTCGAACTTCTGCACCGTCTGGATGTCGCCGCCCCAATAGCCTCCCCAGCCCGCCCAGCCGTAGCCCGGACCCCAGAAGTTCCAGTACGGCCGGAAATAGCCCCAGGCGTAGCCGGGACCATAGAAGGGGTCCGGATCGACGTAGGTTCTCCGGTCGCGCTCGGTATGCTTCTCGACCGTCTCGAACCAGTCGTAGCCCTGGGCGATCGTGAGCTCCGCGGCGCGGTAGAGAAGGTAGGATTCCACCGTCGAGCGCGGGGTGTCGGTATTGCCCCGGAACGTGACCTGGAAGTGATCGGTGTCGAGCTTCTGGTCGGTGTAGCCGCCCGACACGTGCGTGCCGCGCTGGAGGGGTTGGTAGGGGGTGGCCGTTTCGCAGGCCGCGAGGCCCAGGCTCAGCCCGATCGCCGCGACGAGCACGGCCGTTCTCGAGGTCATGACGCTCCTACATTCATTCGCCCGAACCGGGGCAATGTCCCTCACCCGACGCAATCTCTCATGGTGCGGGTCGTTCCGTAAAGGGCGCCGGCGGGGCCGCCCCGGCCGAGCCGTCAGATCCCGTGCTGGATGGCGACCCAGATGATCCGGCCCAGGGACCCGAACAGCAGCACGCCGGCGGCCAGGGCCTGGATACCGAAGCCGGGGCCGCGCGCGCCGGCCGCCTTGGCGTAGCCGGTCATGTACATGTATCGGCCGATGATCCACACCACGCCGAGGCCCGCCGCGACCCGGTCGTCCCAATAGAGGGCGAACAGCCAGAGCGAGGCGAGGAAGATGGGCAGCCATTCGAGCGTATTGGCTTGAACCCGGTAGAGCCGCTCGAAATCGGCGTTGCCGGTGATCGCCGGCGCGACCACGCCATACTTGGTCCTGCCCTGACCCACCCGCAGGCTCATGACGAAATAGAGCAGCAGGGCCAGAATCGTGACAAGGGCCACGAGCGTGTGAGACTGCATCATGGGTTTCCTCCCCCGGTTATTGCCTAGAACTGTGGCACGCCCGGCGCCGCGGCGGAAGGCGGCAAACGGTCCCGCATCCGGCGCTGGCGCACCACCGGCCGACCGTGTCCTGCTGCGCGCCAGCGCCGAGGCCTTCGAGAGGGCGCTGATCGTCCTCGACGGCGAGCGGACCGCCCTGGCGGCCGGCGAGACGGCCCTCGAGGCGTGCGCCCGGGCGCTCGGGGTCCCGGGGTGCGATGCGCCCACGGTGATCGAGGCTCTCGCCCGGCTCGACCCGGCCGCCGGGGTGGCCGTACGGGCGCTGGGGGAGGCCGGAACGCCCTGCGACCTGGCGGCGGCCGGGCTCGCCGGGACCGTGCGCGCCAGCGGCCGGACCGTCGGCGCCCTGGCCCTGCTGAGCCTGTGGGTCGAGCCGGCGCCCGCCGCCAGGGCCGGCGAGGGCGGCGGCCGGCTCGCCGACTTCATCGAGGCCCATCCCTATCCCGCCTACGTCGCCGCCGCCGACGGCGCGCCCAGGCTGGTCAACCACGCCTGGCTCGAGGCGGCGGGCGCCGCGAGCCTCGAGGACGCCCTCGCCCGCGGCCTGGCCTTCGACCGCGGCGCGAACGACCTCATCCAGGAGGCCCTGGCGGCGGGCGCGCCGCGGGAGCGGGTGCGCTGGCTGGGCCCCTCCACGGCCCGCCGGGCCCTGCGCCTGCGCGCCGCGCCGCTGGCGGACGGCGAGGCGGCGGTGCTGAGCTGGGACGTGACCGCGGCGGAGGGGGCGGCCGAGGCGCTCGGCCGGCAGGTCGCCGCGCAGGACGCCATCCTCGCCGAGACCGCCGACGCGGTGGCGATCTTCGATGCGGACCAGCGGCTCGCCTGGCACAATCCGGCCTTCGCCCGCCTGTGGGACCTGGAGCCGGCGTGGCTGGCCGAACAGCCGAGCCATGGCGCCCTGCTCGACCGCCTTCGCCAGGGGCGGCGCCTCGCCGAGGCGCCCGACTGGGCGCGGTTCAAGGCGGAGGAGCTGGCGCGCCATGGGCGGCTGCAGGCGGCGCCCGAGGCGATCTGGCGGGTGGGGGGCGAGCGCATCCTCAGGGTCCTGAGCCTGCCGCATCCGGCCGGCGGCCTGATCATGCTCTTCTCCGACATCACCCCGGAGGTGCGGCTGAAGAGCCAGTTCAACCATCTGATCCAGGTCCAGCAGGCGACCCTCGACAAGCTTACCGACGCGGTGGCCGTGTTCGGCGCCGACGGGCGGCTGAAGCTGCACAACGAGGCGTTCCAGTCCCTGTGGGCGATCCCGCCCGAGGCCCTGGCCGGCGGCCCGGGCTTCGACGAGGTGGTGGAGCGCTGCGTGGCGCTCCTGCACGACATGCACTTCTGGGGCGGGCTCAAGGGCCGCATCACCGACCCCGATCCCGGCGTGCGGGCGCCGGCGCGCGGCGAGACGCGCATCGCCGACGGCCGCCGCCTCGCCTGGCAGTCGCGTCCGCTGCCGGACGGCGCGACGCTGGTGAGCTTCATCGACATCACCGACGCCAAGGCCCTGGAAGGCGCCCTGCGAGACCGCGAGGCGGCCCTCGCCGACGCCGAGAAGCTCAAGCGCGATTTCGTCAGCAGCGTCTCGCACGAGCTGCGCACCCCCCTGACCACCATCCTCGGCTACGCCGAACTGCTGGAGATCGGCGGCGAGGCCCTGAGCGGGCGGGCGCGGCGATGGGTGGCGGCGGTGCGGGCGGCCGGGACCGACCTGGCGCGGTCCGTGGAGGACATCCTGGCCTTCTCCGAGATCGACGCCGGCGAGATGACCCTCGACCTCGCCGAGACGGACGTCGCGCAGCTGCTCGGGCAGGCGTGCGGGCGGTGGGGCGAGCGCGCTCGCGAGGGGGGCGTGGCGCTGGAGCTGGCGATCGCCGAGGCGCCCGGGACGATGCGCGCCGACGCCGCCGGCCTGGGGCGGGTCCTCGACCACCTGATCGACCACGCCCTGCGCCAGACGGCGCCGGGCGGGCGGGTGACGCTGTCGGCGCGGCGCGCGCCGGGGGAGGTGTGCCTGGAGGTAGCCGACACCGGGCGCGGCATCCCCTTCCACGTCCAGGCCCACATCTTCGACCGCTTCACGGGCGAGGAGGGCGCCGCGGCCGGGCTCGGCCTGGCGCTGGTCAAGGCCCTGGTGGAGCTGCACGGCGGCTGGGTGGCCCTGGAGAGCGAGCCGGGCGCCGGCTCCGCCTTCGCCTGCCACCTGCCGGTGGCCGGTCAGGTCCCCGACCCGGCGAGGCTGCTGATCTGAGATGTGGCCTAGGCGGGCGGGAAGCCGGCGGCGCGGCGGATGGCCCGGCGCACGACCGGCAGGGCGCCGCACCGGCACGAGATCGCGTCCATGGCTTTGTCGATCTCGGCGTCGCTTGGGCGCCAGTGGTCGGCCAGCAGCGCGGAGGCCGCCATGACGATGCCCGGCCAGCAGTCGCCGCAGCCGAGGGCGCCTTCGGCGGCGAAGGCCTCGAGCACCCGGTTGTCCGGTTCGGCGGCCAGGCCCTCGAGGGTGACGATGTCCCTGCCCGTCGCCTCCCACGCCGTGATCCTGCAGGACGCCGTCGCCCGGCCGTCCACGAGCACGGTGCAGGCCCCGCAGTCGCCGGCGCCGCCGCCGCAGCCGCGCTTGGCGGCCGTCAGGCCCAGTTCGTCCCGCAGGACCTGGAGCAGCGGCGCGTCGGCGAGGCGTTCGGGCGCTTCCACGGCGCGGCCGTTCACGCGCAGTCGGAGCGGACGGGCCGGCAGGGTCGCGACCCCCGCGTCCCGGTGCGGCGGGATCATCGCCCACTCTGTCCTGTACGCCATGCCCTGCCTCCCTCGTAGCCCCACGGGGGTCTACGGCCGTCCTGCGCGATGTATTGGGCTGAGTTCTATAGTTGGTAGCGGGGATTTTACGGTATTTGACCTTCGCCCTGCAACACCCAGCAGACAATGACTTGTAGGCAATCCGCTAAAATTGGAAGTTTGCTTAGAGGCGCGCCAGATCCGCGGCCAGCGCGTCCACCGCCTCGGCGGTGGTGGCCCAGGAGCACATGAAGCGCACCGAGCCGTCGATGAAGCGATAGACGAACCAGCCGGCCTGCCTCAGGCGCGTCAGCGTCGGCTCGTCCATCGTCACGAAGACGGCGTTGGCCTCGACCGGATGGGTGATCTCGAACGGCATGGCGGCCGCCAGGCGCGCCGCCATGGCGTTGGCGTGGCCGGCGCGCCGAGACCAGGCCCCGTCCTCCAGCATGCCGACCCACGGCGCGGCGAGGAAGCGGGCCTTGGAGGTGAGCTGCCCGGCGTGCTTGAGGCGGGCGCCGAAGCGCCGGCCGAGCGATCTGTCGAGGAGGACGATGGCCTCGGTGGGGGTCGAGCCGGCCTTGGTCCCGCCCAGCACCACGACGTCGACGCCCAGGCGCCCGATGGCCTTGGGATCGAAGCCGGCGGCGACGGCGTTGGCGAGGCGCGCGCCGTCGAGGTGGACCTTGAGGCCCCTCGCCTTGGCCGGGGCGATCAGGGCGCCGAGCGCCGCCTCGGCATAGACGGCGCCGAACTCGGTGCCCTGGGTGACCGAGAGGGCGGCGGGCGCTTGGGCGTGGGCGCTCTCCTCCTGCTCCAGGACCCGCGCCAGGGCGCCTGGATCGATGCGGCCCGAGGCGCCCCCCAGGGTCGTGATCCCGACACCCGAGCCGAACAGTCCGGGGGCGCCGGTCTCGTCGGTGGCGAGGTGGCTGTGTTCGTGGGCGGCCACCGCCTCGTGCGGCCCGGCCAGGGCGGCGACGGTGAGGGAATTGCCGGCCGTGCCGCTGCCGGCGAACCAGACCTCGGCGTCGACATCGAAGAGGCCGCGGATCAGGTCGGCGGCGCGGGCGCTGACGGCGTCGTCGCCATAGCTGGGCTGGAAGCCGCCGCTGAAACGGCCGAGCGCCTCCAGCACCTCGGGCATGGCGCCGGCGACGTTGTCGGAAGCGAAGTCGTAGCGGGCCAACCCTATTCGAACCGGTCGGCGGTGTGCAGGGCGGCGTCCTCGCGCCGGACCTTGAGGGCGTAGAGCAGGCCGATCACCGCGCCCTTGACGCGGGGCAGGACGGCCATCGTCAGGCCGGCGAGCGGGATCAGCACCGCCGGCACGATGATCACCGGAGAGGCCTGCCAGATGATCGGAAACAGCAGCATCGGAACGACGACCATGTGGCCGACCAGCAGGATGGTGAAATAGGCCGGGCCGTCGTCGGAGGGGTACTGGTCGAGGTCGTGGCCGCAGTGGGCGCAGGTCGGCGAGACCTTGAGGTAGCGGTAGAAGAGGCCGCCCTCACCGCAGTTGGGGCAATGGCCGCGGAGGCCGCGCCACATCGAGGGCAGGACAGGGAGAGCGGCGGCTTGCATGAGGCGCATATGCCCTCCGGTCCCCGCCTGGACAAGGTCCGTGGCCGGTGGTTTAGCCTCAAATTCAGGCTTCCTCGTGAAGCTACGAGGCCCCGCAACTAAAAGGGCTTTCCGGGAGAGCGCCATGACCAAGGCCTACATCGACGACTACACGAGCGCCGGCGCGGGACAGATGGCCGCCGCCCTGGCCGATCGCACGGTGAGCGCCGAGGAGCTGTTCGGGGCGGCGGTGGACCGGATCGAGGCGCGCGACGGCCCGATCAACGCGGTGGTGGTGCGCGACTTCGAGCGGGCGCGGGGCGCCGCCCG